>Bissell_p2__coassemble_598_pt1 | contig 25737 bp, 22 predicted proteins | sample Bissell_p2__metabat2_high_PE_001 | metagenome-assembled genome bin Bissell_p2 | reverse complement strand
CAAAAAGTTGGTGCTGGGAATAATCCCCAACACCAACTTTGTCTACAGTCTGAAACAAGGAAAGTACAAATTGTACTTTCCTTGTTTATATATCACATTATTCTATAATCAGTTCCTCATTTTCCATCACATCAATCACTTGATTTACATACTCTTCACACAACTCATGTGTAGCAGCTTCCACCATAACACGAATAACCGGTTCTGTTCCACTTTCTCTTACAAGAATACGCCCGTCACTTCCTAATGCTTCCGTTACCTTTTCTACTTCACGGACAACCGCCGGATTTTCTCTCGCCGTTTTCTTATCGGAAACTTTTACGTTTTTCAATAACTGCGGATAAATTTTCACTTCCTCCGTCAGCCTTCCAAGTGTTTCTTTTTTCTCTAACATAACTTCCATAAGTAAAAGTGAGGTTAAAATTCCATCACCTGTCGTAGCATATTTACTGAAAATAATATGTCCTGACTGTTCTCCGCCAAGCGAAAGATTATTCTGCACCATATTTTCGTAAACATATTTATCACCTACAGCAGTCTTTTCATACTTAATTCCAGCCTTATCACAAGCCTTATATAAACCAATATTAGACATAATCGTTGTGACAATGGTATCGTTATTTAAACGTCCCTGCTCTTTTAAATATTTTCCACAAACGTATAAAATCAAATCCCCATCCACAACTTTTCCGTTTTCATCTACCGCAAGACATCTGTCTGCATCACCGTCATAGGCAAATCCTACGTCTAACTGCTTCTCTTTTACAAATTCCTGTAATATTTCCATATGAGTTGAGCCGCATTCTCTGTTGATGTTCGTTCCATCCGGTTCACTGTTAATAACGTAAGTCTTTGCTCCAAGTGCGTCAAAAACACTTTTAGCGATTGATGAAGCGCTTCCGTTAGAGCAATCAAGCCCTACTCTTTTATCTTTGAATGAACGAGTTGCCATTGCAATCAAATGTCCGATATATCTGTTTCTTCCCGCAGAATAATCAACTGTGCGCCCTATATTTTCTCTTGTCGCCAATGGAAGTTCACCAAAAGTTCCATCTATATAAGCCTCCACTTTCTCTTCCACTTCTGTTTCTAATTTATGTCCTTTTCCATTGATAACTTTAATTCCATTGTCATAAAATACATTATGACTGGCAGAAATCATAATTCCACAATCAAAATCTTCTGTTCTTGTTACATAAGAAACACTCGGTGTTGTCGTAACATGAAGAAGATAAACATCTGCTCCTGATGAAGTCAACCCTGCCGAAAGTGCATCTTCAAACATATAACTGCTTCTTCTCGTATCTTTCCCGATTACTACTTTTGCCTTATGCTCCTGTCCGTAATACCAACCTAAAAAACGTCCCACTTTAAAAGCGTGTTCCACTGTTAATACAACATTTGCTTCCCCTCTAAAACCATCTGTCCCAAAATATTTTCCCATTATTAATTCTCCTTCTTTGTATTATTGTCCTATTTTTTTGCACAATTTTTACATTATCATATTATATACTTCTTCTCGGAAATATACAAGATTTTTTTCAAAAAAGATTAAAAATGGAGATGAACGTCATTTATTTTGCTAAGCGATAAATCGCTTCCAAATATATTTTAAGCCATGTTTCGATTTTGCTCACTTCTAAATACTCATTTTTCTCATGCATCACATTTTCCTGCTCAGGAAGTAACGCTCCAAAAGCAACGCAATTCGGCATCGTACGGGCATATGTACATCCTCCGTCCACTTCCGGCTCGGCTTTCATATCCCCTGTAACATCTCTATACACTTGCATAAGTGTCTGTACCAAAAAACTGTCTTTGTCAATATGTATTCCTTCTATGCAGTCTAGCATTTCCACTTCTATTCCCGTTCCTTCCAGTGCCTTCTCCAACTGTGCTGTTACTTCTCCACATTTGTATGTGACCGGAACACGATTATCCACAGAAAATCTCACTTCATCATCCTTAACTTCTACAGTTCCAACATTAAACGACAGCATACCTGATTCTTCATCCGAAAAACATAACCCCAAGTTTTCTCCGTGTAAATTTAAGCCGATATATTTCATATAAAGTGAAGCAATTCGTTCCAAATCACCTTCTACCTTTAACGCATCTACAGCAAGCATCAAACCTGTAATGGCATTTATACCGTTTTCTACCCATGCACCATGAGCCGCTCTTCCTAAAGATGTCAGGACAATATTTCCATTTTCTTCTCTTGTTTCATATATGCAACCACTTTTTGCCGTCCATTCTTCTTTTTTTCTTTCAATCTCAGACAAATATTTTACATCTAAACGCACACTTGCCTTTTCGGGAACGGAATTAACTGCATTTCCTCCATGAAGAACAATTTCATCCGTAATTTTCATTTTCAGACAATACTGTAATAATCCTTTTTCTGCATATTTCAACGGGAAATCTGCATCCGGAGTAAATGCAATCTGAGGTGGTTCTGCTTTCTTTTTCCCAAAGTAGTATTCCATACACTTCCAATTTGTTTCCTCATTTGTGCCAATAATCAAACGTACTTTCTTTTTCAAAGGAATATTCATTTCCTTTAAAATACGCATTGCATGAAGACAAACAATCATAGGTCCTTTATTATCCAATACTCCACGGCCATATAGACGTCCGTCAATAATTTGTGGCTTGTACGGATCGCATATCCAACCTTCTCCACACGGAACAACATCAGAATGGCAGAGAATTCCTAATGTTTCTTCACCTTCACCAAAATCAATATGTCCCGCATAATTATCAAAGTTTTCACTTGTAAATCCAATATTTTCACCTAACTCTAACGCACACTGAAGTGCTTTCGCCGGTCCTTCTCCAAAAGGCATTCCTTCTTTCGATTCATCTTCTACACTGTTGATAGAGCATATTTTTATTATATCCTCCACAATTCTTTCCACAGTATTTTCTAACACTTTTCCCATTTCCATAATTTTCTCCTTATATCATTTTTCTTTCAAAAAACACCCATAAATTCTTCTCGAATTTATGAGTGTTCTATCGCTGATTAGTGATGGAATAAACGGATTCCCGTAAATGCCATTGCCATATTATATTTATTGCAAGTTTCAATTACATTGTCATCACGAACCGAACCACCCGGCTGTGCAATATATTTAACACCACTCTTATGTGCTCTTTCAATATTGTCGCCAAATGGGAAGAACGCATCTGATCCCAATGCAACATCTGTCATTTTATCTAACCATGCTCGTTTTTCTTCTCTTGTAAATACTTCCGGTTTCACTTTAAAAATATTCTGCCATGTACCTTCTGCTAATACATCTTCATATTCATCACCAATGTAAAGGTCAATTGCATTATCTCTGTCTGCTCTTCCGATTTTGTCTACAAACTGTAAACCTAAAACTTGCGGAGATTGACGTAACCACCAATTATCTGCCTTCTGTCCTGCAAGACGTGTACAATGAATACGTGACTGCTGTCCTGCACCGATTCCAATTGCCTGTCCGTCTTTTGCATAACATACTGAATTTGACTGTGTATATTTTAATGTAATCAATGCAATTGCCAAGTCAATTTTCGCCTGTTCCGGTATTTCTTTATTGTCTGTAACTACATTTGATAATAATTCATCATCAATGACAAGTTCATTTCTTCCCTGTTCAAATGTAATTCCGAACACTTCTTTATGCTCAATCGGATTTGGTTCATATGTCGGATCAATCTCAATAATCGCATAATTTCCTTTTTTCTTTTGCATTAATAATTCCAATGCTTCCGGTTCATATCCCGGAGCAATTACACCGTCTGAAACTTCACGTTTAATTAATTTTGCAGTAGCAACATCACATACATCTGAAAGCGAAATAAAATCTCCGAAAGAAGACATTCTGTCTGCACCTCTCGCTCTCGCATATGCACAGGCAAGCGGAGATAACTCGCCCATATCGTCTACCCAGTAAATTTTTGCTAATGTATCATCAAGAGGAAGGCCTACTCCTGCTCCGGCAGGTGAAACGTGTTTGAAAGAAGTTGCTGCCGGAAGTCCTGTAGCTTTTTTCAGTTCTTTTACTAACTGCCAGCCGTTGAAGGCGTCCAAAAAGTTAATGTACCCCGGTTTTCCGCATAATACTTTAATAGGAAGTTCTCCTTCCCCCATATAAATTCTTGAAGGTTTCTGATTTGGGTTACAACCATATTTTAATTCTAATTCTTTCATTTGTTCCTCTCCTATTTATTTTTATTTACAATCTTCGTTTCTTCTTTTCCTGTTTCAATATCAATATAACGCACGAATAAAGATACTTTATTCTCTTCATTTAAACTGTTCCATAACATCTCTGTAAACTGTTCCATATCGTCCAAAATACCAATTCTTTTTGGCTCTCCCTCAAAACTTGGAAGTGGATTTCCGTCACATTTATATGTATGAATGAAGTGTCCTTCTCCTGCAATTGCATTCTCATATGCGAATGTGTAACGGTTGCAAGCCTCAGGATTTCCATTGTCGCTCTTTAAGATAGACATTGCGTAACTATAGTTTCCGTTTTCAATATGTAATACACCTGAAATACGAGGTGTGTAGTTTGGCGCATCCGGTTCAAACTCTCTGCATCTGAGTGACTGTTCAAAAGTCAGTTGTTTGTCCATTCCCTCATAAATTGTATCTGTCTGGTCACCGTTTGTTACGATTGTCTTATTGCCCAACACTCTTACCGGTGCATAGATAATTAAACTTGGATCTGTTAATTTGGAAGGATCAAATGCTTGTGTGCGAATTCCTCTTCCCTCTTCTACGAATACACGATTTCTACTATTTTCACTTCTTCCCATAATGAAGTATGCCGTTACCGCTTTCTTGCCGTCCGGAGTTTTTCCGATGATAATCCCGCGTCCCGGATAAGCATTTCCTTGTAATTCTTTTTCAATTGATAACATTTCCATGAATATTCTCCTTTTTCTTACTGATTGCTATGGTTAGTCCCTGCTTTTATTATAGCCTACAACACAGTCTGTTTACTAGTAGATTTTACTAATAAGTTTTTATAATGCAAATTAATAATTCCATTAAAACTGTCGGATTTCAATATCATCTCCATCCTCTAATTTCTGAACAGATTTAATTACCACATAATACCCTGCATTTTCATTTACTTTGACAAACACTCTATCTCCCGCCTTATGTCCCATAAGTGCTTTTCCAATTGGAGATTCTGTACTGATACGGTTATCAATAGAATTTCCCCGTACAGTTGTGACAACTTTAAATGTTTCATATTCGCCATCGTCTTCAAAATACACTTCAACCTCTTTATTGATTCCTACTTCGTCTTCTTCCGCATCATCTTCAACAATCCGCGCCGTTCTAATCATCCTTTGTAAATAACGTATTCTGCTTTCATTTTTATTTTTATCTTTTTTTGCTGCATGATACTCAAAATTCTCACTCAAATCACCATGTGCCCTCGCTTCTTTCACCGCCTCCAACGCTTCTTTTCGCACAACGAGTCTACGATACTCTATTTCCTCTTCCATTTTCCTGATGTCTTCTTCTGTCAACTGATTATACATTTTGCTGCTCCCTTTCTTATTTCAAAAAACGATAAACTCCTTATGTATGAAAAACTGATGAGAATATTCTTGTTCCCACCAGTTTTCGTTTATTTATTCTGTTGTTTCGGCATCCTGTAAGATTTCGCCGTTTTTCACCTGATTAATTAACTCTTTTATCTCCGCAACAGACTCCTCGTCCGGCTGACATACATATAACCTTGTCGCTCCTGATGAATAGCATCTCTGCTTATCCCCTGTTCCTTCTGCCGCCACTGACTTAATATTCCATGCTCCGCCTTGATTTAACTGCATTCTGATTAAAGCCTGTAATTGTCCCTGTGACATATTTGTTTCTACACCGTCACTCACTTTACTAATAATGGAATTCGCTTTCAAAAGCATTGTCGGTGATAACATTTTCTTAATCATTGCCGTCAAAACTGCCTGCTGGTTTTTTCCTCGTTGGTTATCTCCATCCGGAAGATTATGTCTTTCTCTTGAAAATGCTAATGCTTCCTTACCGTTAAAATTGTTCAGTCCCTTTGAAACTCTCACAACCGCACCTGACTCTTTTCCCGTTCTAAACGCATAATCGGACATAACCTCAACTCCGCCTAACTCATCTACAATGGAAATAAGTGAACTGAAATTTACCCTTGCATAAAACGGAATTTCCGTATCATACAATTCACTCAATGTTTTGATAGAAGCATCTACACCATAAATTCCCGCATGAGTTAATTTATCTTTCCTTCCTCTAGAAATTCCCGGAATTTCCACATAATAATCTCTCGGAGTTGTCACAAGTAAAATCTGCTTTGTCTTTGGATTCACTGTTGCAATAATATTCACATCACTTCGGCTGTTTTTCTCAATTCCGCCATAGACATCAATTCCACTTACATATACACTGAACGGTTCTGTCTTTACTTTTACATCAGAAGAAATATCATCCAACTTTGTTTTAATATTATAATGATAGATAATTCTCACTTTATCTGAATAACCATGAAATTCATTTTCCAAGATTTCCTTATAGCCTTCATTATAAATAATCGCTTTCACTTCACCGTTATGTAATGCCTTAGCCTGTTCGCTTACATTTTTGTATTCTTTTGTTTTTATCTTCACTCCTAATTCCTCATTGATATGAGAAATCGTATCTTTCATATCGGCCTTATCCAATTCATACTGAACACCAAAAGTATAATTGCTTGCATCTGCTATATCCTGCGCTTTATCGTCTGCTAATACAGCAACAACCATAGTATCTACTTTTGAATTACCATCGGTAATTTTACCTATTGCTCCGGTCATCAAACCTAGCCCATATGCTCCTACAACGATACACATTGTGACAATAATAATATAAATCTTACCGATAATCCCCCGCTTTTTTCGTTTAAGTTGTGAAATCAAGCCGATAATCCACAACACTAACAAAACCGGAATAACCACCATAAAATATTTAAGCGGCATAATATTTGATAAAACCATCATTCCCACAAAACCGGCTGAGGCAAGCAACTGCAACAGAAGTAATATTTTTCCAAAAATATTTCTCCCTTTCTTTTCCTGCTTTTTCTCCGGATTCGGAACTCTCCCATTTTCCGAAACCGATTTAGCCGGATTATCCCAGCCCATTGATTTTGCATACCGTTTTTCCATTTGTTTTTTCTTTCGTTCCTGAAGACGCTCATACTCCCGTCTTTCCTTTGGACTCATACCCTTTTTTCCCATTTGTACTCCCTTCTTGCATAATTCAAGAATTTACTTATTAATCAATAGTTACGCATCCCTACAATACTTTACTATATTAGTACATACCTTTGAAAAACTCAAGTGCTTATTAACGGATTACATAACAACATCCTCTATAGGCGCTAAAAGAACTTTTCCTGTTCCTCTGTACACATTCACCAGCCCTTCCCCCGAAGCTGCCGAACCTGCCAGCGTTTTGCCTGAACGTTCTACCGTAAAATCTAAACTTCCGCTCCATGCAATCGCCATATTTCCATCCACTTTCAATACATCGTTCTGCAATGTAATTTCAATTAATTCTTCACGAGGACACGGCGTTTCCAAACAAAGCACTCCGTCACCTACAATTCCTAAATTAAACAATCCTTCATTTCCCGCAACCGCAGATGAAAAATTAGAACGCATAACCACTTTATGTTTCAACTGTGCATCACACGCTAAAAATAATCCGTCATCCAGCACAATAGAATGATTCCAGTCTGCTAAATCGAGAAGTAAAATATGTTTATAAGTCGGTTCAAGCACAAGTGTTCCGCTTCCTTTATATTCAGGTTTAATCGCAGACTCACCGCTCACTTTTCCGCGAACCGCCTTTCCAAGTAAATCTCCTACTCCTTTTAATCCGGTTGTCGCATTTACGTCACCGACTGTCCACTGCATTGCTCCGGATTGTAAAGTAATGTTTGCCTTACTCAATTCACAAATAACCTGTCGTTTACGCACATTCATCGCATTACAAAAGTATGCTTTCTGTGCATCCTGAGGAGAAACGCTCAGATCTCTCTGATATTCTACAACCGTAAAAGGCCCAAGTGTATTCAAAATCTTAATATCATCATTATCGGTAAAATTTGAAATTTGGTACATACACTTACCTCCACTACTAATTAGTATGTTGTAAAGCCACCGTCACTGGCTACAATTGAACCTGTAATATGTTTCGCCTCATCACTTGCAAAATATAAAATAGTTGCCGCCTGCTCTTCCGGTGTTGCATTTCGTTTCTGCAATGTTTCTGTTTTTCCTGAAAGCATAGAATTTTTCAGCCATTCCATAGGATCTTTTCCCTGCGCTGCAATTTCTGCCATTCTTGTCTTGATGTCCGCTGAACTTCTCTCTGTCAGAGGCGTATCCGTTCCTGCAGGGCAAACTGCATTACATGTAATTCCTTTTGTTGCATAATCAACTGCCACTGCTTTTGTCAAACCGCTTACCGCATGTTTACTTGCCACATATGCCGCTGCTGAAGGAAATCCTCTCATACCTGCAACACTGGACACATTTACAATCGCTCCACCGTTTTCTTTCATTAATTTTACTTCTTCTCGACAACAATAGAAACATGAATTCAAATTGGCATCAATTACTTTTGACCAATCATCATCCTCTAATTCTTCCACTGTCTTAGATGCCCCGACAACTCCTGCATTATTTACCGCAACGTCAAGTCGTCCAAATTCTTCTTTGATTTCTCCAAAAAGTTTTTTCACTGCTTCTTTATCGCTGACATCACATTTTTTGAATACTGCTTTTCCTTCTTCATTTGTGATTGCCTCAACTACCGCATTTCCTCTTTCTTCATTACGTCCTACCGCAATGACAGTTGCTCCTTCTCTTGCTCCACGAAGTGCTACTGCTCTTCCTATTCCTGAAGTTGCTCCTGTTACTAACATAATTTTTTCACTAAAACGTCCCATATCTGTGACCTCCTTGTCTTATTTAATAGTATTGTAGCATAGGAGATGAGATTTGTATATACAATAATGGGGATAGAAAAACTCCCCAAGACCGAAGTCCTGAGGAGTTGAAAATCTTTTTGAAATTGTACGCTCCGAAAACGTATAATTAACGTTTAGGTAACTGGGAACTCTTGATTTTACTGTATTCTTGGAATGCGGTGCTGCAAACACGTTACAAACGCAGGACTTCTCATTACTCCGCAGAACACCTTATAGATAAAATTATATTTATTCCTCCAACAAAGGCATATTGATTAATTCCTGCAATTTTTTCTGTAATACAGTTTTATCCGGTAATTGCAACTTGTATTCAGCAACCATCATCGGAGACATGGTTCTGCTCATGGCATACTCTACAACTTCATCATCCTTGGATGCGCAAAGAATCATTCCCACACTCGGATTTTCATTTTCTTTTTTCTTTTGACGATCTAATGCCTCCAAATAGAAATCCATTTTAGAAATATATTCTGGTTTAAACTTTCCAATCTTCAACTCAAAAGCCACCAAACATTGTAATCCCCTATGGAAAAATAATAAATCAATCCGAAAATCCTCTCCACCTACTTGTACTCTATATTCTTCATCAATAAATGTAAAATCCTTTCCTACCTCAAGAATAAAATCTTTCATATTCTAAATCAAACCTTTTCTCAAATCCGACTCTTTAAAATTCTTTGGCAAATCAAGGAATTCTATGATATATGAGTCTAAAAATGGATTCTTTTTGAGCCCTTTGATCGGTTCTGGTAAAATTTTTTCTTGTGAAAGCATATATCTTTCATAATATCCGCTATTAATCTGGCGTTCCAATTCTCTTTTGGAATAACCCTCTCTGATACATAATCTCATATAAAATTCTCGTTCGACATCTGATTTACATCCAGACATAATCAGCAAATGATTTGACCAACTTAATTGTGTCAACAGTGGTGACACAATTGCGTTATCTCGATAAAGTTCATAGAACCATTTCATTCTATATAGACCTCGACGATTAAACCCTCTAATTCCCGGAAAAACTTCTTGGATTTCTTTAGACATCGTATCTATATACTTATCACCCAAAATTGCGTTCTTTGATTCAACACTTAAATACTCTCCTACCAGCCAATACATATAAATAAGTTCTTCATTCACTTTTCTCAAAGCATTATTCCTTGAATTTTCTATAATTTCTATCAACTTTCCAGACAAAAGAAGTTCGTCTCCCATTTCATTCTCTCCTTTTCATAAATTTGTGTCACCAGTGGTGACACAAGTTCATATCTCTCATTCAACGATTTTCCTGAAAACAGGAAAATCGGCTTCAATAACAAAAATAGAGACCTATATAGATTATACCATTATCTTTGGCTAAAATACATACAAAAAACTCCCAAGGAACATTCCCTGAGAGGTTTGTAAAATCTTTTTGAATTGTACATTCCAAAACGTATGATTAACGTTTAGAAAACTGGAAAGACTTGGTTTTATCGGATTCTAGGAATATGGTGTTACAAACGCAGGACTTCTCATTACTCGTCAACACACCACTAAACTACATATACTCAATATAAAATTCATCCTGACAACTTCGTCCTTCATTTTTTAATAGTAGTTTATGCTCATCACACATTTTACACTTTATTGTTTAAATTGATCCACCTATTCTCTTAAACTTTTCTACAAAAACTGAGATTTTTTCAAACACATTCTGTTTCTTTGTATGATATTTCGGATTGAGAGGACTCATTTTAGGAAGCATCTCATTTAACCCCGTCCCATTTTCACTTGCATATTCTTTTTTTAATGATGCAAGAATATATCGTTTCGCGGCTTGCTCATTAAGTTGTTCCTCTTTTATCAACTCTTCGGCTTCCTTCTTTTGTTCCTTTTGTGCAAACTGGTAAAATGCGTCAATAATACTTGCTTTATCCTGTATTTTACCTAAATCTGTCTGGTTAATAAAATTAACTATCAAACTTTCTTTAGCTCGATTTTCAGCACTGGAACGTGTGATGCGCCGCATCTCTTCAATCAAAACATTCTTATTTGTTATATTTTGATTTTTTTCAAAAATCAGCTCTATAATATAATCCAAATTAATCTCTTGAGATTTTAATAGATCCACCTCAAACACAACGTCATCCCAGTCAATTTTTAAGTTTTCTTTGTCCTTTCCTTCCTTTTCGCGACGAAGCCATTCACGGATATCATTATATGTCGAGCGGTAATCCTGAATAGTTCTCTCATCCAATATATCGATCGACTGCATGGCTTTCATATCTTCATCACTAACATAATACGTCACCTTAAAGTTTTCTACTGCTTCAGAGTCCCCCAAATCAACTTTCTGCAATTCTTTTAAACTAATAAATTCGTCATAGTTTTGCAAAATATTTTCTATTTTTAGATATTCGCCAAACAATTGCACAAATTCTTTTTTATCTTTTTCGGTAACAATTTCTTCAACATCTGTAAACCTCGATTTCAATTCTCCAACTACATCCACATACCCCCGACACACTTTTCCAGTAACATTATCCTTAAAACCTTCCATGTATTCTTTATAGCTTTTTTCCAGAACTATGTTTCTTGTATTATCATCTCCAAAACATTTTATAGCGTCAATAGTAGCCTGTTCCAAGTTTCTAAATGTAACTATATTTCCAAATGTTTTCGTTGAATCATAAATACGGTTCGTTCTAGAAAATGCCTGCATAAGTCCATGATAACGAAGATTTTTATCTACAAACAGTGTGTTCAATGTCGGTGCGTCAAATCCGGTCAAGAACATACCAACAACAATCAACAGATCTACCTCCCTGTTCTTCACACGATTAGAAAGATCTCTATAATAATTCTGAAATTCTTTACTTTCAACCCCAAAATTCGTTTTAAACATCTTATTATAATCATTAATAGCTAACGTTAAAAACTCTTTGGCACTGCTATCCATTGCTGTTGGTTCAAAGTTTTCATCCGGAATTTCTCCTATTGCATTCTGCTCTTCATTAGCCGCAAAAGAAAAAATAGTTGCAATTTTCAGAGGTTCTTCACAGTCTTTTTGTAGATTATTAAGTGATTCGTAAAAAAGTTTTGCTGCATCAACACTACTTACAGCAAACATCGCATTAAATCCTTTATTACCAATATAACGGTGAGTTTTCACTTTAAAATTATTCAAGATGTATTGCGAAATTTCTTTTATTCTCTCTGGATGCAATAACGCTTCTTTTGCTTCTGCTGACGTTAATTTTTTCTCGTCCTGCTCCATTTCAATTGATTTGAATTTTGGACGAACATCATTATAGTCAACTTTGAATTTCAAGACTTTCTCATCTCTAATTGCATCCGTAATTACATAGGAATGTAACTCTCTTCCAAATACAGATGCAGTTGTTTCAGCTCCCAAAGCATTTTCTGGAAATATTGGAGTGCCCGTAAAACCAAATTGATAATATTTCTTGAATTTTTTATTGATATTCTTTTGTGCTTCTCCAAATTGTGAACGATGTGCTTCATCAAAAATTAAAACAACCTGTTTATTATAGATTGCTAAATCTGCTTCTGCTTTTATGAGATTATTCAATTTTTGAATCGTAGTAACAATAATTTTATTATCCTCTTTTTGAATATTACGCTTCAATCCGGCAGTACTTTCCGAACCATTTACACTGTCCGGCGAAAAACGTTGATATTCTTTTATAGTCTGATAGTCTAAATCTTTTCGATCTACCACAAAAAAAACTTTATCTATATACTCAAGTTCTGTAGCTAATCTGGCTGCTTTAAAACTAGTCAATGTTTTTCCAGAACCTGTTGTATGCCAAACATATCCACCACTTTCTGTTGTCCCCCATTTTCTGGCATCATAAGAACTCTTGATTTTCCATAGAATTCTCTCAGTTGCCGCAATTTGATAAGGACGCATAATTAATAAATTATCGTTTACATCTAAAACAGAATAAATTAACAACACTCTTAGTATTGTATTTTTTTGAAAAAAGGTTGCAGTAAAATCTTTTAAGTCTTTAATCAATGTATTATCTGCTTTGGCCCAATTCATTGTAAAATCAAAACTATTCTTGTCTCTTTTCGTTGTATTTGCAAAATAACGGGTATCAGTACCATTAGAAATCACAAATATCTGCAAGTATTTATATAAAGAATTTTCCGAATTGAAACTTTCCTTACTATATCTGTTTATCTGATTAAATGCTTCACGTATGGCTATTCCCCGTTTCTTAAGCTCAATCTGGATAAGTGGTAATCCATTAACTAGAATTGTAACATCGTATCGGTTAGCCTGCGTCCCCGTCTGTGCAAACTGAGAAATAACCTGTACTTTATTTTTTACTATATTTTCCTCTTCTTTCTTAACTAAATATATATTCTTAATACGCCCATCATCAAACACAAAATCATAAATATAATCATTATGAATTTTACGAGTTTTATCTATATGACTATCTCCTGCTTTATTCAAATATTCCTCGCAGAATCTTTTCCATTCTGAATCAGTAAATTGGACACTGTTAAGTGCCTGAAGTTGTACTCTTGCATTCTCAAGCATTGCCTCCGGCGTTGTCAAATCTGGTAAATATTCATATCCCTGATTTCTTAGATCTTGTATAAATTCGTTTTCCAGATCTGCTTCCGTCTGATATGTACTTGTTTCACGCATACATGATGCATACTTTTCATATTTATCTAAAACAATAAAATTGTTTGATTCTGCTATCGAATTGTATTCATACATCAGTCTGACTCCTTCCAAAATTTTGCGTTGTCAATCAGATGATTAAACAATAATTTCACTGTCTGCTTTTCCGCTTCTGTTGGTTCTTTCACTTCTTCATTTAATAAAGTTCTATGACTATAAAAATTCATAACACGCTGTGCATATACTTCCTTATCATCCGGCAGCAAATCCGACCATTTATCATAGCCAAGGAAATTCGCTGCCTTTTCATATAAATTACGCAACAAGGTAAAATGATATTTTTCAATTTTATTTTCTTCAATCGCCTGTTTTATAACACCTATCAAATGATGGTGATAAGAAAAACTCTTATTTGAATCACCAAACTTTGTATTCAAAGCATAACTTCCGTCTTCATTCTTTTCCAACATATAGCCATTCTTCCTGATATTCAATTCATTGTAAAGCACATTATAAAACAACGGGCTGTGTGTCGTAATAACAAACTTTAAATCAGATTCGCTCTTTCGAATCACTCCTGAAAGATTTACTGCCATCTGTATTAAATGATTATCATCAAGAGATGTCACCGGATCATCAATAAAAATATATTCCAATTTATTCAGTTTATCTGTTTCTCTATCACTTTCTTCCGGTATATTTAGCACCTCTACGACTTGTTCCAGCAAACTATAGAAAATGCTCCAGACAAAATTACTCTCTTCCCCTTTGGATATCTTGATATTTTCAGTATCTTGGTCATTTCCTCTTTGCAAAGAAAATGTAACCTCTGAAAATTCCTCATTAAACTTCGGGGTTAATGCTGTATTGTTAATATATGTCTGAAAATTACTGATAACATTTCGTTCTTGCCCCTGCTCAAGAAATACCCAGTTTGTAAACACATTCGGATGAATTCTCAGCTTTAAATTAATATCATTCTCCAAATCATTGTCCCAATAAAACAAATCCTCTGTAAAAGCATTATAATAAAGAATTTTCCTTCCCTCCAAATCTGTCTCTTCATCCTCCGACTCGTTTTTAGGGTCAACTAACTCTTTAAATGCTCTGGAAAGACGTGTTTTACCAGTACCATTAAATGCATATATCAACTGTACTTTTTTACCACAGTCTTTGAGCTGCTTCGCAATTTCATCTAAGGTTTTTCCCATATTGCACCTCTAATTCTTCTTAAAATGATAATAATTTATCCCTGTAATACTCATATTGTTTCTGTCGTGCTTCAATCTCTGCTGGGAGTCCAGAAGAAATATCATTACATAAAACATGAAACTTATTCAACACATCAACAATTTCCTGCTGTTTTTCTATACTCGGAAAAGCAAGTTGATACTCTGCAATAGTTTTGCCCGTTAAAGAGGCTCTGGTTGTAAATGCACAATGATTTGCAACATACTTTCGAAAATCTCTTGTTACAAAACAAAATGCACAATATTCTGGTAATAAATAATTTGTTTTCGGAGTCGCTTTTATGGTAAATCCATTAAAGACACAGGCTTCCATATCATCAAGCATTACCGATGACCATCCAACATCTTCTGCTGTCTCCGATGTTCTGGTAAAAAATACATCTCCGCGGTGTACGCCCAGTTTTGTGATCTCCGCAGCTGTACACTCTACCAATGCAGTAATATCACTTTCTCTGAGAAACCTGTTATTATATACATCTGTATATTTTATAAAAGGGATTCCATTTCCAAAAAACTCCTTGCCTTTACTCAAGCCATTACGAAAATCAAACAAATCCCCCATCGGAAGAATAGCATATCCAAACACATATTGAATAAGCTTAATTACACTTAGTTCTGTCTGTCTGTCTGTCTGTCTGTCTGTCTGTCTGTCTGTCTGTCTGTCTGTCTGTCAACAACATATTGCCAGTTTCAGCAAATGTCAAGAGCGCATCCCGATAAAATTCATATTGTTTGTTTCGTAACTTTATCTCGGCAGGCAATCCAATGTTGAAGTTCGAACAGATGGATTCAAAATTGTCCAATACGTTCACATATCGCTCTTGTATCTCTAATGATGGTAGCGGAATTTCTATATTTGCTATTGCTGAAACATTAGAATGAACCACCTTACTTTTTATTTTCCCTTTGCTTTTTTGCTGCCTTGCGTCATATGTTGATAACACATATGATAAATATTTGGGATTCTGTTTGTGCTTCATAACAACAATGTCACCACCTGCCAAACATTTTTCATTTCCTACATAGGCAACCGATTTTGCAATATCTTCAACACTTTCACCTGTAATTGCAAACAAAATATCTCCGTGTTCAAAATATTTTGGAGATGAAACATATTCTATCTGCGTGTGAGATACGCACTTATCGAACCAAATATTATAAGTAGTGTAAATTTCTCCATATCTAACACACGGAACTCCGTCTGGTGTTATTTGATCTCGTTTAATTCCTGTTCCACGATACATCTCCGTTGCAATATCCTTTATTTTCACCACAGGAATTTCTTTATTACATGCTAACATCTTATCCCGATAATACTCATATTGTTTCTGTCTCGCTGTAAGTTCTGCTGTAAGTTCTGCTGTAAGTTCTGCTGTAAGTTCTGTGAAATTGTCCAAAATTCGGACAATTTCACTCTGAATTTCTATTGGTGGAAATGGAATTTTTATCAATGAATATGTACTAATCCATAATCTTTTATGTTCATTAGACACAAATCCAATTCTCCCCATTACATGAAAAACGTATCGTATCATTATTTTGCTTTCATCAGTTGTAAGTATTTTCATTGCAGAAGATTTTACTTTAAACGGAAAATCTACCCATTTGAAAGCTCCTGTAAAATCATCAAAAATTATTACAGGATTATCCTTTGATGCATTGTATATCCCTTCTGTTTCACTTGTATATCCCAATATAAAGGATTGTCCAGCTGTGAGTACCGGCGTAAAAAAATCATCGTTGTATTCTGTACTATTCACAATATATTTTGTTGGCTGCTCATATTTTACAACATCGCCTATCGATACATATTCCACTCCGTCAGGACACAATTCTGAAATCAATTCGTCCAATTTACTCATTTATTGTCCTCACTTCCTTGCAGCAATCTCTCTACCTCTTTATCAAAATCTGATATTATATTCTGTGTCTTATTAAATTCATCGTATTCCTTAGTTGCCTTTTTATTGGCATCCTTCTTTGATATTTTACCTTTTCCTTTTAATATATCATACTTTCTAAATGATAAAAATTCATTGATACTATCTGCAAATTCAATCATAGTAAATGTATTTTCTCGTTCGATCAAATCTTCAATATAGTCAAAATAGCCTGTCACTGTACGCTCCAACTGACGGATCTGTTTTTCATTAAGATAGTTTTTTGCAATTGTCACATCTGATTTTAAAATCCTTCCCCCCGGCGAATTTTTCCACGTAACCAATCCCATGTGCTCTTTTGTATGGTCTGCCTTTGCGTCAATAATCTCAGCTGCTGTTTGCCCTGTAATTGCATAATGAAATTTATTTTGCACCATCGCATAAAAGTCATGTGTTGTTTGTGAATCTTTATCATAATCAATACTGCATTCCGCAAATATATCCGTAATTTGTTGCCATATTCTTCGCTCACTTGCGCGAATAGAACGAACCCGCTCTAACAGTTCTTTAAAATAATCTTTACCAAATGCGGTTTTTCCCTGCTTTAGCCGTTCATCATCTATTGCGAAGCCTTTAATCATATATTCCTTTAAAACACCTGTTGCCCATATTCTAAAATTAGTAGCTTTTCGTGAATTAACACGATATCCAACTGAAATAATTGCATCAAGATTATAAAATTGCATCAAGTATTTTTTCCCATCTGAAGCAGTTGCCGAGATTTTCTCGGTAACTGAATTTTTATCCAGTTCTCCTTCTAAAAAAATATTTTTCAAATGCAAGGAGATATTATCTGTAGAGCACCCAAACAACTCTGCCATTGCTTTTTGGGTTAGCCAGATAGATTCATCTTTTACTACTGCTTGTATACTCACATCTTCATCAGGTGTATTATATATTAAAAAATTTAATTCTTTTTCCATCTCTATCCCTCAATTTCAGCAATAATCTTATCAATTTCAGCACGAAGTTTATCTATATTTTTTACTGTTTTTTTTATTTCAGCATTTAAAACCTTAATATCTATTACTTCTCTTGTATCTTTTACATCAACATAAGAACTTACGGATAAGTTATAATTTTCATGTGCAATTGTATCTTTATCTACAGATTTAGCAATATATTCTTTATCCTCTTTACTACTGAATAATTGCATTATTTTTTTAATATGTTTTCCTGTCAAAATATTATTATTCGTTTCCTTTTTATAGAATTCCTCGCCACTTGCATCTATAAATTGGACTTTCGTATCTGATTTATGTTTTGAAAGCACCATTATATTAACAGCAATCGATGTGCCATAGAAAAGATTTGGCGCAAGTGCGATAACTGTTTCTACAAAATTATTATCCACCAGATACTTTCTAATTTTCTGTTCCGCTCCCCCTCGGTAAAATATCCCCGGAAAGCATACAATTGCCGCTCTCCCTTTGCTAGAAAGATAACTCAATGAATGAAGGATAAAAGCAAAATCCGCTTTTGACTTAGGTGCCAATACGCCTGCCGGTGCAAAACGTTCGTCATTAATCAATGTAGGATCATCATTTCCAATCCAATTGATTGAATATGGCGGATTGGACACAATCGCATCAAACGGTTTATCATTCCCGAAATGCGGCTCCGTAAGTGTATTACCCAATGCAATGCTAAACTTATCATAATTTACATTGTGTAAAAACATATTCATACGCGCAAGATTATACGTTGTATGATTTATTTCCTGACCAAAAAATCCATCCTCGATCACATGTTCATCAAATTGTTTCTTTGCTTGTAACAGCAGCGACCCAGATCCTGCCGCTGGATCATAAATCTTGTTAATGCTGGTTTGACCATGCATTGCAAGTTTTGCGATAAGTTTTGAAACACACTGTGGTGTAAAAAATTCACCACCGGATTTCCCTGCATTAGCTGCATAATTTGAAATTAAAAACTCATATGCATCACCAAACAAATCAATTTGATTGTCTTCAAAATTTCCGAAATTGAGACCTTCAACCCCTTTTATAACAGCTGCTAAGCGTGTATTTTTGTCTTTTACTGTATTTCCCAGTCTATTACTTGTCGTATCAAAGTCTGCAAATAGACCTTTAATGTCTTGTTCAGACGGATATCCACTTGCGGAATTTTCAATCTCATCAAATATTGTTTTTAAATCCGTATTTAAACTCTCATTTGTATTTGCATTTTCTGCAATTCTACAAAACAGCTGACTCGGATAAATAAAATATCCTTTTGTTTTAACAGCATCTTCTTTGATTTCTTTTGTTATAATTGTATCGTCCAGTTCTGCATAATGAATGCTGTCATCTCCACCTTCCATATAGTTAGAAAAATTCTCACTAATAAAACGATAAAAAAGAATTCCTAATACATATTGTTTGAAATCCCATCCATCTACAGATCCACGAACTTCATTCGCTATTTTCCATATCTGTGCTTGTAATTCTGTTCTTTGCGCTGCACTTGACATACAACTACCTCCAATTGTTATTTTAACTTATCTTAAATAGTATTACAGCTTTTCAAATCTCAATAATTATAAAATATTGTACCATACTACAGTACAAACTAAAAGCCAAGCAAAACAATTAACTAAAAAACTGGAATTTTAAACTTTGAATAAGTTAAAAAACCTCCCAAGGAACATTCCCTGAGAGGTGGAAAATTCTTTTTGAAATTGTACGTTCCGAAAACGTATAATTAACGTTTAGAGAACTGTGGTGCTCTACGAGCAGCTTTAAGTCCGTATTTTTTACGTTCTTTCATACGTGGATCACGAGTTAAGTATCCTGCTTTCTTAAGCACTGGTCTATATTCAGGGTCTGCCTGAAGTAATGCTCTTGCGATACCGTGACGGATAGCACCAGCCTGTCCTGTGTATCCTCCACCATGTACGTTTACTAAAACATCAAATTTATCAACTGTTTCTGTAGCAACAAGTGGCTGACGAACTACAACTTTTAATGTTTCTAATCCTAAATATTCATCAATATCTCTTTTATTAATTGTAATTTTACCTGTTCCAGGTACTAAATATACTCTTGCGATTGATTTTTTTCTTCTTCCTGTTCCGTAGAATTTTACTTTAGACACTGTAATTTCCTCCTTTCAACCTTTCCTTAAAATGTTAATACTTCTGGTTTCTGAGCCTGATTTGCGTGCTCCGGTCCAGCGTATACATGTAATTTCTTAATCATTGCTCTTCCTAAAGGTCCTTTTGGAAGCATTCCTTTTACAGCAAGTTCAATAACTTTTTCAGGTTTTTTAGCCATCATTTCTCTTAATGTAGTTTCTTTCATTCCTCCTACATAATCTGAGTGATGATAGTAAACTTTCTGGTCTAATTTTTTACCTGTTACGCTGATTTTGTCAGCATTTACTACGATTACATAATCACCTGTATCAACGTGTGGTGTATATTCTGGTTTATTTTTTCCTCTTAAAACTTTTGCAACTTCAGATGCTAAGCGTCCTAATGTGCAGCCTTCTGCATCAACTACATACCATTTTCTTTCAATCTTATCTGGATTAGCCATGTAAGTTTTCATTGGTCGACCTCCCTAAATTTCATCTAATTATTATACTTCTTGGTTTTTATGAAAATCAATTTACTCCGGGGCTATGGTGTAAATTGCTTCTTCTATTGTCATACTGATTTATTATATTATGTGAGCATTGCAATGTCAACCTTTTTCTCAAAAAAAGTGCGTTTTTACGCCTATCTCACCTCTAACAGTTTTTGTTTCAACTCATTTTCAATACGATTAAGTTCAGCCTCGGCAGTTCTTCTCTTTGCCCGTCCCTCTTCCTGTATTTTCATCACTTCATCTAAAGTCGAGATAAGGGATTCATTTGTAGTTTTGAGAGTTTCCATATCCACAATACCTCTTTCCGCCTCTTTTGCCGTATCGATTGTTGCCATTTTTAATTTTTCAGCATTTTTTCTGAGAAGTTCGTTTGTCATATCCGTCACTTCACGCTGCGCCTCCGCTGCTCTTGAAGAGTTTTCCACACCAATTGCCAATACCATCTGACTTTTCCACAGAGGAATTGTATTGACAAGCGTAGACTGGATTTTTTCGGACATTAATGTGTCATTATTTTGTACAAGACGAATTTGTGGCGCCATCTGTAAAGAAATTGCTCTTGTCAATTCCAAATCATGTATCTTTTTCTCAAAACGCTCACAACGTCCTGCCAAATCATTTACCTCTTGCACATCTTCAGGAAGCCCGCTTAACTGTGCTTTATTTCGTAGTGCCGGAAGTTCTTTTTCTTGTACTTCTTTTATTTTTCGTTTGCCCGCTTCAATATACATAGACAATTCTTTAAAGTATGTTGTATTTAACTCATACATTTTATCCAAAAGCGCAATATCTTTAAGTAACTGAATTTGCTGATTTTCAAGTGCTTTACAAATCCTTTCCACATTACTCTCCGCTTTATCGAACTTTGCTTTCATATTGGCAAGTTTATTTGTATTTCTTTTAAAGAAACCGAAAAATCCCTTTTCTTCTTCATCCGTTTCAATGTCTTTCAATTCCGAAACGACATCGGTAAGCATTTTCCCTACTTCACCCAAATCTTTTGTTTTTACATTTTCTAAAGCATTTTCTGAGAAATCCGCCATTTTCTTCTGTGCGCCTGCACCGTACTGTAAAATCATATTGGCATTTGTTAAATCAATTTTAGATGAAAAATCCGCCACCATTTTTTCTTCTTCCGAAGTCAAAACTACTTCTTCCATTTTCGGCTGTTCTTCCACCTGCTGTTTTTCCTCTGCAAAAGGCTCAAATGTAAGTACCGGTGATTCCTGTCCCATTTTTTCTCCTCCTCGTCTATTTAAAATCTTTTTCTTTATAACCTTCTCTGGCAAGCATAGTCTGCAAAACAGAAATATCCGCTGAAATATCAAATGCCGTATCCTGAAATAAATCATCCAGCAACTGTTCAAATGCACTGCTGATTGTATCTAATGTATTTTCAATCTCACGCATTGATTTTGTCACGTTCTCACCTTTAATGGAAAGTGCATCAAATTCTTTATAAGCATTTACCAATTTCTGTGTTGTCGGTAAGTAGTATTCCATGAATTTATCCATTTCCGGCATCTGTTCAGGATGTTTTTTAACAGAGTCAAAAATCTTACGAATAACATTTTCCAGTCTATCTAATTTGGCAGAAATCACTTCTCCGGGAATGGCATCATTCGCCAATCGAATGGATTCAATATATTCATTTCCTTTGCGAATCATCTCCGCAATCTCTCTGTCCGAAATATTTTCCACTTCTTTCCGCATCTGTTCCTGCCACCTTTTCTGTTCTTCTTCCCGCTGTCTTCTTGACTCTTCCGCCTGCAATAACTGTCTGTAAGCCTCTTCTGTTACCGTAAAACAAGTTTGACTGTTATCTAAAAATCCGTCTGTGAACATTTCCTTTTTTATCATCGCTTTTAAATTTTTACACACTTTCTTTTCTGTTGTGCGTGTTTTTTCTGCAAGTTCTTTCACCGAACAAAATTCTCTTCCGTTCAGAATTTCCACATATTTTTTAAAACACCGATACCTCTTTCTTCCCGAAATTCCTTTTACAAGGAACAGCACAGACAAAATGCATACAATTAAACCTACTGCAAGAACTACTCCGGAAACCGTTTTCGTAATAAACGAACCGCTGATAAGAAAACCGATTACAGAAGTCAGCAAAAATCCGGCAAATATAAACATTCCCACTCCTCCTAATATCATAAGAGGAATACTTATATATTTTCCTTTTTCTTTCAAGCGAATTTCTGTTTTTGACTTTGATTGGCTTTTTTGTTTCTGTTCAGGAGGCTGCACATGAATATGAGGATTCATATTCATATGTCTTCTCGCCTCATTCATCGCCATATCTACCGTCTGATTTATTTTCTGATTTAACTGCTGATAATTCATGGAGTTCATGGCGTCTTCCACCGTACGCCTAATCTGTTCTCCTAGATTATAAAAATCTCTATTGTCCATATTTATCTGCCTTTCTTTTTTTCTTCTTTTCGTTCATGCGAATGAAAAATGCTTCTGCTTTTCGGATAAACTGACACAAATGATTAAATACCGGCATTGTCGCAAAGGCGAAAACAAGAAGTAATAATCCGCTCTTTAACGTTACCTGATTGATGCCGAATAGTTCTCCCATAAAAAGAACACAAATTAAAAGTCCAAAAAGCATTCCAAACCATACAATCCATCTGAAAATATTCATCGGTTTGGACAGTTCAAATAAAATCTGTAATCCTACAATAGCAAGAAGTAATGTTGCGGTAATGGAAATTTCTTCTGAACTGACTCCAAAAACACTTCCAAATAAAATCAGCAACCCTACCATAATAACATCCGTCAATCCTGCCGGAAGTGCCTTTAACAATACATTCGTCAAAAACTTACCTTTAATCAAATTTTTATTTGGTTCCATAGCGAGTAAAAACGCCGGTGTTCCGATTGTCATCATACTGACAAGGGAAACTTGTGCCGGTCCGAGCGGATAAGTAATCATAAAGATAAGCGACAATGCCGACAGTAAGAAAGAAAAAATATTTTTTACTAAAAACAGACTTGCCGACCTCTCAATATTATTTACCACTTGTCGTCCTTCTGCCACAACAGAAGGCATTTTCGCAAAATCGGACTCTAACAAAACTAATTGAGATGCCTGTGATGCCACATCACTTCCAGATGCCATGGCGATACTGCAATCCGCATCTTTCAACGCCAAAACATCATTGACTCCATCGCCCGTCATTGCTACCGTTTTTCCATTCTTTTTCAAAGCTTGTACAAACATTCTTTTCTGTTTCGGAGTCACCCTGCCAAAAACAGTATATTTTCTTACTGCCTGCTCAATATCTTCCTCATTCTGTAACTGCCTTGCATCTATATAATTTTCCGCATTTGCAATTCCCGCTTCCAACGACACTTTTGAAACCGTCATCGGATTGTCCCCTGAAATCACTTTAATATCCACACCCTGCTCTGCAAAATAATGGAATGTTTCCTTTGCATTCTTACGAATTGGATTTGCAAGGAGAACAAGACCAAGTAATATTGCTTTTTCCGTCAATACTTTCCCGTCAACTTCCCCATTATATTTTACAAAAACAAGCACACGATACCCCTGCTCACTCTGTTGTTCAATCTGTTCTCTGTATGTTTCAAAATCTTCCCGAAGTACAAATTCCGGCGCTCCCAAAATATAAGTCACCCCGTCAAAAACCGCACTGCTGTATTTGTACTCCGACGAAAATGTAGTTATTTTTTCCGCAGCTCTACCCATACTCATATGGAAATAGTTCTTCAACGCTTCCATTGTTGTATTATCTTTTTCCATATTAAAAACAAAATCGCCCAACTGTTCTTCCAGTTCTTCTTTCTCTTCTCCAACAGCAATAATTTCACTGACTTTCATTACATTTTCCGTAATAGTTCCTGTCTTGTCCACACACAAAACATTTACTCTCGCCAATGTTTCTATACATTTCATATCATGCACAAGAACCTTTTTTTGTGCTAATTTCATTACACTGACAACAAGCGCTACACTGGCAAGAAGGTAAAGTCCTTCCGGAATCATTCCGATAATCGCAGCTGTCATTGATGTGACGCTTTTACGCAAAGAATTTCCCGAAAGAATATACTGCTGATAAAACATCATCATTCCAATCGGAATAATAATAATTCCTACTGCTTTTACCAATTTATTCAACGAACGAATCATCTCAGATTGTTCGCCTTCCTTCATCGCTTTTGCCTCCAATGTCAATTTAGACACATAGGAATCTGCCCCGACTTTTGTCAATCTTGCAAAGCACTTCCCCGAAACAATATAACTTCCCGAAAGAAGATTATCCCCCTCCGCTTTCGTTATCTCATCTGCCTCACCGGTAATCAGAGATTCATTTACCTGCGCTTCCCCCGAAATCACAATCGCATCTGCCGGTATTTGATTTCCTGCGGTAAAAATAACAATATCATCCAGCACCAGTTCTTCCGCACGGATAACCTTTTTCTTTCCGTCACGAATAACATTCGCCTTCGGTGCGTGTAAAACCGCAAGTTTATCCAAGATTTTCTTCGACCTGCACTCCTGAATAATACCCACAAGCGTATTGGCAATAATAATCGGTAAAAATGTGAGTTCACGAAATGCTCCAACCAAAATAAGCAGCCCTGCAATTACCGCAAAGATTAGGTTAAAATATGTGAATATATTTGTAAGAACAATCTCCTTCACCGATTTAGACGGCGCTTCTACCGGAGTGTTCTGTTTTCCCTGTTGTATTCTTTCTTCTACTTCACGTTCCGAAAGACCTGTTTGTATTTGCATCTGTTCCATAGACACCTCCGTTTTCTATGTTTCTATGATACCTTTTATAACACAAAATGTAAATTCTTTTCACACTGATTTTACAAATTATATATAATAAAAAATAACAACGTAAATTTTCAAAATAAATTGTCTTTATTAACTTTTTCTTAAGATATATTGACGTATTTATTTTTATATGTTATTTTTTAGAAAATTATATTTTTATAGATTTTTTGTATGTAAAAACAATATTTCAAAGGAGTGAAGCATATGGAGGAACTAAATAGTACATTTTTAAAATATCGGCATCTTATCGTAACGACCTGTATTATCATATTTTTAGTTATCATTTTAGTATTTCTCTATCCTCTTGCAAGGTATCATTATGAATATCCTACCGATAGGAATATAGTAATAAAAACAGATAGATTTACAGGAACTGTTAATATTCAACCTTATTAATCATAACCACCCGTCCAACGGGTGGTTTGCTCTAGGGCTATAAGCCCTTGTTA
>Bissell_p2__coassemble_587_pt1 | contig 26149 bp, 20 predicted proteins | sample Bissell_p2__metabat2_high_PE_001 | metagenome-assembled genome bin Bissell_p2 | reverse complement strand
TTAGGGCTATGCCCGAAACTGAAAAACCACCCGCTAGGCGGGTGGATATTTATTAATCCGATTAAAAAGGAGGAAATACAGGGTGGAAGTTGTTACAGGATATGTGGAGCATATTGTTTTTCGCAATGAAGACAACGGTTATACAGTTTTTCAGTTTAATACGGACGATGGAGATTTGACGTGTGTGGGAAACTTCCATTATATCAGTGAAGGTGAAATGTTGGAACTGAGTGGGGAATATGTGACACATAAAGTATACGGTGTACAGTTACAGGTCCTTTCGCATCAGGCAAAAGAGCCGGAAGATTTGTTTTCTATTGAGAGGTATCTCGGTTCGGGGGCAATAAAAGGTTTGGGAAGTGCTTTGGCGGGACGGATTGTGAGAAGATTTAAGGAAGACACCATTCGCATTATTGAAGAAGAACCGGAGAGGTTGGCGGAAGTAAAAGGAATCAGCGAGAGAAAAGCGAGGGAAATTGCAGAGCAGGTGGAAGGAAAAAAAGAGATGCGAAATGCAATGATTTATTTGCAGAAATATGGAATTTCTACTACACTTGCGGCAAAAATTTATAAAAAATATAAAGACAGTGTGTATCGGGTTTTGGAGGAAAATCCATATAGGCTTGCGGATGATATACAGGGAGTAGGGTTTAAGACAGCAGATGAGATTGCCTTACGGATTGGTATTCATACGGATTCGGATTTTCGCATTCGCAGTGGGATTTTTTATGCGCTTATTCAAAGTGTGGCGGACGGTCACATTTACCTTCCGAAAGAAGAACTGTTGAAAAAAGCGGGAGAAATTTTGGAAGTAGATATAGAAGATATAGAAAAATACTTAATGGATTTATCTATAGAAAAGAAGGTTGTCTTAAAAGAAAAAGAAGGACAGATTCGAGTGTATCCGTCAGGATATTACTATATGGAGTTAAATACAGCGAAAATGTTACATGATTTGGATATTCATGAAGAGATTGCGGAGAATATGGTAGAGAGGCGTTTGCATAAAATCGAAGATAATACAGGAATGATCTTAGATGAAATGCAGAGAAAAGCCGTTATTGAATCGACAAAACATGGGATTTTGATTGTGACCGGAGGACCGGGGACAGGGAAAACAACAACGATTAATGCGATGATTCATTATTTTGAAAGTGAAGGGTTGGATATTACTTTAGCCGCTCCTACAGGGAGAGCGGCGAAGAGGATGACGGAGGCGACTGGTTATGAAGCGCAGACGATACATCGACTTTTGGAGGTGATCGGCAATCCTGAGGATAGTGAAAAGAGAGCGGGTTTTGGTCGAAACGAAGAAAACCCGTTGGAAACAGATGTGATTATTATTGACGAAGTATCAATGGTGGATTTGGCGCTGATGTATGCACTTCTCTGTGCGGTTACCATTGGAACAAGGATTATTTTAGTTGGGGACGGTAATCAGTTACAGTCAGTAGGAGCGGGAAATGTATTAAAAGATATGATAGCGTCAGAATGTTTTCCGGTTGTGCGGTTGACAAAAATTTTCAGACAGGCAACGGAGAGTGACATTGTGATGAATGCCCATAAAATTAACAGAGGAGAAAGGGTTGTGCTAGATAATAAAAGCAGAGATTTCTTTTTCTTGAAAAGACAGGACGCCAACACAATTATCAGTGTCATTATTACTTTGCTGCAGAAAAAGATGCCGAAATATGTAGATGCACAACCTTATGATATACAGGTTTTAACACCGATGAAAAAAGGACTTTTAGGTGTGGAAAGGCTTAATAAGATTTTACAACAGTATATGAATCCGCCGGATAAGAAAAAAGCGGAGAAGGAATATGGGGAAAAACTTTTCCGTGAAGGCGATAAAGTGATGCAGATAAAGAATAACTATCAATTGGAGTGGGAAATTTCCACGAAATTCGGTCTTGTTGTGGATAAAGGAGTCGGTGTATTTAACGGTGATATGGGAGTTATCACGGAAATAAATACATATAACGAAACTTTAGAAGTGGAATATGATGAGAAACGAAAGGTGACGTATTCTTTTCAGTTATTGGACGAACTGGAACTGGCATATGCTATCACTATCCATAAATCTCAGGGAAGTGAATATCCGGCGGTAATTATTCCGCTTCTTCAAGGACCAAGACAGTTATATCACCGCAATCTACTTTATACTGCGGTTACAAGAGCAAAAAAATGTGTTACGCTAGTGGGAAGCGACAGTACGTTTTATGAAATGATAGAAAATACAAACGAACAGAACAGACATACAAGTCTGGCGGAACGTATTAGGGAATTTATGTAGTAGAGTCTGTAAAGAAACATGATAAAAAGAATATTGGAATGGTTATATCCGAGTGTATGCGTATTTTGCGGAAAAATTTGTAAAGAAGGAATTTGTACGGAGTGCAGGAAAAAGGTGGGAGCAATCGGAGAGCCAAGATGTAAGAAGTGCGGAAAACCGATTCGGCAGGAAGAAAAGGAATTTTGTTATGATTGTGAACGGGAAGAACTGTGCTATGAACAAGGGAGAAGTCTGTGGCTTCATAAAATGCCGGTAAGCAGTTCGATATATGCTTTCAAATATAAAAACAGACGGGTATATGGTGAAGTATATGGGAAAGAAATGGCAAAAACCTTTGGAAAATTAATTCGCTTGTGGGAGATTGATGTCATTGTTCCTGTACCCCTGCATAAGAAGAAGCAGAAAAAAAGAGGATATAATCAGGCTGAAATTTTGGCAGAAGAAATCGGTTTGCATATCGGTATTCCGGTAGATACAACGTTGGTAAGGCGAAAAATAAATACAGTACCGCAGAAAGAATTTACACGAAAAGAGAGAAAGAAAAATTTGGAAAATGCTTTTGAAACGACAGGAAAGTTATGTGGAAAACGTGTGCTGATTGTTGATGATATTTATACAACAGGCAGTACAATCCACTCTATAAGTGTTTTGCTGAAAAATGCAGGTGCGGAAAAAACATATTTCCTAACTATAAGTATTGGACAAGGATTGTGATTAATGTTATACTAAAACATAATGCCAAAGAAAGAAAACGAGTGTTGAGGTGATGTAATGTTAAATGAAAAACGAGTGAAACTCATGGCTCAAATGGCGATGTATGAAGCAAAAGAAGGGCAGAAGGATTTTCAAATAAGCGGATATTATCAGAAAGATTACATAAGTCTGCACACATGGACTACAGTTATATGGTCGACTATTGGGTATGGACTAACAGCCGGAGCAATTCTTCTTGTTTTTCTGGACGAGATTCTTGCCAATCCCAGCCTTTTGCGGTTTTTAATACTGGGAGGTATTGTGCTTGGCGGATACATTGCAACAGTTGTCATATCAATAGTTGTAGCACGTAACATTTATAAGAAGAAACATGCGGATGCGAGAAGGCGTGTGAAGAGATTTAATCGTGAACTGCTTCAACTAAGCAAGATGTATGAAAAGGAGATAAGATAGATGAGTAGATTACTGGAGTGGAAGGAAAAACTACAATTACTGTACGCCGGATATTCAACATATATAGATAAGGGAATACGGTTTGTTGTGGCACTGACAAGTTTCCTGTTAATTAGCAGTAATATCGGTTTTATGGAGAAATTGGCGAAACCGATTCTTTCGATTGCGTTGGCTGTTGTATGTGCTTTTCTTCCGATGATTGTCACGGTAATTGCTTCAGCAGGGTTTATGCTTGTTCATATGTTTGCCTTATCTGAAGGAATTGCACTTATTGTCGCAGGGATCATTATATTGATGTTTATTTTTTATTTTCGGTTTACGCCGAAGAAAGCAATTATTTTATTGCTCACACCGATAGCATTTGCGTTTAAAGTACCTATGCTTATTCCAATTGCTTACGGATTGGCGGGAACACCGATTTATATTGTGCCGGTTATTTGTGGAACGATGGTTTACTTTATGATTAAATTTGCAAAAACATTTTCCACAACAATTACGGGGGCAAATGAGAACGGAATGCTGTCGGCTGTCGGTACATTTGCCAAACAGATTTTTCAGAGCAAAGAACTTTGGACAGTTATTATAGCGATTGTGATTTGTTTGCTTATCGTGTACACAATACGCAGAAAATCAATTAATCGTGCGTGGGAAATAGCGATTGTTTCGGGAACGGTTGCTTACATTATGGTTATGGTAATTGCAAGCGTTGCTTTGGATGTGGAGGTACACTATATTACGTTGATATTTGGAAGTATAGTGTCAGTGCTTATTGGATTTATATTGGAATTGATGCTGTTTTCTGTAGATTATGCGAGAACAGAGTATTTACAGTTTGAAGATGACGAATACTATTATTATGTAAAAGCATTGCCGAAAGTTTCTGTTTCTGCACCGGAGAAACAGGTGAAGAGAATTAACAAACGTCAGGAAACTGACACGGCAGAAAACAAAGGCGCTACCGGAAGACTTCAATTGACCGGAGAAGCGGATATAGATAAGATTATCGAGCAGGAATTGATGAAAAAATAAAATTTCTGTAAAACATAAGAAAGATTACAAAGGGGAGGTGACGAGATGAAAGAATGGATAGCACAGTTAATGAACGAATATTTTTCATATGTACCTCATATAACGGTAACGGACGTAGTTGAGATTATTATCATTGCTTTTATCGTGTATGAGATAGCGCTTTGGATTAAAAATACAAAAGCGTGGATGTTGTTAAAGGGAATGCTTGTGCTTGCCGTATTCATTTCTGTCGCTGCAATATTTCAGATGAACACAATATTGTGGCTTGTGAAAAATTCAATAGGGGTTTTGGCAACGGTTACGGTCGTTGTATTTCAACCGGAACTTAGAAGAGCACTCGAAAAATTGGGGGAGAGAAATTTGTTGAGTGCAGTTGTTCCGTTTGACAAGTCAAAGGAAAAAGAAAAATTCAGTCAGGAAACAATAGACGGTATTGTAACTGCAACATTTGAGATGGCAAAGGTGAAAACGGGTGCGTTGATTGTTGTGGAAGATGCCATTCAACTGACGGAGTATGAACGGACAGGTATACGTTTGGACAGCGTTATTTCCAGTCAACTTTTGATTAATATTTTTGAACATAATACACCGCTTCATGATGGTGCGATTATCGTAAGGGGAGATAGAATTGTGGCGGCAACCTGTTATCTGCCTCTTTCAGACAACCGCAATTTAAGTAAAGATTTGGGAACACGACATCGTGCGGCAGTTGGAATGAGCGAAGTCAGCGACGCATTGATTATAGTTGTTTCTGAGGAAACAGGAGCAGTGTCATATGCACAGGGAGGAAGAATTGTAAGACACGTTAATGAGAGACAACTCACGGAAAAATTAAATCAAATAAGCAGAAAAGTTGATGAACAGAAAAAACGTGGGTTGAGCAGATTGTGGAAAGGAAGGGCGAAAGATGAAAGAAAGATTGAAAAATAACTTCGGTCTGAAAGTTTTGTCGCTTCTTTTTGCGATTGTGCTGTGGCTTTTGGTTGTCAATATTGATGACCCGATTGCAGAGATTACTTTCAGAAATGTTCCGGTAAAAGTACTTCATGAAGAAATATTTACGTCTAAATCTAGCACCTATACAATTGTGGATGATAAAGATACGGTAAATGTAACGGTAAGTGCAAGACGTAAAGTACTTTCGCAAATTAAATCGTCTGATATTATCGTAACAGCAGATATTAAGGACAGAGTGACAAATTCACTGACGGAGGCAACACTGCCTACAGAAGTGACTATAGTAGGATTTGAGGGAGAGTATCAGGATGCGTATACAACGCCGAAAAATCTTGATATTGAAATAGAGGCGAGTACAACTAAGAAGTTTCCGGTTAGTGTGACAACAATTGGAACACCGCGAGATGGAAATGTAATCGGAAGTACGACAGCAAATCCAGAATTTATCACATTGGCGGGTGGCGAGTCGCAGATTAACCGTGTGAAGAAAGTTGTGGCAAAAGCAGATGTATCAGGAATTTCTTCCAGCGGACAGGTGGACGCAGAGTTAATTCTGTATGATGAAAACGAAAAAGTAATTGATCAGGCTCTTTTCGATAATAATTTAGGAAAAGAGGGAGTGAAAGTGGATGTTGAAATATTAAAGACGAAAGAAATACCACTTCGTTTTGATATGTCGGATATAAGTACGGCATCAGGATATACTCTCGGAAATATTTTCTATGAGCCAAAGAAAATTCTTGTGGCAGGTGAGGCGGATGTTATAAAAGAGTTAGATGTTATAGATATTCCCGCTGCAGCGTTGAAGATGAATAATATTTCGGAAACAACAGAGATAAAAGTAGATGTAAGTAAATACTTACCGAAGAAATTACAATTAGTAGATGATACGGCGGGAACAATTATTGTTACGATTTCGGTTGAGAAATACGGTACGAAGGCATTCAGCATTCCGGCTAATAATATTATTTTGGAAAATGCTTTGGCAGGTTTGAAAGCAAATATAGGAATAATAGAGAATATAGAAATTCAGGTAAAAGGTTCGAGGGCCGCATTAGAAAAACTGAACGAGGCACCGAAGGTATTTGTAGATTTGCAGAAATATACAACGGCGGGAACAATCACCGTTCCGTTGCAGGCAGAATTGCCGCCGGGCTGTACTCTTGTTGGAAATGTGACAGTTCCGGTTGTTCTTACGGGGCAACAGAAATAGTTACTCCAATAGAAAGGAGAAGTGAATGGTTAGCAAGAAAGTAAAAATAAATAATCCGACAGGGCTTCATTTAAGGCCTGCCGGAATGTTCTGCAGAAAGGCGGCAGAGTATGAGGAATGTAAAATTACATTTCATGTGGGTGCTACAACAGGAAGTGCCAAGAGTGTATTAAGCGTTTTGGCAGCGTGCATTAAACAAGGAGATGAAATTGAAATTATCTGTGAAGGTAAAAATGAAGAAAAAGCATTAGAAGCAATGGCTCGCCTTGTAGAAGTAGAACTGGAAGACTAGAAGGAAAAATTTGGAGAGCATTTTATAGAGAAATCTGTGGAATGCTCTCTTGGATTATGTTAAAACTATAATTGGAAGCAATATTAGGATGATAAAGGAAAGGTTATAAAGATGAAGAAAGCAACATTAGTTATTATGGCAGCGGGAATCGGCAGCAGATTTGGCGGAGGAATTAAACAACTGGAACCTATTGGACCAAATGGGGAAATTATTATGGATTATTCTATATATGATGCAAAAGAGGCAGGGTTCAATAAAGTTGTTTTTGTTATCCGCAAAGACTTGGAAAAAGATTTTAAAGAAGTGATCGGCAACAGAATCGAGAAAGAAATTGAAGTGGCTTATGCTTATCAGGAACTTATGGATATTCCGGAAAAATTTCAGACAAAATTTGCAGAGAGAACAAAACCGTGGGGAACGGGACAGGCTATTTTATGTTGTAAAGATGTAGTAAATGAGCCGTTTTTAGTTATCAATGCAGATGATTATTATGGAAAAGAAGCATATAGAGAGGCGTTCCGGTATTTAACAGAGGAAAAGGCAGATAGTGAAAAAGTACAGGCATCTATGGTTGGATTTGTTCTTGGAAATACATTGAGTGAAAACGGCGGTGTTACAAGAGGAATTTGTCAGGTAGATGAAAATGGAATGCTGACAGATATTGTTGAAACATCCAATATCGAAAAAACAGGAAATGGTGCGGGAATCAGAACAGAAGAAGAAATTATTCCGGTAGATGTACATGCGCCTGTATCTATGAATATGTGGGGCTTACATCAGGATTTCTTCCATGTGTTAGAAAATGGTTTCATAGAATTTCTGGAAAATGTAGAAGAGAGCAACTTGAAAGCAGAATATCTTCTTCCGACAATTATCGGAGGACTTTTAGAGGATGGTGAGATTGATGTAAAAGTGTTGAAATCTCATGATAAGTGGTTTGGAGTAACTTATAAGGAAGATAAAGAGTCTGTAGTGACATCAATTAAAAATCTTGTGGAGCAGGGAGTGTATCCGGAGAAGTTGTTTTAGGGGAAAATATAAATGAGAACATATTTAGTAACTGGAGGAGCAGGTTTTATCGGTTCAAATTATATTCATTATATGTTTGAGAAATATGGAAATGATATTCGCATCATTAACGTAGATAAATTAACATATGCAGGAAATTTAGAAAATCTTAAAGATATAGAAGACAGAGAAAATTATACATTTGTTAAGGCTGACATTTGTGATGCGGATACAATTAATAAAATTTTTGAAGAAAGTGATATTGATAGAGTTGTACATTTTGCAGCAGAAAGCCATGTGGATAGAAGTATCAAAAATCCTGATGTATTTGTAAAAACAAATGTATTAGGAACATTGGTTATGTTAAATGCGGCTAAAGCGGCATGGGAATTGGAAGATGGTGCTTTTAAGGAAAATAAAAAATTTCTTCATGTATCGACTGATGAAGTATATGGTTCATTGGAAGAAGAAGGAGAATATTTCTACGAAACAACACCATATGATCCGCATAGTCCATATTCAGCAAGTAAAGCGTCATCAGATATGCTTGTAAAATCTTATATGGACACATATAAATTTCCTGCAAATATTACAAACTGCAGTAATAATTACGGACCATATCAGTTCCCTGAAAAACTGATTCCGTTGATTATTAACAATGCTTTGCAGGGTAAGAAACTTCCGGTGTATGGTGACGGAAAGAATGTCAGAGATTGGCTTTACGTTGCAGACCATGCAAAAGGAATTGACATGGTACAGGAAAAGGGAAGACTTTTTGAAACGTACAATATTGGCGGACATAATGAAAAACAGAATATTGAAATTATCCATATTATTTTAGATACTTTACAGGAAATGCTTCCAGATACAGATCCTAGAAAGAAATTAGTTAGCAGAGATTTAATTACTTATGTAGAGGACAGAAAAGGACATGACAGACATTATGCGATTGCTCCGGATAAAATTAAAGAAGAAGTGGGCTGGGAGCCGGATACAATGTTTGCAGAAGGAATTAAACTGACAATCAAATGGTTCTTTGAAAATGAAGACTGGATGAAAAATGTAACAAGCGGTGACTATCAGAAATATTACAAGGAAATGTATAAATAAAATAAACCGGCAGTATTTATAAGGTACTGCTGGTTATTTTGCTTTTGTTTAATAGAGGAGGTTTCAAATGAAAGGAATTATTTTAGCTGGAGGTTCAGGAACAAGATTATATCCATTGACTAAGGCGGTTTCAAAACAGATTATGCCTGTATATGACAAACCAATGATTTATTATCCATTGTCAATTTTAATGTTAGCAGGAATTCAAGAAGTACTTATTATTTCTACACCGAGAGATTTACCTGTTTTTGTAGAATTATTGGGAACAGGTGAGGAATTGGGAATGACATTCAGTTACGCTGTTCAAGAAGAGCCGAGAGGGATTGCAGATGCGTTTATTATTGGTGAAGAGTTTATTGGTGATGACAATGTCGCATTAATTCTTGGGGATAATATTTTTTATGGGCAGAGTTTTTCTAGAGTATTGAAAAATGTTGCGGAGAGAAAAGAAGGAGCAACAATTTTTGGGTATTATGTGCGTGATCCAAGAGAATATGGTGTTGTTGAATTTGATGAGAATGGAAAAGTTATTTCTATAGAAGAAAAACCGGAAAATCCGAAATCAAATTACGCGGTTCCAGGATTATACTTCTATGATAATAAAGTGGTAGAAATTGCTAAAAATGTAAAACCGTCAGCGAGAGGGGAAATAGAAATTACAAGCATAAACAAGGACTATTTGAAAAAAGGTCAACTAAAAATAGAATTTCTAGGACAAGAGAACAAGTGGTTTGATATAGGAAGTAAAGATTCATTATTAAGGGCAACAGAATATGTATTTGATTTTCAAATGACTCAAGGAAAGTATATTGCGTGTGTTGAAGAAATAGCGTATGAAAAAGGATGGATTAGTGAGAAAAAAGTGTTTGAACTGGCAACAAGGTTGAAAAAAACAGATTATGGAAAATATCTGATGGGTATAGAATAGCGAAAAGCATAGAAAATGCTAGGGTTGAATAAATGAAAAACTGATGATATAATAAAAAACGATTTGTAAAAGAAAAGATAGTATACGAGGAAGGATAAGTAAATGGAAAAGAATATGTTACAATCACAGCGGGCAACTAAAATATTGGACTATATAGAATGTTCTTTTAAAATCAGTTATCTGCTTTTGGGGATAGCAACATTCAATTCGTTTGTATTTGGAAAGCCAATTATGTCTATATTGGTAATGATTACTTTTGGGTTGGGTGGTGTATTGATGATTGAAAGATTAATACACTGGAAAGAATATATAGGAATGCCATATTTGCTTTTGTTGCTTTTGTTTTGCTTGAGTTTTAGTATTTCAATGGTGATAAATAAGGAATTCGGATTTATAGAGAATGCTAAGTGGCTTGTGTGGACTAGTTTTCAAATGTTTTTGTTATATGTAAAAAGAAAAGATGATAGTACAGAGAAATATCATAAAGAATTTAAGATGATTTCATTAATTATTATCTGGTATGGTTTTTTTGCATCTGTTGCAAGTATCGTATTAATGCTTATGAGATATTCTAAGATAACAATATTAGAGACTAATGGACAACGAATTATACAAGGATTTATTTGGGGAAGATTATGGGGAGTATATACGGATCCGAATTATGGAGCTGTTATAGGTGTTATTTCTATTATTTTATCTTTGTACTTTATGCAAAAACAAAGTAGAAAAATATGTGCAATGTATATTGCGAATATAGTAATGCAATTTTTATATATAGTATTTTCAGATTCGCGAACAGGAAAAGTAACACTTCTTATTACAATAGGTTTTTATTTATATACTTTATTGCTAAAAAAAGGAAATGAAAAAAAGAAAATAAAAAAAAGAATGACAGATTTTGTTATTGTACTTTTTGCTAGTATTTTAATTATAGCAGGGATGAAATTAGTTCGTGTATCGTATAATAACGTGATTTCTCCATTTATGAGCAAGATGTTTTTTACAGAAAAAGAGGTCACGGAAGAAGAAAAACTTGAAGAAGATAGAATAGGAAGAGAAGAAGATATAAAAGCAGATCCAAGTAATAGAAGGTTTTCAATTTGGGAAAGTGGAATGGAAGTCTTAAAAACAACGCCTGTTTTTGGTACGGGATATGTTACATTTGTACCATATACCGAAAAGAATTTACCAAATACATATGTGATAAACAACGACCACGGTGTTTTTGGAAGTATGCATAATGGATTTTTAAATGTGTTAGTTTATCAAGGCATCATAGGATTTGGTGTGTTCATTGCTTTTACAATTTGTGTAGTGATAAGAATATTTAGAAAAATATGGAAATTGAAAGGAGAAGACTATAGATTCGGAGTCACAATGTTGTCTTGTATTGCGGCGGTTTCCTGTTCTATGATGTTTTTACTTGAAGGTACATATACAAATTCAATAGGTTGCATTGTTTTATGGTGTTATTTGGGATGGTTGATTAGACTTATTGATAATAAAACAATTGAAAAGAATTAAAGTGATTTTAGAAAGGAACTCCAATGAAAGTTTTAATAGGATTTATTATAGATGGACAAGCAGGAGGAGTTGACAAGTATTTATTGAATTTTGCAAAAAGTGTAAGAAATGAAGAAACTAAAGTTGATTTTTTAACTAACACCAAAAATGAAACGTTAGAAAAAGAGTTAAAGAAATATAATTCAGATTTATATGAAGTGGCTAGTTTAAAACATCCAATTCAACAATATAGGCAAATAATGCAATTAATTAAAGAAAAGAAATATGATATGACATATTTTAATATTTCTACGGCGATAAGTATTGTAGGACCATATGCTGCTTATAAAGCAGGTGTGTTAAAACGGGCTATACACAGTCATTCTAGTGGGAATGACTGTGAAAATTTTTGTAAAAGAAAAATTTTGGATTGTTTGCATTATGTGGGGAGATTATTTTTATATAAATATGCTAATCAGTATTATGGGTGTTCAAAAGCAGCTGGATATTGGTTGTTTCCAAATAAGATAGTAGATTCTTCTGAGTTTAAAATGATATATAATGCGGTCGATCTAGAGAAATTTAGATATGATGAAGTATTAAGGAGAAAATTAAGAAGAAAATATAATTTGGAAAATAATCTAGTACTAGGTCACGTGGGAAGTTTTGTATATCAAAAAAATCATTCGTACTTGATTAAAATATTTAAAGAAGTAATAAAAATAGAACCATCGGCTCGTCTTGTGTTGATTGGTGAGGGAAAAAAATATAATAAAATTAAAAGACAAGTAGAACAATTAAAATTAATAGATAAGGTATTGTTTTTAGGATGGAAGAATAATGTGCATGAATTATATCAAATGATGGATATGTTTTTATTGCCGTCTAATTTTGAAGGATTGCCTATTGTAGGGGTAGAGGCACAAGGAACAGGTTTGAAATGTTTGTTTAGCGATAAAATAACTGACGAAGTAAAATTAACAAAAGAAGCAAGATTTTTACCGATTAATAAATCAGCAAAAAAATGGGCGGAATGTGTTAGGGAAGAAAAAAATTATATTAGAAAAAATAATGAATTATTAGAATGTAAATCGTGCTATGATTTGAAACAACAGGAGAAAAATTATAAAGCAATAATCGGAATGAATTAGAATATTATTGCAAGAACGGAGTAAAGAATGGCAAAGGTAAGTGTTATTGTTCCAGTTTATAAAGTTGAAAAATATTTGGATAAGTGCGTGAAGAGTATTTTGAACCAAACGTATTTTGAATTGGAAATTATATTGGTAGATGATGGTTCGCCAGATGATTGTGGAGCGATGTGTGATTCGTATGCAGAAAAAGATTTTAGAGTTAGGGTTATCCATAAGGAAAACGGTGGATTAAGTGATGCTAGAAATGCAGGGATAAAAGTAGCTACAGGAAAATATTTGTTATTTGTGGATAGTGATGATTGGATAGACGCTACCTTGGTGGAAAAAACAGTTCGATCAGCAGAAAAATGGAATGCAGATATTGTGTTGTTTGATCATATGAGCATAGAAGAAAAGACTGGAAAAACAACAGTTTTTTCTTATCCTTTTTTAGAAGATACTTCTATATCGGCAGATAAAGAACCAGGTTTAATATGTAAAGTTTGTAGTGCGTGTAATAAATTATTTAACAAAGAGTTTTGGGATAGAAGTGATTTGAGTTTTCCGGTAGGTAAACATTATGAGGATTTAGGCACTATACCTAAAGTGATGGGGATTGCAAAACAGGTAGTATATGTAAAAGAAGCTTTGTATTTTTATTTACAGCGAGAAGGCTCAATTATGCATGGAACGGATTTTAAAAGAAACTATGATGATCGTACGGCAATGTTGGATGGGGTTCTTGAGTTTTATAAAGAAAAAGGATTATTTAATAGATACGAGAAAGAGTTGGAGTGGCTTGTTTTTGAGCACGGATATTTTGTTCCTTCAAAAGAGATTGTTCTTAGTAATAAGAAAAGTCACTATTTAAAAGAGTTTCGAATATATGCTGAAGGGCGGTTTTCAAAGATGTATGAAAATCCATATATTCAAGAAATGTCTAAAAAGGATAAAATATTATATAGTTTATTGAAAAGCAAATTATACGGCATGATGATTGGATTGTCAAAAGGTAGACAATTTTTGGAGGGGATTAAAAAGCAAAAGTATGGAAGAAAGATATAAAATACGAAATGAAAGAATTCAATGGATCGATACGGCTAGAACTATTGCTATTATTGCAGTGGTTCTTTGTCATGTGATAGAAACAATTTTTTTCTATTCAGAAGTAGACGTGAATAGTTTTTCGTTAGTGAGGCAGAGTATAGTATTTGGGGCATTTACTTTTGGAAGAATAGGTGTGCCTATTTTTCTTTTTATTAGTGGATGGTTACTTTTATCTAGGACTTATGATGATAAAAAATGTGTATGTTTTTGGAAACAGAATTTTTGGAAACTATTATGTGTAACAGAAGTTTGGACAATTTTTTATTACATTTTTGCGTGTTTAATGAGAGAAACTTCTTTTTCGGTGTTAGAATTGGGAAAACAAATCTTGTTTTTAAAACAGTCCAATATGTCACATATGTGGTATATGCCGATGATTTTAGGAATGTATCTTTTTTTGCCGTTTGTAGCTAATACACTGAATAGGGTGAATGAAAAATTACTTTATTTTCCGTTAGTAATTATGATAATATATTCTTTTTTGATTCCAACATTCAATATTTTGTGGAGAAGTCAACAAAAAGAAATGTTATATGGGCAACTATCTCTTGAGTTTGGTGGAGGAAAGTATGGAGTATATATTATTTTAGGATGGTTTTTTTATAAAGGAATATTTCCCAAAATAAAAAAAATATTTTTGTGGTTGGGATTTTTGAGTAGTTTTTTAGGAACAATTCTTTTTCAAATGTTTATGCTCAAAAAGGGATATGAATATCGTGTTTGGTATGATTTTATCATGTTATTAGTAGCAGCAATATGTATTTTTGGAATTTTAGAAGGTCGTAATTTGCAAAATGAAAAAACAGTACTATATCGATTGATAAAAAGTTTAGCAAAAGATTCTTTTGGAATTTATCTGTTGCATAAACCGGTTTTAAATATACTAGTAAAATATGTTCCGGTTAAAAATATGAATTATCTATACAAAATTATATTTTTTTGGATGATTATATTATTGGTTAGTTGGGGAATTGTAGAAATTTTTTCTAAAATGGGTAAATTAGGGAAAAATCTATTTTTGGTTAAATAGGAAGAAAATGTTACAAATATGTTACAAAAGATTGCGAGAGAAACTTGAGAAATGTTACGATATCATATATAATGAAAAGTAATATTGTGATAGGATTGGTGAATTATAATGTATTGGATAAGAAAATTTGAAGCAACTATGTGGTTAATAATAAAAGTCATATTGTACCTTACGTTAATGACTGTTTTTATATTTATTTTGTCTATAGAAAATCCGCCATTGGCTAGATTATCTAGAACAATGGGAATCGGTATAACAACATTTGTGATAGTCGGTATATTGTTCTTAAAAATTTACGGAATGTATGATGTCGGTCGAAGAAAAAGTAAACCGATTATATATTCAATTAGTTTGGCAACATTTTTTACGGATGCAGTTGTATATTTGCAATTGATGATTATGAATACGATTACGCCTAGTATTGCTGCGTTTAGATTAAGCAGTATAGGGGCATTAATAATAACATATATCGTACAGGTTATTATAATCGTTATCTTTTCATATGCGGGAAATGCATTGTTTTTCAAAATACATCAGCCGGAAAGTTGTTGTATTATTACATCTTCTCAGGAAAGTTTAGATTGTATCGTAAGAGCTATTTTACGTTTTAAGAAACAGTATAAAATTGACTATATTTTAGATTATAAAGATAAAGCAATATGGGAAACTATGGATAAGGCAGATACTGTGTTTATTCAAGATGTTCCGATTGTGGAGAGAAGTAAAATCGTACAGTATTGTTACAAGAATAAAATTAATATTTATTTCAATCCGGAAATAGAAGATATTGTGGAGATGAATGCCAAGTACTATTTGCTTGATGATGTGTCCGTTTTAAATGCGAATGTAAAAGCGTGGACAATGGAACAGAGAATTGCAAAGAAACTTCTCGATATGGGACTTGCTATTGTGCTTGGAATTTTAACATCACCGATTTGGATTGTCAGTGCAATTGCAATTAAGTTATATGACGGAGGCCCGATTTTCTTTAAGCAAAAACGTGCAACATTAAATGGAAGAGTATTTGAAGTATATAAATTCCGTACAATGAAAGAAAATGTAGAAAACCGTTCGGTTACAGATGACGATGACAGAATTACAAAACCGGGAAAAATTTTAAGAAAAATTCGTATGGACGAACTTCCTCAGTTACTTAATATATTAAAAGGGGATATGAGCTTTGTAGGACCGCGTCCTGAAATGTTAGAAAATGTAAATGAATATGAAAAACAACTTCCGGAGTTCAGATACCGTCTTCGTGTAAAAGCCGGTTTAACAGGATATGCACAGATTGCGGGAAAATATAACACAACACCGAAAGATAAACTTATTATGGATATGATGTATATTGAGCAGTTTAATATTTTAAAAGATATACAGTTGATTTTCCAGACATTTATTGTACTGTTAAAATCTGACAGTACGGAAGCGTTTAAAACAAATGGCGGTGGACAGGAATATGTTTTCCGTGCGGCAGAGAACGATGAAAAGGAGTATGAATAATGAAGAAATATGATTATGTCATTGTAGGCGGAGGATTATTTGCAGGGACATTTGCTTACTTTGCACACAAGCAGGGTAAAAAATGTTTAGTTGTGGAAAAAAGAGAAACATTGGGAGGAAATATTTACTGTGAAGATATGGAAGGAATCCATGTTCATAAATATGGCGCACATATTTTCCACACAAGTAACCGTAAAGTATGGGATTTTGTAAATGCATTAGTTGAATTTAACCGTTATACAAATTCACCGATTGCGAATTACAAAGGAGAAATTTATAATATGCCATTTAACATGAATACATTTAGTAAAATGTGGGGAGTGGCGACGCCGAAAGAAGCGAAAGAGATTATTGACAGACAACGTGCAGTAATTAGCGGAGAACCGCAGAATCTTGAAGAACAGGCAATAAGTCTGGTTGGAGAAGATATTTATAAGAAATTAATTAAGGGATACACTGAGAAACAATGGGGAAGAGATTGTAAAGAACTTCCATCATTTATCATTAAAAGATTACCTGTCAGATATACTTATGACAACAATTACTTTAATGATTTATATCAGGGTATTCCTATTGGCGGTTACAATGTTTTAATTGATGCGTTGTTTGAAGGATGCGATGTTGAACTTGGTGTAGATTACAATGAAAACAGAGAAAAATATAATGCTTTAGGTGAAAAAGTATTGTATACGGGAACTTTGGATTCACTTTATGATTTCTGTTATGGAAAATTGGAATACAGAAGTCTTCATTTTGAATCAGAAGTATTAAATGAAGAAAATCATCAAGGTGTAGCGGTTGTAAATTATACGGACAGGGAAACACCTTACACACGCGTGATTGAGCATAAACATTTTGAATATGGCACACAGGAAAAAACTGTCATTACGAAAGAGTATCCGGCAGACTGGAAAGAAGGAATGGAGCCATATTATCCGATTAACGATGAGAAAAATCAAGAATTGTATCAGAAATATAGAGAAAGAGCGGACAAAGAAAGCAATTTGATTTTAGGTGGACGTTTGGCAGAGTATAAATACTACGATATGGATAAAGTAATAGAGTCAGCATTTCAGTTGGTGGAAAAAGAGTTAGCATGGGAGAAGTAGAAATGGAAAATAATATAAAAGTAAGTATCATTATGCCTGTATATAAAGTAGAAGAATATGTAGGAAAAGCCATTGAGAGTATTCAGGCACAGACATTAAAAGAATGGGAATTTTTGATTGTAGATGACGGAACTCCGGATAAGAGTGGTGAAATCTGTGATGCCTATGCAGAAAAGGATGACAGAATCCATGTGATTCACAAAGAAAACGGCGGTGCGCCAAGTGCAAGAAATATGGCAATCGAAATGGCAAAAGGAGAGTATTTCTATTTCCTTGATTCTGATGACTGGGCAGAACCGACTATGTTGGAAGATATGTATAACCTTGCTAAACGCGATAATGCACAACTGGTTGTAGCAGGATTTTATATTGACACATACTGTGGAAAAGATGGATATATGACAGACGACTATTATGTGGAAGATGCAGTTTATCCGAACAAAGAATCTTTCCGCAGAAATGCGTATAAATTGTTTGATAAAAATCTTTTATATACACCGTGGAATAAGTTGTTTGAAGCGAAATATGTTATGGAAAACAATCTGCGTTTCCCAACGACGTTTTGGGATGATTTTCCATTTAATGTAAGCGTGGTGAGAAATGTAGAGAGAGTTACGGTAACTTCTAAACAGTATTATCATTTCCTTAGAGCGAGAACAGAATCAGAAACAGCGGCATACAGACCGGGAATGTATGAGAAACGTGAAGAGGAACACGGCTGGATGGTGAACCTGTACAAAGAATGGAAAGTTGGCGGTCCGGAAAGTATGGAAATGATTGCCAGACGTTATATGGAACGTTTTGTAGGATGCGTAGAAAATATTACAAATCCAAAATGCGAGATGACAGCAAAAGAAAAGAAAAAAGAAATTAAGAAAATGCTGAAAAATTCAAGAATTAATGAAATGGGTAAATTAGCAAAACCACGTTCTTTATATATGAAAATATTGTTGCTGCCGATTAAATGGCATTGTACTTTCTTAACTTACTTGGAGGCAAAAACAATTACTTATGTAAAAACGAAAAACACAAAATTATTTACCAAATTAAAGGTGGGGAGATAATGGAAAATAATAGACCATTTTTTAGTATTGTGATGCCTATTTATAATGTGGAAAAGCATTTACAACAGGCTGTAGAAAGTGTGTTACAACAAACTTTTCAAGATTATGAAATTATTTTGGTAGATGATTGTTCTCCTGATAAGTGTCCAGAGATATGTGATGAATATGCACAGAAATATGAGAGTGTGCAGGTTATTCATCATAAAGAAAATCAAGGATTAAGTTATACTAGAAATACAGGTATGGCTGTAGCTAAAGGAAAATATATTTGGTTTATGGATTCAGATGATTATGTAGATGTGAATTTGCTGGAAAAAGTGTATTCTTCTCTTCAGAAAAATCAGGCAGAAGTTGTTGTGATTGGGTTGATAGAAGAATATTATGATCACAATGACGAATTGCATCATACAGAAATTGTTTGCCATAAAGAAAGATTTCTTTGTTCTAAAGATGAGGTCCGTGCAGAAATTATGGATTTAGAAAAAGAAACATTGTACGGATACGCATGGAATAAATTTTATTCTTTAGATTATTTGAGAAAGATTGGCATTCAGTTTGAAAAAATTACTTTGATTGAAGATATTTTATTTAATGTACAATATTGTATGGATATTCAAAGTATGAATATATTAAATTTGCCAGCTTATCATTATAATAAACGAATGGATAACAGTTTAACAGCAAAATTTGTACCTGATTATTATGAATTACATCGACGAAGAATAGAACTTCTGTATGAGCAACACAAATATTGGGGCATTTGTACAGAAGAAAAAAAGGCAGTTATGGCAGTTCTTTATACCCGATATATTTTTTCAGCATTGCAGCGAAACTGCGATAAACGCGCAAAAATGAATAGACAAGGCAGAGTGAACTGGATTAGTAGAGTGATGCAGGAAGACATTTATAAGGAAATTATTCCGTACGGAAAAGGGGACAGTAAGGTAATGAAGATTATGTTGCACTTGTTGAAAGCGAGAAAGCAAAAATCTTGTATTATGCTTGGCAGAGTTATTTATATTGTGAAAAATAAATTACCGATGTTCTTTTCAAAAGTGAAACAAAAGAGGTAAAAAGATAAAAGAATAAAAGGTTTTAAAAGTAATAGAAGAAATTTTAGGTACGGGATTTAGAATTTACTTAATTCGTATGTATATATGGTGATTTTTTATGTAACGATATGAAATCAAGGGATATTAGCTGGATAGAAGAGAGGGATAACTGCGTTTGATATATCGCATTTCTTTTAGTTTGATTAAGTGTATGTAAAAGATTCTAATAGTTAGAAAATAGTTCCGTAACTTTACGATGAGAGGAGAATACATATGAAAAAAAGATGCCTGGCTGTCTTAACTACTTTGTGTTTAATGCTGAATGTGGTGAATTTTACTACAGTTCAAGCTTTTGAGAATGGTGAAGATGGTAATCAGAAAGATGTTCAAAAAGAAGAACAGTTTTATGGAGAAACACGAACAGATGAATCTAATATTGCTGTAATGGATAAAATGGGAAATGTCGATTTTGAGGATATGTCACAAGACAATACAGTTGTAGAAGAAGACAACGTGTCAAGGATATCAGAACCTCAAATTGTTAATTTGAGAAAACAGTCGGGAGTTTTAGAATATACAGAAGTAGAAACAGGAACGCCAGGTTATACATCAGGTGCATATGGAGCAGATGCGGCATATTTAGGTATGAGTGGAAACAACGTAAAATTTATGATTGGTGGTGTGATTGGAGTTGTACCAAAAGATAAGGTACAGGTAATTAATAAATCAAGTGCAAAATCTGTGAGTTATTACGCTGTGTCAGAAGGAAAATTATATCATTATATTTCGACTAATGTAAATGGAACAATGTATGCAAGTACTCTTGATAATGGACCGGCACCTTCATATCTAAAAAGTGGTATAAAATATTATAGTTATGATGGACACTATTTTTATATAGAGGCAAATTTTAGTAATATGTTGAGTGATTATAACAGAGGAACAAGGACATACTCAGTTAATATAAATAGTCCATTTTATAATTATTTTCAGTATCTTCCATTAAGAAGCCGATCAAATTATAGTGAAGATACATTTAATAATATTATAAATAGCAGAGTATCATCGTCTTCAAAAATGAAAAATACAGGAAAAGATTTTGTAAATTATCAAAATACATATGGTGTAAATGCCTTATTAGCAGCAGGGTTAGCTGGAAATGAAAGTGCCTGGGGAACAAGTAATATCTGTATGACTAAAAACAATTTGTTTGGTTTAAATGCGGTAGATTCTTCACCAAATCAAAGTGCAGATTATTTTTCCAGTATAAATCAGTGTATAAAAGAATTTACAGAAAGATGGATGTCAAAGGAATATTTAAATCCGTCAAGTTGGAAATATTTTGGAGGATTTTTAGGAAACAAAGCTAGTGGAATAAATGTAAAATATGCATCGGATCCATATTGGGGGGAGAAAGCGGCAGCAGGAGTATGGAAGTTGGACGCGGCAGGTGGAAATAGGGATGCGGAAAAATACACTATAGGCATCAAAGACACTATAAATCCGGAAAATAAAGTGAATGTAAGAAAAGATGCTAATACGTCTTATCCGGCACTTTACCTGACACCAAAGCAGGGGAGTGTTTCGTTTTTAATTTTAGATAAAAATCCAATAAATAAATTTTATAGAATTCAAAGTGATGGTGTTTTAAATAGTGGAAGAACTGCTATTGATAAAACGACAGGAAAATATAATTTTGAACAGATGTATGCCTATATTAGTTCTGATTATATTCAGATAATTTCAGAAGGTAAGGGGAATACAGATACTTGGCAAGTAGAAGATATAAAATTTAATTTACCATCTCCCCAAATGTTAAATTCAAATATAGTTTTAACAACAGAAACATCGGGACATTCTTTGGGATTGGAATATAAGTATGTATGGCAAAAAAATAATTGGTCAGAGTGGGGGACGTTAAGAGGATTTTCTAAAGAAAAAAGTATTAATTGGAAACCAACATCAGGGGGAATATATACTCTGATAGTAGATGTGAAAGACAGTAAGGGGAAAATAATTTCGTTTTCTAAAGAATATGAAATAAAGGATTGGACATTTTCGAAAATGATTACAGATGTACAATCTCCACAATATCTTGATACTACAATTAATGTACAGACAATATGTGAAGGAAATACTTCTCAATTGCAGTACAAATATGTGTGGGAAAAAGATAATTGGTCAGAGTGGGGGACGTTAAGAGGGTTTTCTAAAGAAAAGAATGTCCAATGGAAACCTCAAAAAACAGGTAATTATAATATTTATGTGGATATTATGGATTCATCAGGATACATTTTGAAGGCAACATTGCCTTATAAAATAGAAGAAAAAGAATGGGAATTTGTTGGAATTCAAATGAATCAAACATCACCTGTGGAAGTTGGTGATTCAGTTATAATTACACCACAGATAAAAAATGAAAACAGTAATTTACTATATAAATATGTGTGGGAAAGAAATAATTGGTCAGAATGGGGAGTTTTACAAGAACCATCGAAAACAAAAACAATAAAATGGATCGCCAGTAAACCAGGAAATTACAAGATTCATGTGGATGTGATTGATGCTGTTACAGGTAAAGTGAGCAAAAAATATGTGGAAATTAAGGTGAGTACACAGAAATGGAATATAAGTGAAATTCAAACCTCAGTGAAAAGTCCACAAAAATTGGGAAAAACGATAAAAATCACTACAGAAATTGCTGGTAATAAATCAGGGCTGCAGTATAAATATGTATGGGAAAAAGATAATTGGTCAGAATGGGGAACATTGAGAAACTTTTCTACAGATGCGAGCGTAGACTGGAAACCAGATAAAGTGGGAAATTATAAAATTCATGTGGATGTTTTGGATTCTTCAGGTAGGATAGAGAAAGTTTCTTTAGAGTACAGAATTGATGAAAAATGGGAATTTGTTAAAATTCAAACCGATAAAACAATGCCTATAGAAGTGGGAGAAGTAGTTAACATTACACCGCAGATTAATGGAGATGATCAAGAGTTACTGTATAAATATGTATGGGAAAAAGATGATTGGTCAGAATGGGGAGTTTTACAAGGACCATCGAAAACAAAAACAATAAAATGGACTGCCAGTAAACCAGGAAATTACAAAATTCATGTGGATGTGATTGATGCTGTTACAGGTAAAGTGAGCAAAAAATATGTGGAAATTAAGGTGAGTACACAGAAATGGAATATAAGTGAAATTCAAACCTCAGTGAAAAGTCCACAAAAATTGGGAAAAACGATAAAAATCACTACAGAAATTGCTGGTAATAAATCAGGGCTGCAGTATAAATATGTATGGGAAAAAGATAATTGGTCAGAATGGGGAACATTACGAAACTTTTCTACAGATGCGAGTGTAGACTGGAAACCAGATAAAGTAGGAAACTATAGAATTCATGTGGATGTTCTAGATTCCGCTGGAAAAATCATAAAAAAAGATTTGGTTTATGCTATAAAATAAATAAAATGAAACATAAAAACAAGGAGTATGTGCTATATAAGGTTAGCAGATACTCTTTTGTTATTGAGGAAACTGTTGCATTGATAGTACATATTACCTATAATAAACTTATAGAGAAAATATGGCAAATCAATTTATGAGGAGGGATAAATATGAAGAAAAAATGGGCAAAATTATTGACTTTAGTTTTTTTGTTATCATGTTGTGTTCCTAATTTAGTGAACGTGCTAGCGAGTAATCAAGAAAGATGGGAATTTGAGGAGATAATATTTGATAGCAAACAGATGAATAAATTAGGAGAAGTGGTTAATATATCGATAGATATGAAAGGTGATACTTCTGGGGTGAAGTATAAATTCTTATGGAAGACGAAAGGAAGTTGGGAGGAGTGGGGGGTTATCCAACAAACAAGTGCAAAAAAAACAGCCACATGGACACCTGGGAAAGTAGGAAAATATGAAATCGTGGTAGATATTATTGACGGAAAAAATGTACAGACGAAGATAAAAGAATATGATGTTTTATGTCATGTTTGGAAGTTTGATAAGATTATAATAGACAGACCATCTCCACAAGAAAAATATACTACACCAATAAAATTAGAAGTTGCAAATTCAGGTGAAATAGAAAACATAAGATATAAATATGTTTGGGAGAAAGATAATTGGAAAAACTGGGGAGTTTTAAAGAGTTTTAGTAAAGAAAATTTTGTTGATTGGGTTCCAAAAGAAGTTGGGAAGTACACTATATTAGTTGATATGGAATGCGATGGAGAAGTAACAACAAAATCTTTACAATATGAAATTATACCGGTAAATTGGAAGATTGGAGGTATGGATTTTTTGTCCAAAATTCCAAATAAAAAGGGAGAAAATGTAAAAATAACAACGAATATTATAGGTAATACAAAAGGATTGCAATATAAATATGTATGGATGAAGGACAACTGGAAAAAGTGGGGGACAATTCGTAATTTTTCACTTGATAGTACAAGTGCATGGTGTCCTAAAGAATCAGGAAAATATACTATTTTTACTGATGTATTAGGACGTGATGGAGAAATTTTGAAAACAAATGCTAATTATGAAGTGTTTTCTAATATCTGGAAACATGAAGGGGTAAGTGTTAACAATAATATATCGGAGCAAATTTATACTAGATTACCAATTTTGGCAACGACTAGTGGAGAAAATGAGGGATTGGAATATAAATTTGTATGGAAAAAAGGAAAAGAAAATGAAGAGTGGGGAGAAAAAGGAAAAGATTGGGATGAATTGGGAAAATATTCTAAAATGAATTATGTAGAATGGTATCCTAAAGAACCAGGGACATACACAATTTTTTCGGATGTGAGGGATAACGATGGGAGAATTATAACACGAACTTGTGAATATACAGTTTTAGATACTCCATGGCAAGTTGATGAAATTGTTTCAAGGGAGGGAGAATGGAAGAAAAAAGGGGAAGAATTTGATATTTCTGTTTTGACTAGTGGAGAAGGAAGTGAAAATTTAAAATATAAGTTTGTGTGGAAAAAGGGGGAACATGATGAAAGTTGGGGAAAAGAAGGAAAGGATTGGGGAGTTTTACAAGGATTTTCAAAATCCAATTCAATAAAGTTTCTTCCTTCTATAGAAGATGATTATACGATATTTGTAGATGTTATGGATGACAGAGGGGTGATATATGATGCAAAATATTGTGAAGTACATGTATACAAATTTAAAGGTGTCACTGCTAATCCACAAAAAATAAGTTATGGGAATAGCAGTAGAATAACGGCAGTTATAGAAGGTCCAAATTCTCTAGAAGGATTAGATTTTAAATTCGTGTGGAAACAGGGAACACCAACAAGTTCTTGGGGAGAAGAGAAGAAGAATTGGGGGGTGTTAAGAAATTTTTCTTCAAATAGTTTTATGGATTGGAAGCCAGGAGGACCAGGAACTCTTACAGTGTTTGTTGATGTAAAACAAAAAGGAGAAGAAAAAGTAGAAACTCATTCGGTAACTTTTGAAGTGACAAATAAAAATGGCTGGTACTATGAAGGTGGATATAAATTTTATTATAAGAATGGAGAAAAACTTTTAGATTTAGATGGTGTCTTGGGAAGGCAATCCAGTTATTATATAATGGTAAACAGAAAAATGTGTACGGTTACGGTTTATGCTAAAGATGGAAATAACGGATATATTATACCAGTAAAAAGATTTGCATGTTCAGTAGGGAAGTCTAATACACCAACTCCAGTAGGAACATTTTATACACCATCTAAATACAGATGGCACACATTAATGGGTCCGAGTTATGGACAATATTGTACACGAATTACAGGGAGTATTTTGTTTCATTCAGTAGCAGGAAAGAATATGACTAGTTATAATTTAGATGCTAGAGATTATAATATGTTAGGGCAACCGGCATCACATGGATGTGTTAGGCTTTGTGTACGAGATGCAAAATGGATATATGATAATTGTTCTTTAAAAACGAAAGTTACAATATATGATAGCAATGTATCGGGACCGTTAGGAAAACCTGTGACAATAAAAATCCCACTTAATCAAACATGGGATCCGACAGATCCAAATGTGAAATAACAAGGGAAAATGTGATTATAAAAATCCGAATGGAATCTATGTGTAGATTTCTTTCGGATTTTTGGTTCTAAGTTAATAGTTGGGGTGGGATTTTCTAAATCCCGCTCCATTGCTGTATTTGAAGACATTTTTATGTATTTACCATAAATGTCTAATTTATTGCAAGGCAAACAAACCTCCAAGTGCCCCATCTGTTTGGTTAATTAGTTACAAGAAAAATACGAGTTCTAAGACGCTCAAATTTTCGAATTCCGTAAGAGATACGTTTTAGAACTTTTATTTTATTATTAAAACATTCCGTTGTCCCGTTTGTTATATGCGAATATTTAAATGCGTTTAAGATTTCTTTTGACCAGTTTCGGTATGTCTTTGCACATTTTTCGAATTCTGGAATTCCAGATTTTTCAGCTATTTTAATCCAATCGAAAAAGTCTTTACGTTGTTTGGAATATTTTTGATTTTGACAGATTTCATAGAATTTTTCTTTCAGAAAGTGTGCTCTGCGTAAATCATCATTATAAAGTAATGGTCCTATGTCAAGATTTAGTACAAGTTAAAATGAGGTTTTCCTCATCTTAAC
>Bissell_p2__coassemble_548_pt1 | contig 28426 bp, 28 predicted proteins | sample Bissell_p2__metabat2_high_PE_001 | metagenome-assembled genome bin Bissell_p2 | reverse complement strand
TTTTCTGGTGCTGTCGGAAGTTCATTTCCGATTGTTTCACCTTTCACTATAGAAACTTCTTTTACTAATTTTCCTTCCGCTGTAAATGTCACCATTTTTTCTTCCGGCTGTGGTTCTGGTGTTTCATTCTTTTCGTAAATTGCATATACTGTCATATCTGCATTTACAACTGTTTTTTCTGTTACTACTTCACCTTTTCCATCTTCCTTAGTATTCCAGCCTTTGAATGTATAGCCTTCTTTTTCTGGTGCTGTCGGAAGTTCATTTCCGATTGTTTCACCTTTCACTATAGAAATTTCTTTTACTGTTTTTCCTTCTGCTGTAAATGTTACAGTAGCCGAATCTACCGCACCTTCTGTTTTAGTTATGAAGTATGTTTTGCCTTCCTCTGTTGCAAATGTAACTCTTCCTGTTTTTCCTTCTACTTCTTTTGCCTGAACTTTCTTTCCTTCGCTGTCCTGTACAAATACTTTCTCCCAACCATTTACCTGTACTGTACAATCTCCACCGTTTCTAGATTCAATCGTCGCTTCTGTCAATACACCCTTGTCCCAGTTTTCACTTACAACAAAGTTTCCTCTTGCAACTAAACCGCTGACAGAACCTGATTGCCACTGATTCTTAGGCATTGCCGGAAGTAAATTGATATATCCTGCATTTGACTGCAATAACATTTCAGCTACACCACTTGTATATCCGAAGTTCCCATCAATTTGGAATGGTGGATGTGCATCCCAAAGATTTGAATAAATACCGTTTTTGATAAACGAATCAATAATCTTGTATGCATGATTTCCATCACCTGTTCTTGCCCATGTATTCAATCTCTGTGCAATTCCCCATCCTGTAGCATTATCTCCTCTGTCATTTAAGGAAACTTTAGCTGCATCCATAGTCTTCTCATCATCAACTGTCACCAAGTCTCCCGGATATACTGCTAATAAATGAGACATATGACGATGTCCTTTCTGATACTTAGGAATATTTCCTTTTGTATTATGTCCAAGAGTTGTCTCATCATACCATTCTTTAATTTGTCCACTCTGTCCAATTTCAATAGGTTTTAATCCAGCACGGTATTCTTTCCACTGTGTAATCTGTTCTTCCGAAACCGTTCCAGCCTTATTTGCATTTAACGCATCTGCCGCTTCAATACAATCATTAAATAACTGCCATACAAGTACATTTTCATATACATTTCCTGCTGTATATGGTCCATGTTCTGGAGAATATGCAGGAATTGTTACATAACGCTCTTTTCCATCTGCAGTTGTTACCTTTTTCAAGATAGACATATAGAATTTTGCTTGTTCTTGCATCATTGGGAAAATATCTTTTTCCAATTTTTCAATATTTCCTGAATACTCATACGCCTCATATACATTCTGAAGCATCCATGGAACTGCTGCCGGAGACCATCCCCAAGAAAATTCCCATCCCGGACAAGTCCAACCAAATGGTGTATTCTGCGTATGTGCAGTAAATCCATTTTTCTGTCCATTTGAATTATCAATACCGAAATATGTGGATGCTGTAACACGTCCCGGCTCACGGAGCCCTTCTATATACTTAATCATAGGTTCTGCACATTCTGCCATATTTGTTACATAAGTCGGCCAATAATTCATCTGCAAATTGACATTCATGTGATAATCGCTTCCCCATGCAATAGGAGCGTTTGCTTTTCCTGTACAGTCTAACCATACTCCCTGTAAGTTAGCAGGAAGTTTATCCCCTTCTCTTGTAGATGAAATCTGAAGATAACGTCCATATTGGAATAAAATTGCTTCTAAATATGCTTTTTCTTCTGCACTCGCCTTATTACTCTTATATGATGCAATCAATTCATCTACTGTTTTCTTATATGCTCCCTGTCCTAAATCTAATTTCACACGATCATAAATCTTTTTGTAATCTGCTACCGCATCATCTTTTACTGCCTTATATCCTTTTTTTACTGCTTTGTCCAATACCGTTTTTACTTGAGTTGAAAGTTCATCCGCAGTGATACCTGAACGATATTTTGGATATGTCATCTTATAATCTGTATCTGCTGTCACATAAATATAGACTTCTGTAGCCCCAGATACAAGAAGTGTTCCTTCTTTATTTGCTATCTGCTCAACTTTACCGTCTTTTGTAACAACTTGCAATCTTCCGTTAAACAAAAGACCGTTATCTCTCATATGTCCGGATACAACAATTGTGCCATCTTCAGTTGTTTCATATTTCACTTCTTTTCCAAGGGCTGCTTCTGAAGGCTGATCCACCGGAAAACTCACTTCAAATTCCAAAGGTTTCATTTCTTTTTGAGAACCTTTCAGCGCTTCTGCAGTCAGTTTCATTGCAATGACATTATCAGGATAACTTGCAAAATATTCTCTATAATAATGTGTATAATCTCTGTCAAAAGATACTGTTGCAAGTGCGGAATCAATATCAAGTGCTCTTTCATAATTTGTTACTTCTGTATGCTCCGGTTTTGACTTATCCATTGAGGTAACAATACCATCAAAAGAAACTTTATTATTTTTTATTCCTTTGATTGTTAATGTATGTTCTCTCTTCTCCAACCCATTCACTTTCAATAAACGCTGTCTTGCAAATGTGTTCGAGCGTGTGTCCACTTCTTTCCATGCACCATTATCTATCTGATACTGAAATTTTCCAACTTGATCACTTTTCGCTCCAAACAATTCAAAACCAGTTCCTGTAAATTTACAAGTTAATGTTGCTCTTTCAGCTCTTGAAGGATCGATAAACACTTCATCTTTACCAAACCATTGATTTGCATCTGAGTCATTCGTTCTATCCCAGCGTTCCCATCCACCTGTAAATGTTACTTTATCTGTTGTATTCTCTGGATTCCAATCAATTGTTTCCCCCTCCAACACTTTAAAATAGTCAAAAGAAGTCTTTGATTTTCCATTTTTACTCTTAGACTCAAAAACTAACTTATGTTTTCCATATTGTAAACCGGAAATTTCAAAAAGAGCAACGCCCTCTTTCTTTGTTTCCGAATACATACTGCCTGAAACTGTTTTTGTGTCATCTACTGTAGCAGTAAAATCACCCATATCAATATACTGCACACCAATCATCTGGATTCCTGTTCCTTCGAACTCTACTTCCAGTCTTGCCGGATTCATCGCATAATGTTCTGAGCCGGCCTCCCATGTAGGCTGTGGCCATTCTCCCCAACCTTGTCCATATTTTATCTTGTCACTTTTATCGCTGATAATACTTGATTCTTGTTTGTTACTTTCTCTATCGAAATCAAGATAAATATCTCCCCAGCCTTGATAAGCTCCATATTCTCGTGTATTCTGTCCAACTAACTTTCCACACATGTCGGACGCATTACTTTCTCCATCCAAAAACGCTTTCTGAACAGATCCCAAATATTCCGCCATAGATTTATTACCAACTTTATTGATATTACCTCCTGTATGCGGTTTATCTGTTGTAGGTCCACCATTCCACAATGTTTTATGATTAAATGTTAAATGTTCCTTTTCTACTTCCCCATATACATTTGCACCCATATAAGAGTTACCAATCGGAAGTGATAATTGCTGCCACCAGTCTGTTTCACTGCCGCCTCCTGTAAACCCTCCGGATTGACCTGTCAGTCTTCCTTTTGAAAGTGGTTCATCAAATCGAATCTGCATTGATTCCTGCTTTGTTTCTATCGACGATGCCTCTGCAGAAATCCCTTTCGGAAAAGGTACTGCCGTTGCTGCTAATATAGCTACCAATGCACCACTTAATATACGTTTCGCATATTTTGTTCTCTTTTTCATTTTGCCTTTCTTTTCCTCCTCTATTTATTTTTTAGTTAAAACACAAATTTCAACTAAAATAGCATTATGTATAATTTAGCATATTTCCCTATTTTTTTCCACACTTTCCTAATATTATTATATGAATTTTATGTATTTCTTTGATTTTTCTTCATTTCATTTGTGTATAATAACAAAATTCCCATGAAAATCACACCTTATAATATGATTTTCGTGGGAATCTAACTTACTTAACAACAATACTTCTGCACGATTTCCTGCATTTTTCCAAATTGCTGTTCCATCTCATCAACCAATCTGAATTGTGTACGTGCACGTACTAAATTATGTTCCGGATATGCTGTTTTAAAATATGTATCTCCTTGTAAATAATCTGTAAGGAAACGGATTCCGCATTCTAATGTCATAAGTCTTGCTCCCCATGGAAGACTTGCAACTTCCTCCGGTGTAAGAACATCTTTTGTTGCCTCCAAATATCCTTTTACATATGTTTCGTACAAAGAAATATCAAAATGTACCAAATCTAAATTTTTCTCATCTTCCGCTGCTGTTGCCGCACCAAATCGAATTGAATCACCGAAATCATTTGCAGCCAGTCCCGGCATAATTGTATCTAAATCAATGATACACAATCCTTTTCCCGTATCGGCATCAAACAAAATATTATTTAACTTTGTATCATTATGTGTTACACGAAGTGGAAGAACTCCTTCTTCCTGCTGTTTTACAAGCACACCACAGTCATCTTTTCTATCTAATACAAACGAAATTTCGGGACGACAGGAAATTGCTCTATTTTTAATATCACGTTTCAAGGCAAATGTAAATGCATCAAAACGTTTTTCTGTATTGTGAAAATCCGGAATTGTTTCATTTAAATTTGAAGCCGGATAGTCACCTAACTGTTTTAAGAAATGTCCAAAGCTGCTTGCCGACTGATAAAATTGTTCCGGCTCTTCTACTAACTGATAGCAAACAGAGTTTGGAATATAGTGATAACTTCTCCATGGTTGTCCTTCACTATCCTCAAAATATGTCGAACCGTCCTTTGTCTTAATTGCAGATAATGTTTCTCTGTCAGGGTCTCCCCCTTCTTCTCTGATTGCATTACGCAAGTATTCTGTGACATTAAAAATATTATCCATTACGCCCGCAGGGTCTTTAAATACATTGCTATTGACTCTCTGCAAAATGTAACAAAATTCATCTCCTTCTTCTCCCGGCATATATACGGCATATGTTTCATTAATATGACCTTCACCGAAAGGTTTCACATAACTACACTGTGGTCCAAATCCAAAAGCATAAAGTGCATCTTCCAAATTCAAATTATCTACTCCGTCAATCTTTCTTCTTGTAGAAAATACAACTTCTCCCGCTTCCACTTTTCTCTTTTTGTCTATTGTACAGTTTGCCTTTACAACACTGCACAAACCAATATGTGCCCCGCTTTCCACATGTGAATCGTGGTCTACTACTGCACCACTGTTGACTAAAACACCATTTTCAATTACTACGTTTGTATTCAATACCGCTCTTTGCATAACGAAACTTCCCTGTCCGATTTTTGCACTTGGGCTGACTATTGCTGATGGATGAATAATTGAAGGTACATTATATCCTGCTTCAATAAGTCTTTCTGTCCAATAAAGGCGTACGCCGTTATCTCCAATTCCCGCTACCGCTGTGTCATATTCACCGAGAAATGCCTGATAGTCACAACATTTCCCGATAACATCTGCCCCTTTTACCGCATCATCTAAAAATACCACTTCTTCGTATCCTAATTCTGTAGCAGTTTCTTTAATCATCTGTCCGAAACCGCCTGCACCTATAATCAATAACTTCCTCATTTGAATTCCTTCCTTATTTTCATTTTACTATTACTGCCTGAATTTTCTGTAGATACTATAATAAATATAATATCTCTATGGAGTTTTGGTCAAGTCTTTTCACACATTTTCACTGATATAATATGCTATATATCCCAATAAAACACCTGTTATCCCTGCTGCCACGGCACAAAACGGATGTATTGCCCTACCGCCTATCATCTGAAATATTTCTAAAACCAGACCTAAAATGCCTCCTGCGTAAACCAACCTGTTTCCCTGCCGATATTTCTTCCATATCTTCGGAAGAAATACGCCTATCGGAAATATAGAAATAACAGTATCAAATATCATTTCTGCACTACGAAAATTTAATACAACCACTTCAAATATATAAAATATTAAAATCATTTGTGAAACTATTTTCTGTTTCTCCGTCATCTTCTCACCTCTCACATATCTAATATATGTAAGAAAATGATTTTTAGACCTATTTTATTCTACTTCTACACCGACTACGATATATCTTTTTTTCGGTTCTCTCCGTATACAAGTACTAAGTGTAACAATTTTACTGTTTTCATCCACCGTCACATCATTCCGATAATGATTTTTCATGCTTCTCGATTCTCTAAGAGATTGAAGAAATGCCTTTTTCTCCGCCGGATTTTGATTATCATAATTGTATAAAATATGTTTACTGCTATACTCTACCGCTGCAAAAATTTTATATGTTTTTTTCTCCGTTTCCGTATAAATACTAAAGGTATCGTGATTATTAAAAAACTCCTCTTCCTCAAATTTATGAAGATTTTGGAAAAATGAACCATCTTTAATGTTATGTCCATAAATCACTGTATTGAAATCCGTAAAGTCTTTCTTATTAATTCTCTCGGTAAACACTGAACCGAACACATCATACTTCTTATCAAAAGCATGGTTCAAATAAAAAGCATCATCTGTTTTGCTCTGCAAAATCGGATAATCAATATTCGTATCCGGTACTTGAATCCATGCATATATTTCATCATTCACTTTCTTTAGTTCCGCAAAATCTATCGGAATTTCATCCTTTTCTCCCTCAGTTTTTTCCTCCTTTACAACCTTTTTCTTTACTTCTTTGTAGTCTTTCTTACTTTCCGCTTTTTGTACATAGTAATATCCAATATATGCTACACAAAAAATACAGATTATACTACAAATCCAAAAAAATATTTTATCTCTCTTTTTCTTCATTCTTCTATCCTCTTATTTTGTTTGTTAAATCCCATACTTTCTTACCATATCATTAACTTTACATGAATACAATACTTTTATTTTTCAAAAAATATGTTATGATAAGTTATATCATTTAATTTAGGAGGTAATAACAATGGAAAAATATTTATGTGAACCTTGTGGATATGTATACGACCCGGAACTTGGTGATCCAGATGGCGGAATCGCACCAGGAACACCTTTTGAAGACATTCCTGATGATTGGGTATGCCCAATTTGTGGACTTGGAAAAGACGTATTCGTAGTAGAAGAATAAATGTAAAAAAAGCGGATTATCCGCTTTTTTTACTTGAATACTATTTCCATTGTCGTTCCTTTTCCCATTTCACTTTTCACCTTTACTTCTGCATTATGCAGCATTGCTCCGTGTTTTACTATAGAAAGACCTAGACCTGTTCCACCACTTTGTTTTGAATGACTTTTGTCCACGCGATAAAAACGCTCAAAAATTCTTTCTCTATCCTCTTTAGGAATGCCAATTCCCGTATCTGTTATAATAATTTTTTTCCCTTGAAGTGTATTTCCTGCCCAAACGGTAAGTTTTCCGCCTTCTATATTATATTTAATTCCATTTTCACATAGATTATAAATCATCTCATTCAAAATCTGTCGTATTCCCCGATAGACAACAGACTCTCCCATAACTTCTATTTTTACTTTCTTTTTCTCTGCCTGTAACGACAATCTGCTGCATACTTCACGACACAGTGTATATAAATCCACTTCCTCTTTCTCAAGTTCCACTTTCCCTTCATCCAATTTCGATAACTTAATAATATCTTCCACAAGAGTAATCAATCTAACTGCTTCCATATAAATTCTCTCAGAAAATTTTTGCATATCTTCCGGTTTTACAAGACCACTTTTCATAATCTCCGCATATCCTGATATAGAGGTAAGAGGTGTTTTCAACTCATGAGAAACATTTGCGGAAAATTCTTTTCGCATTTGTGCTACTGCTTCTTTTTCTCTATTCCTTTTATCCAATCCTTCCACAAGAGGTTGTAACTCTTCATACACATCATTTTTCAAAGGCTCTTCCAAATCCAGTTCATTAATCGGACGAATCAGTTTCACCGTCTGCCATCTCGCCAAAAGGAATGCAATGGCTATCATCAATATACCAATTCCTATCATATACGGAAGAACATCTAATATCATTGGCCAAACATTATCCATCGTTCTCGCCACACGAAGCACGTTTCCGTTTTCTAACCGTATTGCATAATAAATGGAACGCTCTTTCGTTGTGTTAGACTTTCTGACATCGCTTCCCTTTCCGTCCTTAAGAGCCTCTTTTATTTCTTTTCTTTCTTTATGATTTTCCAGTTCTTCCTGTCCCGCTCCCGAATCATAAGTTACTTCTCCATTCGGGCGTACTACCGTAACCCTCGCTTTTTGACGTACATTATCCATAGCCGCCAAATATCTCTCTCCTGAAATATCAATAGCAGCCTTCATATAATCGGCTTCCTGTTCTACTTCTTCTTTCAGACTTACAAATGACTGGTTATATAAAACAACTGCTATCAATGCATATGTAGTCATAAGGGTAATGCAAAGGATAAACACCATACTCCTTTGTATTCTACTCTTCATTGTCCCCTCCAATCCGGTATCCGACACCTCTTACAGTTTCGATAAGTTCTCCGGCAGTTCCCAACTTCTGTCTGAGTGTCCGAACGTGTACGTCCACAGTTCTTGTTTCTCCGGTAAAATCATATCCCCAAATCTCTTCCAAAAGTCTATCCCTCGTCAATACAATAGACCTGTTTTTCATCAATTTTTCCAACAATTCAAACTCTTTCAAGGTCAGGGCAACTGTTTTTCCTTCTACTTTTACCTTATGTTTTTCCACATCAATCAAAAGATTTCCAACCTGATACTTCGTGTCTTCTTTTTCACGCATTGTTCTTCTAAGAACTGCTTTAATTCTGGATACAAGTTCCATCATCCCAAACGGTTTCGTAATGTAATCATCCGCACCGGTATCCAATCCGATTACCTTGTCATATTCCGACCCTTTTGCCGTTACCATAATGACAGGAATGTCTTTCGTCTTCGCACTCTTTCTAAGTTTCTTTAATATCTCTATTCCATCTTCACCCGGAAGCATAATATCAAGCAAAACAAGCTCTGGCGTTTCAAACGCCAAAGCTTCCATAAATGCTCTTCCATCTTCAAATCCACATGCTTTCATCCCTGTAGATTCCAATGTGTATACAACTAACTCCCGAATGTTACTATCGTCTTCTACACAATATATCATTCTGTTCTCCTTACTTTTTCGTGTTCTTTCTGCTCACGGTGCACACCTGTAATGGAAAATTCAACCCATTCGGCAATATTTGTCGCATGGTCTCCGATACGCTCCAAATATTTTGCAATCATAAGCATATCAATCGCTCTCTCACCCGAATTATCATTTTTCGCCAAATAAGAAACTAATTTTTCTTTTACCTTATCGAACAATTCGTCCACCTTATCATCTGCCAAAATAACTTTTCTTGTGAGTTCCAAATCTTTCTCCACAAAAGCCTGTACACTTTTTGTTACCATTTTACTTGTAGCCGCAGCCATATCTGTCAGATAAGGAATAGGCGATGATTGGCTTGCATGAGCAGAGATAAGTATTTCCGCTATATCTGATGCCTGATCGCCTATACGTTCCATGTCCGTAATCATTTTCAACGCTGCTGAAATCTGACGCAAATCTCTTGCAACCGGCTGCTGCTGTAAAAGCAATTTCAAACAAAGTCTTTCAATGTCTTTTTCCATCTGGTCAATCTCTTCATCTTCGCCAATAACGACTTTTGCCATTTCAAGATTGCCGTCTGCTACCGCTTTCGTTGCGTTTGCAATCGCTTTTTCGCACAGTCCCCCCATTTCCACAAGCATCCTGTTCATTTTATCCAACTGCATATCGAATTTGTTTCTCATTTCTAACCAAACCTCCCCGTAATATAATCTTCCGTCCTTTTATCAGACGGTATTGAAAATAGTTTTTCCGTATCATTATATTCAATCACTTCTCCGAGAAGGAAGAATGCCGTATTATCCGAAACACGCACTGCCTGCTGCATATTGTGGGTAACCATGACAATAGTATAGTCTTTTTTCAATTCTATCGCAAGGTCTTCTATTTTTGATGTAGAAATCGGGTCTAACGCCGAAGTCGGCTCATCCATAAGAAGTACTTCCGGCTGTACAGCTAATGCCCTTGCAATACAAAGTCGCTGCTGCTGTCCTCCTGACATACCTAATGCACTCTTTTTCAGTCGGTCTTTTGTTTCCTCCCAAATCGCCGCATCGCGAAGTGACTTTTCAACAATATCGTCCAATTTTGCTTTAGAACGAATTCCGTGAGTTCTTGGTCCGAAAGCGACATTGTCATAAATACTCATTGGAAATGGATTTGGTTTTTGAAATACCATACCAACTCTTTTTCGGAGTAAATTCACATCCATTTTTCCGTAAATGTCCTCTCCATCCAACAAAATTTTTCCATCAATTTTGCATCCTTCCACTAAATCATTCATTCTGTTTAATGATTTTAACAATGTTGATTTACCGCAACCGCTCGGTCCGATAAATGCCGTAATTTTATTTTCCTCTATATCTAAACTTACATTTTTTAGTGCCTTAAAATCTCCGTAGTGTAAATCTAAGTTCTGAATACTTATTTTACTCATTATTTCTTCCTTTCGTAATCTTCTTTGCTATAAATCCTGACAAACAGTTAATTCCAACTACCATGATAAGCAGAACAACTGCTGTTGCATATGCCTTATCCACAAACAACGCTTCATTCGACAGATTATACATATGCACGGCAAGAGTTCTTCCTGAATCCATAGGGTTAGCCGCAATCTCCGGCACAGTTCCCGCCGTATAAATCAATGCCGCCGTTTCTCCGACAATCCTTCCGACTGCAAGAATAACTCCGGCTAAAATCCCCGGAACCGCACTTGGCAGAACAACTCGAAATACGGTTCTAAGTTTACCTGCTCCAAGTCCAAAACTTCCTTCTCTATATGTATCCGGAACTGACTTTAATGCTTCTTCCGTTGTTCTCATAATCAACGGTAAAATCATAATTGCCAGCGTAAATGCCCCGGAAAGAAGGGAATAGCCCCATTTCAAAGTGGATACAAAAAACAACATACCAAACAGACCGTACACGATAGACGGAATACCCGATAAAGTTTCTGTAGTAATGCGGATAATGTCCACAAACTTATTTCCTTTTCCTGAATATTCCACTAAAAATATAGCTGAAAAAATTCCTAAAGGCACTGCGACAATAAGAGATAAAAATGTCATAAACAGTGTATTAAGAAGTGCCGGCATAAGCGAACCGTTTTCACTCGTATATTTCAAGGCAAATAAATCTGCTGATAAATGCGGAAGCCCTTTTATTAAAATATAGGCAATTAAAAATAGCAACACCGAAAACGTAATCAGCGCTGATAGCATAACTAATATCATTCCAATAAAAGAGGCCGGCGTTTTTAAATAAGAACGTAATTTACTTTTCCACTTAGACATTGCGTGACCTCCTGTTTAATAATGATACACATAAATTAATAATTAGAATAAATACAAACAAAACAACTGCAGTTGCAATCAATGCTTCTCTGTGTAAATCTGCTGCATATCCCATTTCCATTACGATATTTGCCGTCAATGTTCTGACACCCTGCATAATTCCTTCCGGCATTCTTGGCTGATTTCCCGCTACCATGATAACCGCCATTGTTTCACCTATAGCACGTCCGACACCAAGAATTACGCCCGCCAAAACACCTGATTTTGCTGCAGGAAGAACAACTCTGAAAATGCTTCTCTCATGTGTTGCTCCTAAGGCCAGTGCTCCTTCATAATATTGTTCCGGAACAGCACGAATAGCAGATTCTGTCACACCGATGATTGTCGGCAAAATCATCATTCCAAGCAATATGGATGCCGTAAATATACTTTTTCCATCTCCTGAACGTTCCAAAATCCCCGCTCTTCTCAAATCCAAACATATTTCATGAACAAGCGGTACGATCACAACTAAACCGAAAAATCCATAAACAACCGATGGGATACCCGCCAACAGTTCTGTTGCTCCTTTTAAGAAAGGATAGATTTTCTTAGGACAATATTTTGCCATAAAAACGGAAGTCAAAATTCCAATCGGCACACCAATTATAATCGCACCAACCGTTACATAGATACTCCCGATGATCATCGGAAAAACACCGTAAATATTATTTCCCGGTTTCCATTTTTCTCCGAGAAGGAAATCACCGAATCCGATTTCTTTCATTGCAGGAACTCCATTTGCAAATAAAAAAATACAAATGAGAGCTACCGCCAGTACCGAAGCACAGGCGGCAGTGAAGAACACTCCCCGCATGAATTTTTCTTTCCATGCCTTTTTCATCTTATTTTACTACCTCATCCCAAGTCACAATTTTACCTGTAAAAATATCTTTTACCTGCTCACTTGTCAATTCTTTTACTTCACTGTCTTTATTGGCAATTACTGCTATTCCGTCTAATGCGATTACTGTAGGTTTTACACCTTTTGAAACTTCACTGTCTTTAAGTTCTCTTGATGCCATTCCAATGTCAAAAACTCCATCAATCGTTGATGTTACACCTGTTGTTGAATCACTTGTCTGAATTTCAATTTCCGCTTTTGGATTTACTCCTAAATATGCTTCTTTTAATTTTTCCATTGCCGGTGATACTGATGAAGAACCACCGATAACAATTTTACCTGTCGCACCATTTGACTGGTATTCTTTTACATCATCTACCGGAATACATCCTGCTTCCTCAACAATTTTTTGTCCTTCAGGACTCATGATATAATTAATAAAATCCTGTGCTACATCACTTACTTTGTCTTTTGTTACAATGTTAAACGGTCTTGAAATTTTATATGTACCTGATTTGATATTCTCTGCTGTCGCTTCAGCACCGTCAATTTTTACAGATTTAACTGTATCATTCAAAGATCCAAGTGATACATACCCGATAGCATATTCATTTCCTTCCACAGTAGACATCATAACAGCTGTACTGTTTGTAATACTTGCTTCTTCTGTTGTATGATCTACTTTTTCCCCACTTGCATCTTTTTCTTCAATGCCGAACAATTCAATAAATGCTCCTCTTGTTCCCGAACCATCTTCTCTGGAAACTACTGAGATATCATTCACCGCATCCCAACCTTCTGCTTTCTTTCCATCTTCTTTCTTATCACTGTTTCCACATCCTACTGCAGATACAATTGTCATTGCTGTAATCGCTGTTATTGCTAATAATTTTCTTAATTTCATTTTCTTTGTCTCCTTTTTATTCTGAATATCTTCTTCACAAGTAGTATATTATCTAAGTTATGTTAAATCTAAAACGCAAACTATGTTAAATCTATGTAAAATAAAAAAAGGCCTTAAAGCCTTTTTTCAAAATTCCCTATTACATAAGAACCTTCATTAAATATCATAAAAGCGTTCTCATCTATTCTCTGTACAATCCTTTTAATTTGATTTACTTCATATTTAGAAATAACAACAGAAAGTACTTCCGTATTTTCATTCGTGTACGCTCCTACCCCCTGCCAGTTCGTAACACCTCGTCCTGTTTCTTCCATAATGGCTTTTGCCACACCCGACTGTTTCGTAAAAATCATTACGCTTGTATTAATGTTTTGAATATGGATACGGTCAATGGTAAGCGATAATACAGTCGTATATATAAGTGAATATACTACAATCTCCACATCAAATAGAAGAAGACAAATACCATACACTCCTATATTCATCAGCATACCGATTTTTCCAACACTAAATCCCGGGTATTTCTTGGCACAAATCACACCGATAATATCCTGACCTCCGCCAGAACTTCCTCCTCGAAGTAATAATCCCGTACCACAACCGGATACAAGACCACCGATAATACACGCTGTCAGCATATCGGAAATAATCGGTTCCTTTGGAATAGGAATAATTGTCAAAAATGCACTCTGTAAAGTAACTGAAATAATCGTCCTTAGGAAAAATCCTTTTCCAATATTCTTCCATGCCATATACATCAGCGGTATATTAATCAGATAATAAATAATACCAGCCAAATCAAAACTTCCCAAATCTATATGCAACACACTTACAACAAAAGTACGCAGTAACTGTGCAACTCCCATAAATCCACCATTATACAGATTCATCGGCATAATAATTAAGTTTACCCCGAATGCAAACAGAAAACCTCCCAAAACTGTATAGATTAACTGCTCCATTCCCCTCTTTTTCTTCTCTTTATCCATTCCATCCTCCTATATATTTTCTAATCTGCTACTCCAAGTTTCGCCGTATCCTGACTCGTCACCTTAGTTCCCTTTATTCTGTTATCTTCCTTATTTTTCTGTCTTACACATTCTAAGATAGCATTATTTAAAGATAACATTTTTTCGTCCAGCATAGATACCATGTCTGCACAATCTTTCAAATCTTTGCTAATATATTCCGGTGCATTTCCCTCAAATTTATAATAAATTTTATGCTCCAAACTTGCCCAGAAATCCATTGCAATTGTTCTAATCTGAATTTCTACTTTTGTATTTACTACGCTATCAGACAGAAAAATCGGTACAGACACAAGCATATGATAACTCTTGTACCCACTGTCTTTAGGGTTTTTAATATAATCTTTAATTGTCAGCACTTTCAAATCGCTCTGATTTCCTATCATCGCCGCCAACCTATATATATCAGATGTAAAAGAACATATCAAACGTACCCCCGCAATATCGTTGATATATCGAATCATATTATCAATAGAAATCTCATGTCCATATCTTTTCAATTTCTTCACAATACTTTCCGGAGTCTTAATTCTTGTCTTAATATGCTCAATCGGATTGTAACTGTGCACATGTTTAAATTCATCATTTAAAATTTCCAATTTTGTACCCACTTCTTTCAAAGCGGAATTGTATAAAAACATGACCGTCTTCCAACTATCCACATCATCATAATTTCGAATCGCTTCTCTTGCTTCCTGCATTTCTATTTCCTCCCGACTTTGAAGAGTTTATCAACTTTACTCAGTATATCATACTATGCAAAGTCTGTCATAAAGTTCACATTTTTTTAAGATACCGTCACATCTCAATTCCTTCTCTTGCTACAATTCCTCTATCAAAAGGGTGCTTTACTTTTTTCATTTCTGTTACATAATCCGCAATATCTAATAAGGTATCCGAAACCGTATGTCCCGTTAATATCACTTCCAACTTTTCCGGTTTATTTTTCAAAAAACTAATTAATTCTTTTTCCTCTAATAAACCAATTCCTGTGACGCATACTGCCTCATCCAAAATTAAAACATCATAATTTTCTACTTCCCGTTTCAGTTCTTGTAACTGTTCCTTATTATAGTTACGCACTTCCTCTTTCTCTTCTTCATTCATCTGAAAAGAAAATTTAACTTCTTCTCGACCGTTCATACATGTTATATTTTCCACTTGTGCCAACCCATTTCTTTCACTGGAAGCATTATCTTTCAAAAACTGATAAAACAATACTTTATATCCGTATCCTGCTGAACGTACTGCCTGTCCTACCGCAGCTGTTGTTTTCCCTTTACCATCCCCATAATAAATATGTATCAACCCTGTATTCATCTTCATTATCTCCCTCTTTCTACAAATCAAGTTTCATATCCCCCGACTTAATCCAGCCTTTCTTTCTCATAAATTCAGAAATACATACGGTAACAATAGCCGGAAGTAAAATCTGTATCGCTACAATCTTAATGATTACTATTGTAGAAGGTTCTACTACTGTCATTGTCTGCCAGGTCATAATCTGCCCAACAAGTCCCGCTGTTCCCATTCCCGATCCCGTAGCGTTATTTGTCATATGTAAAAATATCGTCCCTACCGGACCTAAAATTGCACTGGACAAAATAGACGGCAGCCAAATAAGCGGATTTCTCACGATATTCGGCACTTGTAACATAGAAGTACCTATCCCCTGTGCCAAAAGACCTCCTACTTTATTCTCTCGGAAACTTGCCACAGCAAATCCAATCATATTACAGCAACATCCAACGGTCGCTGCCCCTGCCGCCAGTCCATTTAGATTTAAAATAACACCTAACGCCGCAGAACTAATTGGAAGTGTCAGTGCCATTCCCATTAAAACAGAAACAACCATCCCCATAATCAGTGGCTGCTGTTCTGTTCCCCAATTTATCATATCGCCTAATCCCATCATAAACTTAGAAATGGAAGTCCCTACCAGAACTCCTGTTGTTGCACCAACCCCAATTGTAACAAGGGGCGTGAGCAAAATATCAATTTTTGTCTTACCCGCTATCAGATGTCCAGCCTGAATGCCTATAAACGCTGCAATAAAAGCCCCTAGTGGTTCTCCCGGACCTGCCAGTATAACATTTCCTCCCGAAACCATACTTCCTGCCAAAAGATTACCTGCATATCCGCCAATTATTCCGGCTACTGCCGCCGACAATACAACAAGAGAACTTTCCTGAAAACGATGTGCCACTCCCACACCTATTCCGGCTCCCGTAAGTGACGCTGCAACCTTTCCGACAAGAAAAATATAATTACCTGTTTCTCCTCCAATAAGTGTTCCTATCTGCTGTACAATTGTTCCCACGATCAATGTAGCAAACAATCCCTGTGCCATTCCACTTAAACCATCAATAAAAATTTTATCTAATATTTTCTTCAGCCAATTCATGCCCTTCTCCTCTTCACACTTTTTCTTTTTATATTAATACAACATATATACTGGAAAAACAAGTCTTGAAATGTTATAATCCTTTTTATCATACACATAAACGGAGGAATAATGATGTTTCGCCTTTGGGGAAAAATATTTAAAGACAATCGAATGCTTCAGGATACCGTCATTTGTGACGATTCTTCAGATACAAGAACACATAAAATATTTAACGCTTTAGATGAGATTTGTTACACATTCGATTTAAGTAAACCGATTTGGCTGGACTCTACAATCGCAGAATTTAAAAAACATGATAAAGCAAGATTTTATCAGGATAATTTTGTAGATTCCATTGACTTTGACTATTTAGAAATTCATGTGATAGAGGAGTAGGTACGTTACCTTCTCCTCTGTTTTATTGTACAAATAAAAATCAACACACCGACAATACTGCCAAAAGCTACTCCCGCACTGTCAATCAACACATCTGTTACCTGACAACTTCTTCCCGCAACAAATAGTTGGTGTATCTCATCTGTCATCGCATACGCCACTCCTGTTAAAATACCGTATGCCATCCCTTTCTTTCCTATAATACCATAACTGCCATACATCAGCACAAGTAAATCGCCAAGCACTGCGTATTCCATTGCGTGTGCCGCCTTCCTAATTGGATAATCAATCTTTTCCGCTATCTCTTCCTGCTCTTCAGGAGAAAATGTTTTAAAATCCGGTACGAGCGCTTCCCCAATTATCTTTCCTATTGAATGACTCATCCTAGCCGATTCCACTGCCGGCTGTGCTGAAAACCAAAATATAACTCCCATCCAGAGCGCAACAAGTATTGTAAATATCGTTTTCTTCATCAACATATCCTTTCTTCTTTCGTTCTAGTCATCGAAAATTATAGCATAAGTTACCTAAATTGAATAGAATTCCTCTACTTTTCATTGAATATTTGCCTGAAACGGCATTGAATTGTTTATCAGATATGTCTGTATGCTCACTTTCACCTCATGGTCATACAGATATTTAGAACTGTTAAAAAGTTTATCTCTCCTGTTTGTAACTTTCTAATTCTTCTCTAGAAATCTCACAAATCTCCATAATCTTTTCATCATCAAATCCCTGCAAAAACATTTTCATTACAATTTGATGTAAGGCATCTTTTCGACCCTCTTTTCGTTCATCTCTCAACATTTCTTCAAAAACCATAAAACGTTCCTCCATTTTGCGATTTTCTTTTACACGATGAATAAACTCCTGAAGTTTTTTGACATAGACATCGTGAAAATCTTCTTCACTTCCTTGTAAATCTGCCTTTACAAACTTCAAAAAACTCACTAATTCTTTCGATACTTCTGATTCATTTTCACCATGTGTACTTAGAAATAAAATATTTCTTCCGTCTTCCAATTCAGTGTCTTCAGATTCTTTACACCGTGTCTGAAAAGTATAAACATACTTTTTCTTTCCAAACGGATCAAAATCACAAACAAAAATCACATAACTATCAGGTAAGTTTTCGTATTCACTCCCCACTAAAAGAATCTCCATATCCATCTGACTTTGGTAATAACGACTGCGTTTCCCTAGTGCCGCTCTGCGAAGCACCTGCATCTCTACATTATATCTTGTATTCTTTTCATCTTTCGCATATACATCCAGTCTGACGCCTTTATATTCCGGATGATATACAATACTTTTCTCTAAACTAACTTCTACATGGTCAATTTCTATTTGCAAAGCTCTTTCCAAAAATCCTTTGCAATTTTCAGGTTCAATCATCACTGCACCAAACATAAAATTATGCTTGATCGTAAGTTCTCCTAATCGTGTTCTTCTCATATGCTCCTCCACTATGTAGAGGAATTCTATAGTTTTATTGTAACAGAATAGAAAACATTTTGCTATTCGTGAAATCCAACAAATTTTCGATAGATTTTACGCATCAGACAAAAAAGGAAAAAACCTAATTCCACCCCGAAAGCATTTCCTAAAATATCATCTGCCTCAAACATTCCCATTTTAAATATTCCTTGTGTGCATTCAATAATTCCTGAAAATAGTATAGCAAAAAAGAACACCCTTTTATTTTTCTCAAACCACTGAAAACAACATGGTAACAAAATTCCAACCGGAACAAACATCAATACGTTCATGATAATCTGAAGCAAAATCTCTACATTTCCTTCTTTGAAAACCTCTATATAAGATGCAAAAGGTACAACTCTCCATTCACTTTCCACACCCGGCCGCCGCCCATAAAGTGTCATAACAATAATTAATGCTACAGACATTGATAAAAGAGTACCGGTGATGATTCCTATGAATGATTTTTGTTTATATTGTATGTACCCTTTGTAAATCAAAAACAGAAATAGACATTCCAAAATTCCTCCTATCATTAAAATGGGAATTATTCTAGATATATAAAGTTGTAAATAGCCAAAAAAATTACTGATGAGAGCATTCATAAAATAACCTCTTTTACTTACTGCTTAATACCATATTTCTCCGCCAAATTATAACATAAGTTCTTTAAATTGAATAGAATTCCTATAACTTTTCCCTTGAATATTTGCCTGAAATGGCATGACTTGATTTCTTTTGCCTGTAACCTTTCCCGAATGGTTAAGGTTACAGGTATTTAGATTATACTTTTATCTTGTCTGAAAATTCTTCTAAAGATTTGGATTGAAGTGCTAGTTGTGTATGTTGTTTTAACTCTTTGACCCACTCTTTACTCCCCTTGATTTCACAGATAAGATTTTTCAATTGTTCTACATACGGATTATGGAAATCCTTCTCACTTCCCTCAAGATCTTCTTTCACATATTTTAGTAGTGTGACCAATTCCTTTGGAGACATTTAGTGTAACTTTCATTATATTTTCTCTGCCCTCATCTACTATACTGAATTGTTTTCTAATTATTAGATTTATTTCTTCCACAAATTTTCTCATCGATTCCTTTAGTTCACATCCTCCTATCATATCATTCTCATCAAAATTTTCCCTACTATCCTCTATATCAAATAGTATACTCTGTCCCTTTTAACAAATACAAATAATTGCTTTTACCGTTATATGTTGCACAACCAGTTCATACATAACATTTGAATTATTATGTGTTAAGTTTGACATTGCCAAATCTGTCCTAACTATCCTTTCTAAATATGGTCACACACAGCAAATATGTGGAATATGTGTGTCAAAAATGATAATTACTACTTTACAAATTCATTCAAAAACTTATTATCCATTTTATAAATAATTCTTCCTATCAGCCATGAACTAATCATTGTTATACAAAACAACACCGTACCTTTAGATTCTATCCCTATAGATACTGCAACTATAATAAAAAAGGATGTATATAATATGTCAAATTTGCCAATATTTTACTTTGATTTCCTAAGTCTTTTAAATTTGAACAAGGATTTTTTATTAATAATAGCATTGTTATAATTATCAATGGATATAGTGCAAATGTAATAAAAAGATTCGCTTTCAACTTCAGCCTTAGCACAATACAAATCTCCGCTATCCAAATTAAAACAATCAATCCTTCCATAACTATTAATTTTTTATTAGAAATCTTACTCAAGAATTTATTCTTTATTTTATATATTACATATCCGCTAATAAAAAACGGAAATCCCATAAATAAAACACGTCTAATCCATTCAAATTCCGAAAACAAAATAATTTCTTTTACAATAGGTATTTTTACTCCTATCCTATAATATGAACAACCAAAACATCCTAATATATATAAACCTACTGTTAATGGTATAATTACTTTTTTACATTTTATTTTAAATAAGAATGTGGTTAAAACTACAGATATTATAAGTGCAACAAAAAACCAAAAATGATAGTAACTTCCCCTTATAAAAAAGTTAATAATACAAGTTTTAATAAACACAATTATCTCCTTGTGTCCCCATCTTATGAAATCAATCATAAAATACAAGCAACTCCAAATAGTATATGTAACCAATATCCTTTTTAAATACCTAATAAAATAATTTGTTTTCTTTTCCAATTTACCAATATAATAATAACCAGATACAGAGAAAAAAAACGGTACCGCTATTCGAGAAATTATCTGCGAAAAAATATATCCCATTTCTTTACTGATATCCCCAAATGGTATTGTATGAATTACTACAACTAGTATTGCACATACATATCTAAAAATATCTATGGAGCAATTTCTATTTTTATCCATTTCTTTTCTCTCCCTCATTAACCATTCTTTATTTCTTGGTTCTTTCCATTTTCCATGAAATATTTTCTCTAATAATCCTACCTGGATTTCCTGCTATAATACAATTAGGATTGCTGCATTTTTTTGTAATAATACTTCCTGCACCTACAATGCAACCTTCTGCTAATTCCACTCCTTTCAAAAGTGTAACCCCAGTTCCAATCCAAACGTTATTGTGCAATAGGACGTCTTTCTCATAATTAATTCTTTCCCCATTACTTTTATCGAAAATTGAATGATTATCGGTTGTTCTTATATCTATACGATCCGACAGCATACAACCATTCTCAATCTTTAATTTTGAACCATCTACAACATATACTCTTGTATCATCAAGTATAAATACATTATTTTCTATTAATACAGTATTATTATCCCCTTCTACAATAATTGTCAAACCATTTATAAAACTAGCATCTCCTAAAGTAATATTATTATGACTACCCTTTATAATAATTGTCGAGTTTGTCAAATCCGTATTATTACCTATTAAAATTTTATTATCCTTTCCCCTTTTTTCTTGTATTTTTGTTTTATAAACATTTGAATTACCAATTACTATACTTCCTTTCATATGAAAAGAATTGCGACCTATAAACATATGGAATAAAACTAACAGCCATTTTAACATCTTATATTTATTTAAAAAACTAATTATTTTTTTTCTCATATTTTTCTTTTTCTCCTATAACTTAAAGTTTAAACTTTCTTTTAAACTTACTGAAAAACGAAATCTTTCTAGTATCAAATAATTCTTCACATTGAACTAACTGACCTCTTCGTATGTTTTCCAAAACTTTAACTCGATTTTTTTTTGCCTGGGAGGATATCAATATTGCTGGATTTTCCAAACTTGTTTTTTCAAGTTCTACCTTCATTGATCTGATATTTTCACTTATTTCTCTCCAAATTCTTCTCCCCTTTTCTGATTGCAATAAAACAAGTGAAGTTCCCTTATTATCATCCATTTCAGGAGCAATATCCCAAATCCCCCAAAAATCTCCTAATGTAATATCACTTACTCTTGTATATCCCTTAAACAAACAGTGCTCACAAGATTTCCTTAAAATATAATTTCCTATAAACAATTTCATAAACAAATTTTCAGAACTGAGACTACTATATATTTTTCCATTTTCATATCTAAATTCATTTGAATACTGATATTTACTCCAGCCTGTATTTTTTGCTCTCAAATTGATTCCTACGGGCATTTTTCCATTTGAATCTTTTTGTGCTCTGTATTTTACATATTTTTTCCAAACCATAGGAGAAGGTACTCCGTGACAAACAAAATCTATACATATCAAATTATCGTAATCTTTTCCTATAAATGATTTTAATCCTGCCACCTGACAAGATGTCCCTGAAAACAATATAAGTTTTCCTTTCTTAAGATTAGTATGAATTTCTTCATATGTATTTCCAAGATTGCTTTCTGCATATTTTGCTCCTTGTATCTTATAAAGTTCTGTATCATCCTCTATACAACAATGACGTACTTCAAATTGTTCATCATAAGCAGCACCATATACTATTCCACCTTTTGCAAAAATCTGCTTTGAAACTTCTGTAAATATTCCTCCTGACGAACTATTCTTACGAACAATTTCACTTTTTGAAAACGCAGCATAAGCCACTGGAATACTCTTTTTGTTTTTAATATCTTTCTCTAGCACCGGACAGACTTTCCCACATAAACCGCATTCGATACAATTAATTTGCTCTACTAGTTCAGGATATTGAAATCCATCTTTATTTTTTTTCATCTTTATGCACTTTTTAGGACATGCACTAACACAAGCAGTACACCCTACGCATATCTTTTCATTAGCTAAAACAGGCATATCTCTTTCCTCATTAATTCTATTCAATCTTCTTCAAGAGCCTTTGCAAAGGTTCTATAAAAATATTTTTTTCATATTTATTTAAAACAAATTTATACATTAAAATTATATATATCGCTGTAAAAATAACTCCTGCAATTAAAAAACTCCCCCAACTTTTTATTATACATTTCTCATTTACATATATACCAAAAATTGTCATTACAGTTGGAATAACAGCCATTTTTAATATATGTTTCCAAAATAAAGGAATGTTAATGCCTGTTACTTTATAATAATATATATTCATAATAATAATTTGTCCCAACACATAAGAAACACAAGAACATGTGGCAGCACCAAGAATACCTCCATATGGAACAATTAAATATGTTGAAATAACATTTAAAATAGCTATAAGTAAATAAATGACAGATCTAAATTGGTGTTTATTTTGTGCCGTAATAATTGTTACTCCCGTATTCTGAATAAGCGGAACACATAATGGAATCATTGTTAAAATAGTCACCCAATACGCATCTAAATACTCTTTACCAGCCCATAAATTTATAAAAATTTTTCCAAACACAATAAATCCTGACACAATGAATGCTATAATGATAAACTGTAATCGTCCTACACGAATAAATAAATCTGTTAGTTCCTCTTTAGTTGTATTTTTTACAACCATTCCAGTTACTCTTGGAGTTAACACTCCTGATATTGATGTTGATAGATTCATCACCATATTATTAAAAGTACCTCCAACATTATATATAGCAACTGCAACACTTCCTGATAGCATTCCTAAAATCACTTTATCTGTTGCCCAAAATAACATATCTACTATAGACCCTATAAACACAAATAAAGAAAATCCCAGCATCTCCTTTATCAGTTCGATTGGTAACCGAGAAATGACAGGTTTAATATGTAATCTTTTATAACAATAAAAAATATTCAATGGCAACATTAAAAATTGAATAATAGTTGCTGCTGCTGCCATTCCCACAGATGAGTATCCTAAATACAAGGCTACCAGATTACCTAATGGCGCCATAACTGTAGCTAACATATCTACTAATTTTCTAAAAATATACTTCTCATGTGATGTTATCATAGAGGAAAATACACTATTAGGAAATGATAAAGCAGAATTAAATGTCATAATCATTACCAAAATTTTCATTTTATCTAATTCAGTAGATGATAATCCTTTTTGAAATATATCTTCGATATTATTAACTATCACTGCGCCACATACAAATACTAAAACAGCTAATACACAATATAGTACTAAAAAAAATCCATACGTCTTTTCTTCTGACTCTTTATCCTTTTCAGCACGGTATTTTGAAATATACCTCACAATAGTGCTTCCAAATCCAAAACTCAATAATGATAAATAAGATACAGCAGAAGTGGCTAACGAAAACAATCCATATTCAGCCTGTCCTAACATTTTCAGCATAATTGGTGTATAGATAAACGGTATGACTGTTCCTAATCCTAGATTAATATACGATAAAACCACTCCCGATTTTAATTCATTTCTCTGCACCATTATTCACCTCTATTACATTAATTTCTCCAAAGCTGTTTTTCCCAAATACGCTTTTGAAATATATTCTGGAACAATTTTTTCTAAATGATTTTTAATCTTTATTTCATGCTTCATAAGCCATTCAAAATTATTTTTTAATTCTTCTGGTTTTTTTAATTTCTGAACTGGCAAAACATAATTATCTTCTGTTCCAAATAAATCCTTAGCAATTCCTCTAGATTTTACTGAATATCCTAAAACTAATGTTGGTACACATGATGAATATGCTGCTATAGTGGCATGTGTTCTTGCTCCAACAAAAAATCTACATCGAGAAATAAACCCTTTTATCTCCATGCAATTATAATCTCCAATCAAAATAATCCTTTCATTACCAGCAAATTCATTATAAAGTTGTGTAAGTACCTCTAAATCGTTATTCCCTTCACAAACTACATGTGGAATTAGAGCAACACCATAATCCGTCTTCTGAAGAATCTCCTGTATAAGCATCTTATATGCTAAATAAACTGTTTTGGAATCTTTTCCACTCTTTAATATCAATGGACTAGCATTAATTCCCACCATATTTCCTTCTAACCAACCTTCTGGCAACTGAAGTTTTCTAGTTTCTAGAGTAAACGCTGGATCTGAAACCTGGATTGTGTTTTTATTAATGTTCCTCAGGGCATCATATGAAATAGATTCTCTAGTAGTAATCAAATCAAACCTCTTCAAATCTTCATAAATTTCTTTTTGCTGTAATAAATCCGGCTCTACACTACACCCCCAAAGAACTAATTTAGCACCTCTTTTTTTTGCATTACGATTCACTGCTGCTAGTTCCTCTGTGCCAGCATAACAATAATTATCTCCTCCAATCGAAAGAAAAATATCGCCCTTTTTCATATCATGAAACAAGTTTTTTCTTTGATATTTTACAGCCAAATCAATTTTTCCAGTTAGTTTCGTTTGAATTCTCGAACATAACCATTCCCAACTTCCTTTTTTGTAACTTTCAAAATTATCTGCTTCTATCTCGCATATCTCATTGATTCCATAATAAAAATCTTTTTCTTTATTTAAAGAAAATAGACGATTTTCCCCTCCTAATATACCTACTGTTGAACGAACAATTGCCTCACATCCATGATTGTCACTTCCCGCATGAAGATAATAATTTATCATAAGTTCTCCTTTCACATATCTATCTATTTTTTCTTTTTACCACAATGATTATTCTATGAAAAATCATTAACATCTTTATTATACTTACTGGCACTCCGATGCATTCAGCAATAAAGTTTTTACTATATTTCTGACTCAATTCACAAGAAAATGAATAATATATCTTTAAGCGTTTTATAAACGGTTCTCTGGAATATATAATTTTTTCTTTCAACCACAATCCATATCCCTTAGGATTATTTATAAATAGTGTATTTCCGGCTTTTGTTAAACCATCTTCTCTATATTCATAAATCCAAATAATGTCATTATAAAATCGCATCTTATATCCGTCATGAGCCATTCGGTTATACACAACCGCTTCCGTCATAAACTTTTCTCCCTCAAACTCTGGATATCTATATTTTTTATGTAATTCCGTATAAAAAACAATTGCTCTTTCGCCATCCACTTGTTTATAACGATCTAATAAAGAGCCTTCATAATACTCTCCTGCAAATATTGTATTTGGAGTTACACTAGGACTTGTTCCTAAATTTCCTGCAACACCACAAAACATTTCATTTTTAGGTAATTCTTTTTCCCAGTTAACAATTTTTTCTAATGCATCATCTGTAAGATAGTCATCCGAATCTACTATAAAAAAAAGTTTGCCTGATGCATAATCTAAAGCATAATTGATTGCTCTACATTTTCCACCATTATTTTTCTTGAAATAACGAATAGAAAATTTTTTTTCAGTTTTTACCAATTTGTTAAACAACTCTTCTGTTTCATCTGAAGATCCATCATCTACAACAATCCATTCAAAATTCAAATACGTTTGTCTTTGTAATGACTCATACAATTTTCTAATTATATATGCACGATTATATGTTGGTGTAAAAACAGTAATATTCACACTCATTCATACTCACTTCCTTATCCACTTTTTCCCAACCGCTTAATGTAATACCAAGGTCCATTATCTAGTAAATCATATACTATAAATGTATATATCTTTTGTCCTAACGTGCCTTTCCTTTTTTCAAAATAATAATTAATTTTTCTGTTTCTTAAAAATCTTTTTATGTAATATAATCTTTTCTCCAACCAAAAATATATTCTAGAATAAAATGTTTCTTCAAACTGCATTCTTATCTTGGTTTCTCTCTTTTTTCTCTCTTCTTCTGGCATCCACGAAATTGTTGCCAAATGTTTTGCATATTTGCTATAATCTTTAAGCCCAACAATATGAATCCCATTTACAGTTTGACTATACTCACTTTTTTTCCAAGAATCGAGTTCTCGCTCCACGACCACAGTATCTAGTATTCCATTCACGGTATTGGAAAATTTTCCTGTTTCGTATGATTCCATCAACTTTCTTATTAACTTATGTCCTTGTATAGCTCCAAAACCTATTCCTGTATTTATATATCTTGTTTCTTCTTGTGCTAACCAACATTCATATTCTAATAAGTTTTCTATTTTATTGTGTAACAGAACATCTGTATCTAAATATACTCCTCCCATTTTGTATACAGCATACAAACGTGCATAATCTGATACAAATGCCCATTTTTTTGCCTCATATGCATCTTTAACATAGGTATTACAATTGACATCAAAATTTTTTTCATTCCATTCTATAATTTCATAATTTGGACAATATTCTCTCCAACTTGCAATACATTTCTCAATAATATCTGACTTTTTACTTCCTCCAAACCAACAGTAATGAATTATTTTAGGTATCATGCTCTCTCCTTATCAAACTTTTAATCATCTATTCTATGGTTTAAAAAATATCCATAAACACTTTCGCATCCGTTGCTCGTATTTGTTTTATATTTTTCTCTCCAAGATAATTTATACAAAACGGTATCTTCACGAATTATCTCTTTAAAATGTTTACCGTCAATCGCTTGATTCATCGCAACTTGCAAATCATCTCTATGATTATTATTAATAGGTATCGTTTCCATATCCTTTAATACTTGCGGAATTTCACATCTAGCTAACTCAATTAAGTAATCAAAAAACAAATAGTCAATTGCTCTTTTCTCCTTACTCCAATATTCTTCAAATGCTTCTTTTAAAAATTTATAAAAAACATTTCCTTTCCAACCGCCTAAAACAAACGTTGTCCAACGCATTTGAGATATATAGGTGCAAATTACAGGTTTACTTTTGCAAGTAAAAACAGGTATTTCAAAATATTCTTTTGGAATAGTATTAGAACAGAAAATGGTTGCATCTAGCCATAATCCACCATATTTTTCCAATAAAGATACTCTTATATAATCAGACAAATGAGCTAATCCCATCTCACCTTTTTCTACTTTTTCCAGCATATACGCAGGAATATCCAAATATCTTTCATAAGAATTACAATCAATAAAATAAACAGGATGTTCTGCTGATTGTTTTTTTATACTTCGTATACATTGCTTCACTAATTCAGGTGCCGTATCTTCTCCGGTCCACCAGCATACCCATATCGGTGCGTTTGAAGTATAGATTCCCATCTCTATATTATTTTTATACTTTTGTATAACCTGATATAATCTCTTATTCAAATATTTCAAAATCCATTTATCTTTTTTCTTATGTGCAACATTGGATATCTGTTTTAAATGAATTCTTCTTCCTTGTTCGTCTAAAACTCTTAAAAATGCATAATACATTGAAAAGTGATAATCTGACTTAAAATTTTGAATAAGCAACATACTTCTCTTTCTAATTTTTTGTAATATTACTTTCATTATTTTCTATTCCTCTCCATGATAAAACACGGCTCACTGCATTAATCAATATACTACTACCTAAAATATATATTTTTTCTTTTAACGAATGTTCTTTAAATTCAGTTATATCAAAATGAATTTTTGCTCTGCAAATTTTTATTTTATTTCTATATTTTTTTCGTTCAGACTTTGAAAGATTAA
>Bissell_p2__coassemble_547_pt1 | contig 28532 bp, 18 predicted proteins | sample Bissell_p2__metabat2_high_PE_001 | metagenome-assembled genome bin Bissell_p2 | reverse complement strand
AATACATATTTCCATACATCAATTGGCTTAAGTTTGGCTTAAAGGCTTACTTTTTTAGCATTTTTACTTACTACTTTTCTGCTTAAACTCTTCTCTTAGTACAGTTTTGCTCCTGCCGGAATATGATCATCAAGAATCAGAACATTGAGTCCTTCTCTTCCTTCTACAAGGTGTGTAGCGGAGATAATCATACCGCAAGAATCAATTCCCATCATCTTACGTGGTGGAAGGTTTGTGATTGCAAGTAATGTCTTTCCTACTAAGAATTCTGGCTCATAGTAATCGTGAATTCCGCTTAAAATCACACGATCTACGCCACTTCCGTCGTCTAATACGAACTTCAGAAGCTTCTTAGATTTTGGAACTGCTTCACATTCTTTTACCTTTACAGCACGGAAATCTGACTTGCTGAATGTGTCAAAATCAACCATATCTTTGAATAATGGTTCCACTTCTACATTAGAAAAGTCGATTTCTACCTTAGCCGGCTCAGCTGCAACCGGTGCTTCTACAGCTTTTGGAGCTGCTGTTGTTGACTGTGCAGCATTGTTTGCTTCGTTCTTAGCAGCGCCCTGTGACTTCATTGTCGGGAATAACAATACATCTCTAATCGCTGCCGAATCTGTAAGTAACATACACATTCTGTCAATTCCAAAACCGATACCGCCTGTTGGTGGCATACCGATTTCCAAAGCATTCATAAAGTCTTCATCTGTTGTGTTTGCTTCTTCATCACCCTGTGCAAGTAATTCTTCCTGTGCTTTAAAACGCTCTCTCTGGTCGATTGGGTCATTTAATTCTGAGTAAGCATTTGCCATTTCCCAACCGTTCATAAAGAACTCAAAACGTTCTGTATATTCCGGATTTTCCGGTTTTTTCTTTGTTAATGGTGAAATTTCAATCGGATGATCCATAACAAATGTAGGCTGGATTAAATGTTCCTCTGCAAATTCTTCAAAGAATAATGCAAGAATATCGCCTTTTTTGTGACGTTCTTCGTATTCCACTTTATGTTCTTTCGCTAATGCTCTTGCCTCTTTCAATGTATGAACTTCGTTCCAGTCAACACCCGCATATTTCTTAACGGCATCTACCATTGTAATTCTTTCAAACGGTTTTCCTAAATCCATCTCAACACCGTTGTAACAGATTTTCGTTGTTCCAAGAACTTCCTGCGCTACATAACGATAAAGATTTTCTGTTAAGTCCATCATTCCATTGTAGTCTGTATATGCCTGATATAATTCCATTAGTGTAAACTCAGGGTTATGTCTTGTATCTAATCCTTCGTTACGGAATACACGCCCGATTTCATAAACACGTTCCATTCCGCCGACAATAAGTCTTTTTAAGTATAACTCTAAAGAAATACGAAGTTTGAAATCCTCGCTCAATGCATTGAAGTGTGTTTCAAACGGTCTTGCCGCTGCTCCACCTGCATTTGAAACTAAGATTGGAGTTTCTACTTCCATAAATCCCTGTCCGTCTAAATACTTTCTAATGGCACTGATAATTTTAGAACGTTTAATAAATGTATCTTTTACATCCGGATTCATAATTAAATCCACATATCTCTGGCGGTAACGCAAATCTGTGTTTGTTAAACCGTGGAATTTTTCCGGAAGAATCTGAAGACTCTTTGATAATAAAGTTACTTCATGTGCGTGAATAGAGATTTCACCCATTTTTGTACGGAATACATCACCTTTAATACCTACAATATCTCCGATGTCCATTTTCTTGAAGTCTTTGTATGCTTCTTCTCCTACGTTATCTCTTGCAACGTAAGACTGGATATTTCCCTGTAAATCCTGAACATTACAGAAAGATGCTTTTCCCATAACACGTTTGGACATAATACGTCCTGCGATAGAAACATCTTTTCCTTCCATTTCTTCAAAATTATCTTTAATTTCCATACTATGATGAGTTACATCATATTTTGTAATAAGGAACGGATTTTTTCCGTTTTCCTGTAAGTCTGCCAATTTTTCACGGCGTACTTTTCTTAACTGGTTAAGATCCTGTTCCTGTGCATTCTTTTGTTCTGCCACTTTTCCCACTCCTTTAATTAAATTGACCTTTCAATTTTTAACACTTTGTATTCCATAACGCCTGCCTGTGTTTCCACTTCTACGACATCATCTACTTTTCTTCCGATTAATGCTTTTCCTACAGGTGATTCGTTGGAAATTTTTCCTTCAAGACTGTTTGCCTCTGTAGAGCCTACGATTTTAAATTCCATTTCTTCCTCAAATTCATTATCGTAAACTGTAACCGTACATCCAATGCTGATTTTGTCTAAGTCCACTTCGTCCTCTACAACAACTTCCGCATTTTTCAAAATTTTCTCTAACTCTTCGATACGTGCTTCAATATCTCTCTGCTCGTCTTTTGCTGCGTCGTACTCTGCATTTTCCGATAAGTCACCTTGTTCTCTTGCTTCTTTAATCTTTCCTGCTACTTCTTTACGTTTTACAACTTTTAAATTTTCTAATTCATCTTCAAGTTTCTTTAATCCAGCGTAAGTAAGAATAGTCTTTTTGTCTGCCATCTTAACTGCCTCCCTTGATTTACCATTTTATTTTTTCATGAAATTTTTCATGTATTTCTTCATTTGAATATACTTTGACAATTTCTGTATTATACTCTAGAAACAAGGGATTGTCAAGATTGTTCGGACTCGATAAAACATATAAAAACGGGGGATAAACTATGTATCCCCCAAATTTTTATTTACCTGATTTTCTGCGAAGAATTGCAATGATTACACCAAGGCATCCTGCCATTCCTAAAGCAGTTGCAAGCGGTTCTGACACATCTCCTGTTTTTACCGGTTTCTGATTTTGATTACCGCTGTTTCCGGTGTTGCCATTGTTGTGACTTCCACCGTTTCCGGTATTACCGTTGTTGTCGCTTCCGCCATTATTGTTATTATCGTTTTCTCCTGTTGCAGAAAGCACTTTTGTTTCTTTCACCTCACAGCGTTCGCATACTCTTTCTTTGTATCCGTCTTCTGTTTCAGTAGGTTCTTTCACTACTTTCCACTCACCAAACTGATGTCCTAACGCTTCCATCTTTCTCATTTCTGTTGTTTGGCATCTGCTGCACACTCTCGTTTCTTCTCCTTCTTCTGTACAAGTTGCCTTTGTTGTTACTTCCCATTCACCCCATGTATGTTCGCAAGTTTCAGGGTCCTGTGCAACTGTAATCTTATATGTTGTTCCCTCTGTAACTAATGTTACCGTACCAGGATTTTTTCCTGTAACAACATTTCCTACAGATGCTTTGTAGAAACTCCATGCATTATCATCACCTGCATATGCGGCAACTTTGTTATTTTCCTGTGCCCAGTTGTTTAAGTATTTTCCGCTATAAGAAACTGAAAATCCACCTTTGTTTCTCTCTGTAACACTTAAGGTCTGCGGTGTATCTTTTAATGTTACGTTTTGGTTTTCAATATTTACATATTTTCCGTTAACATCTTTCATTGTGTAACCATTTTCCACTTTTTCAAGTATCCAAAGAGAGTCTTTGTATGCTCCTGTATTGAAGTTGGCTACTTTCATACCCAATCCACTCGGAGTTGCTGATACTGTACTTGGTGTATTCAACATAATATGTGTTTCGTTTCCAAACAGGTATACCCCTTCCTCCAATTTTGAAATTGCTTTGTAAGGAGGCATATCATTCTTTTCTACTTTTGTAATACTTGTTGTATCGCCTTCTTCTTTTATCACTTTACCTGTAATATTTACATTTTCTCCTACTTGTAAATTTACTTCTTTCACATCATTTTTTACAATAATGTAATATGTCGTTTTACCGATAGTAACTTCCGTCTTTCCTTCCAACACACCTTTAACTGTAATTTCAGTTTTTGCTTGTGTAGTTTCTCCCTCGTACATTTCTCCGGTTACTTTTGCAACATAACTGTATTTGTCTGTTTCAAATGAAGGATTGAGCAGATAGTTTTTGTTATCTGATGCTTTTGAAGCAATCAGATATTGTCCGTTATCTGTAAGTTCCGACACTTCTTTTACTTTTGCATATCCGTTAATTTCGCTGTCTTTTGCGTCTGCGGATGCTTTATAAATCTCGAATTTACAATTATCGTGCATCTGCCCGTTTCTGTCAAAGTGTAATTTTCCGACTTCTTTATGGAAGTATAAATATCCTCCATTATTACCTTCTCCGTCCTGTTGGAAACTAAATGTGCCGTCAGCATTTTTTGTCACTGTAATATCTGCACTCGTTTTGGTGAGAGGTGTATTTGCCGTTAACGCTGTCTTCGGAGTAAGGTATACCTTTTCTCCTTTTGCCGTTGTTGCAAAAATCACAAATTTTCCATTATCTTTTTTGTCAAATGTAAACAGACTACTGCTGATTTTCTTTTTCTCACCGCTGAACTGGACATTTGTCCCTAACTGAATTTCTGCTTCCGGTTTGATTTCCACTTCTTTTTTAAGCACTTTTGCTACATGGTCAGAAACTTTTGTCGTATTTGCCGGATTAAGTACATAGAACACTCCGTCCGCTGTTTTAGAAGCGATAAGATACTGTTCACCGTTTTTTACTTCTGACAACCGGACTACTTTCTTGTATCCCGAAATATCAGACTGTTCGCCCACCGCTTTTTTATATAATTCAAATTTACAATTATCATCTACCGTGTTCTGTCTGTCAAAATGTAACTTTGTTGCATTCCCTTTATGGAAATATAAATATTGTCCTGCCGTTCCTGATGAAGTATCTTTCAATGCAAATTTACCTTCACCCTGCTGTTCTAATAAAATATTAGAACTTGTTGTACTGCATGGACATTTTACTGTTGAAACTTTATGACTTAAATATACTGTCGTTTCCCCTGCTTTTGCAGAAACCGTATACGTATTTGTCTGTCCGCTTACTGCATTAAATGTAAATAAACAACTGTCTAATTCTTTTTCCTGTCCGTCAAATCTTCCTGTTTCAGTAGCTAGTTTTGCTGTAACTACAGTTTCTACTTCCTTTGGGTCTTCCCCTTCCAATGTAACTTTGGCAATGTTTTTGTCTAAGCCTTCTAATTTATCACCGCTGTAGTTTCCTGTTTTGTCCGTATATGTTTTTGTATCTCCTACGCGAAGATTTACAATCTCATATTTTTCGCTGTCTGTTACATTCATACGGATTTTTGTACTTGCCCCTTCTGATTTCACAGTGACAACTGCCTGTTCCAATCCTTTTACATATGGAGAAGTTAATTTTAATCTACCGTTTTCATATGTGGCTGTCACTGCTTTTTTATTATCTGACTCTACAGTGACTTCTGCATTATCTTTTACCCCATTTACTGTAAATGTTTTGCTTTCATTAGATTTCATTGTAACTTCCGATACGCTTTTTCCCGCATCATCCGTACACCAAATATTTCCGATTGCTCCGCCTTTGGCAATATCTTCAATACTCAAATTGATATACTTAATTTCTGTTGCACCATTTTCATATAATAAACCTACCGTTCCGTCAGGCAATACGGTTAAACACGAATAGGCATAGTATTCCGAACCGTTAATACTATATTCATATGCCCATTTTAATGTACCGTCATCTTGTACTAAACCTACGAAAATCTTTCCAGCCGAACGACTGCTTGTGCTAGAAGGCGCTGCAAAAAGAATGGCTGTCTTTCCATCAATTTTCTGTGGATAAGTTACCGCCGTCAACTGACAGCCTAAGTTATAAGTTATCCCCATTCTTTTCTGTTCAGACCATGTTTCTCCCCAGTCGGTTGATACATAATACCCACCATGGCGTGTAAACATATATAAGTTGCCGTCTGCCTCGGTGATAACCGCTTCAGAACTTGTACCTGCTACAGACTGGCCACGTTTCCAAGTTTTTCCTTTATCATCAGAGTAAATTGCAACACTGTTCTTATCTCCACCTGTAAATTCATACGCAGTAAATACAACTCTTCCTGTTGAAGTGACCATTCCTCGTCCCGGACCGACAAGAAGCGACTGCTCGTTAGGTTTTCTCAAATTCAAGATGGAAGGAGAGGACCATGTTTTTCCACCGTCGTCCGACGTTGTCATATAAAGATAATCCGTAGGCCATACTTGAAACGGTGACTCTGCTTCAAAAAGATTCGTATCCACATTTTCACCTTTTACATTAAAATATTCATCAACTGTATAACCTTCTATAATATTTCCACTTGCATCCTGAATAGAATAAGATAATTTACCTTCCTGTCCTTCATTTTTTACTAAACGATATGTATAGTTTGTCTGTTTTGTTCGCTCCGCACACCATACATCACTCCAGCCCTCTTTACTCGCCAAAAGGATATTTCCCTTTTCATCATGGCTCTTATTTGCTACAGGCTGTTTTTTTGCACCGTTCAACGCATATCCTGCCGGATATAAATCGGCAATCATATATACTCTCTTGCCGTCTGTTGCCATTGCCGGATCAATGAATGCCGTTGAATTTGTGTTATGTACATTTCCATTATCTCCAAGATAATTTGCAAACGTATAGTTCCATGTTTCCCCATTATCTTTAGAATAAGACACGATTGTGTCCAATCCGCCGCCATCCATATGTGTAGTCCATCTGGCATCACAGCCTGCTACCAATGTTCCGTCATCCAATGACACTAAACACGGAATACGGAATTTCTCACTTCCGCCTGTTCCCGCCCAAAATGGCTGTTCTTTTGTCGTACTGTCCTGAGGTTTGCCCCCTTGATTTGCTAAAGCTGCAGGCATACTGCCAAATGCCAAAGTAGTTGCAAGCAACAGTGCCAAAACTCTTCTTCTCTTCTTCATTCTTTTTCCTCCCTAATTCATAACAAAAGCATTTGTGCAAAACATCTAATCCGAACTTGTTTTCGCCTTGATTTTTATTATAATACTTACAGCAAATTTTATCTATAAGAAAATTTATACAAAAAAAATATCCTATACAAATTATATCACATAATTTATAGGATATTTTTTATTTACTTTTACTAATCCGTTAATCTCTCATCTAACAATGTCTTCAATTCCTCGAAACTTTCCACACGGTTAATATCATCTCTTAACTTTGCAGAATTTTTCATTCCGGTTGTGTACCATGCAATATGTTTACGCATCTCACGGATGCCAAGATAATCGCCTTTATACTTCATCTGCAGTTCTGCGTGTCTTAACATTGTTCTTTTTACTTCCTGTACGTCAGGGCGTTTCGGCATCTCCCCATACTTTTCGTAGTGAAGTAATTCGGAAAAAATCCATGGATTCCCCTGCGCTCCTCTTCCAATCATAATGCCGTCACAGTTCGTCTGCTTTTTAATCTCAACCGCATCCTGTCCGCAAGTCACATCCCCATTTGCTATAACAGGAATAGAAACCGCCTCTTTTACCTGACGGATAATATCCCAATCCGCCTTTCCTGAATAATACTGTTCCCGTGTTCTCCCATGAACCGCAACTGCAGTTCCACCGCTCGCCTCAATGATTTTTGCAATCTCTACTGCATTGACCGACTCATCGTTAAATCCTTTACGGATTTTAACGGTAACCGGTTTCTGAATGGCTCTCGATACTTTTGTTACAATCTGTTCCACCAGTTTCGGATTATTCATAAGCGCAGAGCCTTCTCCGTTTTTTACAATTTTAGGTACAGGACACCCCATGTTAATATCCAAAATTGCAAATGGCAACTCTTCAATACTTTTTGCTACCTCGCTCATTACATCGGGGTCTGAACCGAATAACTGAAGAGAAACCGGCTTCTCTTCAGGATGAATTTCCAAAAGCGCCTGTGTATTTCTATTTTTGTACTGAATTGCCTTTGCACTCACCATTTCCATACAGAGAAGTCCTGCTCCCTGTTCTTTACAAAGCAACCGAAAAGGCAAGTCAGTCACCCCTGCCATCGGGGCTAAAATATATGGATTTTCCAGTTCTACATTTCCTATCTTCAGCATTATTCTCCGATTTCCTCTCCTAAGAAAAATACTTTATAGTACAGTTCAAGAGAACGAAGCATATCTTCTTTTGTTCTCTGTAATTCTTTAATTTTCAATCTGCTTCCAATATCATCATAAAGAAAATCGTTTTCTTCTGAGGACACTTCAAAAACAAGCGTTCCGTCCTCTTCATACTCTAACGCAAGAATACCACCGATTTCTTCCGTGTATAATACACACATAATTTTTAATTCATCTTTAATACTGTCCGGCAGTGCATCAAAATCCGGATTAAAATAATATTTCTTTTCGTATGCGTTTGACGCACATAATACCGTTTTTTCTTCTCTATACATATTCATACATTCCTCTCACTGAAACTTCTCCCGAGAAAACTCTGTCAATTTCTCCGTTCTCTCTCTCCACAAGCAATTCTCCCTCTTCATTAATGCCTAGGGCAAACGCTTCATATTCATTATTCGGCTCTAAAATTCGCACCTGCTTTCCACAGTTCACTAGCATTTCATTATATTCTTCCTGTATAAAGGATAAATCTCCCATCTCCACAAAACGATTATAATTCTCTTCAAAAGACTCCATCATCCTTACGATTAAGTCAGTACAGCAAAATTCTCTCCCTGACTCTTTTTTTAATGAGGTCGCCTTATCTCTCAGTTCTTTGGGAAAGTTTTCCACATTGACGTTTATTCCTACACCGATTATCACCGAAGCAATCTCTCTTTCCTCCATTTTCATCTCAGTAAGAATTCCGCAAATCTTCTTTTTCCCGATAACCAAATCATTTGGCCATTTAATTTTCACATCCAATTCTTCCTGCTCACGCAATACTTTCGCAACACTATACGCCATGACGAGAGTAAGCATCGGGGCTTTTTCCGCCAAAAACTTCGGTCTTAACAAAAGGGACATATAAATATTATCCGTATCTTCAGACTCCCATGTTCTTCCTCGCCTTCCCCGTCCGGCATACTGCTTCTTTGCGGTAACAAGTGTACCGTGTTTTTCCCCCTCTTTTGCAAGACGTAAAGCCTCCGCATTTGTGGAATCTATCTCATCATAAGAATAGACGGTACTTCCCGCCCATTTCGTATTCGTTTCCATTAAGTCTGTCACATAATCCCTTCCTATTCTCACAAACGCTGAAACAAATCTCGGAAATTCTTTCTTTTCTTTCATCTGTTCATACCGCCTGCAAACTTGTGCATATAACTCCCTTTCTGTATAAATCCTATACTTTTGAACGTGCAGAAGTTTCGCACAGGCTTCCAACATCGTCAGATACAGTTCTTCCTCCGTATACCCTACCGGCATTCTCAATTCAAATGCCGTTTCGATACGCTCCTTTTCTGACAAACGGGAAATCCTCGTATTATAATAGCACTCTTCACCTGTTTGTTCAATATAGTAAATCCGTCCTTTTAATCCGTAAATCATTCTCTTTGCATCATAATATCCGATTTGCATATTCTGCCTGCTTCTTTTCGGATGAAACTCAATGATACTTCCAAGTTTAACGTGAGGGGCAACTCGATAGACATTCATTTCATCCGTAATATGCACTTTGGGTTCACGACCCGGACCGAAAATCCGAATTTGAATAATATTTTCATATCCTCTGTCTACAAGCGCTCCCATTGGCACATTATTAATTACCCCGCCGTCAATATATGTTTTACCATGAAGTTTTTCATTCTTAAATCCAACAAGATAGGCGCTCGCCAGCAGAAAATCCTCCAACATTCCCTCCGGAATATCTTCTATGCTCAAATCCAATTCCTTCATATCCGACACGGAAAAAGTCATAATGCAAAACTCTATCCCTGACTCCCGTATCTTTCTTTCATCAACATTTTCATGAATCAATCTCCGAAGAGGAGTCACGTCAACACCGCCGTCTGCCAATGTTTTCCACAATTCTCTCAATACTTCCGTCAGTGAATTTTCCTTTCTGAACAGACGCTCCATCCACACATCATCCACATCCATTACTTTTGAAAATGTAATTTCACTCCAGACCTTTTCTGCCTTTTCCACATCATCCATACAGATAAACGCTCCATTTAACGCTCCAACGGACGTACCCGCCACCGCATTAATTTTTACGCCTGACTCCCGCAGTGCTTTCCATGCTCCAATCTGATAAGCACCTCTCGCACCACCGCCATCTAACATCAACGCATATTCTTTTTCCAAATCAATTACTGATTTCATCCTCCACCTCCTCACGTCTAAAAAAGGGATATGATGAACATACCCCTTTCTCCTGTCTTCTTATTTATCTGTTCCGATTTCTGTCACGGATTTTACCAAACCCGCAACGCTTTGAATTTCTGACGGAATAATAATCTTAGTCGCTTTTCCATCCGCTGCTTTCGCAAACGCTTCAAGACTCTTCATCGTTAATACGGCTTCATCTGCTCCGGCCTCTTTCAAGAAACGGATACCGTCTGCATTCGCCTGCTGTACTTTAAGAATTGCCTCCGCCTGACCTTCAGCCTCTTTAATCATTTTTTCTTTTTCTGCCTCGGCTCTTAAAATTGCAGCCTGTTTTTCTGCCTCGGCGTCAAGAATTGCAGATGCCTTATTACCTTCTGCAACGAGAATTGTAGATTTTTTCTCACCTTCCGCACGGAGAATAGCTTCACGTCTTTCTCGTTCTGCCTTCATCTGTTTTTCCATTGCATCCTGAATAGCAGCAGGAGGAATAATATTTTTCAACTCTACCCTGTTTACTTTAATTCCCCAAGGGTCAGTTGCTACATCGAGAGAGGCACGCATCTTCGCATTAATCGTTTCTCTTGAAGTCAGTGTTTCATCTAATTCCAAATCACCGATAATATTACGAAGTGTTGTCGCTGTCAGATTTTCAATCGCCATTAAAGGATTGGCTACCCCATAACAGAAAAGTTTCGGGTCTGTAATCTGGTAAAATACAACCGTATCAATACGCATTGTAACATTATCCTTTGTAATAACAGGCTGTGGCGGAAAATCTGCCACCTGCTCTTTTAAGTCTACTTTTCTTGCCACACGCTCAATAATCGGTATTTTAAAATGTAAACCTACGCCCCATGTCGCCTGATAAGCTCCCAATCTTTCCACAACGAGTGCCTGCGCCTGTGTAACAACCTTGATACAGGAAATCAGTATCAGCACGATTAAAATTAAAAGTGCAATCCCAACAATCGTTCCTATTCCAATTCCACTACTTCCGTAATACATAGAAACCCCTCCTTGTTTTCTGAAAATATTATTTTGTTTATTTATTTTACTATATCTTCTTTTATTTTTCAAGAAAAATCATAATTATTATGTTCTACTTAACAGAAAATCAAGTCTTACAGAGAATGTATTTTCGTTTTCAAAAACTTCAAACGTTCCTTTATGTTTTTCCATAATCGCAGCACAATTATGCAATCCAATTTTTGCCGATTCTCTTTTATCCGGCATTTTCACTTTTGTCAACATAAAAAGAGGTTAGTTTCAAACTAACCTCTCTTGTCTTCTTAGTGGAAGTAATGACTTCCAATTTTATATCCTGTATTTCCATTTCCAAAGTATAAACGATTTCCAATAGGATTTTCTCCTGCCAACGCTGCATCTGCCGCTTTATAACATTCTGCTGTTGCTTTTCCTGCTGCAAGTACACGTCCCAATTTTCCTGTAATCGCCGGTCCAAATTGTCCTCGTTGATAAATAACTCCTGAAATTGTATTTGGGAATCTTCCGCTTCTCACACGGTTCATAATAACAGCACCAACTGCAACTTTTCCCTGATATGGCTCTGCACCTGCTTCGCAATAAATAATCGCTGCCATCAAATCTCTATCACTTGTCGATACGGACATCGGAGCATTTCTTTTCTGTGAAGCGGCCGCAGCGGCTGCTTCCGCTTTCTTTCTTTTTGCCTCTTCTTCCGCTTTTCTCTTCGCTTCTTCCTCGGCTTTCTTTTTTGCTTCCTCTTCCGCAATCTGCTGCATTGTTTTTCCGTTCTGTGTATTTCTTGTTACTTTTACATCAGCTGCGGCTACAGTAATCTGTTCGTTGCCTGTTCTTTTTAATGTCAACTGTTTTCCGTCTGTATCTACAACAGTATATTCTTTTCCGTTTACTGTTGCTTTTGCAGGGCATACAGTTTTTGCTCTTTCCACCGCTTTTGTTCCAAGAACAAGATTATCATTTTTTATATATCCTACTACATCCCCTGAAGAAACTTTAGACCATGTATCTCCTGCTTCTTCAATATGCACAACAGTGTTGCGGTATACTTTCCCTGAAACTGTACCGTTCTCATCTGCCGTTGCATAGACTGACATTTCTCCGTCTGTATTTACCAATGCTTTCTGATTAAATTCCTGTGTTTCTACCGCAACAGATGCTGCTGCCGGTAAATTTGCAGTAATATCATCTAACACCGGTTTATCTCCCAATAGTTCTACAATCCCCTGAGTTTCTGATTGTGCATCTGCCGCTTCACTTGTAAATACAGCCGGCACAGTAAGACAGGTTGTAAGTAAAAGACATACAGTCACTTTCATAATCTCTCGTTTCATATATAACCTCCTGAGTCATTATCTGGTTTGATTTGTTAATATTATTATACCCAAATAATGCGTTTTGATTACGATTTGTTACAAATTTGTTACAAATCCGTCTTGGAGCATACTAACACTAAAAGATTTACTTGTCAACCCCTATGTCTTAAAAAATTTATCTTCGCTGTCTACAGACTTCAAACATCAATATGGATGAAGCGATTGCCGCATTCAATGATTCTACTTGCCCCTGCATCTGAATTTTCACCCAAATATCAGCCTTTTCGGCTATTTCATCACGCAGTCCGTTACCCTCATTTCCAATCAAAAAAGCACAGCCTGTCTTATAATTTTCCTCATCATAATTATTTTTTCCCTGTAGATGTGCAGCATATACTTTTATATCTTGTTTTTTCACTTCATCAATTGTATTTTCCAAATCTTCCACATATAAAAACGGCATTCGATAAATCGATCCCATCGTAGAACGAATTGTTTTCGGATTATAAATATCTACACAATCTTTGCTTAAAATAATTCCACTCACCCCGGCCCCTTCTGCTGTTCTGACAATTGTCCCCAAATTCCCCGGATCCTGTAAATTGTCTAAAATCATCAGATGTGCTGGATTTTGTGCGAAAATTTCTTCCAATTTTGTCTTTTTTTGCCTTACAATGCACAAAATGCCTTGAGGAGTTTTTGTATCGGAAACGTGCGAAAAGACTTTATCCGACAGAATTTCCGCCTTTAATCCATCCAAATTTAATTCCTGTTTCTTCCTATTAAATAGTGTTTCAGATATAAACACTTTTTCAATACGATTTCGAGGTGCTTCTGAAAACATTTTTATGCCCTCTACAATGAAAACATTCCTCTCATTTCTCGCCTTACTTTTCTTTTGTAATTGTAACAATTCTTTCACCTGTGCATTGCCTGTGCTTGTTATCATTTTTCTACTCCTCTTTCAATTTTTGCAATACTTTATTTGAGCCAATCAGAATAATAATTCCATCTTCCGGCAAAGGTTCTGTCGGTTCAAAAGAAAGATTAACATTACCGTCTTGAATAATTCCAACAACATTAATACCTTTTCTTTCTCGAATACGCAGTTCCAACAAAGTTTTTCCTGCCCATTTTGCCGGTATTTTCCACTCTACCAAACTGTATTCAGGAGATAAATCAATCCATTCCGCAAAATTTGTCGCTACGATTCCTCTTGCAATACGAATCCCCATTTCTTTTTCCGGATAAACAATTACATCTGCTCCGACCTTTTTCAAAATTCTTCCCTGCAATTCTGTCTGCGCTTTTGCAATAACATATGGTATTCCTGTTTCTTTTGCCATAATAGTCGCAACGATACTTGCCTCAAGATTTTCAGAAAGTGCCACAACTGCCCCATCCAAATTTCTAGCACCAATTGTTTCCATCACCTCTGCTTCCTCAATATCCGCACGCATTGCATAAGATACTTCATCGGAAATTTCCTGAATTTTCTCCATCGATTTGTCCACTACAAGAACTTCACAGCCAAGCCGTTCCAAAGAAAGAGCCACGCTTTTTCCAAAATTCCCTAATCCAAACACTGCATATTGTCTTCCCATTTTTCTTCTCTCCTATCCTACCAAAATACGTTTTTCCGGTAATTCTCTTACCCTATCTTTTGTATGTCCTTTGCCAAAAATTAGCGCCATCGTCACCGGTCCGATTCGTCCGATATACATTAACATCATAATAACATATTTGCTTGCCGTTTCCAGTTGTGGCGTCAAATCCGCACTTAACCCTACCGTTCCCATTGCCGATGTTGTTTCGTATAAAATACGCATAAATTCCACATTAGGTTCTAACACCGAAACAATAACCGTTCCTGTGATAAGAAATCCCATCGAAAGAAAAATAACTGCCAGTCCCGTTCGGATATTATCTTCCACAATTCTTCGTCCGAAACATTCCGTATCTCTTCCTCCCTTAATAACAGAGCGACACGTTAATATAAGCATAGCAACTGTTGTCGTCTTTACACCGCCCGCCGTACCTGCCGGAGAACCTCCCACAAACATCAAAAGACAGGTAATCAGTTTCGAACCGTTTGTCAGTCCCGACTGCGAAACAGTGGCAAATCCGGCCGTTCTCGTTGAAACTGAATGAAATCCGGATGCCATTATTTTCTCCCCGAGTGTCATATTTCCAAATGTTTCGGGATTTGCATATTCCAACACAAAGAAACTGACCGTACCAAGTAGAATCAGTGCAATCGTCATGCTAATGGCAATTTTAGAATGTAATGTCAACTTAGTAAATATTTTTTTAACAGAATACCCTTCTTTTCCAAAATCTTCAAATACATTTTTCAACACATCACCCCAAACGGTAAAACCAATACCGCCGACAATGATTAATGACATCGTTGTAAAGTTAATAAGAGGATTAGCAGCATATTTTGTAAAACTTCCATTCCCTAAAATATCAATGCCTGCATTACAAAAAGCAGAAACGGAATGAAAAATCGAATAACACACCCCTTCCACAAATCCGTACTCCCGCACAAACTGAAGAGAAAACAATACTACTCCTACTCCCTCCACTATAAAAGTTCCTTTAATAATTTTAATCAAAAACTTTACAAGACCACTCAATGTATCCATATTATAAGTTTCCTGAATAATGATACGTTCCCTCAGCGTAATCTTCTTTTTCAAAATCAAAAAGAATGAAAATGTACAGGCGATAACTCCTAATCCTCCAATCTGAATCAATACAAGGAGAATCCCTTTACCCAACACCGTAAACTGTGTTGCCGGCACAATCGTCACAAGTCCCGTCACGCATACAGCTGACGTTGCCGTAAACAGTGCATCCGTAAATTGAATCGGTTTTGTATTACACACCGGTAAATACAATAAGACACCACCTAAAAGGATGGTGCCTAAAAATCCGGCTGCAATCAACTGCATTGTACTAAATCTTATACTTTTCTTTCGTTCCTTCACAAGCCATTCCCCTCATTCTAACAAATTTCTACATAGTCAAAGCAAATACATAATGTATTTGCTTTGATTAGTATACTACACTTTGAAGCGATAGCCAACACCCCAAATTGTTTCTATATATTGCGGTTTTGATGTGTCAAATTCTATTTTCTCCCTTATCTTTTTAATATGAACCGTTACTGTTGCAATATCCCCAATAGATTCCATATCCCAAATCTCACTGAACAACTGATCTTTCGTATAAACATGGTTCGGATGACTTGCCAAAAATGTAAGCAAATCAAATTCTTTTGTCGTAAATGTTTTTTCTTCCCCATTTACCCACACGCGTCTTGCTGTTGTATCTATTTTAAGTCCTCTTATCTCAATCACTTTATTTTCTTCCATCGTGCTTCCGATAAGGCGCTCATATCGTGCAAGATGCGCTTTCACTCTTGCAACAAGTTCACTTGGACTAAATGGTTTTGTCATATAATCATCAGCCCCAAGTCCCAGTCCTCTTATTTTATCAATATCATCTTTCTTTGCAGAAATCATAATAATAGGCGTATTTTTCTCACTGCGAACCTGACGACAAATTTCAAATCCGTCTACACCCGGAAGCATCAAATCCAAAATAATCAAATTATAATCTTCTCCGAGCGCCTTCTCCAATCCTAACTCACCGTCATTTGCCACTTCCACTTCAAATCCGCTTAATTCTAAATAATCTTTCTCCAAGTCAGCAATTGCTTCCTCATCTTCCACAATCAAAATTCTATTCATTTATCGGCACCTCCTGATATTTTCTAATAACAAAATACATGACTGTTCCTGTTCCTTCCTTACTTGTCGCCCAGATTTTACCTCCATGCTCTTCCACGATTTTCTTCACAATAGAAAGCCCTATTCCACTTCCGCCTTTAGAAGAATTTCGCGATGCATCCGTTCGGTAAAATCTATCAAAAATGTTTGGCAAATCCTTGGAAGAAATTCCTTTTCCATTATCTTCAAGTTCTACTTGGATAAAATCTCCAACATCCTTCACTCGAAGATTAATGTGCCCATGTTCTTTGTCCATATACTTAATTGAATTTGTTACAATATTATTAATAACTCTTTTCAACTGCTCCGCATCGGCAATAATTTTCTGTTCGCCTTCCACATAATTAGAATACCCAAAAGTTATTCCTTTTGATTCCAATTCCAGCGATAAATCTTCAGCACAATCGTCAAAATAATCATTTACCGAAATTGTATTAAAATTATATGGTATGCGGTTCGTATCTATCTTTGAATAAAAAGTCAATTCATTAATAAGCCTGTCCATTTCATTCGCCTTATTATAAATCGTGCGGATGTATTTATCCATCTTTTCAGGCGTGTCAGCAACACCATCCATAATTCCCTCCGCATATCCCTTAATCGCCGTAACCGGAGTTTTTAAATCGTGGGAAATATTGCTAATTAACTCTTTTCCTTCTTTGTCATACTGAAGTTTCTCTTCTGCATTTGTTTTTAAACGCTTCCGCATATCCTCAAAATCCTGACAAAGTTGTCCCAACTCATCATCTGTTTCTGCTTCTAACTGAAACTCAAGATTTCCTTCTTTAATATTCTTCGCTGCTTTCTGCATTTTCCCAAGAGGTCCTGTTACCCCTTTATAAATCCAGAAAATAAGCAGAGCGGCTGTCACAACCAAAATAATAATAATCGCTAGCAAAGCATCGGTAATCAATTGACGTACTTCAGGAATCACATCACTTACATCCGTCACAAGAAAAACACTCCCCAACGTATCATCTGACTGCTTAAAATCAATCTGTTTCACTAAAGATTGTGCATTCCCATAGTACACTCCGTTTTCAGATGTAGAATCATGTTCCCCATACTCCGGCAGTTGATAAATCATTTGCTTTGCTTTCTCGGCATCCCCGCCGATATAAATGATTTTCTTATTATGTCTTACAATAAGATATGAATTTTTAGAAAGAAGTTTCTCATTTATCTCTTCCAAATAAGTAATATCATCTAGTTTGCCCGGATTTTCCGAAGCAACCTCCTTCAACTCGTGATACGGTTTCTCTGTCAGACTGTTCATCACCTGCACCGAATTGGAAAAATTCTTGTACGTTGTCCCTGTAATTCCGTAGTTCTCCTCTATTGCATTAATCTGGTACTGGCTCAGTCCAAAAATAATAATTGCCGTCAACAAAATCGGTAAAACACTGACCGTTACAAATGCTGTAATTAATCTCGTTTTTAACTTCAAACGGACACTCCCTTTCGTTTTCCTTGCCCTGACCTCAAGGCTTGCGTGTACATTATATCATGGTATTTTCCGTTCTACACCAAAACGCTTATAAACATTTATAAAATTCTTATAAACTGTGAAAGGGGACGTAGTATTTTTTAATTTTACTACGTCCCCTTTCACAGTTTCGACACATTTATAAATATTTTTTCAAGTCTTCTACTTTATCTAATTTTTCCCATGGCAAGTCTAAGTCATTACGACCGAAATGTCCGTACGCTGCTGTCTGTTTATAAATCGGACGGCGTAAGTCTAACATCTTAATAATTCCTGCCGGTCTTAAATCGAAGTTTTCTCTGATAATTTCTACTAATTTTTCTTCTGAAAGTTTTCCTGTTCCAAATGTATCTACCATGATTGAAGTCGGCTGTGCAACTCCGATTGCATATGATAACTGAATTTCACATTTATCTGCAATTCCTGCTGCAACAATGTTTTTCGCTACATAACGTGCTGCGTATGCTGCTGAACGGTCTACTTTTGTACAGTCTTTTCCCGAGAATGCTCCGCCGCCATGACGAGCCATTCCGCCATAAGTGTCTACGATAATTTTACGTCCTGTAACACCGCTATCACCGTGTGGTCCGCCAATTACAAAACGTCCTGTAGGATTGATGAAGAATTTTGTGTTTTCATCAATCATTTCTTTCGGAAGAATTACATCAAATACGTGTTTTTTGATGTCTTCATGAATCTGTTCCTGTGTTACATCCGGATCATGCTGTGTAGAAAGCACGACTGCGTCTAATCTTTCCGGCTTTCCTTCTTCATTATATTCTACGGAAACCTGTGTTTTTCCGTCCGGACGTAAATATGTGAGTGTTCCGTCTTTACGGATTTTTGTCAACTGTAATGCCATTTTATGAGCTAATGAAATTGGATATGGCATAAGTTCTTCTGTTTCGTTTGACGCATATCCGAACATCATTCCCTGATCGCCTGCACCGATTGCTTCGATTTCTTCATCTGTCATTTTATTTTCTTTTGCTTCCAATGCTTTATCAACACCCATTGCAATATCTGATGACTGTTCATCAATCGCTGTAATAACACCGCAAGTATACGCATCAAATCCGTATTTTCCACGATTATAACCGATTTCGTTAATTGTTTCTCTTACAATTTTCTGAATATCTACATAGGCATTTGTTGTAATTTCTCCCATAACTAAAACAAGCCCTGTTGTGATTGCTGTTTCGCAGGCTACACGGCTGTTTGGATCTTGTTCCATTAATGCGTCCAAAACAGCATCTGAAATTTGATCACAAATCTTATCCGGATGTCCTTCTGTTACCGATTCTGATGTAAATAATAATCTTTCCATTTCCATTTCCTTTCTTTTTTACTTTCTCTTTTCGGGATTTCTTCGCGGAGCATCGCATTTTTACATTTTTCCGCAAAAAAACAGCCCACAAAAGTGGACTGTTTATATTTTTATAAATCAATCCTCTTATTGTTCGATTACTCGCTCAGGTTGGCACCTTCCTGTCTGTAACAAGGGGTTGCCGTGGCTTCATCAGTCCTTTTACCTCCACCACTCTGAATAAGAGAAAGTTTCTATATAATACATATGTTTGTTACGCTGACTATCATAACACTACTTACAGGTTACGTCAACCTGTATTTTTAGAAGAATTTTAGTCTTCTTTTTTCTTTCTTCTGCTAATTACAACAGCGCCTGCTGCCGCCATAAGTCCCAAATACCATACCGGTGACTGTGTATCTCCTGTTTTAACAGGCTTCTGTTCATCCGGTTTCACTGTCGGTTTCTCTCCTGAAGGTTTATTTTGGTCTGGTTTGACCGGTTTTTCCGAATCCGGCTTATTTGGGGTTTCCGGATCTGGCTTATCTGGATTTTCCGGATCAGTTGGTTCAGAATTTTTTTCAAATACTGCATACACTGTCATATTTCCTCCGACAACCGTGTCTGCCGTCACTTCTACCCCTGTACCGTCTTTTTCCGTATTCCAGCCTTTGAATGTAAATCCTTCTTTTACTGGATTTTCCGGCAAATTGTCACCTAACACCTTACCTTTTTCCAGTTCTACTGATGTTTCTTCTCCATCGACATCAAATGTAACTGTTACTTTTTCTTCTTTTTCAGGAATATTTGTCAAAGCATCTGCCAATAATTCTTCTGCTGCCTTTACATTTTCTTGTTCTGCAAGAGCATTTTTATATAAAGATTTTCCTTCCGCATATGCCTCAACCAAAGCATCATAGCCTTTTCTGTCAGCAAATGTCACACCAAGTTCTGCAAGTTTTTTCTCTGCATCCTTTACCAGTTTGCCCAACTCTATTTTGTCTACAGACTCATATGCCTCAAACTCTCTTAACTTAAATGTTTCATTATTACGAAGACTTACTCCCTGCATCTTCAGATAACGTGTGTTTAACGGCATTTCAAATACAATTGTATTTACACTCTCTCCTGTAAGCGTCTTCACATCTGTCCACGTTGTTCCGTCTATTGATGTTTGAATCTTGAAACTCTGAGGTGCTCTGTCCCATTGCAATACAAGTTTACTTATCCGTTGTTCTTTTAACATATCCACTGCAAAAGAACTGTCTGCATAAGCACCTTCAAAATAAGAATCTTTTTCACTAACTGTTGTATCATGCTTCCCGTCTAATGTATTTCCATCACCGTCAATCGCTTTCCAACCCACACGTAGTTTTTTCCAGTCTACGTCCTGACCTGTGTCTCCTTTGTGTTGTGCTGTTCCCGCTACTGCTGTTGCCTGTGATACATTCAATTCTTTTACAGCATTTCCTTTTGAAATCTCGTCAATTTTCTCAGGTGACAACGCTTTGTTATACACTTTAATATCTGCAATTTTACCATTTAGTCCTTCCCCGATTGTAGAAAGAGGGAATACAAATGTAGAAAGAAGATGTGCATAATCTGTTTCTGAATTGGAAGTTCTCAGTAACGCCTTAGAAAACTTTCCATTTACATATAACTTCGTTACCTGTTGTGTACCTACAACCGTCAACTGTACATCTTCCCCTTTTGGAAGTTTAAATCCAAAGTCCTGATTAAAGTAAGAACGATTTAATCCTAAATTTCCTTTTTCTTTTACAGTCAGGCGTCCATCTCTTCCATCAAAAAGACAAATATCCTTTTGACCTGCTGCATCTTTCGGAAGTTTCAAATCAAATTGCACTGTATATGGGTAATCTACTGAGCGAAGTCCTGTTTCCACTTTTCCGTTTCCATCTAATTTTAACCATGTTTTTCCGTCTTCTTTTTCTACTTTTGCTCCTATAATTTTTCCATTATAAGCATTTCCACTGGCATCATACACTTTTCCGTCTTTTACATTTTCAAAATCATAGTCTAAAACAAGTCCTGTTTCGCTCTTTATATCTCCTCCTAAAGACACGCCCGGTCCCTGTTGTAATCTTTCATATTTAAAACTATAATCTTCAAATGTCTGTGTTGCATCTGTTCCACCCCATGTTTTTTCACTGAGTACGGCTGCCTGACGTAAAATACGTTCAAAATTATCTCTTTCCGTAACCCCCATATCACTAATGTCTGCCCAAAGAGCAGTTTTGGCACCGAGAAGATTTGGTTCAGATTTTTTTACGTCATTGCTTCCCGTCATGATGGTTGGATTCCAATTATTAAAAATATGTTCTACATTAACCACATCTCTTTTATCTCGACCCGGATTTCCGTATAAGTGGAAAGAGTCTACATTTACAACTTTGTATCCTTGTTTAATTCGATTCTGTGCATTTTCCCAAGAGTTTGACCAAAAATCAATTTCAATATCGTTATATTCCTTTGCTTTATCTTCTTGATTTGCAAAAAATTGTTTTGTTGAACCCCACATACGCACTTTTTTGTTATGCTTTTTAACATTGTCCGCTGTCTGTCGGATATATTCCTGTACACCTTTTCTTTCTTCATTCGTTATGTTCCAGTATTCATCCGCACCTATGTTGACTGTATCTCCTAAAAATACATTTTCATCTAAATATTCATCAAACAACGCATCCATAAACGCAAACGCAGAATCCTTTTTCGGACCTGTCATTGCCAAAAGTTCCCAATCTTTATCTGCATTAATGTTTGTTGTAATTCCCGGAACCTTTTTCTTGAGTTCATCCAAATTGTTCTTCACATATTTTGTAAAAAGGAGTGAATGTCCCGGTGCATCAATCTCGGAAATCGGGTTAATCCCATAATCCATAGCCATTTTCTGCAGATTTTTATATTCCTCTTTTGAATATTGTGGAGCGCCTCCATACACTTCATTATAATACTCATCTTTTTTCGGAGTTGTTTCTAACCCTGGAAATGTATCGCTTTCCAGACGGAACATACCCTCCACATCTTTCCAATGCTCATATTTATCCCTATCTTTATCTCCCGGCACATGACGGTTATCATTTAAATGGAATTGCACTTCATTAATTTTATAGAATGACAATGCTTTTACAATATCTTCCAACGCATCCATACGGTATGGTGTTCTAGCAATATCAATCATAACACCACGCACTTCATATTTTGAAAAATCTCTAGCCACACCTTTCGGGAAAGTAAACTCTCCTTTTTGCGTATATAATACCTGTTCTAATGTTATCGCACCGTATAGACAACCGTTGTAGCCGTTTGCCATAATATGAATTCCATTATCATCTGCACGCAATAAATATCCTTCTTCACCGAGGCAATAGGTATCTTCCTTCATCGATTCAATAACAATGTCGTTTGCATCTCCACTGTGTTCATTGGAAATAGCAAGTTCCATTCCTGTGATTTCTTTCATATCTTTTTGGAACTGTTTTGCAATCTTATTAACATTTAAGTTTGCATTATCTTTTACAATAATGCGGGAATCTTCCCCTAATTTCACATCACCATTGTAACCGTACCATTCTTGAATACTTGGAATAACTTTCGGTTCTGCATTTTGTTTGGCTACCTGTGGAAAAAGATTCGTATGTTTCTGTGTCTTTTTTGGTACAGATACTTGGAACGTTTTCTGTGCCTTGTCATTTTCATCTTCCTTATTTACAACCTCCAACATAATTTCCATGTTATTGTAATCGTAAATATTATAGTTTGTAATTTTCCCATCCTCTGTAATAACCTGTGGAAATTCACTTCCAACTACACGAATTTCATATCCTTCCGAAACAGCAGGAAGCGGCACTTCTGTCATATCTGTCGTAATTGCATCTAAGCCTTTTACCGTATCCATAACTTCCTGTGCGGATTCCGGTGTAGATGGCACTTGCACCTGCGTTCCGTTAATTTCAATTTCTCGTACTGAAACACTGTTTCCTCCCGCACTTGTATTTACCTTATTAAATTCAAAACGTACATATTTCTTCAGATTTTTTACAGTTGTAATACTTACTTTTTTATTTTCTTCCTTAGCATCACTTGAAGGGTCACATTTAAACGTTGCGACAGGCTCTCTCCAAGCATCATTTTTATTCTCTTTTGTCTTAATCACAAAATCTGTTGCAAATACTTTTTTAAAGAACGTTAAATCAATACTTGTAATATCTGTCACTTCATTTCCAAGGTTAATTTCAAACCATTGCATTGTCTGATTTTGGTTCGCAGTTGTTCCATTTTTCATTTTCGGTGCAGACCACCTTGATGTATCTGTTGTTTTATCTCCATCTACAGCCAATTCCGGTTTAAACTGTGGCGCTTCTGCCTCTACACCTGATGCAGTTACTTTTTTCCCTCTGGCAATATTTCCCGTCACTGTATTCGGTTTATCAGGACTATCTAATTCTCCATGCACTTCACATTCATAAACACCGATACTTCTTTTCGCCGCATTCTGATTAGCAGAAGTAAAACGAAGACGAATATATCTTGAAACTTCTGTAGGCTGTCCATTTTTCGTCAAATCTACTTTTCTTGTAATATTTGCATCGTTACCTGAAGGAATATCTAACTTTCCAACTTCTGTCCACTTCGCATTACTTCCATTATTGTCTGAAGTTTCAATAACAAAACTTCCATATAATTTTGCAAAAAATTTCACTGTCACATCGGATACTTTTGCCGAATTTCCTAAATCCACTTCTATCCACTGTTCTGTAAATGTATCATCATCTCCACTCTGCCAGCGGCTATTCAATCCATCGGTTGTTGTATTATCTCCTTTTCCGTCAAATGCAAGATTCGGTAATCTTGCAGGATTTCCATCTGTCGCCTCTAAATACTTTGATGCTCTTGCGGGACGGTTTAGTGCAAGGTTTGTTTCTACTCCTCGTTTTTCTGAAAATTCCTGCGTTTGTACAGTTTCTCCGCCTGCCGCCTGCACTGTGTTTATAGAAGATATGTTTCCCATAGTCAATGTGGCTGCAAGCAAGAGTGCCATCACTCTTTTCTTTTTCATTTACTTTTCCTCTCCTTCAAATATAGCAACTTTTAATTATTTCTTTCTTCTCTGCAAAAATGCAATAACTGCCATACTGAGCATTGCTCCCAGCCCTGCCGTTGCCGGTGTTGATACATCTGATGTCTTTGGAACTTCTGAACTGGCTTGCTCCGATGTTTCTTCTTTTGAAGGGTTTTCCGGTTTCTTCGGCTCTTCAGTATCCTCAGGTTTCTTTGGTTCTTCCAGTTTTTTCATACCGTCAATAACAGAATTTAAGTTGTCCATTGCTTCTTCCAACTCTTCTACTGTCACATTATCTTTTTCAAGTAAGTCTTCCACACTGCGTATTGCACTGCGAAGTTCTTTCACGCTCTCCTCTGTGTATATTGTCAGATTGTCATATGTTTTTGCTTTCACAACCAATTCCTTTGCCTCTTTCTTCTTGGCAATTACCGCTTCAGGAACAACCGGCACCTCCGGTTCTTCCGGCTCTTCTTTTATCTTTTCCATGTTTGTGATAGCACTGTTCAGATTTTCAATTGCCTTATTCAACTGTTCAACCGTCACATCACTCTGTCCTACTATCTGTTCTGCCTCATCAATCGCATCACGAAGTACTTTTATACTTTCTTCTGTATATACGGAAGAATCGTCATACTCTTTTGCCTTCTGAATTAACTCTTTTGCTTCTTCTATCTTAATTTCAATTTCTCTGACATCTATAAATCGAATTTGATGTTCCTTCGCAAATTTTTCTGCTGCGCTTCCTTTCTCACCGAGAATTGTAAGTCCTCCCATATTTACTCCTGTAAAAGAGTCCTGCATAATCTCTTCTACAGATTTCGGGATATAAATTTTAGTAAGACTACCACAACCATTCAATGCATACGAAGGAATATTGGTAATACCATCTTCTAACACAATTTCTTTTAAATTTTTCTTTCCATTCAAAGCAATATTATCCAGTTTTACTGTCCCTACCACATAAATTTTTTCTTTTCCTTCCGGAACTGTAAACAGTATAGTTTGATCCGTATTATAAACTGCTCCATCATAAGAAGAAAATTTTGTATTTCCTTCTTCCACCAAAAGTTCCTTTACATATGGATTTTGAAAAGTTTCTTTCTCATCATAGTGCTGCACTTCTTTTGGAATAACAAAACTTATATCCTCTTTCTGATATGGATAAATTAAAATTTTAGACAAATCTTTTGTAAATAACACTCCGTCTTTAGATGTATAGTTTTGATTTTCCTTAGCCACAGTTATACTTTTCAATGTCGTTGACTGATTTACATCTTCTATATTATTTACTTTTTCTGTTACAACAAGATGTTCCATTCCATATTTGCTTGAGAATACTGACTCAGAGACAGAGGTCACATCCATTCCATTGAACTTCTCCGGAACAGTAATCGTCTTCTCTCCTCCTGTTATCCCCAAAACTGCAAGTCCTTTATGAAATCCTAAAATAACTCCATTCTCATCAACAGCAGATACTCCTTGTAAATCAACGGATGTATGGCTTTTAGAAAATTCTTCTAACCCATAATCAAAGTTTTTGGGATCGGAAGTTCCCCATGTACTATCTGAGAAAAACCATTTTCCGTCAGTATAGACCATATTCCACGCATGCGCTCCCGATGTTGTATCTCCTGTAACTAAGATTGCCGGAATTCCCACAAGGTTCAGCATCGCTTTATAAAGGTTTGAGTACCCTCCGCAGACAGCCACTTTATACTTAAATACGTCATATGGTCGCAATCCTACATTTTGATCCTGTGGTCTTGCATAACGAATATTTTTGGTAATCCATTCATAAATTTTCTTTGCTTTCCGGTAATCGTCTTTCTCATCTTTGATAACTGTTGTTTCCAAAAATGTTTTGATTTCAGCCGCCTCTTTCTCCGTCATCTCGCCAAGTGACTGATCCCAAGTTTGAAAATCTTCAGGTTTTAATGAAGTAACAAAGTCTAATGCAATTGTATTATATTCCTTTGCAGAGACTTTTTGAGTTTCTTTCTTCTGTGCATATACATATTCTGTCTTTGCCTGCACCTGTTTTTGATAAGGTACAGTTGAAATCGAAATGCTTATTATCGATACTAAAACACCTAATTTGAGCCAAATTTTTTTTCTTTTCATTATTTTTCTCACTTTCGCAATATTTTCTTCATTATAGCAGATATTCGATAAAAAAACCAATTTTATTTTATACTCCGAATATTTTTTGTGCATAATAACAAAAGGAAGATACTATGAAGTATCTCCCTAACTTTCTACCCTACTTTAAATTTGAATTTTTGAATTTCTTTTTCACTTGCAACTCTTTCAATTACACCGCCAAGACTTCTTAATTTCTCCTCAAATCTTTCATATCCTCTTTGAATGTAAACAATATCGTCTACAATTGTAATTCCTTCCGCTGCAAGTCCTGCTATACAAAGCGCCGCTCCCGCTCTTAAATCCGGTGCACTCACTCTTGCTCCCGAGAATTTCTCTACACCTTCAATTGTCGCCGAATTACCTTCTACTTTAATATTTGCACCCATTCTCGCCAGTTCATCTAAATATTTAAAACGATTTTCAAAAATACTTTCTGTAATCGTACTTGTCCCTGAACATAATGCCAATGTCACTCCCATTTGTGGCTGCATATCTGTAGGAAATCCCGGATATGGCAATGTTTTCACCTGTGTATGTTTCAGTCTTCCCTTTGAAACAACACGAACTGCATCGTCAAACTCTTCCACTTCACAACCGATTTCTACTAATTTTGCCGTAGTTGCCTCCAAATGTTTCGGAATAACATTCATAACCGTGACATCTCCTCTTGTCGCTGCCGCTGCCATCATAAATGTTCCCGCTTCTATCTGATCCGGAATAATAGAATATTCCGTCTTGTGAAGTTTCGGAACCCCTTTAATTTTAATCACATCCGTCCCTGCACCTCTAATATTCGCACCCATACTGTTCAAAAAGTTTGCAACATCTACTACATGAGGTTCTTTCGCCACATTTTCCATAATTGTTGTTCCCTCAGCCATCGCTGCTGCCATCATCACATTAATTGTCGCTCCCACACTTACCACGTCAAAGTAAAGATGTGTTCCTTTCAACTGTTCTGCCTCAGCAATAATCTTCCCATGCTCAATAATAACATCGGCTCCAATTGCCTTAAATCCTTTCAAATGTTGATCTATCGGTCTGCTTCCGATATTACAACCACCCGGAAGGGCAACCTCTGCCTTATTATATTTACCTAATAATGCTCCTAAGAGATAGTAAGATGCACGAATCTTCTTAATATAATCATATTCAATACTGAAATCTCTTACTCCACTACCGTTAATCTTCACTGTATGACGGTCGATTCTTTGGATTGTTGCACCTATTCCTGACATTGCTTCCAACAATACGTTAATATCGTTTACATCAGGTAAATTATCAATTGTTACTGTTTCATCTGTCATAATTGCAGCCGCAAGTATTGCGAGCGCTGCATTTTTAGCACCACCGATTTGTACCTCCCCAACCAGCGGTGTTCCTCCCTTTATAATATATTGCTCCATATTGCACCTCGATTACTGGATATTTATTCCTGTTTCTATGTTAATTTTCTTCTCTTCTAGTTCTTTTCTAATTTTAAGCATAGTATGTTTTTATTATAACACAAAATCTTTATTTGTAAAATCTTTTTCAAAATGAATAAAAAAAGAAATTCGACAGTAATCTCCATAATTCTATCGATTACTGTCTTTTTTATTCTAGCACACTGCATACCAATCGTCCATATCAATAAAACCTTCTTCTGCGTCTTCGATGTTCATTTCTTCTCTTCATCAGTTCATTTAACAATAAAACTTCTACTATATCTCTAATATTTCCCCGATTATTTTGTCTTTTCTGCTGCATTTCTAACTCGTCTTCAATATCCTCTCTCCTATCCATTGCTTTCACCCGTTCACAAATGCGATTGCACATCAAACGTATGCCAAGCATATCGGGATATTCATCATAAATCATACTTCCCTCATATTCCATTCTCTCACACTCATCTTCCACAAACGGAAGTATCCTTTTTACTGCATTTGGATATAGACTTTTCATATATTCCATATCCTGCCTTTCTTTTCTTTCATCGTCATATTCAAAAGGCATTGGGTACGCCATATAATAAGGTAATTTATAATCCATTACTCCTCTTCCCTTCACACTTTATCTACTGTATTATATGTTTCTTTAAAAAAATCGTGATTCGGTTAGACTTGAGTTTCCACAGATGAATACAATATATTTTCTTCCAATATAAAAACAGGGGCTTCAAGTCCCTGTCAGACTGTAGACAAAGTTGGTGTTGGGGATTATTCCCAGCACCAACTTTTT
>Bissell_p2__coassemble_546_pt1 | contig 28569 bp, 22 predicted proteins | sample Bissell_p2__metabat2_high_PE_001 | metagenome-assembled genome bin Bissell_p2 | reverse complement strand
TTGGAATTGATGAAGTATATAGCGAATTACTTCCAGCAGATAAAGTGTCAAAAGTAGAAGAACTACTTTCCACAAAAGCAGAGAAAGATAAACTAGCCTTTGTCGGAGATGGAATTAATGATGCACCTGTATTGACTCGTGCTGATATTGGAATTGCAATGGGTGCAATGGGTTCTGATGCAGCAATTGAAGCTGCAGATGTAGTCCTTATGGATGATGATCCACTAAAAATTTCTAAAGCAATCAAGATTTCGAGAAAATGTCTTAGAATTGTATATCAGAATATCATTTTTGCATTGGTTATCAAATTTGCATGTCTTGGACTAGGTGCAATAGGTATTGCGAATATGTGGTTTGCTATTTTCGCAGATGTTGGTGTCATGATTATTGCAATATTAAATGCTATTAGAGCATTAAGAGTGCATAATTTATAATTTAGATGAAAATGCAAAAACTTATTATAGAAGATTGCTTGCAATTGGTGGAATTTTTCAAAACGCTGGGAGATTTTACAAGATTAAGGATAGTGCTTGAATTAAAAACAAAAAGATGTGTTGGAGAATTAGCGGAAGAATTAGAGATGTCTCATTCAGCAGTCTCCCACCAATTAAATATATTAAAAGCTAATGGTATAGTAAAAAGTCAAAGACAAGGAAAATACATTTATTATATAGTGCAAGATGAATATGTACAAAATGCTATCGAAAGGTGCAAAACTTTGTTTGATAAGGAGTATTGTTTGTAATATTTAAGATTAAACAAGATGGATATAAGAAATGAATAGAAAGACGGAGTGATCCAGACATGGCGGTGGGAAAATCTCTTAGATTTTTTCACCGTTTTTAGTGGCTGACTTACTTTGGTAGTTAAGCGAGCTTGCGAGAGAACATCAAGCTCTCGTTATCTAACGAGGGGGAAAAATAAGAGACAATAGATATTATTAATTGAAAAACGATGTATTTACAAGGCAAAATCGCTTTTGACAGGGTGTTAGCTGAGAGGAACTCATTTAACACATAAAAATTAAACAAGACATAGGAAAGACAGTTGATTTCAAATAAGAAACTGATTGCCTTATTTGTGGAAATGTAAGTATTGGCAATTATTCGAATTCTATAATTTGATTATTAAGAATTCTTTGCCTAAATTCCGGTACTCGATTGGCGGATTTGGAAACGCAATAACAAACTGATAAAAAGAATGGGAGTTTTCTCGCTTTAATCGTTTTCAATAGTTCTGTAATGTCAACATTTACTGTTAGCCCAACATATGGATATGCCAGACTGTTAAAGTATTCAAAATGGTTTTTTCTTTTGTAATTTTCCATATCTAAATATTTGTAATTCATTTTTACCCTACTCTCTTTTCAATCGTACGTTATCTAATGTGCTATTTCAATTCTATCATAATTCCGGAAGTGTGAAAATAGAGAAATTAATCTATGTTTAAATAGATAAGATACTTCCGACGGTACAAAAAGAACTGGCAGAAAGACGAGAAAGTTTAAATATAGCCTGGAACAGTTAATGAATAGAGGGAGATTTTGACAAGGGAAGAAAAGAATTTATTCTGCCCTTATCATCACCTGCGTAATATATTCCTCTTTAGAGGAAATAACAAAATCATTTAACCCAAGTTCAAAAGCATAGCCTTTTAAAGTCAGACTGTTTTCATCGGCAAAAGCAATCATCTTCTCATACAGATGAGGAAGGTTGTCCCAACTGCCCTTCAGATAGCCGCAGAGATATGTTCCCTTTGGTTTTAAGAGAGTGTGTTCGGTAGAAATGTTTTGAGGAGTGGGGGTAAACAACCCATCATAATATTCAAAATCTTTTCTGCGGATTTTTTCTAAATCGATGTAACTTCCGATACCCATTCTACATTGCTCGATGCCCCACACGTTTTTGATATAAGAAAAAATATGAGATAAATCATTTTCGGAAAAAGAAAATGGTGTTACATAAAAATGCTCTTCTTCACATTCGACCAGTCGTATTTCTTCATTGGAAATATTTTCGCAAAGTTCTATAAACTGTTTTTTCTGTTGCAGAATTTCTTTAGTTTTTCGGAGATGTGTAATTTGTTTCTCGATTTCCTCGATTTTCTGTCCTGCTATTTTTATGAAATCAGAGGGATTTGGATTTTGCACATATTTCTTAATTTCACCTATACTCATATTTAACTCTTTTAGCATACGGATATATTCAAAATCAATACTTTGACGGGAATCATAATAGCGGTATTGACTTTCTGATTTTTCCCAAGGAGAAAATAAATCAATTTCATCATAATAATGAAGAGTGCGTTTATTGACCTCGTGCAGTTTGGCAAATTGGGATGTGGTGAGAAATGTTGGTTTTTCTTTCATACAATCACTCCTGATTTAATATTGTTATAGTTTATTATACATGATTTGTGATATAATGAAACATAGCAAATAAATATAAAGAGGGAGTAAGTATGGACGCAAAAGAAAAACGAAAATTACACAGACAAAAAATGAAAGAAGAAGGAAAATATCATAATAAAAAGAAGAAGCCCAAAAAGAAAAATTCTATTTTTAGCACAATTGTTTTAATTATTGCTATTTGTGTGTTTTGTTTCTCTGCTTTTCAACTGTATCAGATTTTTTCTTCTTATAAAAAAGGAAATGATGAATACGATAAAATCAAAAATCTAGCAATTACTGTAGAGAAAACAGAGAAAGGCGAAGAGAAGTTTAAAGTTGATTTTAACAAATTGTGGGACATCAATCCGGATACAATCGGATGGATTCGTTTTGAAGAACCGTCAAGAATTAACTATCCGGTCGTACACAGTCATAATAATAAAGAGTATTTGACCAAACTTTTTGGTACAGGGAAAAACACATATGGTACATTGTTCGTAGATAAAGATAATTCGGGAGATTTTCAGGATAAAAACACAATTATTTACGGACACCGTATGAAGAGCGGTTCGATGTTTGGACAGTTAGAAAAATATATGGAGGAATCATTCTATAAGGAACATCCGTATTTTTATATTTACACTCCTGATGGAAAAGAATCAAAATATCAGGTAATTTCGGCAGCGGTTGTAAAAGATACATCGAGAACATATACGAAAACTTTTCAAAATGATGAAGAATTTATGGATTATATAGATTATGTACGTTCTATTTCAAATTATCAGACGGACGCTAAAGTGACAAAAGATTCTCATATCGTCAGTTTATCAACTTGTACAATCGATAGTAATGAGGATAGATTTGTTTTACAGGCAGTAAAAATCAGTGAGAGATAGGAGGAAAGGCGTTGGAAAAGTTGGAATATGAGGTGGGCGATATAGTCAGATTGAAGAAGAAACATCCATGTGGAAGTTTTGAGTGGGAAATACTTCGTGTAGGTGCGGATTTTCGTTTGAAATGTACAGGCTGCGGTCACCAAATTATGATAGCACGAAAAATTGTAGAGAAAAATACGAGAGAATTGAAAAAAGGCTTGAAATAACTTTTTAGATATGGTAGTATATCAAATTGTGATATATTATATAAAATCCTTGTTCTCGCAGACGAGGACCAAAAGACCATAAGGAGGTAAAGACATGAACAAATATGAATTAGCTGTTGTTGTCAGCGCAAAAATCGAAGATGACGCTAGAACAGAAACAATCGAAAAAGTAAAAGAAGTTATTGCTCGTTTCGGTGGTAACGTGACAGACGTTGACGAATGGGGTAAGAGAAGATTGGCTTACGAAATTCAGAAAATGAAAGAAGGATTTTACTACTTCATTCATTTTGAATCTGATTCAACTGTTCCGGCAGAAGTAGAAAGCAGACTTCGTATCATGGAAAACGTAATCAGATTTTTGTGCATCAGACAGGACGCATAAAAGAAGAAAGAGGCAATCGTATGAATAAAGTAATTTTAATGGGACGTTTAACAAGAGATCCTGAAGTAAGATACTCACAAGGTGCGAACGCAACTGCAGTTGCCAGATATTCGTTGGCAGTTGACCGCCGTTTTAAACGTGACGGAGAACCGACAGCAGATTTTATTAACTGCGTTTCTTTTGGAAGAACAGCAGAATTTGCTGAGAAATATTTCCGTCAGGGGTTAAAAGTAGTCGTAACGGGACGTATTCAGACAGGAAGTTACACTAACAAAGACGGAGTAAAAGTATATACAACAGATGTAGTTGTTGAAGAACAGGAATTTGCAGAAAGTAAAGCGGCAAGTGAGAATAGTGGTTATCAGGCAAGTCCTATGCCGTCGCCAAGTGCAGACATTGGGGATGGATTCATGAACATTCCTGATGGAATTGATGAAGAATTACCATTCAGTTAAAGAGCGATTTATTAACGTAGATATACATTACAGGGTAATGAGAAGAAATTAGGAGGTAAATAAAATGGCTTACGATAAAGGCAACAAAGCAGATTCTCCAATGAAGAGAAGAGGCGGACGCAGAAGAAAAAAAGTTTGTGTATTCTGTGGTAAAGAAAATAACGAAATCGACTACAAAGATGTAGCAAAATTAAGAAAATATATCTCTGAAAGAGGAAAAATTCTTCCTAGAAGAATCACAGGAAACTGTGCAAAACATCAGAGAGCGCTTACAGTGGCAATTAAGAGAGCAAGACATTTAGCATTAATGCCATACGTTCAGGACTAATTTAAACATAAAGAGTTATGATGGAGAAATCTGTCATAACTCTTTTTTTAGAATTTAAAAAGACTCATCTTACCTTTTCCATAAAAAGTATTGTAGAAAGGGTACAGAAAAAGAAAGGAGAGGAAGTATAATGAAAAAAGCAGTATTGATTTGGGAAATGCCTCTGATACTGGGAACGCCGAGTAATCCTATATCACATATTCTGTATCACAAAACGGCGGAAAGGTATGTGGAGAGATTTACACGGTTCTGTAAAGAAAATAGTTTGGATTGGTGTATAATTTTAGATGAAACGCATGGAGATGTGGAGAAGTTACTTCAAAATGAAATAGATATGTTAGTTTTTGCACCGGGAAGAAGCCGTTCTTTTGTATATAATAAAGAATTGAAAGAAACCTCTGTTCCTATTTATACGCTTACTGAAGAGGAATACCAGAATGGAAAGTTCGAGAAATGGTTAAATATTTAAAAAAGCGGAAACGAAAATACATTTTCGTGCAAAGTATAGATAAAAATATAAAGTAGAAAAAATTTTCTCATAAAAATGATAGTTTTTCTGTTCAAATGTAGGAAACTATTGTATAATATAGCAAGGTATGACAACCTAACTTTAGGAGAGGAGAAAGAAAATGAACAAGTTTACAAAAGGAACAGCACGTTTCGGAGCAACTTTGCTCACAGCGGTGTTGACAATGTCTTGTTTCTCACCATTAGCTACAGCGAATGCAAGCATAGATGTGAGAACACAATCCCAGACGCAGATGAGTTCGGACAAAGAAGTTGTATATGTAAATACAGTTAACAATGCAACAGAACGTACACAGAACTTTGATGCAAACTGGAAATTTTATTTAGGTGATGCAGGAAATGCACAGACAAGTAACTTTGATGACTCTAAGTGGAGAAATATTTCTTTACCACATGATTACAGTATCGAGCAGGAATATTCAAAGCAAATGGAAGCAGAGAGTGGATACCTTCCGGGAGGAACTGGTTGGTACCGTAAACACTTCACTGTAGGCAATGAATTAAAAGGTAAAGAAATCCGCCTTGACTTTGACGGTGTTTATATGAATTCAACTGTTTATATTAACGGTGAAGAATTAGGAACACACCCATACGGATACACACCATTCTCATTCGATTTGACAGACCACATCAAATTCGGTGAAGAAAATGTTATTGCAGTTAAGGTTGACCACAAAACACCTTCGAGCCGTTGGTATTCAGGAAGCGGTATTTACAGAAGCGTGAACTTAACAGTGACAGACGCTGTAAATGTTGCTTTAAACGGAACAAAGGTAGAAACACCTGAACTTGCAACAAATCAGGCAACAGTAAAAACAACAGTAAAAACAACAGTGGAAAATGACGGAAAAGAAGCAAAAGACGTTGTTTTAACACACAAAGTTTTTGAAAAAGGTAACTCTAAAAACGTTATTGGAGAAACAACAACACAAAAAACTACAGTTCAGCCGAATAACAAAGCAGATATTAATGCTGAATTTACTGTAAGCAACCCAAAATTATGGGATACAGAAAATCCAAATCTTTACACTGTACGCACAGAAGTAAAAGTGGGAGATAAAGTTGTTGATACATATGACACAGAATATGGGTTCCGTTACACAAGAAGTGATAAGGACACAGGATTTTACTTAAACGGAAAACCTGTAAAATTAAAAGGTGTTTGTATGCACCATGACCAAGGCGCTTTAGGTGCAGTGGCAAACCGTCGTGCAATCGAACGTCAGGTTGAAATCTTACAGGAAATGGGATGTAACTCTATCCGTGTGACACACAATCCGGCTGCACAGCATTTAATTGATGTTTGTAATGAAAAAGGTATTTTAGTTATTGAAGAAATCTTCGATGGCTGGCATCACGCAAAAAATGGTAATACAGAAGATTTCGCAAAATACTTTGAAAAACAAATCGGCGGAGATAATAAACTTATCGATGCAACACCTACTATGACATGGGCTGAATTTTCTTTAAAAGCGACTTTAAAGAGAGATTATAACGCACCATCTGTTATTGCATGGTCTTTAGGAAATGAAATTCAGGAAGGAAACTATAAGAGTGGATTCTTGGAAAGAACACCTAACATGATTAAATGGGTACAGGATGTTGATACAACTAAAGAAATTACTATCGGAAGTAATGCGGTAAAAGGTGAGGGAGTCAATGGAGAACATTCTCAGATTGCTGATAAGATTACAGAAGCAGGTGGAACTTCAGGTACAAACTATTCTGATGGAAATAGTTATGATAATTTAAGAAGATTACATCCAAACTGGAAAATCTATGGTTCAGAAACAGCATCATCTATCAACAGCCGTGGTGTATATCACACAAAAGGACAAGATAACAACACGCAGGAATTAACATCTTATGATAAATCAAAGGTTAACTGGGGAGCATTAGCAAATAATGCTTGGTATGATGTAGTTACTCGTGACTTTGTTGCCGGAGAGTATGTATGGACAGGATTTGACTATATTGGTGAACCTACTCCATGGAATGGTACAGATACAGGAGCAAAAGGCAAGTGGCCTTCGCCAAAGAATTCATTCTTCGGTATTATTGATACAGCAGGATTGCCAAAAGACTCTTACTACTTATATCAGAGCCAGTGGAATGATAAAGTAAATACTCTTCATGTATTACCAACATGGAATAGAGAAGAAATTATTTTAGACAATCAAAATAGAGCAGAAGTTGTTGTTTATTCAGATGCTCCAAAGGTAGAATTATGGTTAACTCCAAAGGGAAGCACAACAGCGAAAAAAGTTGGAGAAGCACAGACAATAACAAAGAAAACAACAACTGTTGGACATAGTTATTATACTGTTGGAGATACAAACAAACTTTACCGTACATGGAATGTACCGTACGAAGAAGGAACATTAGAGGCAAGAGCCTTTAATGAAAAAGGAGAACGTATTACAAAAACGGAAGGACGTTCTTCTGTAACAACAGCAGGACAAGAAGCAAAATTACAGGTAAAGGCTGACCATAGCGAAATTAAAGCAAATGGTACAGATTTATCTTACTTGCAGATTGATGTAGTAGATGCAAAAGGCAATATTGTGCCAAATGCAGATGACAAAGTAAAAGTTGAAGTAACAGGCGAAGGAACTTTAGTCGGTTTAGATAACGGTTGGCAGACTGACCATGACTCTTATAAAGGTAAAGAGCGTAGAGTTTACAATGGTTCAGGAATTGCTATTGTACAGTCAACAAAGAATGCGGGAACAATCAATGTAAAGGTTTCGTCAGAAGGACTTGGAGAACAGACCGTTACTCTAAAAACAAAAGCAGATACAACTGGCGGACAACAGCAGGTTGGTGTAGATAGTTTCTTTATGTCGAAGAACTACTATGTAAAAGTTGGTAACAAACCAAGTTTACCAGAACAGATTGAAGTTAGATATTCTAACGGAAAGAAAGAACAGAAATTGGTTAACTGGGACAAAGTTACAGATGAACAGACAAATAAGACAGGCGCTTTCACGGTAAATGGTACTGTAGATGGTAAAGATAAAGTATCTGTAAGAGTGAATATGATTGACGAAGTAGGTGGATTATTAAATTACTCTACAGTTGTATCGGTAGGAACTAAACCTGCATTACCGGAATCAAGAACAGCGTACTTAAGTAATGGTGAAATCTTAGACGTTACATTCCCTGTAAACTGGGAAGAAAAAGATGCGTCTGAGTACAATAAAGTTGGAACAGTTACAGTAAATGGAACTGCAAATGTATTAGGTAAAGAAGTGACAGTAACTGCAACAGTTCGTGTGGCGAAAGAAGATGTTGCAATTGGAGACAGTGTTTCAGGTGCAGCAGCAGTTCTTGAACAAAATATTCCTGAGGACAAACAGTCTGATCATTTGCCGGCAATCAAAGATGGCAATTTAGGAAAAGATGCCAATAATGATGGTGGTAAAAATGAAAGTGTATGGACAAACTTTGATTATTCACAAGAAGGACATAATAAAGCAGAAATCATTTTTGGATATGATACACAGGTAGTTATTGGAGAAATGGTTATTCATTTCTTTGAAGATAGTTATAGTGCCAGATTCCCAGATGCTAAAACAACAAAAATTTATGTGTCTGAATCAAAAAAGGGTCCTTGGACACCGGTAACAGCAGATGAACAAATTGGTACAGCGAAAGACTCTATTACACCGTATACATATAAATTAGATGCACCAATTCCTGCAACGTTTGTTAAATTTGAATTGACAAACAAAGATGTGAATTTAGGCGATCATAAGCCATGTACAGGTATTACAGAAATTGAATTAAAGAAAGCAACAACATCATTAAAAACAAACACAACTGCTGCATTAAGCAAGTTGACAGTAAACGGTGTTGAGTTGACAAAACAACAACTTGCATCAGGAAAATATACAACATCTGCAATCTTAGCAGAAGTGAAAGCAGAAGCAAAAGATAACGCAGCCGTAACAGTTCTTCCAAAGAATACAGACAATCAGATTAAAATTATCATGGAATCAGAAGACCACAAAACAACAAATACATTTACAATCTTCTTAAATGATAAAGACCCTGATGTATATTATCCAAACGAAGACATTACACCATCAGCGCCGTTCTCATTACCAAGTCCGGATGCTCATGAAGGTGATGTTAGATATGTCTTGGATGGAGATGTAGATACGCACTGGCATACAAACTGGCGTAATACTGATGCTAGCGATATTGCAAAACGTGAAATTATATTAACATTAAAAGAAGCAGCGACAATCGATGCAATGAATTATCACCCTCGTGTATACGGTGGCGGAAATGGTCGTGTGACAAAATATAAAGTTTTATATAGCGTAGACGGCACAACATTTAACAACGCAGACGTATGTGCAGAAGGAACTATTTCACAAGATAAAGCAGATTGGACATTACTTACATTTACAAAACCGGTAAAAGCAAAAGCATTCAAATTAATCGGTGTTGAAACATATGCAGACTCAGGTAATAACAAACATATGGCAGTTGCTGAGTTACGTTTAAGAATGCACAGAGAAACAACAGATATTTCTGATGAAGCAAACAAAGTAACAATCGACCCTATTGCAAAACAGAAAGTAGATGTTGTAGATGAAAAACATCCTGTAGAACCACAGGTAACTGTAAAACAGAATGGAAAAGCCTTAACATACGGTATTGATTACAAAGTAAGTTACGCAGATAATACAAAAGAAGGTACTGCAAAAGCAATTGTAACAGGTATTGGAAAATACTCAGGAACATTGGAAACTACTTTTGCAATCGAAAAGAACCCTGTAGTTTTAACAAGCATTGCAGTAAAAACATCACCAAAAACAGATTACCATGTAGGTGATACATTCAATCCGGAAGGATTAGTATTAAGTGTATTCTATAGTGACAATACATCATCAGAAGTTGCTTACACAGCAGAAACAAAAGATAAATTTACATTTGCACCTTCTTTGGAAACAGCCTTAAAAGAAACTGACGAAGTTGTAACAGTAACTTATGAAGGTAAAACAACAGAAGTTAAAGTAAATGTAACAGAAAAACAGGAATCTGCTGTAAGAAAAGCATTAGAAGAAAGAGTAAAATTTGCTCAGACAATTACTTCAAACGGATACACAGCAGATAGTTACAGTGCATTTAAAGCAGTATTAAAAGCAGCGGAAGAAACATTAGCAAATGAAAATGCTACAGACGCTCAGTTGCAGTCAGCATTAGATAACTTAAATGCCGGAATTAACGGATTAAAAGAGGAATCGGTAAAACCAAATCCTAATCCAAATCCAAATCCGGATGAAAATGGCGACCGCGATGAACTTCGTGCAAAATTGCAGAAATTCTATGATGAATGCTTAGCATACTATAAAGAAGGAAACTATTCTAAAGACAACTGGAAAGTTTACGAAGATGCAATGGCACAGGCTAAAGCAGTGCTGGATAACGAAAATGCAACAGAAAAAGAATTGAAAGATGCACTTTCAGACTTAATTAATGCAACAAAACGCTTAAATGATGAAGGAAAGGCTGAAGGACAAAATCCTCCAACACCACCGACAAGCATTGAAACAGGCGACCAGGCACCAATCACAATGATTGTTGTGTTAATGGTAGTTGCAGTTGTAGCAATCGTTGGTATCGTTGTTTACAAAAGAAAAAAGAGATAAGTTGTAAAAACTAGATAGAAAAATCCCGTTTCAGAAATGGAACGGGATTTTTTTTGAACAGTATTTGAAAAACATATAATCCTATGTTATAATCAGAACGTTATTTTCGCAAAAAGGAGGGAAGGGAAAAAGTAACTTATTAATTCAAATTTTAAAGACAACAAAAGGAGAAAAGCAAAATGAAATTTATGAAAAAATTACTTGCGGTAACACTTGCTTTCGGTATTGTTTTAAGCGGAGCAAGTCTTACTACTGGCGAGGCAGCAACAGTTAAGGCAGCAGAAGAACAGAACTTGAAAAGTGTTTTCTCAATCGATGCGGGAAGAAAATACTTTAGTAAAGACCAGTTAAAAACAATTATTAATAAAGCACATGAAAATGGGTACACAGATGTTCAGATTTTATTAGGAAATGATGCATTAAGATTTGTTTTAGATGATATGTCTATGGAGGTAGAAGGAGTTTCTTACAGCAGTGAAGAGGTTATCGATGCTATCAAAGTAGGGAATAATCTTTACCATAATGATCCAAACGGAAACGTTTTAACAGAATCTGAAATGGATGAAATTTTAGCATATGCAAAAGAGAAAAATATCGGAATTATTCCGGTTATTAACGGACCTGGGCATATGGACGGAATTTTAAATGCCATGAAAGAATTAGGAATCGAAAATCCTGAGTATAGTTACGGTGGGAAAACTTCTACAAGAACAATCGATTTAAATAACAAAACAGCAATGGCTTTTAACAAAGCATTGTTAAGCAAATATATTTCCTATTTCTCAGGAAAATGTGAAATTTTCAACTTCGGTTGTGATGAATATGCAAATGACATTGATTCAAGTAAAGAAGGATACTATAATGGCTGGAGTCGTTTACAGGGAACAGGAGATTATCCTAAATTCGTAGAATATGTAAACGAAGTAGCAGGAATGGTTAAAAAAGCAGGAATGACACCGTTATGTTTCAATGATGGTATCTATTACAACAATGATGACCAGTTCGGAACATTTGATAAAGATATTATTATTTCTTACTGGACAGCAGGTTGGTGGGAATTTTATGTGGCAAAACCTTCATATCTTGCTTCTAAAGGACACAAAATTTTAAATACAAATGATGCTTGGTATTGGGTATTAGGAAATATCGATGGAAAAATTAATGGACAAGGTGTTCCGTATCCATACAATGGTGTTGTAGAGAAGATTCAAACAGTGTCGTTCAGACAGATTGCAGGCGATAAAGAAAATACACCAATTATCGGAAGTATGCAAGCTGTATGGTGCGATGTTCCAAGTGTAAAACATGATATGGACAGAGTTTTATCACTTATGGATCAGTTCTCTGAAAAACACAAAGATTATTTGATTCGTCCAGCAGATTATACAAAAGTAGATGAAGCAATCGCTAAAATCCCTTCTGATTTAAGTGTATATACAGAAGAAACAGTAAATGCTCTTAACACAGCAAAAGATGCTGTTGTAAGAAATAAAAGAGTGACAGAACAGGAAGTTGTTGACGGATATGCAGATGCAATCTATGCAGCAATCGATGCTTTAGTTTACAAAACAGCAGATTATACAAAAGTAGATGAAGCAATCGCTAAAGCAGAAGCGTTAAACAAAGCAGATTACAAAGATTTCTCAGCAGTAGAGAAAGCAATCGAAGCAGTAAAACGTGATTTAGACATTACAAAACAGGCAGAAGTAGACGCAATGGCAAAAGCAATTGAAGATGCTATCGCAGCATTAGAGAAAAAAGCACCTGCAGTGAACGGCAATACAGATGGAACAAACAGTGGAAATACAACAGGAGGAACATCTGAAAGTATTAAGACAGGTGACACAACAAACATGACATTATGGTTCATGATGTTAGTTGTATCTGCAGGTTTAGCAGGAATGTTCTACGCAAGAAAACGCAAAGAAAATAGATAAATATTGAAAGGATGTAGTAAAAAATAACCAAATACTACGTCCTTTTTTTGTATATTTTATCATATATCATATAGCGGTGATGTTTGATATAATCCATAGATAGTGAAAAGTTATGTAAAATAGAAAGAGAAAGGGAAAAGTATATGAAAAAGAAACAAGTAGTAAGTGGATTGCTATCAGCTGCCATGATTATGAATGTAGCATTGGTTGATATGGGACCTGTACAGGCAGCTACACAGATGAATTTAGCATTAAACAGACCAACTTCTGCATCTAGTTATGAGAAGCCGGCAGGACAGCCGGAAAAGACAGCGCCTTCAAAGGCAGTTGACGGTAATCTTGAAACATGGTGGGGAACAGATCAGAACAAGGCAAAAAACGAACATATTGAAGTGACTTTAGACGGTGTTCAGACAGTAAAACAGATTAACGTACATTTCGAGAGAGATGATGCAGGACAGAATATTAAAAAGTTTAAAGTAGAAATTAAAAAAGAAAACGACGAATATGAAAAAGTCTATGAAAATACTACTAACAGAGCAAAAAGCGTAGAAACAATTACACTGGCTGAAGCAAAACAGGCAAAAGCAGTTAAAGTAACAATACTGGACGCCGACGGTGGAACATTGAACTGGGTAAATGTAGGAATTCGTGAGATTGAAGTGTATGCTCAGGATATTGAGGCAACAGAAAATAAAAACCATATGCTCACAGCGAAGAGTGTAACAGCATCTTCCAAAGAAGTGGATCAGTTTGGTGCAGATAAGTTAAAAGATGGAAAATACGGAAGAGATAACCGTTGGGCAAGTGCAGAGAATACATATCAAAATCAGTGGGTAAAAGCAGAACTTGCAAAACCGACAATGATTAAAGAAATGAAAGTAAAATTGTTTAATCGTGATGTTGCACCTTCTCCTTCAAATGTAAAAGGATTTAACTTAAAATATACAGATATTAATGGCGAAGAAAAAACAGTCAAAGTAGACAATGTAAAAGAAACAGGAAAAGAAGGGTACAAGACAGATTTAGTTTATACATTTACAGAACCTATTTGTGCAACAAAAATCGAGTTAAAAGATTTTGATGTACTTGTTAAAGATGCTTCTGATAAAGGCTACAACAACATTAGTATAGAAGAAATTGAGTTATATTCTAATCAGCAGGCGCAAGCCCCAACAGAAAACACTTTGGATGGTGTGATTGCAGGGTTAAAAGGCGGAACAGTTGCAAAAGATGCGACAACATTTACATTACCTACAGTACCACAAGGATTTACAATTAAAATTAATGGTGCAGATTTTGAACAGATTATTGCAAAAGATGGTAAAGTACAGCATCCATTGACAGATAAGTTAGTAAAAGTTTCTTTTGAAGTTTCCGATAGTAAAGGAAATAAAAAAGTTACAGGTGATTATGATTACACTGTAAAAGGGCTTCACGAAACGGTAGAAGGAAAGAATGCGAAACCGGTTGTGATTCCGGAAATTCAAGAATGGTATTCTAATTCAGACAAAAAAGTAAGCACAGATAAATTAACTAAAGTTGTTTACAATGATGAAAAGTTAAAACCGATTGTAGATGAGTTTGTAAAAGATTATAAAGATTTCTCGGGAAAAACATTGACAGTTTCTAAAGGGGAGGCACAGGCAAACGCATTTAACTTTACATTGAAAGCGCCTGATGAACTTCTTGGAGAAGAAGGATACACAATGGACATCAAGGAAGACCGCATCAATGTGGATTCTGTAAGTGTAACGGGAAATATGTACGGTATGCAGACTGTTTTACAGATGTACAAAGAGAATAGTAAAGAATACAAAGTAGGACAGATGCGTGATTATCCTCGTTTCCAGACTCGTGGTTTATTGCTTGACGTAGCAAGAAAACCGATTTCTTTAGAGATGATGAAAGAAATTACAAGGACAATGCGCTATTACAAAATGAATGACTTCCAAGCACATTTATCAGATAACTACATTTTCTTAGAAAATTATGGTAAACATAATAAGGAAAATGAAGCGTTTAAGGCGTATGAAGCATTCCGCTTGGAATCAAGTTTAACAAATGATAAAGGAGAATCTCCTACAGCGAAAGATTATTCTATTTCTAAGAGAGAGTTTAGGAAATTTATTCAGGAAGAACGTGAATTGGGAATGAAAGTTGTTCCAGAGATTGACGTACCTGCTCATGCAACATCATTTACAAAAGTTTGGCCTGAATTAATGGTAAAAAATCAAGTTTCTTCATTAAATGCTAACCGTCCGTTAGTTGACCATTTTGATTTAACAAATCAAAAAGCAATGGATAAAATTGAAGAAATTTTTGATGATTATACAAAAGGGGCAAATCCGACATTTGATAAAGATACAACAGTACATATCGGTGCAGATGAGTTTTTATACAATTATAAATCTTACCGTGACTTTGTAAACAAATTGGTTCCTCATGTGAAAGAAACGAATCCGGTTCGTATGTGGGGAGGTTTGACATGGATTAAAGACAATCCTATAACACCGATTAAACAGGAAGCAATTGAAAATGTTGAGATGAATCTTTGGTCTAGTGATTGGGCGGACGGAATTGAAATGTATAACATGGGATATAAATTAATTAATACAATTGATAACTATGGTTATATGGTTCCGGACGGAAGTAAGACTAGAAAAGATGCTTACGGTGACTTACTAAATGTAAACAGAGTTTTTGACAGTTTTGAAGCGAGCAAAGTAAAAACAAAACGTAACGGTTATCAGTCTGTTCCTTCAGGGGATGACCAGATGTTAGGAGCGGCATTTGCAATTTGGAGTGATAACATTGATAAGAATGCTTCAGGTTTGACAGAGTCAGATTTATACTGGAGATTCTTTGACGCTTTACCATTCTATGCGGAAAAAACGTGGGCAGCAACAGGTAAAGAAAAGGGAACAGCAGATAAGTTGGCAAAACTTGCTCAGGATAAAGGTACAGGACCGAACACAAATCCATACTATCAGGAAGACAAAAAAGGCGATAACTATGCGGATTACAAATTTGAAGGAAACTTAAACGACTCTTCTGACAATAAGCGTAATCTTGAGAACGGTAAAAATGCGGAAGTGAAAGACGGAGCATTACATTTGAAAGATAAAGAAAGTTATGTAACATCACCTATCGAACAGTTAGGTAATGGAAATGTACTTTCATTTGATATTAAATTAGATAAACCTTCAAAAGCAGGAGATATTATTTTTGAAGAAACAGCTCCATACGGAACACATGACATTCGTGTAATGGACAATGGAAAACTTGGATTTACAAGAGAATTATACGATTACTACTTTGACTATGAACTTCCTGTTGGAAAACAGGTGAATATTCAGATTGTCGTTAGCCAGCAGAGTGCGAAATTATATGTGGACGGACAATTTGTAAGTGATGCGAAAGGTAGATTCTTCCATAACAACATGGTGAAGAAAGATAATATTTCTAACGCAACATTTGCACTTCCGTTAGAAAGAATCGGTTCAAAATCTGATGCAATTGAAGCGGAAATCGATAATGTTGTTGTGACAACAGCGCCGGAAGTAAAAGATGAGTATAACAAAGAGGCATGGACAGGTACGACAAATTCACAGACATTAAACGGCGGTGCTACAGAAGGAGAAATCACAAAGGCATTTGATAAAAAAGCAAATACACACTGGCACTCAAACTGGAAAGGCGTTGCAGATAAAGTAGAAAACATTGACGGTAAAAAAGGAAACAAAGATGAAATCTGGGCAGAAATTGATTTCCATAAAGGATATACAATTAATCAGTTTTCATTCACACCGAGAACAGATACAAATAGTGGATATGTAACAAGAGCGTCATTATATGTGAAAAATTCTGCTGACGGTGCATGGAAAGAAGTTGCAAAAGATCAGAAATTTGCAAATGATGCTTCAAAGAAAACGTTTACATTCGATGAACAGGAAGTATTTGCAGTAAAATTTGTAGCAACACAGTCAAGTGATGGTTGGGTAACTGTATCAGAATTTGATATGGCAAATGCACCACAGAGAACATACACTGTATTTGTACAGGCAGAAGAAGGCGGTAGAGTAGAAGGCGGTAAAGATGTTGCGGTAGGCGAAAATGTAACTGTAAAAGCAATTGCAAATGCAGGATATGAATTTGCGGGATGGTACAATTCTTTAGGAGCAAAAGTTTCTGATGCAGCAGAATATACATTCAAAGTAACAGGAAACACTGCTTTGACAGCAAAGTTTGAAAAAACAGATGCGCCTGTTGATCCTGTAGAAAAATATACAGTAACAGTACAGTCATCAGATGAATCAATGGGAACAGTTTCCGGAGGCGGAGAATTTAACAAAGGTGAAAATGTAACTGTAACAGCAGAAGCAAAAGAAGGATACAGATTTGTAAACTGGACAGTAAACGGAGCGGAAGTAAGCACAGATGCAGCGTATACATTTGAAGTGACAGAAAAAGTGGCTTTAACTGCAAACTTTGAAAAGGTAGAAGAACAAAAACCGGAAAAACCTTCAAAAGATGCTTTAAGTGATGCTTTAGCAGCAGCAGGAAAACTGGAAGAAAAAAATTACACAGTGGATAGTTGGAAAGTATTTGCAGATGCATTAAAAGACGCACAGGAAGTATATCATAATGAAAATGCAACAGAAAAAGAAATTGCAGATGCATTAAAGGCGTTAAAAGATGCACAGGATAAACTTGTAAAAGCGGATACAGAAAAACCAGAAAATCCGCAGAATCCACAAACCCCTGATAATAAACCAAATCAGAAACCGAATACAAAACCAAATAAACCTGTGAAAACAGGAGATGAAGCGCCAATTCTACCATTGACAGCAACAATTGCGGGACTTGGAGCGGCAATAGCACTTCTGTTTAAGAAGAGAAGATAGTTTGAGGAGAAAAGAATGAAAAATCGAGTATTTAAAACAATATTATGCTCGGTGCTTGCGTTTGGGTTAGTTAGCCCAAACGCATTTCCTGTTTATGCTGAGAAACCAGTAAAAACGGATTTGGCTACCGGGTTAAAAGACTATTGGAATTTTGATTCCCTAACAAGTAGTAAAGGCGATAAAACAACTGCAACATTACATGGAAATGTAAAAGTTGTAGAAAGTGGAGATGCGGTTTTCGGAAAGGTTCTTCGATTCGGAGCCGGAACAGATAATTATTTGAGATTAAATGATTATATTAATACGGGAAGCGGTTCAACATCTTTCTCTATGTGGTATCGTTATGATACATCTGTTGTAGCAAACGAGGGGAATAAACCTGCTGTATTATTGCAGCACGAGGGAGATGGTCGTTCTATATTAACTCTTAAGGGTGATGGAAAATATAATACATATCTTAATGAGCAGAATGTAACATCTACAAAATCTGTGGCAAAGGGACAGTGGCAACATATTACTGTAACATTTGATCAGAATGCGAAAAAAGTTAAATATTACATTAACGGTGAAAAAGACAGTGAGCAGAATTTAGGAAATAAGCCAGTTAATAAAGTTCTTTCGTTACGTTTAGGTGCACATAAGGATAAAGGGATGGCAGACCCACATCCAATGCGTGGAGATGTAGACGAATTTTGTGTATACAATAAAGTCTTAACTGATGAGGAAGCAAAGGCGTTATACAATGAGAAGGCAGAAGAATTAAATCGAGTAAGTTTAACATTAAACTTAGATGAAGTAAATCGTACAATTGAGCCGGAATCTATTTTTGGTATTAACCACCGTTACGCTTTCAACGGATATGGAACATTTGACTCTAAGACAATGAAAGTTAAAGAGGATTTCAAAGAGTTATATGAAAATGCAGGATTTGGTTCAATTCGTTATCCGGGAGGAACGATTTCAAACTTATTCAACTGGAAAACAACTTTAGGTCCAAAAGAAAATCGTAAAAAACAGATTCATGGATTTTACAATAATCGTAATCAAGGTGGTATTGAACCGAACTTTGGAATTAAAGAAATTGCAGACTTTGCAGATGACGTAGATTCAGAAATTGTATATGTATACAGTTTAGGTCGCGGAAATAAAATGGATGCAGCTGATTTGGTAGAATACTTAAACGCTAAAGTAGGAACAAACCCAAATGGTGGTATCGACTGGGCGCAGGTTCGTGCGAATAACGGACATGAGAAACCGTACAATGTACGTTATTTTGAAATCGGAAACGAAATGCAGCAGGCATTTGGAAAAGCTGCTGATGGAACAAGTTCACAGGGTTACTGGACAGAATATGTGGAAGGTGGCGCAGAGAAAGCCTACACAGAAGGCGGAGTTGCTAAATTCATACAGAGATACGCTGTTGATGAAGAAAACTGGAATAAAGAGGCATCAAAAACAAATGGAAAGCCGAATTTAGTTAGATATTTGAGATATGCAAATGGAAATCCTGGAAAAATGGAAAACGGCAAAATTGTTGCTGACCCTGAATTTAGAGCAGTTAATGATGGAGTGGAAGTTTTCGTAGGAGTAGATGGTAATTTAACAAAATGGACTGTTGTAGATTCTTTTGCAAATTCAGGAGCAAATGATAAACACTGTGTTGTTGATTACAGTACAGGAGCAATTCACTTCGGTGATGGAAAACACGGTAAAATTCCGGATGCAAACCAGAATGTATATGCTACATATAGCGTGAAAAGAGATGGATTCCTTGATGTATCAAAGGCAATTAAAAATACAACAGATAAAATCAATGAAATCGAAGGTACATCACACGAGGCAAAAGTTTATACAAGTTTTGAATCTGAAGGATTTATTACTCGTATGAATAATTTAAATGCAAATGATTGGTATGACGGAATGACAATTCATCCATACTCAGGTACGGTTGGGGCAACAGGGACTCCTGAAGCATTTTATGATGAAGCGATGAAAAAGGCAGAAACAAATGGTATTCAGCATGTACAGAACTATGTGAATATGTTGCCAAAAGGTAAAGTGCCGGTTATTAGTGAATACGGTATTTTCAGAAATACACAGCCACAAGTTCGCTCACAAACTCATGCTGTATACATTGCAAAAGTTTTGATGGAATATGTGCGTTTAGGAAGTCCTTATATTCAGAAACACTGTTTGTCAGACTGGTATAGTGATGGGGGAGATTTACTTGGCCCAACACAGCAGGCTGTCATTCAGGTTGTTCCTCAGGAAGGGGCAGATACAAAAACAGGAGAAGGAGAATATAAGTTCTTCTCTACACCATCGGCTCATGTATTTGAAATGTTAAATGCAGGATTTGGAGAAAACATCGTAGATGCTCAGTTTAATCGTGTGCCAACAATGAACAATGGGGTAAAAACTTTATCTGCTCTTGCAAGTAAAGATGCTTCGGGAAATGTTTATGTGGCTATGGTAAACGTTGACCGTCAAAATGACAGAAAAGTTACTTTAAATATACCAAACTATAACTTGGTAGGACGTAGAATTGAGTTACAGACATTAAGTTCAAAAACAATTACAGACGAAAATTCATTGGAAAATCCGGACAATGTAAAAATTAACAAAACAGAAATGGTAATGGAAGAAAATCAGAGTATTACGTTGCCAAAACATTCATTTGTTGTAGCAAAAATCTGTAACAATGTAGATAAAACAAATTTACAGAATAAAGTTGATGAAATTAATGGTCTGAATAAAAATAACTATACTAATTTTGAATCTATCGAAGAAACTTTAAATAAAGCAGAAACTATTTTAAATGATATGTTTGCTACTCAGACAGAAGTTGATGAAGTTCTTAAAGAATTAACAGATGCTCAGAATAAACTTGTTTTGAAAAAAGCAGATTATACAAAGGTAGATGAAGCAATCAGCAAAGCGGATGCTTTGAATAAAGATGAGTATGTTGATTTCAGCGAGGTAGAAAAAGCGATTAAAGCGGTTATCCGTGATTTGGATATTACAAAACAGGCAGAAGTAGATAAAATGGCAGAAGCAATTGAAACAGCCATTAAAAACTTGAAACGTAAACCGGACAATAAACCGGATGATAAGCCGGATAACAAACCTGATGTTAAACCAGATGATAAACCGGATGGTAAACCTCAGCAAAAACCAAGCAACAAACCGAATACAAAACCAGATACAACTAATAAACCTGTGAAAACAGGAGATGAAGCACCGATTCTTCCGTTTGCAGTAACAATTGCGGGAGCAGGAGCAGTTATAGCACTTCTGCTTAAGAAGAGGAAATAATTAATTGGGGACGTAGTGATTTTATAAATCACTACGTCCCCAATTACAATTTACCGTGTCCCTAATCTCTGGAAGCCCTGTCCCTTTTCTAGATTAAGTGGGAAAAGCCTGTAAAACTGTAGGTTTTCCGTTCTGCTTAAAAATAACATAAATAACTTGAATAATTTCTTCTGATTTAAAGCATATTTCTAGGGTTTTTGTGTGGTTGGAGAAGAAGATATATAGATTTATAGTTAAAAAGGGACGGGGGATTTTTAGAAAAGGGACGGGGGTAATCGTGAAAGGGGACGTAGTAAAATCTGATTTTACTACGTCCCCTTTCACAGTTTCTACAAAAATCTTCTTATCGGAAGAACTACAATTCTAAGTATACCATAGAAAATTTTCTTTCCAATTCCTAAATCTTTTTTCTTATAATTATCGCCATAAATATATTTTCCGTCTTTCCCCATTGTTTTGCTGTAAGTTTTATCTTTTTCGGCTTCTTTACGGATAATTGCATTTAATTCAGGAGAATCAACAGCGAGCATCAATTCTGTATCCTGATAAGTGCTTCGCATATCGAAATTATATGAACCGACAATACTCATGCGGTCATCAAGCAAAAGTGCTTTCGTATGACAGGAATATTCGCCCATAAATTCATATACTTTCACTCCCGTTTTCCAAATTTTTTCTTTTTGATTTAGATAGTCCGTACAGCCCCAAGGGTTTGCACCACTTGCGACATCGTTTGTGATGATTTCCACGGGAATATTTTTGGCTTTTAAATCTTCAAGCCCTTGATACATTTCTTTTCCGCAAATAATGTATGGAGTATAAATCGTAACATTTTTTGATTCAAGCATTAATTGTTGTAAAGAATACCAAAGAAGCGGTTCTTTGTTCTCTGTTTCAATTGGATTGCTTAGAAGAGTGATTTTATTAGTAGGCATAGTCAGTTCTTCAAAGTCCCACTCACAATATGCTTTTTCATAAGTTTTTCGTAAATAATTATATCTGTCTTCCAAAACATTTTTTGCTTTTATTACATTGTCAGTTTCTTTCTGACAAAGGTAATCTTTGCTGTCCGGCAATGCCCATACACTCTCGAAATAAGTGCGTAACTGGGAAAGAGAAGAATTTTTATCTTCCTTTGTATTGTAGACGAACAGTTCGCGGTCAATGTTTTTTGAAGAGGAGTAATCTCCTAAAAATAAGTTTGTTGTATTTCGTCCGCCGAGCAGATACATTTTGTTATCAATAATTACATATTTGTCATGGAGGCGTGCCTGCATATCATACGGTTTTAGCAAATTGATTGTGTTATAAATACGAACGGAAATGTTTGGATAAGAGGAGAGTGCCTGAAAATAGTCATTTCCATATAGATCGATAAATCCGCTAGTACCGTCAACGATAATACGGACAGAAACTCCACGTTTTGATGCCTGAATGAGAGAAGCCATTATATCTTTTCCGGATTCGGAAGGATTGAAATCAAAAGTGGATAGAATAATTTCTTCTTTTGCATTTTCAATCATATGAAGTCGGTAAAGAAGAGCATCGTTATTATCGTTGATATAGGCAACCCGTTCGTTTCCTGTGCTATCGCTATAAAGGGAATTGGGGTTGAAATTCTCGCGATAAGAAGAGGGAACTTTTTTGTGTGAAATGTAAGGGACGACTAAAAGTGCAACATAAATAAGAAATAAAAACAACAAAATTTTTCCGACAGATAAATGTTTAAATAGCATAAATTTTTTTTCTTCCATAAATATATTCATTCTCCTTTGTATTCCCAACTTTAAGTGATTAAAACATTATAAGTCTAATAGAATGGAAAGTAAACAGGGAGTTCTGAATTTTTTGTTGACATATGATGCACCTAGAGTTAGAATAAACTAACAAAAAGTAGTTTCGAATTACTTAAGGAGGCGGAAATGAAAATTATTTGGATTACTATCGGTTTTGTAACAATGGCAATCGGCGGCGTGGGTGTTATTCTTCCGGTTTTACCGACAACACCGTTTCTTCTCGTGTCATCTTTTTGTTTTGCTAAAGGTTCTAAACGTTTTCACAAATGGTTTACGGGAACACACTTATATAAGAAACATTTGGATAGTTTTGTTAAAGAGAGAAGTATGACATTAAAAACAAAGTGGTGCATTTTACTGCCGGTATCATTTATGCTCGTTATAGCCATGATAATGATGCAAAATATATATGGTAGAATTTGTATTATTATTTTGATAGGCTGTAAGTACATTTATTTCTTTACAAAAATTCAGACAAAAAAAGAAAAAATATAGGGGAAATGCCTAGGAAAATCAAAGAATAAGACTTGACGGACATTCATCTGTATGATAAACTAAACAGGCGAATGGAAGTAGGTCTTTTTTTTATGCCTAAAATTAGGTAGTTTCGCAAACTACCGGTAACTATGAAATTAAGAACAGAAAAAGCGAGGTGGAAGTTGTGCGCACAAGAATCACATTGGCATGTACAGAATGTAAACAACGTAACTACAATATGACAAAGGATAAGAAAACACATCCTGATCGTATGGAAACAAAGAAATACTGCAAGTTCTGTAGAACACACACATTACACAAAGAAACGAAATAATCGTTTGTGAAAGGACGTGACAGTATGGGCGAAAAGTCTAGTAAGGAAAAGGCTCAGAAGAAGAGCTGGTTCAAAGGTCTTAAAGCAGAATTTAAGAAAATCATTTGGCCGGATAAGAAGACACTTGCAAAAGAAACAACAGCAGTTGTTACTGTTTCACTATTGTTGGCAGCATTAATTTCGGTAGTTGATGTAATCGTAAAATACGGAGTCGATTTCTTAATTAAATAATAACTGTTAATAATAATGAAAGGTGAGTTTTTATGTCAGAGGCAAAATGGTATGTAGTTCATACTTATTCAGGGTATGAAAACAAAGTAAAAGCAAACATTGATAAGACAATTGAAAACAGACACCTGGAAGACCAGATCTTAGAAGTAAGAGTTCCAATGCAAGATGTAGTGGAATTGAAAAACGGAGTACAGAAAGCGGTTTCTAAAAAAATGTTTCCGGGATACGTTATGATTCATATGGTGATGAATGATGATACATGGTATGTCGTAAGAAACACAAGAGGAGTAACGGGATTTGTTGGCCCAGGGTCAAAACCGGTTCCGCTTACAGATGAAGAGATGGCTCCGTTAGGTATCCAGAAAGAAGAAATTGTTGTTGACTTTGAAGAAGGTGATACAGTTACTGTTGTCGCTGGAGCATGGGAAGGAACAGTCGGAGTAATTCAGACAATGAATACTCAGAAACAGAGTTTGACTATCAATGTTGAATTATTTGGTCGTGAAACACCAGTAGAAATTAGTTTTAAAGAAGTTAAGAAAATGTAACAAGAATAAGTGGGAGGGAAATCCCCGCAAATACCACAAGGAGGTACACAAAAATGGCAAAAAAAGTACAAGGTTATATTAAATTGCAGATTCCTGCTGGAAAGGCAACTCCAGCACCACCTGTTGGTCCTGCTTTAGGTCAGCACGGTGTAAATATCGTTGAATTTACAAAACAGTTCAATGCAAAAACAGCAGATCAGGGTGATTTAATTATCCCTGTTGTTATCACAGTTTACAATGACAGAAGTTTTAGTTTTGTAACAAAAACACCACCTGCAGCAGTTCTTATCAAAAAGGCTTGCAATATTAAATCAGGTTCAGGTGTTCCAAATAAAAACAAAGTTGCTACAATTACAAAAGCACAGGTACAGGAAATCGCTGAGATGAAAATGCCGGACTTAAATGCTGCTACAGTTGAAGCTGCAATGAGCATGGTAGAAGGTACTTGTAGAAGTATGGGTGTAAAAGTAACAGAATAATTGTAAACATAGAATGTGGGAGGGCTCGCTCCCGATATTACCACTAGGAGGTTATTTGAAATGAAAAGAGGAAAGAAATATACAGAAGCTGCTAAATTAATCGATAGAGGAAATCTTTATGATAAAGAAGAAGCTATCGCATTAGTAAAAAAATCAGCAGTTGCAAAATTCGATGAGACAATCGAAGCACACATCAGAACAGGTTGTGATGGACGTCACGCAGACCAGCAGATTCGTGGTGCTGTAGTATTACCACACGGAACAGGTAAAACAGTTCGTATCTTAGTATTTGCTAAAGATGCTAAAGCGGAAGAAGCAAAAGCAGCAGGAGCAGACTATGTAGGAGCAGAAGATTTAATTCCGAAAATCCAGAACGAAAACTGGTTTGAATTTGACGTAGTAGTTGCTACACCGGACATGATGGGTGTTGTAGGTCGTCTTGGACGTGTACTTGGACCAAAAGGTTTAATGCCAAACCCAAAAGCAGGTACAGTTACAATGGATGTTACAAAAGCAATCAACGATATCAAAGCAGGTAAGATTGAGTACAGATTGGACAAAACAAACATTATCCACGTGCCAGTTGGAAAAGCTTCTTTCACAGAAGAACAATTAGCGGACAACTTCCAGACGCTTATCGATGCAATCAACAAGGCAAAACCAGCAGCTGTTAAAGGACAGTACTTAAGAAGTGTAACTTTAACATCTACAATGGGACCTGGAGTAAAATTAAATCCGGTTAAACTGTAAGAAATTACATCGAGAAATAAATAGAACGAAAAGAACTATTGCGGATATTTCGGTATCGCAATAGTTCTTTTTTGTGAAAAAAGTGTGAAAGGGGACGTAGTATTTTTAAGTTTTACTACGTCCCCTTTCACACTTTATTTCCAACAATCCGTATTTTTCAATCCGATATTTTCGGCTTTGAAAACAGGATCAATTCCCTGTTTTTTCTGTTTCATATAATCATCAAGTGCCTTGAAAGCGATGCCGCCTAGCACAAAGATAACAAGGATATTTTCGATTGCCATAAATCCCATCAGTACATCCGCAAGATTCCAAACTGTACCGAAATCTGCCTGTGCTCCGAGAAAGATTGCAATTAGGCAAGTTACACGGAAAAGATTTAATAAAATTTTGTTGTCTTTAATAAAAAGAATATTTGATTCTGCATAATAATAATTTCCAACTAAACTTGTAAATGCAAAAGCGAAAATTGAAAAGGTAATAAAATGGATACCTATTTCTCCGACATTTGCTTGAAGAGCCGCCTGTACATAAGGAATACCGTCTAGTTTTCCGGAAACGCCCTCCACATTAGAGAGGAGTAAAATGAAAGCGGTTGTTGTACAAATTAAAAGTGTATCAATAAATACTGAGATAACCTGCACCATTCCTTGTTTTACAGGGTGAGAAACATCTGCGGTGGCAGAAGCATTTGGAGCACTTCCCATACCCGCTTCGTTTGAGAAAAGTCCTCGCTTAATACCGATTAGAATTGTGCTTCCGGCAAATCCCCCGAAAATTGCCTTGAAATTAAATGCACCTTCTAAAATATGCGAAAACATTTCGGGAATCTGATTGAGGTTCATTAATGTAATTACAATTCCCATAATAATATAAATTCCCGCCATAACAGGCACAACAACGGAAGTGATAAAACTGATACGGTGTACTCCGCCGAAGATAACAAAAGCAGTTGCGATTGCAATTATCAGTCCGACAATGGCAGGTAAAATTGTTTTACTGTAATTTGGAATGTAATATTCCAAAGCAGACGACATATTATATGTCTGTAAGCCGTTAAATCCGTAGGCAAAGCAGGCAATCAGCAGTATGGAAAATAATACGCCAAGCCAACGTTTTCCCAATGCCCGTTCAATATAATAAGAAGGGCCGCCACGGAAATCCTTCCCGTCTTTTACTTTATAAATCTGAGCCAGCGTACTTTCTATAAATGCGGATGCTCCGCCGATAAGCGCCATAACCCACATCCAGAATACAGCTCCGGAACCTCCGGCAACGATGGCGGTTGCAATTCCGGCAATGTTTCCTGTTCCGACACGGGAAGCAGTGGAAATCATAAGTGCCTGAAATGAAGACACAGATTTTTTGTTTCCGTTGTTTTCCGACTTTTCTTTAAGCGCATGAATGGCGTCTTTGAATAATCGGAATTGTACAAATTTTGTACGAAAAGAAAAATAAAGACCTGCTAAGACAAGCAGAAAAATAAGAATGTAACTGTAAAGAAAGTCATTCAGACTTGATAAAAATTGATTAAACAAAATATTGTCCTCCTTAGTTTTTGTTATCCAGAGTGATAGCATGGTAAAGGGGGATATTCACTTAAGAAAGTAATTTGTTCATTCCATACTTTCTCTGAAAATATGTTCAAGTGTAATATAAAGCGAAAATAAAGTCAAGAAAATTATTTTTAACAGTTGACATGAAGAAGAAAATATGTTAAATTATCATAGTAACTGCCGAAGACAGTAGGTGCCGTAAGGCATAAGTTGGAAACGCCTACCGAGGAGATATGAATTCTTACATTGAATTTACACAATCTCTTTGTCTGAGGATAAAGAGATTTTTTTTATTATCGGCGGTGCAAACAAAATCTATAAGGAGGTGCACCATTCGTGGCAAAAGTTGAATTAAAACAACCAATCGTACAGGCAATCGCAGAAGACATCGCAGGAGCTCAGTCAGCAGTATTAGTTGACTATCGTGGTTTAACTGTAGCAGAAGATACAGAATTACGTAAACAGTTGAGAGAAGCAGGTGTTATCTACAAAGTTTGCAAAAACACAATGATGAAAAGAGCTTTTGAAGGAACTGAATTTGCAGGTCTTGAAGAATACTTAGAAGGACCAAGTGCTTTAGCAATTTCTAAAGACGATGCAACAGCGCCTGCAAGAATTCTTTGCAAATTTGCAAAAGACGCTAAAGCGTTAGAAGTAAAAGGTGGTGTTGTTGAAGGAACAGTTTATGATGTTGCTGGTATTCAGGAATTATCAAAAATCCCTTCAAGAGAAGAATTACTTTCAAAATTACTTGGAAGTATCCAGTCACCAATTACAAACTTTGCTCGTGTTATTAAACAAATCGCTGAACAGGGTGGAGAAACAGTAGAAGCTCCGGCTGAAGAAGCAGCAGAGGCTCCGGTTGAGGAGTAATCAACAATTTTAAAGAAAATAAGGATTAGTGGAGGAAAATCAAATGGCAAAATTAACAACAGCTGAAATGATTGAAGCAATCAAAGAATTATCAGTATTAGAATTAAATGAATTAGTAAAAGCATGTGAAGAAGAATTCGGTGTATCTGCAGCAGCAGGTGTAGTAGTTGCAGCAGCAGGTGGAGATGCAGCAGGAGCAGCAGAAGAAAAAGACGAATTTGACGTTGAATTAGTATCTGCAGGAGCATCTAAAGTTAAAGTAATCAAAGTTGTTCGTGAAATCACAGGACTTGGATTAAAAGAAGCTAAAGAAGTTGTAGACGGAGCACCAAAAGTACTTAAAGAAGGTGTTACTAAAGCAGAAGCTGAAGAAATCAAAACAAAATTAGAAGCAGAAGGAGCAGAAGTTAATTTAAAATAATTTCTGTCGGAAAGGGACGCCTGAGAACTTGTTCTCAGGTGTCTTTTTGTATTAAGAAAACCACGCGATAGTCGCGTGGTTCTATAGAAGCTTTAGCG
>Bissell_p2__coassemble_537_pt1 | contig 29160 bp, 32 predicted proteins | sample Bissell_p2__metabat2_high_PE_001 | metagenome-assembled genome bin Bissell_p2 | reverse complement strand
ACATGATAAAAGAAAAGCCCGGACTTTTGTCCGGGACTTTGTCTACAGTCTGAAACAAGGAAAGTACAATTTGTACTTTCCTTGTTTTTATACATAATGAAATCCCTTACCGATAATCTCACTCGTATTAGAAATCAGAATAAATGCCCCCGGCTCCTGTTGTTTGATAAAGTTTCTTAATTTTACTGCCTGTGACCTGTTCAGTGCGGTGAAGATAATATAGCGGTCATCTCCGGAAAAAGCACCTTTTGCAAGACAAGTTGTTGCGCTTCGATTTAATTCGTGAACGATAAAATCACAAATCGGTTCAGGGTCACTACACACAACATTGAAATATTTACTCAAGTTCATACTTTCAATTACGTTGTCAATCATCAGTGAACGAACTGCAAGTCCGAGAACGGAATAAAGCCCTGTCTTAATGTCGAAAACAAAGAATCCAAGTAAAGTGATGACAATATCACTTAACAGAAGAGCATTTCCGATATTGAAACTTGTATATTTCTTTACAATCATGGCAAGAATATCGGTTCCTCCGCTGGATGCTCCCATATTGAACAGTGCTGCTGATGCGATTGCGGGAAGTGCAATGGCAAAAATCAATTCCAACATAGGCTGGTCTGTCATTGGTTTTGTCATTGGGAAAAGTCTTTCTAAAGCAGACAATGCTACTGAAAGAAGGATGCTACAGTAGGCAGTCATAATACCGAAATCTTTTCCTAAAATAAGAAAACCGATTAACAGAAGTACCATGTTCATAATGAAAGTGAAATCACCGGCGGTCATAAATCCGGTTTTTGCAACGAGAACTGCAAGACCTGTAATTCCGCCGAAAGTGAAGTTATTTGAGAATTTGAAAAAATAAATTCCCACTGCCATTAAAAGAATACTTCCGGTTAGTAAAAAGAAAGATTTTAATTTTGTTTTCATTTGTATACCCCTCGATGTTTAGTTTCATTTCCTTTTAAAATTGTAACGCTCTGAATATGAATTGTCAACGAATTAGAACATATATCTTGGTAATAATATGATACAGAAGGAGGAAAATATCATGTATAAAAATTTACCAATTCAAGATATATACGCACGAGAAATCTTAGATTCAAGAGGAAATCCAACAATTGAGGTGGAAGTTCTTGTGGGGGAAAATATTGTGGGAAGAGCATCTGTGCCTTCTGGGGCATCCACGGGAAAATATGAAGCGGTGGAACTTCGCGATGGAGATGAGAGATATAATGGACTAGGGGTGGCTAGGGCGGTTCATCATGTCAATGATGCGATTGCACGTGAAATTATAGGAATAAATGTCTTTGAACAGGAGAAAATAGACGGTATTCTTCTGAAAATAGATAGAACAGAAAATAAATCCAATTTAGGAGCAAATGCCATGCTGGGAGTTTCACTTGCAGTGGCAAAGACAGCGGCGAAAGCACTTGATATTCCGCTTTACAGATATTTGGGCGGAGTAAACGCTGATACAGTGCCGATTCCGATGATGAACATTTTAAATGGCGGACGCCACGCAGATAACTCTATAGATATTCAGGAATTTATGATTGTGCCGGTAGGGGCAAAATGTTTTAGGGAAGCGCTGCGGATAGGAGCGGAGGTTTATCATCGACTGAAAGGAATTTTAAAGGAAGAAAAGAAGAAAACAGCTGTGGGGGATGAAGGAGGTTTTGCACCTGAACTTTCAAATGCAAAAGAAGCGTTATTTTTCATTGTGCAGGCAATAGAAACAGCGGGATATAAGGCGGGAAAGGATGTTGTGCTTGCATTAGATGTGGCGGCATCCGAATTATATAATAAGGAAGAGAGTGAATATGTGTTTGCCGGAGAGGGAAAAGAATATTCGACGGAAGAAATGATTGATTATTATGAGGAACTTTTGGCGGAATTTCCTATTGTATCTATAGAAGACCCGCTTGATGAGGAAGACTGGGAAGGTTGGGAGTTGCTTACGACAAGACTTGGTCAGGATATTCAACTTGTGGGAGATGATTTGTTTGTCACAAATACGAACAGGTTGGAGAGAGGTATAAGGCAACACGTTGCCAACTCTATTTTGATTAAAGTAAATCAGATTGGAACGCTTACGGAGGCGATAAAAGCGGTGGAAATGGCAAAAAATGCAGGTTACAAAGCAGTTATTTCTCACCGCTCAGGCGAAACGGAAGACAGCGTAATAGCGGATATTGCGGTTGGATTAAATGCCGGACAGATTAAGACGGGAGCGCCATGTCGCTCAGAGCGGACGGCAAAATATAATCAACTTTTAAGAATTGAAGAAGAATTGGCAGAAACGGCAAAATATAGGAATGTTTTTAAAGAAAATCTTGCCATTTGACAGTGTTTATGATACACTAATCCTAGTGTTATCCGTAGGAGGTGTATTTGAATGGAAATTTTAAAAATGGTAATTACAATTTTATTTGCAATAGACTGTATCGCATTGACAGCAATCGTACTACTTCAGGAAGGTAAATCAGCAGGGCTTGGAACAATCAGCGGTGCTGCCGATACTTACTGGGGACAGAATAAAGGACGTTCTATGGAAGGTGCTTTAGTGAAATCTACAAAGTTCTTAGCAATTTTATTTGTTGTATTAGCAGCAGTTTTGAACTTAAAAGTATTTGCATAATGTATGATGAAAGAAAGTGGAACACTCTATTAGGTAGGGTGTTCCTTTTATGTTGCAAAGAAGAAAGGAAGTGAAAAGGTGAACGAGATTTTTGAGAAAAGAAAAAAGATGATATATGATTTTATCTGTGATGAGTTTTATGTTCCGATGAAGATAAAAGAATTTGCCATTCTTCTGCAAGTTCCCAAAGAAGAGAGAGGGGAACTGAAAAAGATTTTGGATGCTCTTGAAGCGGAAGGGAAAGTCAGAGTTTCTAAGAAGGGTAAATATGTAAAAGGCGAAGCGAAAAGTCTTATCGGAACGTATCAGGCACATCAGCGTGGTTTTGGATTTGTTACGATTGAAGGCGAAGATGAAGATATATTTATTTCAGAGGACGATATTAACGGAGCGTTTCACGGAGATAATGTGGAAGTCATAATTAAGGCGACACCGGAAGGAAAACGCAGAGAGGGAAAGATTACGAAAATTTTATCGCACGGGACGACACAACTGGTCGGATATTTTCAGCGAAATAAAAATTTTGGTTTTGTTATACCCGATAATGCAAAATTTTCACAGGATGTATTTGTACCGCTTGAACGCTCGAAAGGTGCGGTAACCGGCCATAAAGTTGTAGTGGAACTGACATCTTACGGCAGGGAAGGGAAAAAACCGGAAGGAAAAATTATGGAAATTATCGGTCATATCAATGAACCGGGAACGGACATTATGTCGATTGTGAAAGCGTTTGATTTGCCTGTAGAATTTCCGGAGAAAGTGATGAATCAGGCAGAACGTGTAGGAGATAAAATTATTCCTGCAGATATGGCCGGTAGAATGGATCTTCGCAATTGGGATATGGTGACGATTGACGGAGAGGACGCAAAAGACTTGGACGATGCTATTTCCATAGGAAGACAGGAAGACAATTATTTACTCGGGGTGCATATTGCAGATGTGGCAAACTATGTGCAGGAAAAAAGTGCGTTGGACAGAGAAGCGTATAAGCGTGGAACTAGTGTATATCTGGCAGACAGGGTCATACCAATGTTGCCGCACGCACTTTCAAACGGTATTTGTTCCTTAAATGAAGGTAAGGACAGACTTGCGCTCAGTTGTATTATGACGATTACCCCGAAGGGCGAGGTGATTGACCATAAAATAGCGGAAACGGTAATCTGTGTTAATAGACGAATGAGTTACACGAGCGTGAAAAAGATTTTGGAAGATAATGACGAACAGGAAATTGAGAAATATAAAGAATTTTATCCCATGTTTAAATTGATGGAGGAATTGGCAGGTATTTTGCGTGGAAAACGTAAAAAACGAGGTTCGATTGACTTTGATTTTCCCGAAACAAAAATGATACTTGATGAAAACGGTAAACCATTGGAACTAAAACCGTATGATAGAAATGTGGCGACAAAGATTATTGAGGACTTTATGCTGATTGCCAATGAAACAGTGGCGGAAGACTATTTTTGGCAGGAAATACCGTTTGTATATCGTACGCATGAAACACCGGATGAAGAGAAAATTAAAAAATTGGCAATTTTTATTAATAATTTTGGGCATTCACTCCATATTGCAAACAATGCGGTAAGACCGAAAGAAGTTCAGAAACTCCTGACGAAAGTAGAGGGAACAGCGGAAGAAATGTTAATCAGCAGATTAGCATTACGCTCTATGAAACAGGCAAAATATACTCCCGACAATACAGGGCATTTTGGACTTGCAGCGCCGTATTATTGCCATTTTACTTCGCCAATCAGACGTTATCCGGATTTACAAATCCACCGCATTATCAAAGAAAATATACGGGGACGCATGAATGTAAACCGTAGGGAGCATTACGAAGGAATTTTGCCGGAAGTAGCAAAACATTCCAGCGAAATGGAAAGACGGGCGGAAGAGGCGGAACGTGAAACAGTAAAACTGAAAAAGGCGGAATATATGGAAGACCATATAGGAGAAGTTTTTGAAGGTGTTATTTCAAGCATAACAAAATGGGGAATGTATGTTGAACTTTCCAATACGATAGAAGGGCTTGTTCATGTGACAAATATGTGTGATGACCATTATAATTACTACGAAGAGAGATATGAGATGGTGGGCGAGCATACAAATAAAGTATATAAACTCGGACAAACCGTAAATGTTCGTGTGTTGGATGTAGACAAGTTACAGAGAACAATTGATTTTGAACTTGCAGAAGGAGAGTAGATTATGGCAAAGACAGAGGGAAAACTAATTGCAAATAATAAAAAAGCGTATCACGATTATTTTATTTTAGACACATACGAGGCAGGAATTTCTCTTCACGGAACGGAAGTAAAATCACTCCGTATGGGAAAATGCAGTATCAAAGAATCTTTTATCCGTATTGAAAATGGAGAAATGTTTATTTATGGAATGCATATCAGTCCGTATGAAAAAGGAAATATTTTTAATAAAGATCCTCTTCGCGTAAAGAAGCTTCTTCTACACAAGTCTGAAATTAATAAAATGCTTGGTAAGACAAAAGAAAAGGGAATGGCAATCGTTCCCTTGAGAGTTTATTTTAAAGGAAGTCTGGTAAAAGTGGAAATCGGACTTGCGAGAGGTAAGAAGTTATATGATAAACGCGATGATATTGCAAAAAAAGATCAAAAGAGAGAGGCACAGAGAGAATTTAAAATTCGCAATCTGGGATAGGAGGAAATATGGTACCTACAACAAAAGAGGCGTTGAGTAAATTAGTGACGGAAACGACAGTGGAAATTTATGAGGAACTGACTCCTCAGTTAATTCAACTGATTGATCAGACAAAACATAATGACAAATTAACCGAGGCACAAAAGCAGGACGAGATTTCTCTGCATATGATGGGATATGTGAAGTCATGCACAAATGAAATTATGATAGAAGTTTTGGCGGAAATTCTCGGTTTGGACTAGGCAGTGCCTTGACAAGTGAAAAGTGCTACACTATAATGTATCTGTATTAAACCAAATAAGTACTGACATTCAGGGCTTGTACTGGTTTCGACGGGGGTTCTGAAGTTTGGGAAGCCATCTGCGGTGCGGAACCGCACAACAATCCGCAAATTAAAATTAAACGCAGACGAAAATTTAGCGTACGCTGCCTAGTGGCAGCAGTCGGTCTTAAGTCGCTCACTGCTTAAGGAACCGGCTTCGACGAGGTGAGGCACTTCGTTTCCAAAGCTTTGAGGGAATGGAAGAATTGATGAAGCTACTGAAACTGACAGTTCGTCATCAGACGGTCAGCGGAGGGAATATTAAAATGATGACTGTGATGGGAGATGCCTGAATGGACGGGCTTTCGGACAGGGGTTCGATTCCCCTCAGGTCCATTTTTAGCAAAGGGATGAAAATAGAGAGTTTTTGCTCTCTATTTTTTTGTTGCAGAATATTCAAGAGTTTTGTATACTCTGTATATAATTAAATAACTACAATTTCCATGAAAGAGGAAAGGAAAGAAAAGTATGAATGATTTGGAATTATACAGAGAACAACTTGCATTGTGTGATGAGAAAATAATTGAAGATTTGACAGAAAGAAGTAATATTTTTGAAAAAATGCTGGAATATAAAGAAGAACACGGAATGCTTATTTTACAGCCGATGCAGAGAGAAAAGAGAATGAAAAGGCTGGAGGAGAAGTTAGAAGGCAATCCATATAAAGAGGAAATTATGGATGTATTTTCATGTATTGCATGGAACTGGAAACGCATTCAGGGAAAGAAACTTTTTCCTCATAATATTGTCCTGATAGGCTTTATGGGAACGGGAAAAACAACATTGGCAAAATATATGGGTGAGAGATTTGCCATGGATGTGGTGGAGATGGATAAGGAGATTGAAAAACGTTCGGGAATGTCTGTGGAAGATATATTTTCAACATACGGTGAAGAATATTTTCGTCAAATGGAAACAGAACTTCTCGAAGAATTGCAAGTAAAAGACCATATCGTTATTTCCTGCGGAGGAGGAGTTGTACTTCGTGAAGAGAATGTTGAAAAGTTGAAAAAACAGGGGAAGGTTGTTCTTCTTACTGCATCACCGGAAGAAATTTTGCAGAGAGTACAGGAAAATGAAGAACGTCCATTGTTGAAAGGAAAGAAAAACAAAGAGTGGATTTGCCAAATGTTAGAAGAACGGTCTGACAAGTATGAAATGGCTGCAGATGTTACAGTGAATACCGATAAGAAAACAGTTCTTCAGATTTGTGAAGAAATGATTCAAAAATTAGAAGAAAGATAAGAGATTGGAAACACCTGCTATGCGGGTGTTTTTTGTACATACATATGAGGAGGAAAAGGAATTGAAAAAGATTATTTTGGCATCGGCTTCTCCAAGAAGAAAAGAGATTTTGGAACAGATAGGGATGCAGTTTGAGATTTTGGTGAGCGATAAAGAGGAAATTTATGAGAGTAGCAGACCGGAGGAAATTGTAAAAGAACTGTCACTTTTAAAGGCAGATCATGTTTCGGAGATGGTAGAGAAAAAAGACATCATCGTTATAGGAGCAGATACTATCGTTGCCCATGAAGGTAAGGTGCTTGGAAAACCGAAAAACAGGGCGGAGGCTTTTGAAATGATTAAAAGCATACAAGGAAAAGTGCATAAAGTTTATACGGGAGTTGCCATTTTGTGTTATGATGAAAGTGGTAATAAGAAAACGATAAATGATGCGGTGGAAACAAAAGTGTTTGTTTGTCCGATGAGTGAAAAAGAAATAAATAATTATCTGGATACGGGCGAATATATGGACAAGGCAGGAGCATATGCCATTCAGGGACAGTTTGCACCATTTATAGAGAAAATCGAAGGAGATTATTATAATGTAGTCGGATTGCCGGTTTCTTACATTTATCAGGCGATAAAATCATAAAGAAGGAGGGTGGGTGTATGTTAAAAGCACTATTATTTGATATGGACGGATTGATTTTTGATTCCGAAAAGGTTGTGCAGCGTTCATGGAATATGGCAGGAAATATTTTGGGATATGGAAATATCGGCGACCATATTTATAATACACTTGGCATGAATGCAAAGAGTAGAGGCGAATATTTTAAGGGTGTATTTGGTGAAGATTTTCCGAATGAAAAATTTAGAGATTTGGCGAGAGAAAATTTTTATGGTATTGTGGAAAAGGAAGGTCTGACAGTTAAGACGGGTGCGAGAGAATTAATTCATTATGCAAAACAGTTAGGTTATCATATGGCTGTAGTCACTTCATCAAGAAGACCATATGTTGAGGAGATGTTCAAAAAGGCAGGACTGTACGAATATTTTGACGTATTTGTATGTGGGGATATGGTGACGAAATCAAAGCCGGATCCGGAAATTTATGAGAAAGCCTGTAGATTTTTAGGAGTAAGACCGGAATATTGCGTTGCTTTTGAAGATGCACCTGCGGGGGTAGAATCTGCCACGGCTGCGGGAGTGGACGTTATTATGGTTCCGGATTTAGTTCAGCCGGACAGCGAAACGCGTTATAAGGCATGGAGAGTGATTGGTACGCTGGATGAGGCGATTGATATATTGAGAAGAGAAGCGAGGGAATAAAAAAGAGGAGAAACTATTTAAAGGTTTCTCCTCTTTTGCATATGTATTTATTGTTGTAAATATTGTTCCATATTATCGAGAACTTTTTGATTTAATCTTTCTACAGCCTGTCTTGTCATTCCTGCTGATTGTTTGGCACAGTGGACGTTTGGAAGAGAGAGGAAATCAGTATTTCCCACTGCCATAAGAGTATCGCAGTAATAGTGATTTTCAGAGTGAGAAAGCCATTTTTCCATTGCATTCACATCAAACGAAGGACTAAGTGCCGTGTTGAAAATAATTTTGTGATTGCCCAGAATCTCCAATTCTTCTTCATAAAGAAGGGTAACGTTTTTACTCAGGCAACAGCAGATAATATCACATTCTTTGAGAAGGGGGTGCAAATCTTTGTAGACAATACCACTTTCTTCTATACTTTCTTTTCTTGTGCGACTGTAATAAGAAACGCATGAACCGAAGAAACGGAGAGCGTTTGCCACAATCTGACCTGTTGTTCCCATACCGAGTACACCAACTTTTAGGTCTGTCAGTTCGGCGGGCTCATCAAAAAATGATTTTTTGCCGTGAAATCCATGCAATACTTCTACTAATTCACCTACTATATATTCGGCAACTCCGTTGTCACCGTAATCACGTATACCTGTTACTGTAATGCCGTGTTCTCGTGCGTATCGGATATCCACACTTGCACTTTCTTCAGAGTAAAGGCTACAGCACATTCCGATATATTTTAGATTTGGGCAGGCAGATAAAATTTCTTCCGTAATAGAAGTAGTGTAACTGACTAAAAGGCAGTCAGCATCACCGATACGTCTAATCACTTCTTCTGCTGAGGAAGGAATATCGTTAAATAAAATAAGTTCCTCACAATGTGTACGGAATTTTTCTTCTCCGAAAGGGAGCATATTGACAGGTTCAATTGCTACAATTTTTCTGAATTTTTTCATTTTCTTACTTCCTTTCCCAACGACCTGACGCACCGCAAGGGAGAACAAGCCCATTGCTTGAAACCGGAAGTCCGATTTCCTGTGCTTCTACAAATCCGTTAAATTTTTTCAATTCTGTTGCAAGCATATAAGTGAGAACAGAAGGTGCAAGCCCTGTTGTATATGAATTAATTAGGAAGAAAAGAGGGTCGTCGGATAAAATCTGTGTACAGAGTTTTATTAATGGGTGAATGGCGTCCTCGATTTTCCATATTTCTCCTTTAGGTCCTCTCCCGTAAGAAGGGGGATCCATAATAATGGCATCATAGTGATTACCTCTTCGGATTTCTCTCTCGACAAATTTGACGCAGTCATCTACAAGCCAGCGGATAGGTGCATCTTTAAGTCCTGAGGAAACAGCGTTTTCCTTTGCCCAAGTAACCATACCTTTTGAAGCGTCCACATGAGTAACACTTGCTCCCGCACTTGCTGCCGCTAGTGTAGCGCCTCCTGTATAAGCAAATAGATTTAACACTTTAATCGGACGTCCTGCATTGCGGATTTTTTCTGAGAACCAGTCCCAGTTTGTCGCCTGTTCAGGAAAAAGTCCGGTATGCTTGAAACTAAATGGTTTCAGGTTGAATGTCAAATCTTTATAGTGAATCTGCCATTGTTCAGGTAAATCAAAAAATTCCCATTCTCCACCGCCTTTCTTGCTGCGGTGATAATGACCGTTCATTTTTCTCCAGCCTTTATTTGTCTTAGGGGTATCCCATATAACCTGCGGATCAGGTCTGACAAGGATATAATCCCCCCAACGTTCCAGTTTTTCTCCATTGGAGGAGTCTATTACTTCATAATCTTTCCAGCCGTCTGCTATCCACATAATATTAAAATCCTTTCGTATCAATTTCATTTCATATAAAGTTATTATATCAAGAATTAAAAGGGAAGTATAGATATTTTTAGGTTTACCTTTTTAAATGGGAGTGATAAAATAATTCTATGGGTGAAGAATGAAAAAAGAGGGACATTCTTAAGAAATAAGGAAAGGTGATATAGGAATGATAAAAGTAAATGCAATGGGCGATAATTGTCCGATTCCGGTAATTAAAACAAAAAAGGCAATGCAGGAAGTGACAGGACCGGAAGTAATCGAAGTATCTGTTGATAATGAAGTTGCTGTACAGAATGTAACGAAAATGGCATCTTCAGCAGGAGGCGTGGTTACTTCTGAGAAGGTTGCCGAGAAGGAATATAAAATAACAATCGAAATGAACGGAGCAATTAAAGAAGAAATAGAAGAAACATACTGTGATACAAAGAAAGAAGATAATACAGTTATTGTTGTTTCCTCAGACCGTATGGGAAGCGGTAATGATGAACTTGGAAAAGTGCTTATTAAAGGATTTATTTTTGCGGTGACACAGTTAGAAACACTTCCGAAAACAATGTTGTTCTATAATGGAGGAGCTACACTTACGGCAGAAGGTTCGGATTGCCTTGATGATTTGAAACATCTTGCAGAGCAGGGAGTAGAAATCTTAACTTGTGGAACTTGTCTGAATTATTATAATTTAACAGATAAGTTGGCAGTTGGTTCTGTGACAAATATGTACACAATCGTAGAAAAAATGGCAGGGGCAGCAAAAATTGTGCAGCCATAGCAATAAAGGGGAAAGGAGAAGGCAGATGAATTCAAACATGAAATTAACACAGATGACAAAGACAGCAGGGTGAGCCGCTAAAATAGGTCCGGAGACCCTTGCTCAAGTTTTGGGTAAGTTACCTAAGTTTCACGATGACAATTTATTGGTAGGAATTGAAACTTCCGATGATGCAGCTATCTACAAAGTAACAGACGACATCGCACTCATTCAGACGGTCGACTTCTTCACCCCGATAGTAGATGACCCTTATATGTTTGGACAGATTGCGGCAGCAAATTCTTTGAGTGATGTGTATGCAATGGGAGGAGAACCAAAGATTGCGTTGAACATTGTCGGGTTCCCGAATTGTCTGGATCCGTCAGTGCTTGGAGAAATATTGGCGGGTGGCGCCGATAAGGTGAAAGAGGCAGGAGCGGTCTTAGTTGGAGGACATTCCGTGCAGGACGATGAGCCTAAATATGGCTTATGCGTGTCCGGCTTTGTACATCCTGATAAAATCTTCAAAAATTACGGTTGTAAACCGGGAGATGTTCTTATTTTGACAAAACAGATTGGAAATGGAATTGTCAACACGGCAATCAAAGCGGAGATGGCTTCGGAGAGAGCCATTAAGGAAGTTACGGTTGCGATGGCGTCTTTAAATAAAAAAGCAAAAGAAGTTGTGGAAAACCATCAGGTCAATGCGTGTACGGATATTACAGGCTTTGGACTTTTGGGACACTGTGTGGAAATGGCGGTTGCAAGTGATGTGACCTTTGAACTTCATGTAAAAGATATTGCCTATTTTGAAGATGCGATTTCTTATGCGAAAATGGGACTTGTTCCGGCAGGAGCATATAAGAATAGAGGATATTCAGGAAAACAGGTGGATATGTCACAGGTGGAGGAACATTATGTGGATTTATTGTATGACCCACAGACGTCAGGAGGACTTTTGATTAGTGTTCCGCCGGAAGAAGTGGAAAATATCATGAAAGAATTTGAAGAAAAGAAAATGGATACGAAAGTATCGATTATAGGAAAGGTAGTAGAAAAAGACGAAAAACTCATTCGTCTTCGTTAGCAGGAAAAAATAATGAACAAAAATCTTTTATATCGCAATATACCTAAGGTGGATATTCTTTTAGAAAATGAAAAGTTACAGGAACTGATTGCAGTTTATGGGAGAGAAACAGTTGTGGAAACAATTCGGGAGGAATTGGAAACACTTCGGGAATACATCAAAGAATGTGAAGAGGAAGAAAAGGCGTTTGCAAGGATAGCTTCTCTTGTAGCAGACATAGAGAAAAAGGTTATTCGCATAAATACACCGGATATAAAAAGTGTTATTAACGGTACGGGAACAATTTTACATACTAATTTGGGGCGTGCCCCAATTAGTCCGAAGCATATGCAGTATGTGGCAGAGATTGCAACAGGGTACTCTAATTTGGAATACAATTTAGAAGAGGGAAAACGTGGAGAACGTTATTCTCATTTTGAAAAACTGTTATGTAAAATTACAGGCGCTGAGGCTGCAATGGCGGTAAACAATAATGCTGCTGCGGTTATGCTTATTTTGAATACGCTCGGAAAAGGAAAAGAGATTATCGTATCACGAGGAGAACTTGTGGAAATTGGCGGAAAATTTCGTGTTCCGGATGTGATGGAGCAAAGCGGCGCATCTCTTGTGGAAGTAGGAACGACAAACAAGACACATTTTGCAGACTATGAACAGGCAATTACCGAAGAAACAGGTGCTTTATTGAAAGTACATACAAGTAACTACCGTATTGTAGGATTTACGGATACGGTTTCTATAGAAGAACTCGTTCCGCTTGGAGAGAAATATCATCTTCCTGTTATAGAAGATTTGGGAAGCGGAGTACTTATTGATTTGAGTAAATATGGTTTAACCTATGAGCCGACTGTGCAGGATTCAATTCGTCACGGTGCAGATATTGTCTGTTTTAGCGGTGATAAATTGTTCGGCGGGGCTCAGGCGGGAATCATTGTCGGAAAGAAAGAATACATTGACAGAATGAAGAAAAATCAGATGACAAGAGCGCTTCGTATTGATAAATTTACGGCGACGACTTTGGATGTGATTTTGCATGAATATCTGTCAGAAGAAAGGGCAATTAACAATATTCCTACATTGCATATGATTACGGAATCATTGGAAGATGTGACAAAAAGAGCGAAATCATTGCAGAGAATGTTAAAACAGATGAAGCCGGAAGCGGAAATTATGCTGGAAAAATGCGAATCGCAGATTGGTGGAGGGTCACTTCCTCTTGAGCGTATTGAGAGTATGGCGGTTACGATAAAACCAACTTGCATTACAACCGCAGAATTGGAAGAAAGAATGCGTCATCTTCCTATTCCGATTATTCCGCGTACAATGAACGATAAGATTATATTGGACGTTCGTACAATCGAACAGAGATTTTTCAAGACAATCGTGCAGGAGTTAAAAGAATCACATATTTTTGAAGAGAAAGCCTGATGGCAGGGCGATAGGAAAGGCTATACGGATATGAAAAATATCATTATTGGAACAGCAGGTCATATAGACCATGGGAAGACAACGCTGATAAAGGCTCTCACAGGGAGAAATACAGACCGTTGGGAAGAGGAACAGCGAAGAGGAATTACCATTGACTTGGGATTTACTTATTTTGATTTAAAAAGCGGTGACAGAGTTGGAATCATTGACGTTCCGGGACATGAAAAGTTTATCAATAATATGGTGGCAGGTGTTGTTGGAATGGATTTGGTTATGCTTGTAGTGGCGGCAGATGAAGGAATTATGCCACAGACAAGAGAACATATGGATATTCTGGGGGAATTAGGCATCGAAAAGAGTATACTTGTATTGAATAAATGCGATTTAGTTGATGAGGAATGGCTTGAACTTGTAGAGGAGGAAATTCAGGAGGAACTTGAAGGGACTTTTCTTGAAAATGCTCCTGTTGTAAAAGTTTCGGCGGCAACAGGACAAGGCATTCCGGAGTTAATTGAAACGATAGAACGATTGACGGCAGATGAGGTTGTGGAAAAAGATATACATACCATTCCGCGACTACCGGTTGACCGAGTGTTTACATTGTCGGGATTTGGAACAATTATTACAGGAACACTTCTTGCAGGGACAATTTGCAAGGAAGATACTTTGCAGATGTATCCGATAGGGAAAGAATGTAAAATCAGAAGCATTCAGGTACATGGAGAAAATGTAGATAAATGTTATGCGGGACAGCGTGTGGCAATCAATATTTCCAACATGAAAAAAAGTGAAATACACAGAGGGTGTGTTCTTGCACCGCCCAATAATATGAAAAATACGATGCTTTTAGATGTGAAGATGAATATACTTCCGTCCTCCATGCGTATTTTGACAAATCATACGCGACTGCATTTATTTACGGGAACAAGTGAGATCTTATGCCGTGCGGTACTGCTTGATAAGGAAGAAATCGGTCCGGGAGAAAGCGGGTATGTGCAATTACGTCTGGAAGAAGAAATTGCTCTTAGAAGAGGGGATAAATTTATTGTCCGTTTTTATTCTCCTATGGAAACAATTGGCGGAGGCGTTGTGCTTGAGCCGAACCCGACAAAGAAAAAACGTTTTAATGCAGATACAATCGAGGAATTGAAACGAAAAGAATCGGGTTCGTCAGAAGATATAATTGAAATGCATATCAAAAACAGCAAGGACAGTATGCTTACTGTGGCGGAATTGGCGAAGATAACAGCATTATCTTTGGATGAAGTAAAACAGGATGTGGATGCTTTAGAAGAAAAAGGAATTATCAAAGTTTTCCATATGAAGAAAGACAGTTATACATGGCACAGAGATAATGACAAGATGTTGCAGGAGGAAATGATAAAAACTTTGCAGATATATCACGAAAAACATCTGTACCGATACGGAATGCAAAAGGCGGAAATACATATGACTTTCATGAGAAAGGTAAAACCAAATGTATTTGATTTATATATGGAAAGTCTTGTGGGGGAAGGCGTGATGAAGAGAAGAAATGAATTTTTAAGTCTTCCACAGCACGAAATCGTAAAAGACCGGATATATCAGCAAGTGGAAAGCAAACTACTCACCACATTTGAAAAAGCGGGGCTTGATTTTCCGAAAGTTTCGGAAATAGATTTTGGGACAGTGCCGTTTGAAGTGGTGGAAGATATTCTTTTACTCCTTATGGAAGAGAAAAAGATTATCAAACTGGGCGAAGAACTTTATACGTTGACTTCTTATATAGAAAAATCAAAAGAGATTATTTGTTCTATGTTAAAAGAAAAAGATTTGATTACCATGGCGGAAATTCGCGATGCTTTGGAAACAAGCAGGAAGAACGCTAAGTTAATTGTAGAATATATGGACAGCATTAAAATAACGAAGAGGAATGGGACAGAAAGCGAAAGGGTAGCATACTAATGAATTTAAAACAGTTAGAGGCGTTTGTATATGTCGCAGAAAAGAAAAGTTTTTCTAAGGCAGCGAAAGAATTATTTTTGACACAGCCGACAATAAGCGCACACATTTCTTCATTGGAGAAGGAATTGAATGCCCGTCTGTTTGTGCGAAATACAAAGGAAGTAAATCTTTCGGACGAGGGGAAAAGACTTTATGAATGTGCAAAAAAAATGGTAGAATTGGAAAGGGAGATTGAGGAAACGTTTTTCCGTGAGGAAGAGGATAAAACTTGCATTACAATCTCTGCGTCGACAATACCGGCACAGTATTTACTGCCAAAAATATTAGCAAAATTCAGTGACAAATATCCTGAGGAACAGTTCAAAATAAAAGAAACAGACAGTGCACAGGTAGTGGAACAAGTAGTAAATCGTCAGACAGACATCGGATTTACAGGTACAATGTTAGATAGAAAACACTGTGTATATCTGCCGTTTTATGAAGATGAATTGATAGTTATTACACCAAATCAGGAAAGATTTAGAAATTTACGGAAAAACGACAATCATGCTGAATGGATTCAAAAAGAACCGATGATTATGAGAGAAGAGGGGTCGGGGACTAGAAAAGAGGCAGAAAAACAATTAAAAAGAAAAGGTGTCAGCGTTGAAGCCTTAAATATTGTTGCCAGCATTGAAAATCAGGAAACAATTAAGCGTTCTGTAGAAAATGGAATGGGCATTTCCATTATTTCAAAACTGGCGGCAAAACGTGAGATAGAAAACGGAAAACTGTTAGGTTTTCCGTTGGCAGAAGAAGAAAGTGTCCGAAATATTTATATGGTATACAATAAGGATATTAGATTATCTCATGTAACTGAGAAATTTATCAAAATGGTAAAAGAAATTTACAATTATTAAAAGGGAAAGTGGTGTGTTTATAGAAAAAACCTATAAACACACTGCTTTTATTATGGTTTTCAATTAGACGGGGATAAATAGCAGGGGTATAATAAAAGCAATGATATAAGAACAGAAGACGAGAGGAAAACGGGCATGATATATATGGATAATGCGGCGACGACCATGCATAAGCCGAAGGAAGTCATGGATGCTGTTGTGCAGGCGATGAATTCTATGGGAAATGCAGGGCGGGGTGCACACAGTGCTTCTTTGGATGCTTCGCGAACGATTTATGGGACGAGAGATATTTTGGCGAAGTTCTTCGGTGCAGAGAGTGCGAAACAGATTGTATTTACAAATAATTCCACGGAAAGTTTGAATATTGCAATAAAAGGTCTGTTGCAACTGGGAGATCATGTGATTGCAACCGAAATGGAACATAATTCAGTGTTAAGACCTTTATATGAGATGGAAGAAAAGGGGGTAGAACTGACTATACTTCCGGCAGATAGGACAGGAATGGTTTGTTATGAAGATTTTGAAACGGCTATTCGTCCGAATACGAAAGCAATTGTCTGTACTCACGCATCTAATCTGACGGGAAATATGCTGGATATAAAAAGAATTGGAACAGTAGCCAAGGAACATGGTTTGAAATTTATCGTAGACGCTTCTCAGACAGCAGGAGTTTATCCGATAGACGTACAGGAAATGAAAATTGATATTCTCTGCTTTACGGGGCATAAAGGACTTTTAGGACCGCAGGGAACGGGAGGAATGTATGTCAGAACCGGTCTTGCATTAAGACCGCTTAAATGTGGTGGAAGCGGAGTAGATACATATAATAAACATCATCCGGAGGAGATGCCTACAGCGTTAGAGGCGGGCACTTTAAATGGACACGGAATAGCCGGATTAGGAGCGGGTGTATCCTATATACAGAAAAAGGGCATGGAAGCGATTCGGGAGAAAGAACTTGAATATATGTGGAAGTTTTATTATGGAGTAAAAGATATACCGAACGTGAACGTGTATGGTGATTTTGAAACGAAAAAGCGTTGTCCGATAGTGACGCTTAATATTGGGGATTATGATTCTTCTGAAGTTAGTGATGAACTGCTTATGACATACAATATTTCTACAAGACCGGGAGCACATTGCGCGCCGCTTATGCATAAAGCGCTCGGAACTGTGGAACAGGGTGCGGTCAGATTCAGTTTTTCTCATTACAATACAGAGGAAGAAATTGCAATTGCGATTCAGGCAATTGAAGAATTAGCACAGGAAGAGTAGCGAGGAGGAAAGAAAATGAATTTATCAGATTCAAAAGTCAAATTAGGCATTGCCGGCGTTATCTGCGGAATTGTAGCAGTTGCATTGGCAATGACGGGAAATCCGGGGAACATGGCAATTTGTATCGCCTGTTTTATCCGCGACACAGCGGGAGCATTGGGAATGCATCAGGCGGCAGTTGTACAGTATGTAAGACCGGAAATTATCGGTATCGTATTGGGAGCATTTATTATTTCCGTAGTAACGAAAGAATACCGTTCTACAGCGGGATCATCACCAATGATTAGATTTTTACTTGGTATGATGATTATGATTGGTTCTTTGTTGTTCTTAGGATGTCCGCTTCGTATGGTAATCCGTATGGCAGCAGGAGATTTGAATGCTTATGTAGCATTAATCGGGTTTGTCGGAGGTATTATTACAGGTTCGATAGCGTTGAAAAAAGGTTTTAGTTTAGGAAGAGCACATGAAACAAACAAAACAAGCGGAGCAGTTCTTCCGCTTCTTATGGTAGGGCTTTTAGTTCTTGTTGCTATCGGTTCTCCGTTACTTATCAACAGTAAAATGGGACCGGGAAGTATGCACGCACCGATTTGGATTGCTTTAATCGGCGGTCTTGTGTTTGGAGCGTTTGCTCAGAAATCAAGAATGTGTTTTGCGGGAAGTATTCGTGATATTTTCCTGATGAAGAATTTTGATTTATTTACAGTGATTGCCGGATTGTTTGGTGTTATGCTTATCTACAATGTGGCAACAGGAAACTTTGCATTTAGTTTCACTGGAAATCCGGTAGCACATTCACAGCACTTATGGAATATTCTTGGAATGTATATCGTAGGATTTGCGGCAACACTTGCCGGAGGATGTCCTCTTCGTCAACTTGTTTTGGCAGGACAGGGTTCTTCGGATGCAGCGGTTACCGTGGCAGGACTTTTTGTAGGAGCAGCGCTTTGCCATAACTTAAAACTTGCGTCAGCAGCGGCAGCGCCTGCAACAAAAGAAGCGGCAGCAGTTATCGGAGGACCATCTATAGAAGGTAAAGTAGCGGCGGTTATCTGTATTGTATTATTGTTTGCTATTGCATTTGTAGGAAACAAAAGAAAAACACGCTAGAAATAAGAATAAAAATATGATACTCTAGGAAAGAAGGAAAAAATATGAAAGAAGTAGATGCAAGAGGACTTTCTTGTCCGGAACCGCTTATGTTGACAGCGGAAGCGTTAAAAACAGCAAAAGGTCCGGTAAAGGTGTTGGTAAGCGAACCACATCAAAAGACAAATGTGGAAAAATATGCGAAAGATCATGGAAAGAAAGCGACTTCCACACAGAAAGGCTCAGAATTCGAAATTATAATTGAGTAAAATGAGAAAGAAAGAATTAAAATTAGTCGTAACGTTTCATACGACAGCAGATGCTATGGCGATGGAAAAAGCCTGCAAGGAGCATGAGGTTTCAGGGAGGTTAATCCCTGTCCCACGAACAATTTCCGCGGGGTGCGGATTGTCTTGGTGTGCTGAATTAACTGAGTTGGAACAGATTAAAAACGTGATGCAGGAAGTGGGAATTGAGGAAGAAGAAATCCACGAATGCATGGTATAAGTCAGGGGAAAAGAAGGCGGATATGCCTTCTTTTTTTCGACTTTGTTAAAATATGTGCAATGTGCATAAATATAGAAAAAATCTATAACCCTAAATCCTATAAAATGGTTTTTAATTTAAAAGATTAGGGAAAAATTAACGAAAAAAACTGGAATTATGTAATTTTATTGCACTTTTCTCCTAAATGCAGTATTATAAATAACATAAATAATGTTTATGGAAAACATTTATAGGAGGAGGGATTTGTTTGGATTTAAACAAAATTGTATTGGCGATTCAGGGTGTATTAGCAGATAAGATTCTTCTAGTTGCACTCGTAGGCACAGGTCTATGGTTTACCTTCAGTCTTGGCTTCATTCAGGTCAGAGGATTTGGCGAAGGATGGAAGAGAACGTTTGGTGGCTTATTTAAGAAGAGCGGAAAAGCCGGTAAAGACGGAATGTCCTCTTTCCAAGCGTTAGCAACAGCGATTGCGGCACAGGTTGGTACCGGTAATCTTGCCGGAGCGGCAACAGCCATTGCAATGGGTGGACCGGGAGCAATCTTTTGGATGTGGATAAGTGCATTTTTAGGAATGGCAACAATCTATGCCGAAGCACTTATGGCTCAGAAGTACAAACAAGTCGGTGATGACGGTGTTGTAACAGGTGGTCCTGTATACTACATCAGAGCAGCATTTAAGGGAACATTCGGAAAAGTTCTCGCAGCAGTCTTTGCAGTACTTATTGTATTTGCATTAGGATTTATGGGTAACGCAGTTCAGTCAAACTCTATCAGTGATGCGTTTGGAACAGCATTCGGTATTAATCCTTGGATTATTGGTATCGCTATCGCAGCAATTTCTCTGTTCGTATTTGTCGGAGGTATTTCAAGAATTGCTTCTCTGACAGAGAAAATCGTTCCAGTTATGGCAGCGTTCTACATTGTAGGTGCTTTAATCGTTATTATCGTAAATGGTGAGATGGTTCCGAAAGCATTCCACGATATTTTTGTAGGAGCATTTAATCCACGGGCAATCGGTGGTGGTGTTCTTGGTTGGACAGTATCAAGGGCAATGGCTCGAGGCGTTGGACGAGGATTATTCTCTAACGAAGCTGGTATGGGTTCTACACCGCACGCACACGCAGTTGCGAAAGTGGATCATCCGGTAGAGCAGGGATTTGTAGCAATGATGGGTGTATTTATTGATACATTCGTTGTTCTTACATTGACAGCACTTGTTATCCTTACAAGCGGAATGGTTGGAAAAATTGACCCACTTACAAATGCAGCTTATACAGGAACGGCTCTGACACAGGTTGGTTTCTCGAGTGTATTCGGAAAAGGTGGAGAAGTCTTTATTGCAATTTGTATGTTCTTCTTCGCATTTTCAACAATCATCGGATGGTATTTCTTCGGTGAAGCAAATATTAAATACTTGTTTGGCAGCAAAGCAGTAAAAATTTATGCAGTGCTTGTATGCGTATGTATCGTAGTTGGCTCAGCACAGAAAGTTGACCTTGTATGGAATATGGCAGACTGCTTTAACAGTGCGATGGTAATTCCTAACGTTATAGGTCTGTGGGCATTGAGCGGAATGGTTAAGAAAGTACATAATGACTACTTCCAAAATTTCAAACCAAATCAGATGAAAAAGAAAAAATAGAATAATGAAGATTTAGAAATATGGGAAGATGTTTTTTGTGAGAGAGTCAAATGACCGCCGAAGATGCAAGCCTGACAATCGTCAGTGTTGGGTGAAACTTTCAGGCAAAAGGAGCAAAAAGCGGACCATACTCTGAACTGAGTGTTGAAGAATTGACACTGGAACAGGTGGGACGGCTTAAAGGCAATCAAAGAAGTATTGCATTAAACCGTCCCATTTTTATAAAAAGACAGACAGGTGAGAACATGAAAGCAGATTTTATTATTTTAACAAACAATCCTCTTATCGTAGAAAAATTAGGACAGGAATATACAGTAGAATACGAAGATATTTCTTATGAAGACACATTAAAAAAAGTTCGGGATTATATTTACAAAGGACATGAACTTCTGACACACCCTCTTTCAGGGAGTGTCAAACCGAACGAAACACCGTATAAATCTGTTATGGTTTCCGAAAAAGTAAAAGGACTTAATCAAGAAGCGGTGAAAATTATAGAGCAGGCAATACATTCCTGCGGTAAATTTAAATTCAAATCGGATAAATATGCAGAAGATGTTTATGACGATTTCCAATATATTGACTATACACTGATTAGCAGTGCATTGCCGTCAGCAACGGCATGGTAAAACAGTACTCTGGCACGAAAAGTGCTTAAAGTAATATAAACACAAATCAAAGGAGGTAATTTACAGTGAGAAGATTAGAATTAGGGCACATTAACATTAAAGATATTCAATTTGGTCCGGAATCAAAAATTGAAGACGGAGTGCTTTATGTTAATGAAGAAGCTGTAAAAGCAATCGTTCTTGAGGACGAAAAAATCAAAAGTTGTAAATTGGATATTGCAAGACCGGGTGAAAGCGTAAGAATTACACCTGTTAAAGATGTTATTGAACCAAGAGTAAAAGTTGAGGGAAGAGGCGGAGTATTCCCTGGAGTAATCAACAAAGTAGATACAGTTGGTGAAGGAAAAACATATGCATTAAAAGGAATGGCTGTTGTAACAGCAGGTAAAATCGTTGGTTTCCAGGAAGGTATCATTGATATGACAGGACCTGGCGCTGATTACACACCTTTCTCAAAATTAAATAACTTAGTAGTTGTTTGTGAACCGGTTGACGGACTTAAACAGCATGATTATGAACCGGCAGTAAGATTTGCAGGATTCAGAGTTGCAGTATATCTTGGAGAATTAGCACGTGAATTAACACCTGATTCAACAGAAGTATTTGAAACATATGGAATTATGGAAGGCGCTGAAAAATTACCTGGACTTCCAAGAGTTGCATATGTACAGATGTTACAGTCACAGGGGTTATTACATGACACATATGTATACGGAGTAGACGCTAAGAAGACATTATCTACAATGATGACACCAACGGAAGTTATGGATGGGGCAATCGTTTCAGGTAACTGTGTATCTGCTTGTGATAAAAACCCAACATATGTTCATGAAAACAATCCTGTTGTACATGACTTATTTGCAGAACACGGAAAAACACTTAACTTTGTAGCACACATTTTAACAAATGAAAATGTATATTTAGCTGATAAACAGCGTTCATCTGACTGGACAGCAAAATTATGCCGCTTATTAGACCTTGACGGTGTAGTTGTATCTCAGGAAGGATTTGGTAATCCGGATACAGACCTTATTATGAACTGTAAGAAAATCGAAGCAGAAGGCATTAAGACAGTTATCATTACTGACGAATATGCAGGACGTGACGGTAAATCTCAGTCATTGGCAGATGCAGATGCGGCGGCAGATGCAGTAGTAACAGGCGGAAATGCTAATCAGGTAATTGTTCTTCAAAAACTTGACAAAGTTATCGGAACATTAGATTATGTAAATACAATTGCCGGTGGTAATGAACACAGCTTGCGTGAAGATGGAACAATCGAAGTTGAAATTCAGGCAATTACCGGAGCAACAAACGAAACAGGTTTCGGTTACTTAAGTGCAAGATAGGGAAGGAGGAAAATAGACAATGATTAAAGTAGTACATTATATTAACCAGTTCTTCGCTAATATCGGTGGAGAAGAAATGGCTCATATTCCTGCAGAACTTCACAAAGGGGAAGTAATGGGACCGGGCCTTGCATTTAAAGCAAGTTTTAAAGATGAAGCAGAAATCACAGCGACAATCGTATGTGGTGACTCATGGTTTAATGAAAACCTTGAAGAAGCAAAGAAAACAATTTTAGCATGGGTAAAAGAGGAAAATCCTGACGTATTCGTTGCAGGACCTGCATTTAACGCAGGACGTTACGGAGTTGCCTGTGGTACAATTGCTGATGCAGTTCAGGAAGAATTAGGGATTCCTGCTGTAACAGGTATGTACGAAGAAAACCCTGGTGCTGATATGTTTAAAAATAAAGTATACACAGTACCTACAAAAAATAGTGCTGCAGGTATGAGAGCGGCAGTTGCAAATATGGCACCTTTAGCGTTAAAATTAGCAAAAGGAGAAGCAATTGGTGCATCTTGTCAGGATCACTATATGCCAAATGGTGTTCGTGTAAACTTCTTTGAAGAAAAACGTGGTTCAAGACGTGCAGTAGATATGCTACTAAAAAAATTGGCAAACAAACCATTCACAACAGAATATCCAATGCCTGCATTTGACAGAGTTCCACCAATGCCTGCAATCAAAGATTTATCTAAGGCTACAATTGCTTTAGTAACATCAGGCGGTATTGTTCCAAAAGGAAATCCTGACCACATTGAAAGTTCTAACGCTTCTCATTATGGTGAATATGACATTACAGGTGTTATGGATTTAACAGAAGACACATATGAAACAGCACATGGTGGATATGACCCTGTATATGCTAATGAAGATGCTGACCGTGTATTACCTGTAGATGTTCTTCGTGACATGGAAAAAGAAGGTGTGATTGGAAAATTACACAATAAATTCTATACAACAGTTGGTAACGGAACAGCGGTTGCTTCTGCAAAAGCATTCTCAGAAGAATTTGCACAGAAACTTATTGATGACGGAGTAGATGCAGTTATCTTAACTTCTACTTGAGGTACTTGTACACGTTGCGGTGCAACGATGGTAAAAGGCGTAGAAGGTGCTGGACTTCCGGTAGTTCACGTATGTACAGTAACTCCTATTTCAATGACAGTAGGAGCAAACAGAATTGTTCCTGCAGTAGCAATTCCTCATCCACTCGGAAATCCTGCTTTAGAAGCAGATGAAGAAAAGAAATTGCGTAGAAACTTAGTTGAAAAAGCACTTCACGCATTGACAGTAGAAGTTGAAGACCAGACAATCTTTGAATAATAACAGCGAGAAGGAGAGAACGTTATGAGCAAGATTTATGACGTAGTTATCCTTGGTGCAGGTCCTGCCGGATTAGCGGCAGGTCTGTATGCAGGGAGAGCCCGTATGTCTACATTGATTGTAGAAAAAGGGAAAGACGGCGGACAGATTGCAATCACAGATGAGATTGAAAACTATCCGGGACAGATTGTAGAAGGAGAATCAGGACCTTCTTTAATCGCAAGAATGACAGAGCAATGTGAAAAATTCGGTGTAGAACGTGTTACTGATGTTATCAATGATGTAGTTCTTGAAGGCGATGTAAAGAAATTAATCAGTGCAAAAGGAGAATATTGTGGTAAAACACTTATCATTGCAACTGGTGCGTTCGCAAGACCGATTGGCTGCAAAGGTGAAAAAGAATTCATGGGTAAAGGTGTTTCTTACTGTGCTACCTGTGATGCAAACTTCTTTGAAGATTTTGAAGTATACGTTGTAGGCGGAGGAGATTCTGCTGTTGAAGAAGCAATGTATCTGACAAAGTTTGCAAGAAAAGTTACAATTATTCACAGACGTGATGAACTTCGTGCAGCAAAATCTATTCAGGAAAAAGCATTCAAAAATCCTAAACTTCACTTTATGTGGGATACGGTTGTAGAAGAAGTCGGCGGAGATGGTATTCTTTCAGAAATGACAGTAAAAAATGTTAAGACCGGAGAATTGACAAAGATTGAAGCGGATGAAGAAGACGGAATGTTTGGTGTATTCGGATTTATCGGAACATTGCCAAGCACAAAAATCTTTGAAGGCAAAGGACTTGAATTAGACGAAAGAGGATACATTCCTACAGATGAAAATATGCGTACAAATATCCCTGGCGTATTTGCAGCGGGAGATGTTCGTGTAAAAAGTCTTCGTCAGGTAGTAACAGCGGCAGCAGATGGTGCTATTGCCACAACACAGTGTGAAAAATATATTAACGAAATGGAATAATTTCTTGAAGGAGGACAAAACAATGTTAGATTTAGATAAAACAACATTTCAGCCTGAGGTATTGGAAGCAGAAGGATATGTTTTTGTAGATTTTTACGGAGATGGCTGTGTGCCATGTCAGGCTTTGATGCCATTTGTTCATGAAATGGCTGAAAAATATGGAGATAAATTAAAATTCACATCTCTTAACACAACAAAAGCACGTCGTCTTGCTATCGGACAGAAAGTTTTAGGACTTCCTGTTATGGCTATTTACAAAGATGGAGAAAAAATCGATGAAGTAGTAAAAGATGATGCTACACAGGAAAATATTGAAGCAATGATTCAGAAATATATTTAATTTGTATTTTTGACGAAAAGTATGTATACTTAATATGCGTATAAAGCCTATGGGCTTTTGCGGAAATGTGAAAGCATTTCAACTATAAATAATGCTAAAAATAAATGGAAAGGAAGGAGAAGAAGCCATGGCAATTTTAGATGGTAAAAAAGTAATCATCATTGGCGACCGTGATGGTGTACCAGGACCTGCTATCGCTGAATGTGTTAAGACAGCCGGCGGAGAAGTAGTTTTTTCTTCAACTGAATGCTTTGTCTGAACGAGCGCAGGTGCAATGGATCTTGAGAATCAGAAACGTGTTAAAGACTTTGCAGATGAATTTGGTGCAGAGAATTTAGTAGTTATCGTTGGAGCAGCAGAAGGAGAGGCAGCAGGATTAGCTGCTGAAACAGTTACTGCAGGTGACCCAACATTCGCAGGACCATTGACTGGGGTCGAGTTAGGACTCACGGTATATCATGTATGTGAACCAGAATTGAAAGAAGAATTCGATGAAGAAGTTTACGATGAACAGGTTGGTATGATGGAAATGGTACTTGATGTTGATGATATCGTAGGCGAGATGTCATCTATTCGTGAACAATTTTGTAAATATTTATAGAAGATAAGTATTTATAACGAAAATCTGATTTGATTTTGGGTTTTCTATGGGCGATGAAGTAAATGCTTACTTCATCGCCTTTTTATTGTATCAGAAAAGTTCTATGAACTTTTCTATACCAACAAATGCAATTTGTGCAAATATGCACAATCTTTATTTTTAGTATATATAAAAACAATATTTAAACATCTAAAAGAAAGGTGGAACCTTCAAATGAACAGTGTAATTAAAGGAGCCAGTTATGTATTGGCACATACTCCACAAATGGTAGTATATAATGGAACAACACAGACAACAGAGAGAGTTGTCAACCCAGAATCTGAATATTTAAAAGAATTAAACAGCCATCTTCGTTCTTACGAAGAATGTGTAAATTATTGGCCGAATCAGGTATATATTGGAAATGCACATCCGGATGAACTTGCAGAAGTTGAGTTCCCTTATTATGATAAAGTGAAAGAAGGAGCAGAAAGATTTGGTAAATACGGTGAAATTATGCCGGAAAATGAATTCCTTCTTTTAGTACAGGCTTGCGATATGTTTGAAGTTGTAAAATTAGACAAAGAATTTGTTGCTGCAACAAAAGAAGCATTTGCTGCCAATCCGATTATTACAGAAGATATTATTGAAAAAATCGAAGAGGGTGTGGAACTTGGTGAAATAGAACACCTTGTAAATGATGAACACGCAGAAGGACTTTACATTGACGGAAAATTAGTTGGTTGTATTAAGAGAGCACATGATATTGATGTGAACCTTTCTGCTCATGTTATGCACGAAAATATGATGAGCAAAGCGACAAGCGTGCTTGCCTTATTATATGCAGTAAGAAATACAGGAATTGATAAATCTGAAATCGAATATGTAATCGACTGTGCTGAGGAAGCGTGTGGTGATATGAATCAGCGCGGAGGCGGTAACTTTGCGAAAGCGGCAGCAGAAGTTGCAGGACTTTTAAATGCAACAGGTTCTGACTCTCGTGGTTTCTGTGCAGGACCTTCTCACGCATTAATCGAAGCAGCAGCACTTGTAAAATCAGGTGCATATAAATGTGTTGCGGTTACAGCTGGAGGATGTACGGCAAAACTTGGCATGAACGGTAAAGATCATGTGAAAAAAGGTCTTCCAATTTTAGAAGACTGTCTTGCAGGTTTCTGTGTGATTATTTCTGAAAATGATGGGGTAAGCCCTGAAATCAATCTTGATATTCTCGGACGCCATACAGTTGGCACAGGTTCAGCTCCACAGAACGTAATCGGAAGTCTTGTTGCGACTCCGCTTGAAAAAGTTGGAATGAAAATTACTGATATTGACAAATACTCTCCTGAAATGCAGAATCCTGATATTACAAAACCGGCAGGAGCAGGAGATGTTCCTTTAGCAAATTATAAAATGATTGCTGCTTTGGCAGTTAAGAAAGGTGAACTTGACAGAAAAGAATTACCTGCATTTGCTGCAAAACACGGTTTAACAGGATGGGCTCCAACACAAGGACATATTCCTTCAGGTGTTCCTTATATTGGATTTGCTGTGGAAGATATTAAAGCAGGTAAAATCAAAAATGCCATGATTATTGGTAAAGGAAGTTTATTCCTTGGCCGTATGACAAACCTTTTTGATGGAGTATCATTCGTAATTCAGGCAAACACAGGTGCAGAAGAAAACGTAGGTGTTTCTGAAGAAGAAGTAAAAGGATTAATTGCAAAAGCAATGAAAGATTTTGCAGAAACTCTTATGGCAGAATAGAGAGGTGGAAAAAATGGCAAATAGTGTAGAAAAAATGATTGCTTCCACCTTTATGGAAATTGCACAGGGGTTGGAAACAGGAAGTTTTGGAAAGCGTCCGAAAATTGCCCTAACAGGTATGGGAAGCGAACATGGAGAAGAAAACTCTATGGCTGCGGCTGTGGAAGCAGCAAAAGACGGAATTGATGTTTATTATATCGGTACATTAGAGGCGGAAGGTGTAACGACAATTAAAGTGGCTGATGATGAGGAAGGTCACAAAAAAATGGAAGAAATGCTTAAAAACGGAGAGGTTGACGGTGCGGTAACAATGCACTTCCCGTTCCCTATTGGTGTTTCGACAGTAGGTCGTTGTGTGACACCTGCAACTGCAAAAGAAATGTTTATCGCAAATACAACAGGAACATCAAGTACAGACCGTATTGAAGGCATGATTAAAAATGCTATTTATGGAATTATTACAGCGAAAGCCTGTGGAAAGAAAAATGCTACAGTTGGTATTTTAAATGTCGATGGTGCACGTCAGACTGAAAAAGCGTTAAAACAACTTAAGGAAAACGGATACGATATTACTTTTGCTGAATCGGGAAGAGCAGATGGTGGATGTGTAATGAGAGGAAATGACGTATTGCAGGCATCTCCTGATATTATGGTAACAGACTCTCTTACAGGAAATATCCTTGTAAAAATGTTATCTTCTTTCACAACAGGAGGAAGTTTTGAGGCGACAGGATTCGGTTATGGCCCAGGAATTGGCGAAGGTTATGAACAACTTGTTATGATTGTATCCCGTGCGTCAGGTGCTCCTGTTATTGCAAATGCAATCCGTTATGCAGGTCAACTTGTGCGAGGAAAAGTATTTGAGGTTGCTAAGAAAGAATTTGAGGCTGCAAATAAAGCAGGTCTGAAAGAAATTTTGAATGCACATAAAAATGCAGCAAAACCTGTTGAGGCTGAAGAAGTAAAAGAACCTCCAAAAGAAGTTGTAACGGCACAGATTCCTGGAATTGAAGTTATGGACTTGGAAGATGCAGTTAAAACACTTTGGAAAATTAATATCTATGCAGAAAGCGGAATGGGATGTACAGGACCGATTGTTCTTGTATCCGATGCAAATTTAGTTAAAGCAGAAGAAGAATTGAAAAAAGCAGGATATATTAACTAGACGGGAGCGAATAAAATGAAAGTTTATGATACAGTAAATAAAGTGGAGTTAGAGGCTACCGAAGAAGAGTTAATCAAACTTATGGCTCCGGGTGGACGTCAGGTAGATTTATATTTAGAAGGAAAGAAAACGGATGAAGACGGTTATCTCACATGGGATGTGGAACATTGGTCAAGCATTGATGGAAAGAGATTTATCCGCTGCTATTCTTTGGAAGGAAGAGTTCTTGGAGAATCTACCGGACACAACATTTACGATTTAAGAAATGACTTTAAGCCGGAAGAGGCAAAAGAAGTAAAATTAAGTTAAAATAAATGGGAGAAGACAAAAGGTCTTCTCCCATTTCAGACTGTAGACAAAGTTGGTGTTGGGGATTATTCCCAGCACCAACTTTTT
>Bissell_p2__coassemble_532_pt1 | contig 29448 bp, 26 predicted proteins | sample Bissell_p2__metabat2_high_PE_001 | metagenome-assembled genome bin Bissell_p2 | reverse complement strand
TACGAGTCAAATCTGCCCCTGTTTGGAACTATCTATTTCCCGACAGCCCCTTTTTGTTTGGATTAGCATGAAACAGTTTCTTTATTTTTCTTTAAAAAGAAATTGAATGCAGAGTGGAAAATTTTATCAAACGCCATACCGTACAGAGAACCGAAAGCATTGTTGAATATTCTTAGGAATATTGCGCCGTACAGTGAAAACATTGGAACGGCGATTGCTAAAGCACCGAAAGAGTTAAATACCGTTTGCCATCCATAACTTGCAGAAAGACCTACTCCGATACCTCCGATCATACCGATGCACCCGTAAGCACTTTCGGGTAAAACGGTATATAAAACTAAGAATAGGGCCGCTCCGAGAATATTTCCCGGTGCACGAAATTTCACACGATATACTAAATCCTTACGGAATGGAAGAAGGACGGACATCGCGGAGATACCAATCCACATAACACGTGGAATATTTAATAAAGAAGCAATTAACAAAGCGGTAGATACGCCGAAAGTCAGACGGAGATACCACTGTGTACGGCTTGAAGTTAAGTCAAATTCTTTGAATAAATGTTTAAAACTTCTCTTATATTTGTACTTTTTATGATTGCGGTATAAGATAAATGCAGTCATTACCGCTCCGACAAAAAGTCCGGCCAGTCGCATTGTATAGGTGTGACCGCTAACATCATACCCCTGTAAAAGAAGATAGCCTAGTACGAATGTGGAATGATTAGACATAATCACATTATGACAACCGAAAAACATTAATAAAAAGATGCAAATAATATTAATAAAGAAAGCCGGTACAGGCGAAACCATGTTTGTTAATCGAGGACCAAAGGCAAGTATGCCGAAAATTCCCAACAGAACAACAGTGCCGTGGGGAGTGTGTATTCCCAAGTCTGCCTGTCGAAATACCATAACGGATAAAAGAACGACAACACCGACAATACTGTTATCGGCTCCGAATATTTTTGTGTACAGAGTAACGAAAAGAACGCAGAAAGAAACGGTAAGCAATATTTTAAATAAATAGATTGCCCAATGCTTTATTTTTTCTTTAGGCTCTTTAATGGTTTTTAATAATGCTTTTGAACCAACTTGATTTAATTGTAATTCCTGATAAAAAGTCAAATTAATTACCTCCCTTTTTCTTTTAATAACAATTCATTTGCTTCTTTGATTTTTGTGGTGAGAGATTCAAAACGTTCATCACCCAATACTCTTCTTAACTGATATATCGGCTCTAAATAATAGGCGTACGTTAAATTTAATTCTTCATTTCCCTTTTCGGTAATAAGTAAAGAATAACTTCGTTTATCTGTCGGATTAGATTTTTTGTATAGAAATTCTTTTTTTTCCAAATGTTCGATAAGTCGGCTAACAGCAGATTTACTAAGTCCCATTGCGGAACAAAGAGAGTGAGGGGTCATAGGTATGTTTGATAATACTATACGGGAAAGTAAATCTAATTCCTGTGAGGATGTAATGCCTTCGTTTTTACTTCGCCGAATATGTAAACCGGAGAAGAGTCGTATATCCTGCATTTTTTCCATCATTTCAGTCCAGTGATAATCTTTCATAGAGTAATCTCCTTATATCAAATAGTTTACAATGTGAACTATTTGATATACTATGACAAAAAAATATATTTGTCAATAATAAAAATGTGATTTTATCACAGTAAATAAAAAGAAATTTGGTATAATAAGAAGAAAAAGTATTAGGAGGATAAGAAAATGAGCGAAATGTTGAAAATAGAAGAAGGATTACAGAAAATGAAAGAAACCGAAAATGCGGTGTTGTTGGATGTGAGGTCAACAGAGGAGTATCATGAGGGACATTTAGAGGGAAGTGTAAATATCCCGATTAATCGCATTCCGACTATTTCTCTTCCGAAAGAAACACCGATTTTTGTGTATTGTTTAAGCGGAGCAAGGTCAAAAAGAGCGGCGGACTTTTTGAATAAAATAGGGTATACGGCGATAAATATAGGGGGAATTGCCGGATATAACGGAAGACTGGTGGTATAATAGATGAAAGCAGTTATATTTGATATGGATGGAGTCTTGATTGACACAGAGAAATATTTGGTGAAATTCTGGTGTCAGGCAGGAAAAGAACTTGGCTATGATATGAAAAGGGAAGATGCTCTAATGATTAGGAGTTTAGCGGGAAAATATGCAAAACCGAAATTACAGTCAATTTATGGAGAAAGTTTTGATTATGTCGCCGTCAGAAACAGAAGAAAAGAATTAATGAAAGACTGGTTGGAGAAAAACGGAATTGAAAAGAAAAAGGGAGTGGATGAAATTCTTCCTTATTTAAAAGAGCAGGGATTGAAAATAGCGGTAGCAACTGCGACAGATGAAGAAAGGGCGGTTCGCTACTTGAAAGAAATAGGTATTTATCATTGGTTTGACAAAGTGATTTGTGCAAATATGGTAGAAAATGGGAAGCCGATGCCGGATATTTATCTTTATGCCTGTACACAGATTGGAGAAGAACCAAAAGACTGTTATGCTGTTGAAGATTCACCAAACGGAGTGAAATCTGCCTACTGTGCAGGATGCAGAACAATTATGGTACCGGATTTAACAGAGCCTGATAAAGAAACAGAGAAGTTACTTTATGCAAAGGCAACTTCTCTGTCAGAACTTAAAGATGTTTTTTCTCAAGAGAACCGATAAGCAGTCCGCCAACAATGTTTCCTGCAGTAACGATTCCAAGAACTTTTAGGAAAGGCATAACCTGTACGCCGAAAGCCCATCCGTATGCGGAAAGATAATACATATTTGCAACAATATGGTCGTATCCTCCGAAAACAAATGCGGTAATCAGAAGCCATACATAAAAGATTTGAGGGAAAGATCCTTTTGGATATTTCTTTCCAAGAAGAACGGCATAACTTACAAAAATTGCACAGATAATTCCCATAATAAATAAACTGAGTGGGGAATCTGCAAGTTTTGTATCCACAATTGGTTGAAGACGCTCTAAGATTTTGCCTTCAAATCTGCAAAAATGTACAAGTGTGGCGATAATAAATGCACCGACACCATTTCCGAGCCAGGCCATAACCAAATCTATCACACCGTATTCTTTTGTGGCAACCATAAGTGGACATACTCTTGTAAAAAGCATATTGCTGAAGTTGAACACAAGAAAAATTCCTGTAGCAAAGAAAAGAGAGGCAACTATCTGATTAGGTATAATCAGGAAAGTCATTGCACCCAGAGAGATGTAAGCACCCGCCATCAAGCCACTGAAAAAGTTTTGTTTCATCTGTTTGTACTCCTTTAGTATTTAATATTTTATCGTTAGTTAAAAACTCAATCTTTTCAATTCTACCATATTTGATATATATTTCACAAGAGAAAAAGTATAATTTGTGTGCCTGATTTTCTGATTGACAGAAGTGCGGCGAATATGCTATTGTGCTAAGTGGTAAAAAGGAAGAAAGGGTATGACGATGAAAAAAATATTGATGTTTTTTCTGATCTTTTTACTCGCGTTTGCAAATACGGATGAATGGATTGTAGTTGAAGAACCATTATCTATGTATACGCAGGATAAAAACACAATAAAGAAGCGTTTTTTGGAGCGGGTAGTGGAAAAAGACAGTGCGGTAGTCATGGTACGTGGAAAAGTACATACAAGTACCCCTGCGGTGAGGAAGAATAGAATTAGAATATATTTTTATTTTTTGTTAATGTGTTTTCTTTATTTTCGGTCAAAGAAAAGCAAAAGAGGGGACACATTTACGGAAATATGGAACTTTCTGGAATATCATATTCGTCGAATGCGTCAGATACATCAGATGGATGGGAAAAAGAGGAATTGTTCTCTGACATTAATTAGCGCATAGGATAAGATAGGAAAGAAAGGATAGAACAAAGAAATGGGAATGGCAGAAGTATTTATGTTACTCGGTGGACTTGCATTATTTTTATACGGAATGCAGATGATGAGTAACGGGTTGGAAGCAGCAGCAGGTAATAAAATGAAGAAGATTTTGGAGAGAGTAACATCTAATCGTATCGTAGGTGTAGTTGTCGGTGCGGCAATTACGGCGGTAATTCAGTCTTCTTCAGCAACTACGGTTATGGTAGTCGGATTTGTAAATTCAGGTTTGATGACATTAAATCAGGCAGTATGGGTAATTATGGGTGCGAATATCGGTACAACTATTACCGGACAGTTAATTGCACTTGATATAGGAGCAATTGCACCTCTTATTGCATTTATCGGTGTGGCATCAATCACATTTATTAAAAATGAGAGAGTAAAACATATCAGTGAAATCCTTGCCGGACTTGGAATTTTATTTATCGGTATGGAAACAATGGGAAATGCAATGGCACCTCTTCAGGAATCTGAAACATTTATCGGATTTATGGCAAATGCAAGTAATCCGCTTGTTGGTATTATTGTTGGTGCTATATTTACTGCGGTTATTCAATCTTCATCGGCCTCTGTCGGTATTTTACAGGCATTAGCACAGACAGGAGTAGTTCCTCTTTCAAGTGCCGTATATATTTTGTTTGGACAAAATATCGGTACCTGTATTACAGCAGTGCTTGCATCTATCGGTACAAAGACAAATGCGAAGAGAACAACAGTTATTCATTTAATGTTTAACATTATCGGTTCGATTTTATTTACGGTTATTTGTTTGCTTACACCGTTCGTTCATTTAGTGGAAACACTAACTCCTAATGATACGGTTGCACAAATTGCCAATGTACATACAATTTTTAACATTACAACAACATTATTACTTCTTCCTGTAGGAACTTATATGGCAAAACTAGCAGTGAAAATTCTTCCGGAATCAAAAGAGGATGATGAAGAAGAACACAGATTGGCATATATTGAAAAATTTGAAAGCAGTTATGCAGTAGGTAATGCTGCTCTTGCGATTTCGCAGGTAGAAAGTGAAGTAAACCGTATGCTTACAATGGTAAAGAAAAATACGGAAACAGGTTTCAATGCACTTCTTCGCATAGACAAAATTGATGAAGCAAAAATGTTGGACAGAGAAGAATATATCGATTATTTAAATAAAGAAATTTCAAAATATATCGTAGGTCTTATGGGAACAGAAATGGCAGACGAAGACTTGCGAAGAATTAATGCATATTATAAAATTATTTCTAACATTGAACGTGTGGGAGATCACGCGATGAATTTCTTAGGATATGCAAAAGATTTGAAACAGTGGGAGATGAAACTTTCTGAGTCAGCGTTAAAAGAAGTTGAAGAGATGAAATTACTCTGTGCAAAAGCGTTAGAAGATGTTACTGTTACGGATATTTCTAAAGCGGAAAAGGTTTTGGAAAAGGCTGCTCAGAATGAACAGAAGATTGATGATATGAAAGAAATCTATCTGAAAGAACAGATTGAAAGAATGAAAACAGGTAACTGTAGAGCAGAAACAGGAATTATTTTTTCGGAAATTCTTACGGATTTTGAAAGAATCGGTGATCATATCTTAAATATTGGTGAACAATACAACGAAATGATGTAATAACATTGCTAGTTTTTCTTGAAAGCGGTATAATAAACTTACAACACATAATAAAGCAAAGGAGACTTTCTTATGAAGATAGATATGCATTGTCATGTGAAGGAAGGTTCGATAGACAGTAAAGTAAGTTTGGATGAATATATTACAATTTTAAAACAAAATGGTTTTCAGGGAATGTTGATTACAGACCATAATACTTACAAAGGATACCGTTACTGGAAAGAAAATATGCGTGGGAAAAAACATACGGATTTTGTTGTGTTAAAAGGTATCGAGTATGATACGCGAGATGCGGGACATATTATTGTTATTATGCCGGAAGGGGTAAAGATGCGTCTTTTAGAGGTGAAAGGCCTTCCGGTGTCTGTTCTGATTGATTTTGTTCATAAGAACGGTGGTATTTTAGGACCTGCACATCCATGTGGAGAGAAATATTTGAGTTATACAAATACGAAAAGATTTTTTAAATCACCGGAATTAATTAAGAGATTTGATTTCTTTGAAGGATTTAATGCGTGTGAACCGGAAGTATCTAATGAAGCGGCGATGAAATTGGTAACACGCTATCATAAACCGGCGGTTGCGGGAAGCGACTCTCACAAACCGGAATGTGTTGGAAAGGCATATACGATTTTACCTGAGTATGTTACTTGTGAAACAGAATTGATTACGCTAATCCGAAAGAAAGTTCCGATTGAAGTTGGCGGGACATTATATGCGAAGACAACAAAGGAGAAATTGGGCAAGGCGAGTAAGATTTTGACATATTCTTTCTGGATATACAATAAAGGAGGAAATCTTCTGAAAGCGCATAAACGAAAAGGAAAAGAGAAGGAAGAAAATCCTGTGGATGCAATAGACCCGATTGAAGTAGAACTTTTAGCAAAGAAAAAATTGAAAAATATATCATAACAAGAAGGTATGTCTTTTGGCATACCTTCTTATTTATAAATGATTAGAAAGAGGGTGAAGATATAGTATTAGATGGTATATGGATATTTCTACTGTTTATTATTTCCATACAGGATATAAGATATAAAAAAATAGAAAATAAATGGATTTTGATTTTATTATTGTGTGGTTTGTGCAAGGGCTTTGCTCTTAAATGGTTTGTGGGAGCGATGACGGCAGGAATAGTCTTTTTTCTTATACTGATTTTGGTTCCGGCAAGTTTCGGTGGAGGGGATGTGAAATTGAGTGTTGCACTCGGTTATTATTTGGGAGCGGAAAAATGGTTTTATAGTTTTGCAACTGCCATATTTTTGGCGGGAATAGTTATTGTAGGAAAATATATTTTGGGAAAGATAGGGAAAGAGGAAGAGATAGCGTTTGGACCCTGTCTTTGTCTGGGAGCGGTGGCAATGAAAGTTTTTATGTAAATAATAGTGACAGAATGATAGTGAATTGATATAATTAATAAGGTTAGGCTGTTTTAGTATTTAATGCAAATAAAAGCAAGGAGATAGAATAATGGAAAAAGTAGAATTTTTACCTGTGCTGTTGGCCAGTGATATTAATGTATACAGTATGGCAAGAGCATTTCATGAAGAGTATGGAATTAAGTCATTAGTTGTAGCGAGAAGTTCCAGCAATATCATTGCAAACAGTAAGATTCTTGTATATAGAGAAAGAGCGGGATTGGACAAGACGGAAGTTTTTCTTAAGGAAATGAATGACATATATAAGAAATACGGAAAAGCGAAGAAACTTATTCTCATCGGTTGTGCAGACCACTATGTACGTCTGATTGTGGAAAATAAGGCTGAATTAAAGGATAAATTTATTTTACCTTATACGGATAAGGAAGTGTTGGATAACATTGTCTTAAAAGAAACTTTCTATGAATTGTGTGAGAAATACAATTTAGATTACGCAAAAACATTTATCTATAAACCGGAAATGAATTTTGAGTTTGATTTAAAAGATATGTTGTTTCCGGTAGTGTTGAAAGCTTCAGATAGTGTTAAGTTTCATCGCAATAAATTTGAAGGTTTTCACAAGGCATACTTTATCGATACGAAAGAAGAGTTAGTGGACACATTGAAATTGATTTACAAAAACGGTTATGATGATAACATGATTATTCAAGAGAAAGTTCCGGGTGAAGACGCGGCAATGTATGATTTGCAAATCTATGTTGGAAGTGACCATAAAGTAAAAATGATGAATCTCGGAAATGTTGTGTTGGAAGAACATACTCCTACAGCAATTGGTAACAATGCAGCAACAATTACAATGTCAGATTATAATGAAGAATTAATGAAAAAAATACAGTTTTTAATGGAAGATATTGGATATGAAGGCTTTGCGGACTGCGACTTAAAATATGACTATCGTGACGGTAAATATAAAATGTTTGAAATTAATATCAGACAGGGCAGAAGCCACTATCGTGTAACAGGCGGAGGTTACAATTTAGCAAAATATGTTGTGGATGATTATGTATATCATAAAGAAATTCCGACAACTTATGTAAAAGATGAATATTTCTGGCATGTTGTTCCCCTTGGAGTTGTCTATAAATATGTAAAGGATAAAGATAAGATTGCTAAGATTAAAGAATTAGTAAAACAGGGGAAAGTATGTGATTCCTTCTATTATAAAGAGGATATGTGTCTGAAGAGAAGGATTATGTATTGGCTCAGATGTATGAACCACTATAAAAAATATAAGAAATATTTTTAAAAAGAGGTATAAAAATACCAAATTTTGATGTTACATCAAGATTTGGTATTTTTTGTTGATTTTATTTAAAAAAGTAAACCGATACGGTATACGATAAAACTCATCATCCATGCAACGATAAGTTGGAAACTAATAATTGCAAATGTAAGTTTTTTACTATGTACCTCTCTGTTGATTGTAGCGATTGTGGCGGTACACGGTACATATAAAAGACAGAATACCATAAGTGCGTATGCATTTGCCGTTCCAAATCCTATTCCGCCAAGTGTAGCGGCCAAAGCGCTCATACCACTTGTGGAAGTAATGTTCTGTATGCCAAAGAGTACACCACAACTCGAAACAACAACTTCTTTAGCGGCAATTCCGGCGATAAGTGCAACAATAATCTGCCAGTAACCAAGACCGAGCGGTTTGAATATAGGAACGATAAGTCTTCCTGCCATAGAGCCGAAACTCTGTGTAATATCCGTCACATATCCGGTTGGACCAAAGTTTAATAAAATCCACATAATGACAGATGCAATAAAGATAACAGTTCCCGCTTTTGTCAGATAATCTTTTATTTTTTCCCAAACATAAATTGCGATTGTATGCGCGTTTGGTGTCTTGTATTCAGGAAGTTCAATAAGCAGAGCGTGTTCTGCTTTACTTCCGTCAAATTTAGAAATGATATATGCAGTTACGATTGCAACAATAATTCCAATAAGATACATAGAATAGGAAACAAGCATGGCGTGTTTCGGGAAAAACATTTGTGAAAACAAAACGTAAATCGGTAATCTTGCGCTGCAAGACATAAACGGTGTCACAAGAATTGTTTTCAGCCTGTCTTTTTTGTGTTCTAATGCACGAGAAGCCATAATGGCAGGAACGGAGCAACCAAATCCTAAAAGAAGGGGAATAAATGCACGTCCTGATAAACCTAATTTACTCATAATATCGTCCATGACAAAAGCAACTCTCGACATATATCCGCTGTCTTCAAGGAAAGCAAGGGAGAGGAAGAGGATGAAAATATTTGGTAGGAAAGTAAGGATACCGCCTACTCCCGAAATAATACCGTCTACAACAAGAGAGATAACCATATCACTTGCGTGGAAAGAGGCAAGCATATTAGCAATATTTCCGGAGAAAAATTCTAAGAAAATCTCAAAGTATCCTTTCAGCCAGTCCCCAATAGTAAAGGTAAAGAAGAAGACAAGCGCCATAATGCCAAGGAATATAGGAAGTCCCCATATTTTGTGCGTCAGATAAAAATCAATTTTTTCTGTTCGTTCTTCTTTTTGGGCTTTATTTACTAAAACTTCTTTTATGATTTCTTCTATAAAATCATATTTTTGGTTGATAATTTCTGTTTCATAATTTTTTGTTAAAAGGTGTGACAATTCAAGCGGATGACGTTTTAATACTTCAGCATCATTTTCTAAAATTTTGATAGCGTGCCATCTTTTTAAATCACTGTCAGGATAGTGTTTGTCAAATTCATCCTGAATTAAGTCAATTTTATCTTCAATTTCATCGGAATATACCATGGCATATTCATGATGATGATTATGATGATGCTTTGGAGTATGCTCATGATGATGATGAATGAATTTACTCTGCTGTGCATAATCTTTATGATGTGCAATAGCGTGCAGAAGTATGGAAAGCCCTGTTTTTTTGCGGGCGGAAACAGGAATTGCAGGGATTCCAAGCATCTCAGGAAGTCTGTGCAAATCAATTTCCATTCCACGTTCTTCAACAATATCCATCATATTCAAAGCCAGAATAACAGGTTTTCCTAATTCAATCAATTGAAGAGTAAGATATAAGTTACGCTCCAATGAGGATGCATCCACTACGTCTACGATAACATCCACGTCATCACTTAAAATGCATTCACGGGAAACTTTTTCTTCCATTGTATAGGAAGTTAGGCTGTATATTCCCGGAAGGTCAATAAGTTTAAATGTGTCGCCTTTATATGTTGTTGTGCCTTCTTTCTTTTCTACGGTTACGCCGGGCCAGTTTGCAACTTTTAAATTTGCACCGGTGAAGGCATTGAAAAGAGTTGTTTTTCCACAGTTTGGATTTCCGATGAATCCTACTTTAATTACATTATCCATTTTTCACCTCGGTTACTGTGATATGCTCTGCAATTCGTTTGCCGATAGCAAAGCGTGTACCACGGAATTTTATTGTAAGAGCGCCTTTTTTATTATTGTTCAGAATAGTTATAAGCGTACCGTGAGTAAGTCCAAGTGCTTCCAAACGTCGCTCTAACTGTAATTCTAAATCAATATTCTCTACACGATATACATGATGATTTAAGCCCTGTTTCAAATACATGAGTAAACCTCCAAATGCTATTGATAATTATTATCTGCTGAATATTGTAAAACGATATGAAGCAAAATTCAAGTATTTTGTTGGTAAAAGGAGGAATTGTGTTATAATAAAGTCACGTTAATTGAAAGGAGAAAGGCTATGAATGGATATGAAATAATTATATGCTTTTTCATATATGGATTTTTAGGATGGTGCACAGAAGTGGCATTTGCGGCTGTAAAGGAAAGACGGTTTGTCAACAGAGGATTTTTAAACGGACCGATTTGCCCGATTTACGGGGTGGGAGTTGTTATGGTTGTACAACTTTTAATGCCGTATAAGTCAAATTTGTTTTTGTTATATGTAACATCGGTAATTGTTGTGACGGCTTTAGAGTGGCTGACAGGGTTTGCACTGGATAAAATTTTTCATAATAAATGGTGGGATTATTCAGGGATGCCGTTAAATCTAAATGGATATGTATGCCTGTTGTTTTCACTTATTTGGGGAGTTGCCTGTGTAGCAATTGTAAAATGGATTCATCCGCTTATCTATAAAGGAGTTGTATTCCTTCCTGTATGGCTTCTGGTTGTTTTGGATTTGATTTTCGGTATAGCGATTTTGGCAGATCTTTTTGCAACGGTTTCTAAGATTTTGAAAGTGAATAAACATTTAGAAAGAATGGAAGAAATCGCAGCAGAGTTGCATCGCATTTCTGATGAAATCGGACAAAATATCTCAAAAGGTGTTTTAGAAGTTAGTGAGAGAAGGGATGATATTTCTGAAGAAATGGCTGAAAAGATTGCTGAGTTGAAACAGAAATATCGGGAGTTAGCAGTACATAATGCGAAAAACATGAAGCGTCTTATGAAAGCGTTTCCTCGCATGACGCCGAGAAAACATAAGGAGATTATTGATGAACTCAAAAATTATTTAAAAAAGAAATAAATTCAAAAGAACATAAGGGGAGATAAAAATGAGAATCGTAGATTTGATTTCAATGGGAAAAGAATATTTAATTTTGGGAGTTATTGGCATTTCTATTATTATGGTAATTGTATTTGCAGTGTATAGATTTTTGCTAAAAGGGAAGAAAAAATGCAAATTAAGTAAGGTTTTCGGGTGGGTTGCACTTGGAAGTTACATGGTAATTGTATTGGGAGTGACCTTACTCAGTAGAACGGAAACATGGGGGAGTGGAAGTGTTTTACCACTATTTTATTCTTACCGTGATGCCTGGATAAATTTTTCCGTAACGGCATGGCGAAATATCATTTTAAATATATGTATGTTTGTACCTCTTGGAATTTTATTGCCGAGTGTAATGAAGTTTTTCAGAAGTTTTTGGAAGACATATCTGGCAGGTTTTCTATTTACATTATTTATAGAAGTAGTTCAATTATTCGGGAAAAGAGGAATTTTTGAACTGGACGATATACTGCATAACACAGTGGGAATGATGATTGGGTATGGAATTTATGTACTTGTTGTTATAATTATTAAGAAGTATAAAAACGAGGAGATTTCTTGGAAAAAAGTTGTGAGTCTACAGTTACCGCTTATAATCTGTCTTGTCGGTTTTTCAGTGATTTTTATTTCCTATAGTAATAAAGAACTTGGAAATGTGGGTGGACAGTATATTGTAACTTATGATAAAGACAAGTTAGAAGTAAAAACGAATAATCAATATAGTAAAAAAGTAAAGAAAGTTCAGGTATATCGGTTTAAGATGTGGAGCAAAGCGGATACGATTGATTTTGCGAAAAAATTTTTTCAAAGGTTAGGTACGGAATTGGATGTAGAGAGAAATGATTTTTATGAAGATACTGCTGTTTTTTATGCGAAAGACCAGAAAAGTCTTTGGGTAGATTATGCAGGCGGAACATATGAATTGAATGAGCCGTTTTCTGAAACCGATAAAGTGAAAACAGACATTTCCGAACAAGAGGTTCGCAAAGTACTTGAGAAATATGGTATCATTGTTCCTAAGAAGGCAGTTTTTAGTAAAACTGAAGGTAGATATAGATTTTCCGTAGAAAAGTTTATGGAAAATGGCAGTATGATGGACGGACAGATTAGCGGAGAATTAAGCGAAGACGGAAAAATATTGGAAGTGCATTACGGATTAAAGCAATGTAAAATATATAAAACATTTAAGGGAATAAGTGAGCAGGAAGCATTTGAACAAATCTGTTCGGGTAAGTTTTGGTATCCTTACGGAAGAGAAGATAAACTTTCCGTTTTGGTTAAAGAGTGCAAAATAGGATATGAAACGGATTCAAAAGGATATTATCAGCCGGTATATTTATTTGACTGTGAGATAAACGGAGAGAAGAATGAAATAAAGATTCCTGTATTGCAGTAGGAAGAAAAGATAGAAAAGATAGTTTATACTGTCTTTTCTATTTTTTTGCCTTCTTTTAAAAATCTTAAGAATTTGGCGGAAAGATTCAATATTTCTTAAATAAGCCATTAAAAAGCCTTAACGTTAAGTTGGTAAAATATCAATAGAAACGGAGGATGGAAAAATGAAAACGAAAACAAAACGAATTTTAAATATAATTACAGCGATTAGTTTGATTTCTATTATTGCATTTGTTTTATATGGAATGCGTACGGGGATTTTAACAGATAGAGAACGGTTGGAAATACTTGTAGGAAAAAGTGGAGTGTGGGGACCGATTTTATTTATTCTTATCCAGATGATACAAGTTGTCATACCGATTGTGCCGGGAGGAATCACCTGTGGTGTAGGCGTAGTTATTTTTGGCGCTTGGGGAGGTCTTCTTTACAATTATATCGGAATTGTGGCAGGTTCGTTGATTAATTTCTATCTGGCAAGAAGATACGGAACTTGCTTTGTAAAATATTTTGTTAAAGAAGAAATATATGAAAAATATGCAGGCTGGCTGGAAAAAGGAAAGAAATTTGACAAGTTTTTTGCATTGGCGATTTTCTTTCCGTGTGCCCCTGACGATGTGCTTTGTCTTATTGCAGGACTGACAAAGATGACATGGAAACGATTTACAACAATTATTTTGCTTGGGAAACCACTATCTATTGCAATGTACAGTATGGCATTGGTTTATGCGGGCAGTTGGATAGAAAGATTTATTGCGTAAGGAGGAAGAGATATGAGAGTATTGATTACTACAGATTTATTTAAACCGACAATTAACGGCGTAGTGACATCCATTTTAAATTTAGAGAGTGAGTTAAAAGAAAAGGGACATGAAGTGAAAATATTGGCGGTTTCACAAAATATATATTCTTATCGGGAAGAGAATGCGTATTATATTAAATCAGTGCCGTCGCATATTTATCCGGAGGTGCGTGTTCCGGTTTCAAAAGCATCTGCTTTTGTGGAAGAATTGATTGAGTGGAAACCGGATATTATTCACAGCCAATGTGAATTTTTCAGTTATGGATTTGCAAAAAGAATTGCAAAGGCAACAAATGCAAGGATTGTGCATACATATCATACGTTATATGAACAGTATACGGAATACATTCCGATTGGAAAAAGACTTGGAAGGGCGGCTCTTGGGAAATGGATGAAAATGAGGTTGAAAGATACAGATTTAATTATCGCACCGACAAAAAAGGTAGAGCAGACTTTACGGCAGTATGGGGTGACAAAGAATATTCGTATTGTACCGACAGGAATTTGTCTTGAAAAATTTAAAAGCCCTATAAATGAAAAGATGGTAGAACAGTTGAAAGAAGAATATGGCATTGAAAAAGAAGATAAAGTTTTATTGAGTTTAGGAAGGCTCGGATTTGAAAAACGGATTGATGAACTTTTATACGGGATGAAAGAAATTATAAAAATGCAGAGTAATATAAAACTTTTAATTGTAGGGGGAGGACCGGCGAGAGAAAGTTTGGAAAAACTGACAGATGAATTAAAGTTAAGAGAGTATGTTCGCTTTGCGGGAATGGTTAATCCTAAAGATGTACAGACATATTATCACCTTGGAGATGTGTTTGTTTGTGCATCTACAAGCGAAACTCAAGGACTTACTTATATTGAGGCGGCAGCCAGCGGACTTCCGCTTATTTGTAGAAAAGATGCCTGCCTGTATGGTGTACTTGAGGAAGGTGGAAATGGTTTTTCTTATCAGGATATTTACCGATTTGCCAAATATGTCAGAACTTATGTGGCGGATGAAGAGTGGATTGGGCAGGCAGGACAGCACAGTAAAAAAGTTGCAGAAAAATATAACACAAATCTGTTCGGGAAAGCCGTGGAAGGAATTTACAAAGAAGAAATGATAAAAGGAGGTTTGGAACAATATGAAAGTATTACTTTATGCGAAAAATCAGCAAGTCGTATCTAAAAGTGGTGTCGGAAAAGCAATGTCTATGCAAAAAGAGGCTCTTCTTGCAAACGGTGTTGAAGTGACGGAAAACAGTGAGGAGGACTATGATGTAGTGCATATCAATACGATATTTCCAAGCGATTATAAAATAGCCAAGCGTGCAAAAAAAGAAGGAAAAAAAGTAGTGTATCACGCACATTCCACCAAAGAAGATTTCCGAAATTCCTTTATCGGCTCAAATTTGGCTGCTCCTTTTTTTAAGAGATGGATAATGAAATGCTATCAGTTAGGAGATATTATTTTAACGCCGACAGAATATTCAAAGAGTTTGCTGAAAGGCTATGGAATACAAAATCCGATTTACGCTATTTCAAATGGAGTAGATACGGAACTTTTTCAGAAAAATATGCTTGTGCGAGAAGACTTCCGAAAAAAGTACGGTTTAAGGCAAAATGATAAAGTGATTATGTCGGTGGGGCTTTATTTTGAAAGAAAAGGTATTTTAGATTTTGTGGAATTGGCGGAACAGATGCCGGAGTACAAATTTATTTGGTTTGGTTACACTCCGGATATTCAGATTCCGTCTAAAGTGAGAAAGGCTATACACAGAGAACTGCCAAATCTTATTTTTGCGGGATATGTGTCGAAAGAAGAATTAATTGATGCCTACAGCAGTTGTGATTTGTTTTTCTTTCCGTCTTACGAGGAAACAGAAGGGATTGTTGTACTGGAGGCGTTATCGTCAGAAATTCCAGTGTTGTTAAGAGATATTCCTGTATATGAGAATTGGCTGGAAAATAGAAAAGATGTGTATAAGGGTAAAACAAACGAGGAATTTTCTTCTTTGATAAAAGATATTTTAGAAAAACGCATTCCGGTTTTGACGTGGAATGGCAGGAAAAGGGCGTTGGAAAGAGATGTAAACTGTCAGGCAAAAAAATTAAACCGATATTATGAACAACTTGTCTAAAAAAGATTATAGGGTTTCTCCGCAAATATTAAGGAAAGCGGGGAAATCCTATTGACAAATGTAAAAATGTAGCATATGATTTATTTACTCGTCTAATTACATATCAAATATTCAGAGGGATAATCTTCCCAAGTATTCAAAGCGAGAACAATTATATTTCAGAAAGGAGGTTTAGTTTATTTATTTGAGTTAAAAGTAAAAAATATATAAACAGGGAGGTTTTTATTTGGTGAAAAAAGTAAAAAAAGAAGCAATAAGTATAGTATTATTGGTGTGTGTCTTAATTTCCTTTCCGACATACAGAAAAGTTGTTTATGCACAGGAGAAAGGAAATGTAACTATTCCTAAAATGATAAGAATTACGACAAGTCGGTATAAAATTACCCAGTATGGTAAAGAAAGCAGAGGAACATATGGGGTTATGTTTTTTGTGAAGAATGGAAATTCCCAACGGGTCGGATACTGTATGGATTTTGGCAAGAAACTTCCGGTAAATAAACCGTTGCAGGAATTATCGGAAAAGCAGAATGAACAACTGAAAGCAGCGCTTGAGTTTGGGTATCAGTTGATGACAGACACCCCGACAAACAAACAGAAAGCCCAATATGGAGCGACACAGGTAACAGTTTGGAATATTGTAGAGGGAGTACATGGAACGCCAAAAGCGCGAAAAGCAATGGAGGAGTACAGCCAATCTTTGAAAAATGCGTCCGATGGTTTGGCATTTTACGATGAGTTGAATCGAAAAATAAGCGAGATGGGAAAACTACCAAGTTTTTTGAGTGATAAAAAGGATGATACGAAAAGTCATATGTTGACATGGAATACGCAAAAAAGTCGTTATGAAATCATTCTGACTGATGAAGATAAGGTGGATTGTAAATTGCAGATTCCAGGAAATTCTTCATTAAAAATGGAATGTGTCAATCAGGAAAAGAAGGAATATTGTCTGTTTAGTGAAAAAGATTTTGCAAAAGAACAGATAATTGAAGTTAAGCGGACAGATGAATTAAGTGGTACACGCCCATATTTGATTTACGGGGCGGAAGGAGCGGAATATCAGAAAGCAGTTGCATATAATCCGCAAGGTGTGAAAGGTTTTGCGAAAGGGTATTTAAAGGCGAAAACAGAAAAAGGGCGGATTGAAATTAATAAAACGGATGCGGAAACACAACTGACAGACATCACTTTTGCAGGAACGGAATACGAACTTTTAACGGCAGAAAAAGAGAGAATACAGATATTAGAAATTAATGAGAAAGGGCGTGCATTTTCAAAAGAGTTGCCGGCGGGAACATACTATGTGCGTGAAATTAAAGCGCCGACAGGTTACAATATAGATACAACTGTACATAAGGTTACGCTTCCTTCAGAAGAAAATACACTGTATGCAAGAGTACATTCTAAAGAATATATTATTCGAGGTGATGTGGAAATTAAAAAGGTTAGCGAGGGTAAACCAATGCCGAATGTGGAATTTACACTGACAAATAAGACAACCGGTGAAAAGATAATTATTAAAACTGATGAAAGTGGAATAGCAACGACAAAGAAGAAAGGCAGCAAAAGAGGGGCGCTTGTCTATGGAACATATACAATAGAAGAAACAAAATATCCTGAAGGCTATATTCCAATAGAGCCGTTTGACATTGTTGTTGAACAGGAAAATATAATTTTGACGTATACTTTGGAAAATCAGGCTATCAAAGGGAAAATTAGGATTGAAAAAAAGGATAACGATACGAAGAGGTTATTGGACGGAGCTGTTTTTGAAATAAGTGTGAAAGAAGATATAAAAGCAGCAGACGGTAGTCTGTTGGCAGAAAAAGGAGAAATTATTGAAAAAATAGAAACAAAAGACGGTATTGCCGAAAGCAAAGAACTGTATCTTGGAACATATCTTATAAAAGAAGTTAAAGCACCGAAAGGGTATATACTTCCGAAAAAATATCATGAAGTACATCTGAAATCTAGGGGAGAGAAAATCCCTGTCTTTACGGAGTATCTTTCCGTAGAAAATCAAAAAGAAGAAAAAATCGAAGAAGTGAAAACGGGAGATAACGGTAAAATAGGGACATATATAGTATTTTTCCTTTTATCTGCGTCGGTTTTATTAAACGGATACCGTTTATACAGAAAGAAAAAAGAATAATCTGTTGTAAGATGATTGACAAAGCAATAACGGAAACTTTATAATAGTTACCAAAAGGAACTACTAATTCAAAGAGGAGGAAGAATATGTTATTGCTTTCAAAGAAAGATATTCAAAAAGTATTTACAATGCAGGATGCTATCGAGGCAGATAAAGAAGCATTTACTCTTTTTTCTGAGGGAAAAAGTGTTGTGCCTCTCCGAACAAATATAGGAGCGCCTAAACATGAAGGAGCATTTTTATTTATGCCTTCTTATGTGGAAGATTTGGAATGTTCAGCGATTAAGATTGTAAATGTATTTCCGAATAATATAGAGAAAGGGCTTCCGACAACACCGGCACAGGTATTGTTGATTGACGGAACAACAGGAGTTGTTATTTCTGTATTGGACGGTACATATGTAACACAACTTCGTACGGGAGCGGCATCAGGAGCAGCGTTTGATGTGTTGGCAAATCAGACAGCGAAAAAAGGTGCATTAATCGGAACAGGCGGGCAGGCTGCTACGCAGTTGGAAGCAATGCTTGCAATAAGAGAATTAGAAGAAGTAAAAGTTTATGATATTAATCAGCAGAGAACAGAAGAATTTGTAGCAAGAATGAATGAGGAACTTGCTTCATATGGTACCAAAATTATTGCGGCGGCAAGTTCGGACGAAGCGATTGAAGATGCAGATATGATCGTAACAGTTACACCTTCGTCTAAACCTGTATTTGACGGAAATAAAGTAAAAGCAGGAGCAACGGTAAGTTGTGTCGGCTCTTATCAGCCACATATGCAGGAAATGGATTCTGTTATTTTGCAGAGAGCAGGAAAAATTTATTTTGATTCGGAGGAAGCGGTTTTATCGGAAGCGGGAGATATTCTTATCCCTCTTGCAGAGGGATTGATTACAAAAGAGGATTTCACAGGAGATTTAGGAGATGTTCTTCTTGGAAAAGTAGTTGGACGAGAATCAGAGGAAGAAATCATTGTCTTTAAAACGGTAGGAATCGGAACACAGGATCTTGTAACGGCAAAACGCATTTATGATAAAGCGGTTGAGCAGAAAATCGGAACAGAGTGGAATTCATAATACATAAGGAGGAAGAAAAAATGAGTCAGGCATATTGGAATGGTGCAGAGGCAGCACATAGACGAGTAATGATGAAAGCGGCAGGATATTCAGATGAAGATATTCGTAAAAAGCCACATATTGGAGTACCAAATTCATTTATGGAGGGTTCTCCGGGAAGCGCACATTTAAGACAGATTGCAGAAGCGGTAAAACAGGGTATCTGGGAAGCCGGCGGAGTTCCTGTGGAATTTGGTATTCCTGCTACTTGCGGAAATATTGCAAACGGTGCAGAAGAATTAAAATATGAACAGGTAGGAAGAGATATCGTTGCCATGTCTGTAGAATTTGTTACAAAAGTACACAACTTTGATGGTTTAGTCATGATTGCGTCATGTGATAACATTATTGCGGGATGCTATCTTGCGGCAGCAAGACTTGACATTCCATCGATGGTTGTTACGGGAGGCTCTATGCAGCCGGGACATCACTGTGGAAAAGCGATTGTAGAAGCAGATTTGGATGTGGCGAGATTTTCGGGAGCAGGTGAAGAATATTTAGATGAACTGGAAGAAGCAGTATGCCCATCTTTTGGTGCGTGTCCGTCTATGGGAACAGCAAATACAATGCAGATGTTGGGTGAAGTATTTAACCTTGTTATGCCAGGAACAGCAACAGTTCCTGCATCTGATAATAAGAAACTTCGTCAGGCGAGAATGGCAGGGAAATATGCGGTAGAATTAGTGAAATCAGGAAGAAAACCGTCAGATTTAATTACGAAAGAAGTATTATTAAATGCAATTATGTTTGATATGGCAGTGGCAGGTTCCACAAATGCGGTTTTACATATTTTAACAATGGCATATGAATTGGGACTTGATATTACATTAGAAGACTTTGAAAAATATGCAAAAGAAATTCCATGCATAAATGCGGTTATTCCGAGCGGTCCGTATACAGTTGTAGATTTTCATTATGCGGGCGGAGTTCCAAATGTATTAAAAATGCTTGAATCTAAATTATATAAAGATGTTCCGATGATGACAGGAATTACATTAGGAGAATTTTTAAGTCAATTGACTGCAAAACCAAATGAAGTGATTCATAGTCTGGAAAAACCGTTATTTAATGAACCGGGATTAAAAGTTCTTCGTGGAAATATTGCACCAAACGGTGCAATCGTAAGACCTACAGGTGTTCCGAAAGAAGTTAAATATATTAAAGGGAAAGCAAAGGTATTTGATGGTGACAGAATGGCGTTTGAAGCGATTGAAAGCGGTAAGATTGTTGCCGGAGATATTATTGTTATCCGTTATGAAGGATGTAAAGGCGCACCGGGAATGAAAGAACTTATGTTAAGTATTGATGCTCTTATTGGTTTGGGCTTACATACAAGTGTAGGTCTTATTACGGATGCAAGATTTTCAGGATTTAATTACGGGGCAATTGTAGGACACGTTTCTCCTGAAGCTTATGACGGAGGAGTGATTGCTCTTGTGGAAGATGGAGATGAAATTATTTTGGACACAATTAATGGAGAAGCAACATTGTGTGTATCAGATGAAGAATTAGCGACACGAAGAGAAAAATGGGTATGTCCTCCGTTAAAAGAACAGAAAGGTTGTTTGAACTTATTTGCAAGAAACTGCCGTCCGGCAGAAGAGGGCGGTGCAATGCAACCTTGGTAAATGTAATTCCATTGTTAAATAAAATCGGTCTGACAGAGGCGGAAAGCAAGGCATATTTATCTTTGCTTCGCTACGGAAGTTCGTCCGGATATGAAGTAAGCAAAGTATCAGGAGTACCGCGTTCTAAAATATATAATATTTTGGAAACATTAGTGACAAAGGGATTTGTCCGATTTACAGAAGGAGAGGGAACAAATCAGTATTTGGCAGTTCCGATAGAAGAAGTGTCTGAGAGAATACAAAAGGAAATGAAGGACACGTTAGAAGAATTGACTTTACAGTTAAAAGAATACGAAACTTCCACAGATTTAGAGTATATATGGCATATTAGGGAATATAAAAATGTATTTGCAAAATGCAGAAATATTATTCAGCATACGGAAGAAGAACTTCTTATTCAAATATGGGAAGAAGATTTACCGCAGGTAGAGAAAGAATTAAAGGAATTAGAAGAAAAAGATGTACGGCTTGGAATTGTATACTTTAGTGAAGATGAAAATTCGTCCATACCGTTTAAGCACTATAGCAGACACGGTATGCTTTCAGAAAAGAGAAAGGAAATGGGAGGAAGATTTATTACGCTCGTTTCTGATGAAAAAGAAGTGATTTTCGGACAAATTGTAAATGAAACAGTCGCTGAGGTCATTTGGACAAAGTCAAAACCAATGATAGCAATGTCTGCGGAATGTGTGCGGCATGATATGTATTTCTATAAAAATGCAGGAAAATTCAAAGAAGAAATGCAGGAAGAATTCGGAAAAGATTATATTAAAATCAGAGATATTTTTTAGGGAAAAGAAACTTTAGTTGTACGGAAGTATGATTAAAGTTTCTTTTCTATTATGAAAATATCTTGACTTTTTATGCGGGTATGAATTAGGATAGTGCGTATAATTTTTACATAAGAGAATAAGGAGGGTAAAGGATATGGAAAAAAACAAGGGAAGAGCGATTGCATTACTTCCAATCGGAGTATTTTTAGTTATTTTTCTTGGAGCAGGTATAGTTACGGGAGATTTCTATACAATGCCTGCTATTGTAGCATTTTTAATTGCACTGCTCGTTGCTTTTTTGCAAAATAAAAATCTGTCATTCGGAGAAAAATTGAAGGTGATTTCCAAAGGGGTGGGGGATGAGAATATTATCACAATGAGTCTGATTTTTCTATGTGCGGGAGGATTTTCAGGAGCAGTTACGGCAGCAGGGGGAGCAGACAGTACGGTGAATTTTGGATTATCCATTCTGCCTTCAAATGTTGCGGTAGTGGGATTATTTGTAATCGGATGCTTTATTTCCGTGTCAATGGGAACATCCATGGGGACGATTGCGGCATTAGCGCCGATTGCGGTTGGAATTAGTGAAAAGACAGGATTTCCAATGGCGGTATGTATAGGTGCGGTAGTATGTGGTGCGATGTTCGGGGATAATCTTTCCATGATTTCGGATACAACTATTGCGGCGGTCAAGACACAGGGATGTGAGATGAAGGATAAGTTTAAGGCAAACTTTTTTATTGTACTTCCGGCAGCAATTATTACAATTATTATTTTCTTTCTTATGACAAGAAACGGAAACTTTACGATGACGCAGGAACTTCCATATAATATCTGGCAGATACTTCCATATATTGTAGTACTTATCGGTGCATTGATAGGAATAAATGTATTTGTCGTTTTAATTAGCGGATCAGTACTTTCTCTTATTGTCGGAGTGGCAACGGGAAGTATTGCTTTGGGAGATATTTTTATTGCTATCGGAGGAGGAACGATAGGTGACAGGACGATTGGCGGAGTGACGGGAATGTATGACATCACTATTATTTCTATTGTAGTTGCTTGTATTGTATCCCTTGTAAAAGAATATGGCGGAATACAGTTTATTTTAAATGTGATAAAAGGGCGTATTAAGGGCAGAAGAGGAGGAGAACTCGGTATTGCCGGATTGGCGCTTCTGGTTGATGCCTGCACGGCAAATAATACTGTGGCCATTGTAATGACAGGACCGATAGCAAAAGAAATCTGTGATGAATATCAGATCAGTCCGAAACGTTCTGCATCCCTACTTGATATATTCACTTCTGTGGGGCAGGGGATAATTCCATATGGCGCTCAACTTCTTTCGGCGGCAACATTAACGGGACTTACACCATTTGCGATTATGCCGTATTTATACTATCCGTTTTTAATGGCGATAAGTGCAGTTTTATTTATTTTATTCCGCAGAGAAAAAGGAAATAAATAACAAAAAAACTGTTAGTGAAATTTTTAACAAATGAATTGCAAAAAAATGTTTTTGCATATGAAAAAACAAAGAAAAAATGATGAAAAACCATACAAAATGCAAGATTCACAACTAAATCTTGCATTTTGTTTAATTTTATATTCAATTAGTGCATTTTATAACTTATAAATGAAGCGTAAAAATAATAAACTTTCAGATAAAATATTGACTTTTTACAGTAAAAATGAGATAATAAAACAAATTTGGAATTTCAAGGAGGAACATAATATGTCAACAAAAGCTTATTATCCACTTAGCGAAATCGGTGCGGGAAAAACAGGTTTTTCTAAAACCCGTTCTATCATCGAAGCAGCATTTTATGGAAACAACGTAGTAAAAGTCAGCACATTAAGAGAGGCATATGAATTAGCAAAAAATTCACCGGGAACAATTGTGACAGATATGCCAGTATATAGAGGAGAAGAATTTGGTCTTGATAAAGATGCAAAAGTTCTTTTATTTAACGATGGAGCAGTAACAGGACGTTATGCAGCAGCACGCCGTATTAAAGGTGAACCGGGTGTTGATGCAGCAAAACTTGACAAAGTAACAATGGACGCTGTTTATGAATCACGTTGGAAAACAATGTATCATGCAGAAGTTTATGTTGGTCTTGATCCTGAATTTATGGTAAAAGCGCATCTACTTATTCCTGAAGGAGAAGAAAACATTATGTATAACTGGATGTTGAACTTCCAGTACATGTCTGATGAATATGTAAAAATGTATAAAAATTCAAAAGCAGTCGGCGACGGAAAAGAACCGGATATTTACATTTTCTCTGACCCACAATGGATTCCACAGGAAAGACCTGATGTTGACTACAGTTGCTTAAGCGACCCTCTTACATTATGTTATTTTGACACAGCGGAAAACTGTGCTTGTATTCTTGGAATGAGATACTTCGGAGAACATAAAAAAGGAACACTTACTATGGCATGGGCAATTGCAAACAGAAACGGATATGCTTCATGTCACGGTGGACAGAAAGAATATACATTACCTGACGGATCTAAATATGTAGCATCTGTATTTGGTTTATCAGGATCAGGTAAATCAACATTAACTCATGCTAAACATGATGGAAAATATCCTATCACGGTTCTTCATGATGATGCATTTATTATCAACACAGATACTTGTGCATCTGTAGCGTTAGAGCCTACATATTTTGATAAAACAGCAGATTATCCAACAGGATGCCCAGATAACCAGTACTTATTATCAGCACAGAACTGTTCAGCAACATTAGATGAAGACGGAAAAGTTCAGTTAGTAACAGAAGATATTAGAAATGGTAACGGACGTGCATTGAAATCTAAATTATGGTCACCAAACCGTGTAGATAAGATCGATGCTCCTGTAAATGCTATTTTCTGGATTATGAAAGACCCTACAATTCCACCTGTAGTAAAATTAAAAGGTGCTGCTTTGGCATCCGTTATGGGTGCAACACTTGCAACAAAAACATCTACAGCAGAACGTGTTGCAGCAGGAACAGACTTAAATGCTCTTCGTATCGTTCCTTATGCAAACCCATTTAGAACATACCCATTAGTAAATGACTACGAAAAATTCAAAAAATTAGTTGAAGAAAAGAATGTAGATTGCTATATCATCAACACAGGTGATTTCATGGGCAAAAAAGTTCAGCCAAAAGATACTTTAGGAATTTTGGAAACAATTGTAGAAGGTAAAGCAGAATTTAAACAGTGGGGTAACTTTGAAGATATCGAAATCATGGAATGGGAAGGATTTGTTCCTGACTTAAATGATGAAGATTATAAAGTACAGTTAAAGAACGCTATGCAGAATCGTGTAAGTGCAGTAGAAGGATTTGCTACAAAGAAAGACGGATATGATAAACTTCCTGATGAAGCATTAGAAGCACTTCAGAAATTAGTTGAAGAAGTTTAATAAAGATTGATAAAAAATAGAATGTGCATCGCACATTCTATTTTTTATGCTATAATAAAACAAAAATAGACAAGTAAAGGGAAGTTGATATGGCAAAATATATGAAAATTGTCCAAAATATTATGGAAGAAGTAAAAAAGGCTGTTATCGGAAAAGATGAGTGCATCAGAAAAGTTATGGCAGGGATTTTAGCGGGAGGACATATTCTGATTGAAGATATTCCGGGTGTGGGGAAGACAACGCTGGCACTGGCATTTGCGAGAAGTATGGGAATGAATTGGCATCGTATACAGTTTACGCCCGATGTGCTACTTGCGGATATTACGGGATTTTCTATGTATGATAAGTATACGGGAGAATTTTGCTATCAGGAGGGAGCAGTTATGTGTAATCTGCTTTTGGCAGATGAAATTAACAGAACTTCTCCAAAAACACAGTCAGCACTTCTTGAAGTGATGGAGGAAGGAACTGTTACTATTGATAAAGTGAGAAGGGAAGTGCCAAAACCTTTTGTTGTTATCGCTACGGAAAATCCGATTGGTTCTGCGGGTACACAGATGCTTCCGGAATCGCAGTTGGATCGTTTTTATATTTCCATGACGATAGGTTATCCTGAAATTCATCATGAAATTGAAATTATGAAAGGAAATCAGACGGGAGGTTTATTGGAATATGTACAGCCGGTTATCAGTACGGAAATGTTGATTTCTATTCAGGAGGAAGTAGGAAATGTTTATATACATGATGTGATTTATGAATATATTGCCGAACTTATTACAATGACAAGAAATCATCCGCTGATTGAGGTAGGAATAAGTCCAAGGGGAACGATTGCACTTGCGAAAATGACGAAGTCGGCAGCGTATTTGTCGGGGAGAGAATACTGTATTCCGAGTGATGTAAAAGAAATGTTTTATAGTGTTTCAAGACATCGTATCCAGTTAAATTCTAAAGCAAGAATCAATCATGTAAAGATAGATGACATTATAGAGGAGATTTTGAAGAAGGTGGAAGAACCTACACCGAAAAGAAAAATGGGGAAATAGAGAATGAAAAAATAATCTATTTTGTAATAATGGGGATAACTGTATATCTGAATATATTATACGATTGGAAAGAAGGAGCGTTAGTTCTTTCGGCGGAATTGGTATTTCTATTTTTTTGTCTTTTGGAGAGTTGCTTTGTGAGATTTAAAATAAAGGCACAGATGACAGTGAAAAGAGAACTTGTAGAGCAGGGGGAGGATATTCCTCTTTCTGTGGAAGTAGAGAATATAAGCGTTTTTCCGACAGTAGTTAGGGCAAAACTATTTATCAGATACGCGGGGGAGAAAAAGAAGATAAAACAGATATGGAAAATATATGCGGGTGGCAAAAAGAAAGAAAAAATTACTAAAAATATTTCCGTGCAAAAATGTGGAAAGATGGAAATTGAGTTGGAAAAAATAACCGTTTCAGATTGGTGGGGAGGATTTTCTTTTCAAAAGACAATAAAAGAACAGGAAAAAATTTTAATTATGCCTAAACCGTTTCCGGTGAACTTAACTATAAGTCATAAGACGAAATGGTTCCCCATTGAGAGTGAAGAGTATGCAAAAGACAGAAGTGGGGATGATAATACGGAAATTTATGAAATCAGAGAGTACAGAAATGGTGACCGTATGCAAAAAGTACATTGGAAAGTCAGTGCAAAACAGAATGATTTATATGTTAAAGAGTACAGTTATCCGTTAGGAGCAGGTGTGCTTGTTCTGTTAGAAGGTGGAAAAGTGGAGTATGGTAAAAAGGAGAACACTTCGCTGTTTTTACAGGGGGTCGCTTCTTTATCTGTAGCGATGCTTTATGAAAAATGTTCTCATTACATTGCGTGGCAAAAGAAAGGTGAGCCGTTTATTCAAAGAAGACTTATAAAAGATGAAGAAAGTTTTTATCAGTTTATTCCTGAGTTTTTGGAAATACAGGTAGATTTGCTTGAGTCAGATATGGAGGAACGTTACCGTTATCAGTATAGGAATGCTGTATATTCAACTAAGATTATTTTTACAAATACATTGGAACTACAGATAAATCAACAAGAAAGGTTACAAATTAATCAAGGGTTAGAACAATTTTTTGAAACAATGGAAATCATCGTTTAATATGGGAGAAACATGAAAAAGACAAGGATTTGGGAAGAAATAATACAGATGATTTATATAGTCATTGCACAGTTGGGGATTTTGTTTTCCGTGACGGAAACATTTTACATATCATATGATAAAGTAGAAATATATATATGTGTAGTAATTCTTTCTATTATTCTGTATATGCTGTCAAAAAGGGAACATTATGGAGGAATATTTCTTGGTGGAGGAATAGTTTTGGCAGAAAGTATACTCTTTTTCCGGCAGAAAGATGGTGTTTTCAAAGAAGTAAAACGTATTGGAAAAATCATTGCAGTACATATGGAAAATTATATGAGTAATGGAGAAATCGTTAATGTGTATGAAAATCAGAAATTTACAGCAGGGCTGTTATGTTTACTGATTTTAGTGTCAGGTGTAATTGTTCTTGCGATTGTCAGAATAAAAAGGTCACTCGGCGTGTTAGCGATTAGTTTTATTACTTTTTTTATACCGTTTATGGCGGGAAAAGAGCCGGATGCAAAGACACTTGTATGTGTAGGCGTTCTTTTGGTAACGGCAGGATTTTCAAAGAGAAAAGGAATTGAGGAAAAGGACAGAAAAACAGTCATATATTTAGGAATTATAATTGGGATTTTCTCAGTTATGATAGGTGGAATGTTGTTTCAACCGACAATCCAAAAAAGCGTGAACTATACAAAAAGATATAAGCCAAGCCTTATAGAGTTTTGGGAAAATAAACAGGCAGAGTTCTTCTCGGAAAAGACGGGAGTGGGAGGAGTAAACGGAGGGGAATTGGGCAGAGTTGACAGGTTAGAGCAGGATAATAAAATACATTTAAAAGTGACAGTCGGGGAAAAACCGAAAGATAGAATGTATTTAATGGGATTTATCGGGGAAACGTATACAGGACATGAATGGGAAGAGATAAGTGGATATGAAGATACAGGGATGTTTTATAGTATCATGGCAAATGACAAAGAGTATAGTTCGCTTTCAGATACAATAGAAATTGAGTACATTGATGCAAACAAAGAGTATGATTATCAGCCATATGGAAGTTCACTATACGGGGGAAGAAGCAGAACATTAAGTGATAAACGGATATATCAGTATTATCCGTATAATATATTGGAAACATTTCCAAATTCAAGTGAGAGGGCAAAAATTGAGGAAATTTATGGAAACAGTTTTATCAATAGATATACAACAGTCAGCAGGGAAGTGATGGAGAACTTTTCGGGAGAGGCGGAAAAATCTATATCCGGAACAGATATAGAAACGATTACGGAAGAAGTATCAGAACTGCTTAGGAGGCAAACAGAATATTCACTACATCCGGGAAAAACACCGGGGAACAGAGATTTTGCGGAATATTTCTTTTTTGAAAATAGAAAAGGATATTGTACACATTATGCAACAGTTGCCACGTTATTTTTCCGAATAAAAGGGATTCCTGCGAGATACGTTTCGGGGTATATGATTGAAGCGGGAGAATTTAAAAAACAAAAAAACGGAAAATATACGGCAGTTGTTACAGGAAGAAATGCTCATGCATGGATGGAAGCATATCATTGGGGAGAAGGTTGGCTTCCGGTGGAAACAACTCCGGGGTATGCAAAAGTTGAAAAACCGATAGAGGAAGAGCGATTCAATGAAGAATCGGATAATTTTATATCAGAAACGCCTAAAGATTCACCTCGGCAGGAAAAACCTGCTAAACAAAAACCGGAGAAGAAAAAGGAAGAAAAGAAAAAAGAACATACAAATTTGTTCATGATTACAGCAGGAGTTGTGGCAGGAGTTACAGTTGTGGGTGGAAGCGTGACAGTATATTTCTTAAAAAAGAAAAAAAAGAGGAAAAAGAGAGCAGTGGGATATAATGAAGAAATTCAGGAACTCTTCCATCAGATTTACAATAAACTTTTGCGTAAGAAGATATCCGGAAAAGAGGAATTAAATCAAGAATTTTTGGGGAAGATATGTAGTGTATATCCGGAAATTTCAAACGAGATGGGAGAGAAAATGTTGGATATTGTATACCGTGCAAATTACGGAAAAGAGCAGTTAAAAAAGGAAGATTATTTACTTTTGAAAAGGATATTTTTAGCACTTGAAAAAGAGAAATAGATGATTTATAATGTAGTTACAGACCTGAAATGTTCGATAACTTCTGTTATTTTGAACCTACAATACTTTAAACGGGATTCCTATATCTCTGTAATATGTCAGGCCTCCATTCTTGCAGTGGAAGACAGAAAAGCAGATGCGGTCGCCCACCTAGCAGATAGCTAGGAGTCAAAATACAGAAACCGGCATTTTGGGGGAAACAAAAGATAAAGGCAGTTGCAGTAATGTGACTGCTTATTTTTTATGGACTTTAGTCTGTTGAGCCCATTGGAGTTTTTCGTTGATCCGAAAAAT
>Bissell_p2__coassemble_526_pt1 | contig 29677 bp, 24 predicted proteins | sample Bissell_p2__metabat2_high_PE_001 | metagenome-assembled genome bin Bissell_p2 | reverse complement strand
CAAAAAGTTGGTGCTGGGAATAATCCCCAACACCAACTTTGTCTACAGTCTGAAATAGAAGTTATAAAGTGGAAAACTTTATAACTTCTATTTTTCTATTATTTTCTATGATATTTTTCTTCACAGTATTTACAGCGGTATTCCTGTGTTTCTTCATCTGTCAAAACAAAAACATGGTCAAGCTCCTGTTCGATAGAAGTGATACAGCGAGGATTTTTACATTTGATTACGTTGGTAATTTCTTTTGGAAGTTCCAAACGTTTTTTCTCAACAACTTTATCATTCTGAATAATATTGATTGTAATATTGTGGTCGATAAAACTTAAAATATCTAAATCAATAATATCAATCGGACATTCGATTTTCATAATATCTTTTTTGCCCATTTTATTACTTTTTGCATTCTTAATAATGGCAACACAACAGTCTAATTTATCCAATTTCAAGTAACGGTAAATATCCATACTTTTTCCTGCTTGGATATGGTCGAGTACGAAACCTTCTTCAATGGAACTTACGTTAAGTGTATTCTTTGTCATAATGGTTCTCCTTATCGTTTTTAAGAAACTTTGATTTCCAGTAATGTTAAAATTAATGCCATACGGACATATACGCCATATTGTGCCTGTTTGAAATAAATGGCACGAGGGTCTTTGTCTACTTCAACAGCAATTTCATTTACCCTAGGAAGAGGGTGAAGAACGAGCATATCATCTTTTGCCAATGCCATTTTTGCAGAATCTAAAATATAAAAATCTTTCATGCGTACATAATCTTCTTCATTGAAGAAACGTTCTTTCTGTACACGGGTCATGTAAAGTAAATCAAGTTCGCCCATAGCATCTTCCAAGCGTACCACTTCTTTATATGGAATGTTGTTTTTGTCCAAAACATCTTTGCGGATATAACTTGGAAGTCTGAGTTCTTCAGGAGAAATCAATACGAATTTCACATTTTCATAACGTACAAGTGCGTGAATTAAAGAGTGTACTGTACGTCCGAATTTTAAATCACCGCAAAGCCCGATAGTGATGTCGTGCAAGCGTCCTTTTTCGGAACGGATCGTAAGCAAATCTGTTAATGTCTGTGTAGGGTGTTGATGTCCTCCGTCCCCGGCATTAATAATCGGGATAGTAGAGTGTTGGCTGGCAACCATAGGAGCCCCTTCTTTAGGGTGGCGCATAGCACAGATGTCGGCATAGCAGGCAATCATTCGAATTGTATCCGATACGCTTTCCCCTTTTGTAGCGGAACTTGAATCAGCAGAAGAAAATCCGAGTACATTTCCGCCTAAATTCATCATGGCTGCTTCATGACTTAATCTTGTTCTTGTACTTGGTTCATAAAATAATGTGGCAAGTTTTTTTCCCTCGCAGGCGTGAGCGTATTTTTCGGGATGTGCCTCAATATCATTTGCCAAGTCTAAAATTTCATCAATTTCCTCTACGGATAAATCCAATGGGTTTAATAAATGTTTCATAAATTCCTCCTACTTGTATGTTAATAAATCTTCTACACTTTTTCTCTTTGGAACTATAGGGTCGATATCAGGGTAGCCAAGAGCGATAAGAGCAACCAGTTCCTGTCCTTCAGGGATGTCCAGTAATTCCGCTATGCCGTCCTCATCAAAAATCCCCATAATAACCGTGCCAAGTCCTTCTTCATGAGCTGCAAGGCAGAAAGATTGGCAGGAAACGCCCACATCAAACATTTGCCAGCGGTCGCCTTTCTTTGTTGAAAATGAACCGTCACGCTCAAAACCGCAGCGTCCCGTTACCATTGTTACTGCAATTAACATTGGTACTTGGCGAATAATATTTGCATTATATTCTGGGGTGAAATCGGTAACAATTTTGTTGATGATAGATGTGTCTTCAATTGCTATATAGCGTGTAATCTGTGTATTCTTCCAAGAGGGAGAATAAGAAGCGGTGGAGATAATCGATTCAAGTAGTGCATGGTCTACTTTGTCGGATTTATATTTGCGAATGCTTCTTCGAGATTTGATACATTCCACAGTGTTCATAATATTTTTCCTCCTATGTGAAAAGTTTTATATATCATATAATAAAATAAGAAGATTTTCAACAGGTGAGGACAGGAATTATGAAAAAATTCCCGTCCTATTTTTGTCTGTTTAAAAGTTTTTCGTATAGAAGTCCAACCCCGAACCATAGAGGAGCGTAATCTAAACGGATTAATCCTTTAATATTTAATTTGGCGTCGGTGTAATCCCACGGGCAAGCATTATATTTCTTTAAAAGAGAGCCTGTCAGAAATTCGCAGAGGAAAATGCAGAAAGTATATATAACACCTCTAATCATTACGCTTTTATTTTTAAGAAATCTGCAAAGTGGGGTAAGAAGCCCTGCCAAACTGTAAATAGGAAACATCCAAATGGACGTCCGTCCGATAAGTTTAGGGTCTTTGCGAAATAAAGAATGTATGGAAGTGAAAATGATTTCCATACACCAGCCAACTGTTCCACATAAGATAAATTTATTTTTCATAGGGAAAGTATTGCCGTAAAAGATAGATTTTAAACTTGATGTATATTATAATAGTCAGAAATAATAAATGAGGAAGAGGTGGGACATATGTCATTACAGAAAATACGTGAACAATTGGACGATATAGATGAACAGATTTTATCCCTTTATGAGAGAAGAATGGAACTGTGTGAGCAGGTGGGAAAAGACAAATTAAGGACGGGTAAGAAAGTATACGACAGAAAAAGAGAGGAAGAGAAATTGGCTGTTCTGAGTGAGAAGGCATCAAACGAGAGAAATAAAAAGGGTATTCGTGAATTGTTTGAGCAGATTATGTCTATGAGCAGAAAATTGCAGTATCAGATTTTAGGAGAAAACGGCGTGTACGGAAAAACTGCATTTATTCAATTGAAAGAACTGGAGAGTAGGAATGCCAGACTTGTTTTTCAGGGAACGGACGGTGCGTATAGTCAGCAGGCACTTAGACAATATTTCGGAAACAGTGAAAATGTTTTTCATGTAGATACATTTCGTGATGCAATGGAAGCGATAGAAGAAGGATCTGTGGATTTTGCGGTTCTTCCTATCGAAAACTCTTCGGCAGGTGCAGTCAGTCAAGTATATGATTTGCTTGTGGAATTTGAAAATTATATTGTAGGCGAAGTTATCATTCCTATTCGCCATGCTCTTGTCGGAGTACAAGGAGCGACATTATCGGACATAGAACGGGTATATTCTCATCCGCAAGGGCTTATGCAGAGTGAGAAGTTTTTGGCGGAACATAGAAACTGGCAACAGATAAGCGTGGAAAACACGGCAGTGGCGGCAAAAAGGGTGTTGGAAATCGGTAAACGCACGGAAGCGGCAATATGTAGTGAATATGCGGCAGAATTGTATGGTTTGGAAGTTTTAGCCCACTCTATTAATCACAGTGAGAATAATTCTACAAGATTTATTATAGTGACAAACCAGAAAGTATTTCTGGAGGGAGCAAAGAAAATAAGTATTTGTTTTGAAATTCCTCACGAGAGCGGTTCGCTGTATCATCTCCTTTCGCATTTTATTTATAATGATTTAAATATGACAAAAATAGAGTCCAGACCGATAGAAGATAGAAATTGGGAATATCGCTTTTTTGTGGATTTTGAGGGGAATATGGCGGATTCGTCCGTGAAAAATGCGATTCGTGGTTTGCGTGATGAAACAAGGAATTTGCGTATTCTCGGAAATTATTAACGGCAAAATGCATAAAAATTATTTGAAAAAGAAATTTTTCTTGTGCAAAATAGATGTAGAAGGTATAATACCATTATTACTAAAAGAAAAGACGTGAATGAGGAGGCTTCTATGGGTGGACAGAGCAGAAGGGCAAATTTCTGTGCAGAATGGGTACTGGAAGAATATGCCGATATGGTGTACAGACTTGCCATTATTCATATGAAAAATAAGGCAGATGCGGAAGACGTGTTTCAAGAAGTTTTTTTAAGATTTGTTAAAAATTCAGATAAAATTTCCACAGAAGAACATTTGAAAGCGTGGCTTATCAAAGTTACGGTAAATTGTTGTAAAAAACAGTTTGACAGTGCGTGGAACAGACATAGGGCATCATTGGAGTATGATATGGAAGACTCCTACGAGATGGAGGAAAAGGATGAGAGTGTGACAGAAGCGGTGCAGAAACTGCCGGAAAATTATCGGACGGTTATTCATTTGTTTTATTATGAGGAATATTCCATAAAGGAAATCAGTATGCTTCTCGAACAGTCGGAAACGGCAGTAAAGACAAGGCTGTCAAGGGCGAGAGATATGCTTAGAAATCACCTGAAAGGAGAAGTTGAATATGCGGGAACAGTATAGACATGAGATAGATAACATTCATGCTCCAAAAGACTTGATAGAGAGAACAAGACAACAGATACAGACAGAAACGAGAAAGAAGAAAAAGGCAAAAAGACATATATGGATAGGTACAGCGGTGGCAGCCTGTGTCTGTATAACGATTTTAGGCGGATATATTTATGTGGGTAAGATACAGAATAATGTAGAGGTGCAGACAGTTGTATTCCGTGAGTCATCTGATTGGGAAACGGGACTTTCACTTGGTGGAAAGCAGGATGTTGAAGATAAACAGACAACTAAAATCGAATGGGAAGAATTGGACGGGAAAGAGAATATACCGGAAGAAGTCTTGAAAGCGAAACCAAGTAGGATAGATGGTAAGAATATCTATATTTGCAAAGAGAAAGGAACAGACAATTATTATGCTGCCTATGAAGAGAAAGAAAATTATTTTTATGTTTATGGTAAAAATGTGACAGAAAAAGAATTTTTAATATTTTTAAGGAAAATGTTGTAACCTTTTTTGAAGTGTCAGGGTATTATTGTTATAAAGCAAGGGAGGAAGGCCTATGAAGAGAAGAAAAGTAACGGGTATCTGTTGTGCGATATTGGCATTTTCATTGATGCTGACAGGCTGTCAGACGGAGAAGAAAAGTGGTGGCAGTAAGGAAAAAGAAAAAGCGGAGATGACAACGTCAAAACAGTTATCGTCAAAGATAAAAGAAAAGTATGAGGACTCTGAGAAATATATTTATAAAGATACGATAGAGGACGTAAAGAGAAATGAAAAGGTTCCGGTTCAATTTGGATTTGATATTAAGAACGGGCAGTTTAAAAATTATACGGAATTGGTGGCGGTTTACCAAGACCCCGAATTAACGCAGAGAGTCGGAACACATTTTGAATGGAACGCAGAAACTCAGATGTTGAAAATCAAACCACCACGCTGGTCTACGGCACAGATTAGCGTGACGCCACAGCAGGTGGAGAAAGATGAAGATTTGATTTTCGGATATGATAAAGTATCTAATGTTCTTTTTGATAAAGATGAATTTGAGGATTGGGGAAACCTTCCACAATATTACATGGCGCTTTATGTAAATCCTGAAACAGGGGAAAAGTTGGAAAAACCGATTATTACTCCGTTTACAATTAAAAATGAAGTGAAAAAAGCACCGGAAGTAAAATTTAGAGTGAATGAGGAAGGAAAACCTGAATTTTACTGGGAGAAAGTAAAAGGTGCAAAAGCCTACTATGTTGTACAATATGATTATGATGATGAACGCGGCTACAGTATGGTGGGTATGACGAGAGGGATAACGGATAAGACATCATGGTCACCGGATAGCAATATTATGTTCAATACATTTACTGTGGCAGAAGTGTCCAGAAATGAAAAATGGGTTGTAGATAAATATGGACAGGGAACAGGACCGGTTGTTACTGAAAATAATTTAAAGGAACAGAAGTATTGCGTTGTTGCCGCAAATGAAGACGGAACTTCCGCAATCAGCAATTCTTTCAGTAAACATCAGTTGGCAAAGATGATAGCAAGTAATGTGGAAGGAAAGAAATCAAGAGAAGAGGAAGGTTCAAGATATGCAAAAAGTTTTAATGAACTTCCTTCATATGCTTGGGTAACCATGTGTGACGGACGTCTTGCTCAGAAATTAATTACATATGATATAGAGAATGCCAAAGAAAAGACGGAAACATGGGGACAATATGAAAAGCCGGATATGTCAGATTTGAAGAATGTACAGGTAGATATTGTAAAAATTCCATATCAGATTGAAGGAACAGCATTTAAAGATGTGGCTGTAGTGGAACAGTACGATAAATCAACTGTAAAGGCAGATTTGAAGGCATTAAAAGAGCGGCAGGATACACTTCGTGCAAGAGGTGGACGTACAGATGCCAAGTTTGAAGTGGAAGAGGAGAAAGAAGAAAAAGCAGAAGAAAATATTTACGCAACTGATTATGAGATTACGGCAACTTCTGCACTCAGCGAGTATATTGGAAGGAACATGGTTGCGGGAAATGCGATGATTGACCTCTCAGATTTCAAAGAAGCGAAAGACCAGTCACAATTATTGGATGCATGGCAGGAAGCGACATATCAAAATCCGCTGGCGCTGGGAGTGAGAAGTGCCTCTATTGCGGGAGATTATCTCATTATTAAATATGATGATTCTCCGGAAGTGATGCGTAAAAAACAGGAAGAAATTGTAAAAGAAGTAAAAAGGGTAGTAAAAGAAGTTGTTAAAGATGATATGACGGAACTGGAAAAAGAAATTGCCCTAAATAATTATCTTTGCGAGATTGCAAAATATGATGATGACGCATTGAAAAATGCAGAGAAAAATAATTTCAAAAAGGTAGATAAGGAATTTAACGATTCTTTTACCCCATACGGTGTTTTGGTTAATAAAAATGGGGTATGTGCAAGTTATGCAGGTGCATACAAACTTCTCGCAGAGGAAGCGGGATTAGAATGTATCGTTGTAACGGGATATTTGGAAGGAAATCTTCCACACGCATGGAATAAAGTAAAGGTTGACGGAAAATGGCAGATAGTGGATACAACGAATAATGATAATGAAATTTTAACAAACGCATTATTGAATCTGCCGAATGCGGAAGCGGACAGAGTTCTTGTGGAAGATGACAGATATTTAGTGAATTCAGTTATTTCGGATTACACGGCAAAAGAAGACACAAAAGAATACTATCATATCAATAATAAATATTTTGAAAAAAGTGCCATTGCAAATTCTCTTGTAAAAGAAGTCGGAACAAACGGAAAAGCGACGCTTAGAACTGAATATGGGCTTACGGAAGAAGAGTTTAATCAAATTGCAGGTCAGGTTGTAACCGGACTTGGAAATAATAAATTGCAGGGAACTTATTGGTTGGGAGTTATTTATATTACAAAATAGTCAAAGGAGGACAAAGTTATGAAGAAAAGAATGAAAAGATTGGCAACTATTGGAATTGTGGCAGTGATGGCAATGGCATTGGCAGCAGGATGCGGCAAGAAGGCAACACCGGAATCTTTACTTACAGATATGAATAAAAAGTTAGAAGGTATGAAATCGACAGAAGCAAGTTTGATTTTAAACATGGAAATGTCACAAGAAGGACAAACGGCAGAGATGAACATGGAAATGGATGTAGAAACTATTATGAAGACAGGAGAAACCCATACAGAAGGCGAAGTCGGTGTGAAACTTTTAGGACAGAGTGCTTCCACAGAAGTAGAAAGTTATGTTGTTAAAGAAGATGATGAGTATATCAATTATGTTAACCAGCAAGGAAAATGGAAAAAAGAAAAAGTAGATGAAGACGAGGTAGTAAAACCGTCAACAGATTTATTTGGCGAGTTTGAAGAATCTTTTGAAAAATTTAAATTAAACGAAGATCTTGTGAAAGTAAACGATAAAGAATGCTTTGAATTAAAGGGCGAGGTCAGTTCGGAAATTATGGAATACCTTATGAGTAGTGATATGTCAAAAGAGGCAGACTTAGACAAATACCTCTCAGATGAAGATGAGGATATAAAGGTACCGTGTACAGTGGCTATTTATAAAGAAGAACTTCTTCCTGCCAAAGTTACACTTGATATGAAAGAGATTTTTGGAAAAATGAGTGAAACCGCAGATTTAGATATTGAAAAATTCAAAATGGAAATCAGTTACGGTGACTTCAATAAATTGAAAAAAATCGAAGTGCCTAAAGATGTTTTAAAAGAAACAGAGGGGTTTGGCAGCGGATTAGATTTTGATGATGAAGATTTTGAGTCTGATGATAAAGATGATGATAATCAACAGAGCAGTGGTCAAAGTGCAAATGTAGATGTGAAAGATGCAGTTGATTTGACAAAGACGTCTATGACATCACCTGCACCGCTAAATAAATGGGTTAAGACAACACGTTATGCTACAGAAGATAATTTATATCATACAGTTTATGTAAGAATCAATAAAGTAACAACAATGAGTCAAGATGCTAATTATGTCAATCAGGCAATTCAGCAACATAACCAATTCGGAAGAAGAAAAATCGATGTAAATCAGATGAAGTTACCGGCAGACGTTGAGTTATGTGTATTCGACTATGAAGTAATGGTTCCGAAGGAATTTCCTGCACCGGATTACGGAATGGTAGAACCGGATATTACTTTTAGTGCAAAAAATAAAAGTGGTGGCGGTGTTCCAAGCGCAGACGGAACACACACATATATCGGTATGGGAAGTATTACAGAAATGAAAGTAAGAAGTGACGAAGAAAAATTCTATCCGGGAAACACATATAAAATGCGTGGCTGTTTCTCAATGGTAAAAGGTTTTAAAGATTATGTTTTTGAGTCAACAGCATATCCTGAAGGACAGGAGTCATCAGCCGGAACATTAGTAAAAGGATATTGGTCAGCACGTTAACATTAAAATTGGAGCAGGATTTAAACCTGCTCCAATTTTGATATGTCAGAATTAATGATAAGTGAATAATTTGTATGATAGATAACAAATCCCGGTTTTGCTTTTGCCGGTTTTTTAACGTGCTTTTTCTCGATATAATCGATTTCCACTTTTTCATTTCCCCGATTTTTAGAATAATATGCGGCAAGTCGGCCGGCTTCCTCGAAAGTGCGGTCGGGAAGTTCTTCTCCATTTGTTTTTACAATAACATGAGAGCCCGGGACTCCTTTTGCATGAAACCACCAGTCATTTCCAACGGCAAAGTGGAAGGTAAGTTCTTCGTTTTGCATATTGTTTTTTCCGACATACATATGAAAACCGTCACTGGAAATATAATGTAGAGGTTTGTTTGTGATTTTTATCTTCTTTTTCGTGAATTTACGTTTCACATACCCTGCCTCAATCAACTCTTCCTTAATTTGCAAAAGATCATCTTCACTTAACGCAATGTCAAGAGCGTTACTTACCGATTCCAGATAAGTAATGTCATCTTTTGTTTCCTCAATAAGTTCGCTTAATGCCTCAAAAGTACGTTTCTGTTTATTGTATTTATCAAAATATTTTTGAGCATTTTCCATAGGTGTTTTCATAGTGTCAAGTGGAATGGTAATCATTTCATTTGTGTAATAATTGAGAGCCTCCAATTGCTTTGCACCTTTTTCTATATTATATCCGTATGTGTGAAGAAGTTCACCGTATACTTTATATTTCTCGCGATTTTCCGTATCACGAAGTTGCTTTGTCTGTAGAGCATATTTTTTGCGATTTCGTTCGAGTGCAGTTTGAACAACGCGCCGTAAATCAGAAGATTTCTGGCGAATGCGGGTAATGGTGTTTTTGGTTGAGTAATATGTTTCCAATAGTACGGAAACGGATTCAAAAGTCTTTACCTCATACTGATTGTAATGTGAAATCGGAAGACAGGAAAATTCAACAGGTTCTTGTCCACGATAGTAAATGACAGGGTGGAAGTTTCCTTCTTTTACCGATTCAAAATAAAGGGAAAATTGATTGAAAAAGTGCAGAAACATATCGTCTGACAAATCTCGTGGAGTTATCTCCGAAGGGATTCCTGATAAATGACAGATTTCTTCTGCGATAATCGGGCTGATTCCGGTAAAGGAAGTATAGACAGCCTTCCCAAGTGGCATTGGTTTATCTGCCAGAAGAGTATGAAATTCCTCTTTAGTTACGGTAAGCGGATTATGTCTTTCCATTGTGTCGGGAATAAAATATGTGCGTCCCGGAAGAACTTCACGCACGGAACTCATCTGAGCGGAAACATGCTTGATACTGTCAATAATCATCCCTTTGTCATTGCAGAAAATAATATTACTATGTTTCCCCATAATTTCCACAATTAACTGTTTTTTACACAAATCTCCAAGTTCATCTAAATGCTCGATGTCAAAACAAATAATTCTTTCCAGTTTTGGCTGATAAATATTAGTAATTCGTCCGTTATTAATATGTTTTCTTAAAAGCATACAAAAGTTAGGAGCGGTCATAGGACTTGGTTTGTTTGTATCGGTTAGGTAAATAAGCGGAAGTGACGCACTGGCTGAGAGATAAAGCCTTTTCTGTCCTTTTGGTGTCTTTATTGTCAAAAGCAGTTCATCGGCTTCAGGCTGTGCGATTTTATTAATTCTCCCGTCTTTTAAAGTCGTATTTAATTCTTGTACGATAGTTGAAATGGTAATTCCATCGAAAGCCATAAGTTCAATCCTTTCTGCTGTTATTTAAACATTTACCGATCTAGTATAGCATGACTTTATTCATGAGTAAATGAATTGACGATAGTTTCCAAATAGATTATAATAAAAGTTAGCATTGCAATAGAATAAACGATAAGAGGGTAATAAAATGATAAAAAGCATGACGGGTTTCGGAAGATGTGAGATTTCCGAAGCAGAGCGTAAGTTTACGGTAGAATTAAAAGGGGTAAATCACAGATATTTAGATGTAAATATCCGTATGCCGAAAAAGTTGAATTTTTTTGAAGCATCTATTCGTAATCTGTTAAAAAAATACGCACAGAGAGGAAAAGTGGATATTTTCATTACATATGAAGATTTTTCAGAAAATCAGGTTTCTTTAAAGTATAATGAAACATTGGCAGAAGAGTACTTGAAGTATTTTAAGCAGATGGAAGAGAAGTTTTCTCTTGAAAATGATATTCGTGTATCTACACTTTCACGTTATCCGGAAGTACTGACAATGGAAGAGCAGATGATGGATGAAGAGGAAATATGGAATGTGCTTGAGAAAGCGTTGGAAGGTGCATTTTCGCAGTTTGTTTCCACAAGAATAACGGAAGGGGAAGCATTAAAAAAAGACCTTCTTGCAAAATTAGATGATATGCTCGTGCTTGTTGATAAAGTGGAGAAACGTTCTCCTGAAATTGTCGTTGAGTATCGGGAAAAATTAGAAGAAAAAGTGAAGGATCTGTTGGCGGATACACAAATTGAAGAATCACGAATTGCATCAGAAGTAGTGATTTTTGCTGATAAAATTTGTACGGATGAAGAAACTGTCAGATTGAGAAGCCATATAGCGCATATGAAAGATACTTTGGAATCGGCAGAAGGAATCGGAAGAAAACTAGACTTTATTGCTCAGGAGATGAACCGTGAGGCAAATACGATTTTGTCTAAGGCGAATGATTTGGAAGTATCAAATTATGCTATTGATTTGAAAACGGGCATAGAAAAAGTGAGAGAGCAAATTCAAAATATTGAGTAAAGGATGAAGAAGATGAAGAGAAAAGGAATTTTAATTGTTGTATCCGGTTTTTCGGGAGCTGGCAAAGGAACGGTAATGAAAGCACTTTTAGAACGCTATGATAATTATGCGTTATCTATCTCTGCTACAACGAGAAAGGCCCGTGAGGGAGAGCAGGATGGAAGAGAATATTTTTTTAAAACTGTTGAAGAGTTTGAAAAAATGATTGCGAAAGATGAATTAATAGAGTATGCTAGATATGTAGGTAATTATTATGGCACTCCACGTGCTTATGTAGAAAAACAGTTGGAAGCAGGAATGGACGTTATTCTGGAAATTGAAATTCAGGGTGCATTGAAAGTAAAAGAAAAGTATCCTGAAACATTACTTCTCTTTATCACACCACCGAATGCCAAAGAACTTGAAAGACGCTTAATCGGACGAGGAACAGAAACAATGGAAGTGATAGAATCCCGCATGAAACGTGCGGCGGAAGAAGCGGAAGGAATGAGTGCTTATGACTATATTGTCGTGAATGACAGTTTGGATATTTGCGTGGAAGAGATGCATAATATTATACAGAGCGAACACAGTAGAGGATTTCGCAATGAAGATTTGATGAATCAAATAGAAGAAGAATTAAGAGGAGAAGCGAAAGGAGAATAAGATTATGTTACACCCATCATATACAGATTTGATGAAAGTAGTAAACCAAGATGTAGAGGAAGGTGCAACAAAGATTGTAAATAGCCGTTATTCTATCGTACTTGCAACGTCTAAGAGAGCAAGACAGATTATTGACGGAGATACACCTTTAGTTCCTACAAAGGACGGAGAAAAACCGTTATCCATTGCCATTGACGAATTAAACAATGCAAAAATTAAAATTGTTGCAGAAGATTCAGAACAATAAAAAGCGAAGGGCAGATGCCAGAAGGTATCTGCCCTGTTAGGTATAGAGGAGAAAACAAATGAACATATTATTTATTTCACTTGGGTGCGATAAAAATCTGGTAGATACGGAGGTAATGCTCGGACTTTTGGCATCTAAGGGACATCAGATGGTTGATGATGAGAGGGATGCCGATGTCATTGTAATTAATACGTGCTGTTTTATTCATGATGCGAAAGAAGAAAGCATTCAGAATATTTTAGAAATGGCAGAATTGAAAAAGGAAGGACGTTTGAAAGCACTTATTGTAACCGGATGTCTTGCACAGAGATATAAAGAAGAAATTATTGAGGAAATTCCGGAAGTGGATGCGGTTTTAGGGACAACTTCTTATGATAAAATATTGGATGCCATTGATGAAGCGTTGAAAGGACATCATCATGTGGAAATGACGGATATTGATGTACTTCCGTATGTAGATACAAAACGTCTTGTAACGACAGGGGGACATTTTGCTTATCTGAAAATTGCAGAAGGGTGCGACAAGCATTGTACATACTGTATTATTCCGAAGATACGCGGAAACTTCCGAAGTGTTCCGATGGAAAGACTGATAAAAGAGGCGGAAGAACTGGCGGAACAGGGTGTTAAAGAATTAATTTTAGTTGCACAGGAAACAACTCTCTATGGAAAAGATATTTATGGAGAGAAATCTTTACATAAATTGTTAAAAGAATTATGTAAAATTGCAGGAATCCAGTGGATTCGTATTTTGTATTGTTATCCTGAAGAAATTACGGATGAATTGATTCAGGTAATGAAAGAGGAAAAGAAAATTTGTCATTACTTGGATTTACCTATTCAGCACGCAAGTGATGAAATATTAAAACGTATGGGAAGACGTACATCAAAAGCACAGTTAAAGGAGATTATTGGTAAACTTCGTGAAGAAATTCCTGATATTACTCTTCGTACAACGTTAATTACCGGTTTTCCGGGAGAAACTGAAGAACAGCACGAAGAATTAATGGAATTTGTGGATGAAATGGAATTTGACCGTTTAGGTGTATTCACTTATTCTCCGGAAGAAGACACTCCTGCTGCACTTATGGACAATCAGATTGAAGAGGAAGTGAAAGAGGACAGACAGGCTGAGTTAATGGAATTACAACAGGATATTGCGTTTGATTTGGCGGAAGATATGATTGGAAAAGAAGTGCTTGTTCTCATTGAAGGAAAAGTGGCAGATGAGAATGCTTATGTGGGAAGAACGTATAAGGATGCACCGAATGTGGATGGACTTATCTTTGTCAATACAGAGGAGGAATTGATGTCGGGAGATTTTGCGAGAGTAAAAGTGACGGGTGCGTTAGAATATGATTTGATAGGAGAGATTATATAATGAATTTACCAAATAAGTTGACAGTAGTAAGAATGATAATGATTGTCCCGTTTGTTATATTTATGTTAAATGCGGGAATTGCCGGAGATGCAAGCAAATGGATTGCCGTAAGTATTTTTATTGTGGCAAGTTTGACTGATTTGTTGGATGGAAAGATTGCAAGAAAATACAATCTTGTTACAAACTTCGGAAAATTCATGGATCCGCTGGCAGATAAACTGCTTGTCTGTTCAGCAATGATTTGCCTTGTAGAAATGGGAAAACTTCCGGCATGGATAGTTATTATTATTATTAGCCGTGAATTTATTATCAGTGGTTTCCGTTTGGTTGCATCTGATAATGGAATTGTTATTGCAGCAAGTTACTGGGGAAAATTTAAGACAACATTTCAGATGCTTATGGTTATTTTCTTAATTATTGATTTAGGAGGAGTGTTTGCTACGGTGGAAACGATTTTGATTTATGTTTCCCTTGCATTGACAATTATTTCCCTTGTAGACTATATTGCTAAAAATAAGCAGGTTTTGACACAGGGTGGTATGTAAAATGGAATTAGAGGAACAGGTTGTTCATAAACTGATTGAAAGAAAATGGACAATAACAACGGCAGAGTCATGTACGGGTGGTCTTTTGGCAGGAAGAATTTTAAATGTGTCGGGAGCGTCTTCCGTATATGAGGAAGGTCATATTACTTATTCAAATGCGGCGAAGGAAAAGATTTTAAATGTTTCCCATGATACACTTGAAAAATATGGCGCAGTCAGTGCTGAAACAGCAAAAGAGATGGCTGTGGGTGCGGCAAAGACAGCAAATGCCAATGTAGCTCTCAGCACAACAGGGATTGCAGGTCCTACCGGTGCGACAAAAGATAAACCGGTAGGATTGATTTATGTAGCCTGTTTCATTTGCGGGCAGGTTTATGTCAGGGAATTACATTTGAAAGGAAAAAGGGAAGAAAATCGCATCAAGACAGTGGAAGAGGTGTTGAAACTCTTTTTGGAAACTCTTTCCCAAAATGAAAAAAAGGTATAGTCATATTTAACAATGTTTTCTAAAAATCGGGTAAACTATAGCGTAGATTGTCGAATTATAAAAAAATATGAAAAAAGTTATAGACGAAAAGATAAGTTTGTGAGAGAATAAAGTTATATATGGTGTTAAAGATATAACAAACACTGTTAAAGAAAAAATCATACATAATTGAAAGGAGTTTTATCATGATTTATTCACATGAAGTACAAACAATGTGTCCAGTTGCTCAAGGCGTTAATCACGGACCAGCTCCAATCCCAGAAGAAGCAAAATGGGTAAAAGCAAAAGAAGTAAAAGATATTTCAGGTTTAACACACGGTGTGGGCTGGTGTGCACCTCAGCAGGGAGCCTGTAAATTAACATTAAACGTAAAAGACGGTATCATTCAGGAAGCGTTAGTAGAAACTATCGGATGTTCAGGAATGACTCACTCAGCAGCGATGGCTTCTGAAATTCTTCCGGGAAAAACAATCTTAGAAGCATTGAACACAGACTTAGTTTGTGATGCTATCAACACAGCAATGAGAGAATTATTCTTACAGATTGTTTACGGACGTACACAGAGTGCATTCTCTGAAGACGGACTTCCAGTAGGAGCAGGTCTTGAAGATTTAGGAAAAGGACTTCGTTCTCAGGTTGGTACAATGTACGGAACATTAGCAAAAGGACCTCGTTATCTTGAAATGGCTGAAGGTTATGTAACAGGTATCGCTTTAGATGAAAATGATGAAATTATCGGATACCAGTTCGTAAGTCTTGGAAAATTAACAGACTTTATTAAAAAAGGCGATGACCCTAACACAGCATGGGAAAAAGCAAAAGGACAGTATGGTCGTGTTGCTGATGCTGTTAAGATTATCGATCCAAGAGCAGAGTAAGAGAAGGAGGACGTAAAAATGGCATTATTTGAATCATATGAAAGACGTATTGACAAAATCAATAGCGTATTAAATAGTTATGGTATTGCTTCTATTGAAGAAGCAGAAAAAATCACAAAAGACGCTGGACTTAATGTTTATGACCAGATTAAAGGAATCCAGCCAATCTGTTTTGAAAATGCTTGCTGGGCTTACATTGTAGGTGCTGCAATCGCAATCAAAAAAGATTGTAGAAAAGCTGCTGACGCCGCTGCTGCAATCGGAGAAGGGCTTCAGGCTTTCTGTATTCCGGGTTCAGTTGCTGACCAGCGTAAAGTTGGTTTAGGACATGGTAACTTAGGAAAAATGTTACTTGAAGAAGAAACAGATTGTTTCGCATTCTTAGCAGGACACGAATCATTCGCTGCTGCTGAAGGTGCAATCGGTATTGCTGAAAAAGCAAACAAAGTTCGTAAAAAACCATTACGTGTTATCTTAAATGGTCTTGGAAAAGACGCTGCACAGATTATCTCAAGAATCAACGGATTTACATTTGTTGAAACAGAGATGGATTACTATACAGGAGAAGTGAAAGAAGTATTCAGAAAATCATACTCTGACGGACTTCGTTCTAAAGTAAACTGCTATGGTGCTAATGATGTAACAGAAGGTGTTGCAATCATGCACAAAGAAGGTGTTGATGTATCTATCACAGGTAACTCAACAAACCCAACTCGTTTCCAGCATCCAGTAGCAGGTACATACAAAAAAGAATGTATCGAACAGGGTAAAAAATACTTCTCAGTAGCATCTGGTGGTGGTACAGGACGTACACTTCATCCGGATAACATGGCAGCAGGTCCTGCTTCATACGGTATGACAGATACTATGGGACGTATGCACTCTGACGCTCAGTTTGCCGGTTCTTCATCAGTACCTGCTCACGTAGAAATGATGGGACTTATTGGTGCTGGTAACAACCCAATGGTTGGTATGACAGTTGCTGTTGCAGTTTCTATTCAGGAAGCAGCAGAAGAAGGAAGATTTTAATTAGGATTATAATAGATAAAGGCACATCATATTGATGTGTCTTTTTCTGTATGAAAAGGGGTGGGAAAATGAAAAAAATATGGGAAAAGGACGGATATATTATTCGTCAGGCAGAAGAAAAAGACAAAGAAGCGTATTATGAGCAAAATTTCAATCCGCTGGATAAGGAGGTTGCCCGATTTACTGGTTGTAAGGAAACATTCACGAGAGAAGAAGTCCTCTCTTTTTATGAAAAATGTTTAATCTCCGAGGATAGATACGATTTCCTTATTTTTTCACCGGAGGGAAAAATTATAGGTGAAAGTGTCATTAACGATATAGATTGGAAAGTAAAGAGTGCGAATTATCGCATTTGCATTTTTCATTCTGTAGAAAGGGGGAAAGGAATTGGAAGTTGGGCGGTGAAAACGGCAATTTGTTTTGCATTTGAAGAATTAAAACTGCATCGTTTAGAATTGGATGTCTTTTCCTTTAATGAGAGAGCAAAACACTTATACGAAAAAAGTGGATTTAAAGTGGAAGGTATCCGCAGAGATGCGGTTTTAGATGAGGGAAAATATGCAGATGATATTTTCATGTCTATTTTGGAAGTTGAATATAGTAAAAATAGATAAAAATACTATTGAATCATGTGAAAATAAATAAAAAAGTAATAATACCCTTTTCTTTTTTTGTGTCATGTGATACAATTGTAACAAATTGCATTTGATATATGTGGATGTAATCGATAAAATACACAAAAAGAAAGGAAAAGTTATGAAAAAGAAACAAGTAGTTAGTTTACTGTTAGCAGCAACCCTTATGGGTTCGAGTGTTTTTTCAGGAATAGCAACCCTTGATGTTTCAGCAGCGACAAAAGAAGGTGTAACAGCAGAAGATTTAGCAGACAATAATACAAATGCACCTGAAAAAGACAAAGTAATACCAAGTGCCAACCAGTATAAATATCAGAAAGATGAATTGGCAGCATTTTGTCATTTCGGTATGAACACTTACACCGGTAGTGAGTGGGGAAATGGAAAGGAGAAACCGGAGCAGTTTGCATTGAAAAACGATTTTGATGCAGAAACAATGGTAAAAACACTTCATGAAGCTGGATTTAAGAAGTTAATTGTTACGGCTAAACATCATGACGGATTTTGTATTTGGCCAAGCAAATATACAGAACACGATTCACAGAAAGCAGGATATAGTGGTGATGTTTTGGCAGAAATCTCGACGGCTTGTACAAAATATAATATGGACATGGGGTTATATCTCTCACCTTGGGATGTGAATGCTAAAAGTTACGGTTATTATGATAAAGACGGAAAACCACTTTGTGATAAGAATGGAAAGCCACTAGATAATAAGTCTTGGGAAGAAGTTGAGGCGTTGGATGTTGACGACTATAATGAATACTATAACAATCAGTTAAAAGAGATTTTAGGTAATAAAAAGTATGGAAATAATGGTCGTTTTGTAGAAGTATGGATGGATGGAGCGAAAGGTTCCGGTTCAGCAGTCCAGAACTATACATTTGAAAAGTGGTTTGATACAATTCAACAATACGAAGGAAAAAAAGGAGAACAGAAAGATGATTGTCTTCTGTTTGGTGCGGAGGCATACACAACAGTACGCTGGATTGGAAATGAGAACGGATATGCTGATTCGGAAACATGGTCAAAATCAAATGTAGATAAAAAGAAAAATACAATTGACAGCAATACAAAAGATGGTTATACAAAAGGATTTGTAGACGGTAATCAGTGGACTGTTCCGGAAGCAGATGCTCGTATCACATCAGGATGGTTCTGGGGAGAAAGCAAAAAGACTCCAAAGGATATGAAGGCATTATCAGAAATGTATTTCCGTTCTGTAGGACATAATGCACCGTTATTATTAAATGTTCCGCCAAATAAAGAAGGAAAAGTGGATACGGCTATCTTAAATCGTGTATCTGAATTTGGAAAAGCCATTAAAGATACGTTTAAAAACAATTTGGCAAAAGATGCTAAAGTAACAGCAAGTACAGTACGTGGAAATGATAAAAAATTCTCTCCACAAAATGTATTAGACGGAAAAGATGATACATATTGGACAGTTGATGATGACAAAAAAACAGGTACTCTTACCATCGACTTAGGTGGATTGAAAACATTTGATGTTGTTTCAGTTGAGGAATCTATTGAATTTGGACAGAGAATTGGTTCATACAAAATCGAGTATCAAACAGAAAGCGGAGAATGGAAGAAATTTGACGAAGGCAAGACAATCGGAGCGAAACGTTTGGCTAGAAAAAATGCTGTAAAAGGTAAAAAAGTTCGTATTACAGTAACGGCAGATGAGAAAGCAGAGCATAAAGTGCCAATGTTAAGCGAAATCGGTGTGTACAAAGCGACAGACGATATGGCTTTAGGAAACGGTATTCCGGAAGGCTTGACTATAACCGATGACAGACAGTTTACAGCAAATGGTTGGACACAGGAAACTAACGAGCAGTTTATTGAAGGCACAGGGATGTGGTGTAAACCAAATGCACAGGCAGAAGTTAAGTTTACAGGAACAAAGGCATGGTTAGTCGGAACAATTGATAAAAGCCATGGACCTGCAGATATTTATATTGATGGTCAGAAGGTAGCATCTATCAATACAAATGGGGCAACAAGAAAATTAGGACAAAGAATTTTTGAATCTGAAACTTTGGAAAATAAAGAACATACGTTAAAGATTGTAAACACAGGAACAGGCAATCAGGCAATCGGCATTGACGCATTACTTTCATTAAACAATGGCGGAAAAGGTATGTTAGATATTGAATATCCTTCTTACCGTGTAAATGAAGCAAGTAAAGTGCCGATTAAGGTAAAACGTGTCGGAGGAGCAAAAGGCGAAGTAAAGGTAACATTCCAAGTAAATCCGGGTAGTGCATGGCAAGATCACTTTAATGCAGACGGAAATATGGAATTAGTATTAAAAGATGGAGAAACAGAAGCAGAGGCATATGTAACGACAAAACGTGTTCCGGCAAAAACAGGTGACTTATCTTTTACAGCAGAATTAGTAAATCCAACAAATAAAGTGCTTACAGGATTTAATACCCCTACACGTATTACAATTGCGGACTCGGAAGAGTTTGACAAATCGGCATTATTGAAAAAGTTAGATGAAGTGAAGAAAGCAAATTATCAAGAGGGAAACTACACTGACGCAAGTTATAAAGCATTACAGGATGCAATTCAGTTTGCGGAAAAAGTAGCGAAAAAAGCAAAACCATCTGCACAGGAATGTGCTGAAGCAGTCGGAAAATTAGATGCGGCAGTCAGAAGTCTTGCAAAGAGAGCAACATATACAGAAAAAGACCCATATCAACTTCCAAAGAGAAAGGGTGGTAAGAAGAACTTAGAAGCGGAACACTTTATTTTAGATAAAGGAACATCTGCAGCAGATAAATATGTTCGTGTACAGCAAGATACAACTGCAAGTAACGGAGCAAAAATAGGCTGGTTTGAGGAAGGAAATAAAATTAAACTTCCATTCTACGCAGCCAAAGAAGGAACATATACATTTAAGGCAAAATTGCAGAGTGGAAGAAACGCAGATAATCCAAATGCATTAAATTGGTCAGGGACAAATGTAGAATCAGGAAAACTTGATGTACATAATGATGGAAAAGATAAAGAATTTAAAGAGGTAACTTTTGACGTAAAAGTTACGAAAGAAGGAGCGGGAGAACTTGTTTTCACAGCAGATTCAAAAGGTTCGCCGAACTTGGATAAATTTGAAGTAACTGCAAAAGAAGTTGCTATGGGTAACTTCGATATTACTGCATCGGCAGGAGAAAACGGAACAATTTCACCTTCAGGAACAGTAAATGTGGCTGAAGGAACAGATAAAGAATTTACAATGAAGCCAAATGCAGATTATATGGTAAAAGATGTATTGGTTGACGGTGAATCAGTAGGTAACGTCTTAAAATATGCATTCAAAGATGTAGATGCCGCTCATACAATTAAAGTCGAATTTGAAAAAGAAAAACTTACAGCAGACAATCGTTTTGAATTCCCTCTAAAAGGTGAAAAGAGATTAGAGGCGGAAAGACTTGAGTTACACAATGTAGGTGGTAATGACGAACAGTGGAAATTGGAAGTTAAGGCTGATAATTGGGCAAGTAATGGAAAATTCGTCAACTCTTTAAACAAAGATGACGAAATCAAATTATATTACAATGCAGAAAAAGCAGGTGACTATGCGGTTATTGTTACTTACAGAAGCGGTTCGGCAGAAAACGGATTTTCATGGAGTGAAAAAGACGGAAAAATCGAAGCCGGAAGTGCGACAGTAGGAGCAACTGACGGAGCAAAAGCAACACATGAAAAAGAAATTACATTTAAAGTAAAGACAGCGGGAGAAGGTGTGTTGACAATCAAAGGCGGAGAAAAAGGAGCACCGCAGATTGATAAATTTGATATTGTAAGTCCTGAATTAATTACATTTGAGTTAGAAAAAGCAATTGCAGACGCAGATAAGATTGTTCTTGATGAATATAAAGACGGAGCAGCAAAAGACGCATTTGTAAAAGCATTAAAAGATGCAAAAGATATGTTGGCAAAGGCACAAGAAGGAAAATGCACACAGGATGACATTGCAAATGCAACAAAAGTATTAAGAGATGCAATGGAAAAATTAGAGGACAAAGATCAAGTTCCTGCAACAGACAAGAGTGCATTGAAGAATGCTATCGACAGGGCAAATGGAATCGACCTGAAAAAATATCAAGACGGTGCTGAAAAAGATGCGTTTGTCAAAGCGTTAGATAACGCAAAAGCGGTTTATGCAAATGACAAAGCAACAGAAGAGGAAATTGCAAAAGCAACATTAGAGTTAAATACAGCAATGGACAAATTAAAACCGATTGATAATTCTAACGGCGGAAATAACGGAAATACAGGAAACACCGGAAATGCCGGAAATAGCGGAAGTGGAGAACAAAATGGAAACGGACAAACTTCGTTAGGAAATAATAATCAGAAACCAACCGCACCTGTTAAAACAGGAGATACTACAGAACCATTTGGTTATATGGCAGGAATGGCAGCAGGACTTATGGCTATTGTGGCAGTTCTTAGAAAAAGAAAATAATGTATAAAGAGAAAAGGCAGAAGAAAAATCTTCTGTCTTTTCGGCTTTTAGTTGAACATTAGTTTGGTTATATGGTATACTCATAACGAGGTGAAACTATGCTGAATAAAAGAGAGTTCCTGAAAGAGTACAATATCACGGACGAGGAGTTTTGTGAGGCGGAAATGGAATGGAATGAATTGGAAGCCATTTACGATAATTATAAAGAAATTGAGGATAAGTTGAGGAAACTTGGAAAAGAATTTGTCAATGATTATCTGTATGATATAGAACGTGCTGGTATACATTCTTACCGCTATAGAACGAAAGCGGCGGGACATTTAATAGAAAAAATTATCCGTAAGAGAAGAGAGTCACGAGAAAAATACGCTGGAATTAACAGGGACAATTATTATAAATATAATACCGATTTAATCGGGATTCGTGTGCTTTTCTTATATCGCGAGGATTGGATACATTTTCATAAATATATCACAACTATTTTTGAAAATAATCCGGACTGCTATGTTGTGGACCGACTTCATGATTTTGATGAAGATATTACGCACAACTATATTGCAGAACGCCCGAAAGTATACAAACGTTCGGGAGATAGCCGTATTTATGATGAGAATCTGATTGAGATTAAGGCGGGCGGAATTTACCGTTCTCTTCACTATATCATTAAATATAAGGGATACTACGTGGAAATTCAAGGAAGAACACTTTTTGAGGAAGGCTGGAGTGAGGTTGATCATGATATTGTTTATCCGTATTTTCAGGATGATGCAATGCTGAAAGACTTTTCTACCCTGCTTAATCGTTTATCGGGAATGGCGGATGAAATGAGTTCTTATTTCAGAAGAATGAAGATGGAAAGAGAAGCCGAACGGTTTCTGAAAGAAGATTAATGAAAACAATGCTTATATAGATCCATAATAGGTTGGACGTTTCTACAAACTACCGTAATAGTTTACTATAAGCCTTGCAAAAGGCAGCAGACTATCTATTGGTAGTTTTTTGTTGCCGATAAAACAAGAATGGAGGAAATATATGAGTACATTTGTATTAAAAGGAAACATTTGTTTTAGCAAAAATCAAACAGAACTTGTAACGAAGGAAAAGAGTTATCTTTTCTGTGAGAATGGAATTTGTAAAGGAGTATTTACAGCATTACCGGAAAAATATAAAAATTTACCGCTTTGTGATTATGGAAATAAAATTATTATTCCTGGTTTAATTGATTTACACGTCCATGCTCCACAGTATACATTTCGCGGATTAGGGATGGATTTGGAACTTATTGACTGGTTAAATACGCATACATTTAAAGAAGAAGCAAAATATGGACAATTGGAATATGCGGAAAAGGCATACGAAATTTTTGTAAATGATTTAATGAAAAGTGCAACAACCCGTGCTTGTATTTTTGGAACAATTCATACTGAAGCCACGTTGAAGTTAATGGAAATGCTGGAAAATCGAGGATTTAAAGGGTATGTTGGAAAAGTGAATATGGACAGAAATAGTCCTGAAGAACTGTGTGAAGAAAATGCGGACATTTCGGCAAATCAGACGGTAGAGTGGGTAAAGGAAGCGAAAAGGCGTTTTCATAAAATAAAACCGATTTTGACACCGAGATTTATCCCGACCTGCTCGGATGATCTGATGAAAAAATTGGCGGACATACAGGAAAAATATCAATTACCTATGCAGTCGCATTTATCAGAAAATATGGGAGAAATTAATTGGGTACAGGAACTTTGTCCAAACACAAAATTTTATGGAGAGGCATACGACCAATTCGGAATGTTTGGAAACAAATATCCGTCTATTATGGCACATTGCGTACACAGTACAGAAGAAGAGATGCAATTAATGGCAAAGAGAAATGTATTTATTGCGCATTGTCCACAGTCAAACACGAACCTCTCTTCAGGTGTTGCACCAATCCGAAAATATTTGGATATGGGAATTAAAATGGGATTGGGAAGTGACGTGGCAGGCGGATTTGATTTATCCATTTTAAGAGCAATGGCTGATGCGGTGCAAGTTTCAAAATTAAGATGGAGATTGTTGGATACAAATCTTGCTCCGTTGAAGATAGAAGAGGCATTCTATTTAGCAACAAAAGGCGGAGGACAATTTTTTGGAAAAGTGGGAAGTTTTGAAGAAGGATTTGAGTTTGATGCAGTTGTTTTGGATGATTCTCATTTACGGACAATGCGGAAACTAACTGTGAAAGAACGAGTGGAACGCCTTATTTATTTGGCAGATGAAAGATGTGTAGTTGATAAGTATATTAATGGTGAAAATGTGAAATAAGTGTGAAAGGGGACGTAGTATTTTTAAGTTTTACTACGTCCCCTTTCACACTTATTCTGTTACAAATATGAATTTGACTTCGCCATCCATATCTTCAGAAATGCCGGAGAAGTTTTTGTAATTTTTAGAACTGTCTAAAATAGTATTTACTTTATCTAAAAGTCCGTCAATATCACCGTCAAATACACTGACAAGTTTTTCAATTCCTTCTTTGTTGAATTTGATCATACCGTCATTTAAAGCGACAGCACCGGAGTCAAGTTTTTTCACACCGTCAATGAGGGCGGAAGAGCCTTGGTTTAATGTGTTTAATCCGGAAACAAGGGTGCCGGTACCGGAGTCTAATTGAGAAGCGCCGGCTGAAAGTTTTGAAGCTCCTTTGTATAGTTCTTTTGCACCGGAGTTTGCAACTGCCATTTTTTCATTTAAGATAGAAGCACCGTTATTTACCTGAGAAGCACCGGAAGCGAGTTGATTTAATCCATTTGCTAAACCGTTTTTTCCACCGATACCTTCACGAAGTTGTGATGTTCCGTTTTTGAGAGAAGAAACACCACCATTTACTTGTGCAATTAAACCTGATTTAGAGTCTGTAACTTTTTTATCTAATTCTTTTGCGCCTTGTGCTAACTGAGTTGTTCCGGCGTCGAGTTTTGTCATATTGCCTGCTACTTTATCTACAATAGCGCTTGTTGTTTGTGTTCCGATAACAACCTGTTTTAAAAGTTCCTGTGTTCCTGTTAGAGTCTTTTTTTGCTCAGATATTTGAGTTTGGATTTGTTTGTCTAACTGAGCAGCGGAAGATTGGCGAGCCTGTTTGTCTTTTTCAAGAGAAGTAATACTTTCCTGAATAGAGGCTTTTACATCTTCAGGAAGGTCATCCCGCTTTAACAATTCGTTTAATGAGGCGATTGCCTTTTCGCCTTCACCGTTACCTTTAGCAACCTTGTCGGCAGATATTGTTATGTTGGATGATGACTGTATATTTTTCGCCAATGTATCTGCGGCGGTTGCAGTATCTTTTGCGATTTTACTTAAACTTTTTCCGCCTGTTTCAGCAGTACCTTTGTTCATTACATCGTTTACGGCTGAAACGCTTGCTTTTAATCCGGGTTGAGCGGAAGTGAGAGGATTGTTTAATCCGGCATCTAACTGTTGAATACCCTGTGCAAGTGCCTGCATTCCGGGTGTTAATTTGTTCTGCATATCCGCAACTCCGTTATCTAATTGAACAGCGCCTGCAAGCAATACGGAAGAAGTTTTTGAAGATGCAGAATAAAGTCCGGCATTTAATTGAGAAGCACCTGTCTGTAATGAATTTGTGCCTGTCTGTAATTGAGCAGTACCATTTGCTAAACTTTGCGTACCGCTTACCAGAGATTTACTTCCCGATGCGAGAGAAGAAGTCCCCTTTTTCAAAGTGTTTCCTCCGTTTACTAACTGATGGATACCTTCTGTTAATGTGCCTGAAGAGGAGAGAAGAGTATCCAACCCTTTTCTTAATTCGCCTGAACCGTCAACTAACTTGTTTGCCGAATCCTGAAGTGTTTTCATCGAATCTTCTAATTCAGAAAGGCTATCAAATTTATCTGTTTCTAAATCATTGAAAATATCATTTGTTGCGATTGTTATACCTTCTGAAAGTTCGTAATCTTTTACGTCTGCTTCCACTTCAAAATAATCAGGAATATCCAATTCATTTACATTAAACTGTTCTTTAAGAGCAGGGATTCCCATGCCTAAAATAACATCACGATCACCGTCAGAAAGTATTTTTGCGTTTGTTAATGCTACATTGGAAATCTTGTCTGTGTCAAAAATCAATCCGGTTACCATTGCAAAAGGAACATATTCACTTTCGGAATTAGTTTCATTTATATATTGGTAACGCATCACTAAATGTCCGCTTTTACCTTGTAATTCTTTGGCGGTAATTTCTTTTCCGTCTAAAGTATAAGTAACTTTTATTCCGACAGGTAAAGGTTCTTCGGTCGTTCCTTGATAGCAGATGTCTTTATCGTTTGTATCCCAAAGAAGAGCATCCTGCTTTTTAGAAAATTTTTCTTCTCCTTTAACATTTTCAATATTTTTTAAAAAGGAAGTGTCTTTTAACTGCCCTATATTATCAATGTTTTTTAACTGATCGGAAACAGTGATGGAAGAAATATTTCCGTTTTCATCAATTTTTGCATATACCGTTTCAGATTTAAAAGGTTTTATATTAGAAGAATTTTTTGTGGAAATTTCTTCAGAAGCAGTCTTTGCTATAGTTTCTGTTGTTACAGTTTTATCGTCCTGCGCATAAGAAGGGGAAACAACTCCTAAACTTCCTACAACTAAAGCACTGGCAGTAGCGATTGCTACGAGGGTTTTATAATCTCTGTTTTTCATATTTATTACCTCCTAAAAATTAAGCATTTGCAGAAGCCTCTTGTTTTGCTTCGATTTTTTTCAAATTCATTTCTTTTGTAGTTGAACAGATTACTTTATCAAATACCATCAGAGCAGACGGTAAAATAAAGATAACAGTCAGCATACTGATGATTGCACCACGAGCCATTAATGAACAGAGTGCGGAAATCATATCAATGTCTGAATAAAATCCGACACCGAATGTTGCGGCAAAAAATCCGAGTCCGGATACAATAACGGAACTGATGGAAGAGGAAAGAGCGATATAAATTGCTTCTTTTTTTGCTTTTCCTTTACAGCGTTCTTTTTTGTATCTTGTCGTCATTAAGATGGCATAGTCAACTGTTGCTCCCAACTGGATTGTACCGATAACAATGGAAGCGATAAACGGCATTTTTGTTCCGGTAAAATAAGGAATACCGAGGTTGATGAAAATGGCAAATTCAATAACGGCAACTAGGATAACCGGAAGCGAAATTGACTTAAATACAAATGCAATAATAATGAAGATAGCAACGATAGAAATCGCACTAACAACTTTAAAGTCTTTATCTGTAATTGTAATCAAATCTTTTGTACACGGTGCTTCTCCGATTAGCATGGCGGAGCGGTCATGACTTTTAATAATTTTATTTAATTCAGTACATTGTTTATTTACCTCATCTGTAGCCGCCTTATATTCAGACTGTACCAGAATCAACTGCCAGTCCCCCTGTTTTAATGTATCTGTTAATTCAGACGGAACAACATCACGAGGAATAGATGAACCAAGAAGACTGTCAAGTCCGAGTGCAAATTTTACACCTTTTACATCTGACATTTCATTCAACATTTCTTTTGCTTCTTTTGGTGGCAGTTCTGCATCTGCAAGAACCATATGTGTAGCATTCATATCAAATGTATCGCTTAATTTTTCGTTTGCTTTGATACTGTCCAAATATTTAGGCAAAGTAGCATCCAGATTATAGTAAACTTCTGCTTTTGTATATCCCCATATAGCAGGAAACAATAAAATAAGAAAGATTACTGCAAATGTTTTGTAATGATTTGTGACAAAATGCGATATTTTATCCATATTTGGTATCAGTGAGCGGTGTGATGTTTTTTCAATCCATTTATCAAAGGTTAAAATGAATGCCGGAAGAATTGTTACACAACTGATTACACCGAAAACAACGCCTTTTGCCATAACGATACCCAAATCTTTACCGAGTGTGAAACTCATAAAGCAAAGAGCAATAAATCCGGCAACAGTTGTTACGGAACTTCCCAGTACAGAAGAAAATGTGTTGGAAATGGCGTGTGCCATAGCACGTTCTTTATCATTTGGGAAACGTTCCTGATTTTCCTGGTAACTGTGCCAAAGGAAAATAGAGTAATCCATCGTGACACCTAACTGGAGAACTGCGCTCAGCGCCTTTGTAATATAAGAAATTTCTCCTAAGAAATAATTACTTCCCATGTTATATGCAATTGCTATTCCGATACTTAACATAAAGAAAACCGGAAGTATCCAGCAGTTCGTGCATAACGCAAGAATAATGGAAGTAAGTACAACTGCGATTAAAACATACATCGGTGTTTCTTTTTCCGATAAATTTTTAATATCGGTAACGACAGATGACATACTGCTCAAATAACAATGTTTGTTTGTTACTTTTCTGATTTCTGTGATAGCGTCCATCGTATCGTCGGCAGAAGTTGTGTCATTAAAGAAAATAGCCATTAAAGTAGCATTATCTTTTTGAAAAACATCTTTGATTTTATTTGGAAGGGCATCAATCGGAATAGAAAGGTCTGCAAGCGAATCGTACCAAATGACATCGGCAACACCGTCCACATCTTCTATTTTCTTTTTAACATCGGATACTTCTTTTGTACTCATGCCTTCCACAACTTCCATGGCGAAAGCGCCTTTTCCAAAATCGTTCATTAAAATGTCCTGTCCCTTCATTGTATCAATATTATCGGGCAGATAATACAGAATGTCATAGTTGACTCTGGTTTTTAAGTATCCTAAAGCGGAAGGGATTAAAAGTAAAAAACCTAAGATTAAAATGGTAACTCGGAATTTTACTATTTTTTTTCCTGCTTTAACCATAAATAATTCCTCCTTTAAATAAACATGACTACCAGTCACTTTTTTGAATATAAGAAGTATACAGCGAAAATGACTAAAAGTCAATAATTTTACAATAAAAAGTTGACTAAAAGTCATTTTAAATTTATAATGAAAGAAACAACGGATAAAAGAGGGAGATAGAAATGGGAAAAGTTGAAGAAAACAAACAACAGAAAGAAGATGCGCTTTTTGAAAGCGCCTATGATTTATTTATGACAAAAGGTATTTCCAAAACGTCCATCCATGATATTGTGCAAAATGCGGGAGTGGCAAAAGGGACGTTTTATTTATATTTTAAAGATAAGTATGAGATACGAGATAGGCTGATTGCTAAAACGGCGAGTAAATTATTTCATGCGGCAAATAGAGAATTGGAAAAAGAACAGATTCCGGAATTTGAAGATAAAATAATTTTCATTGTAGATTATGTATTGGATGAAATGCAGAAAAATAAAGCAGTGTTACAGTTTGTATCAAAAAATTTAAGTTGGGGCATTTTTAGACAAGCAATTGAGAGTAAGGAAGAAAAAACAGGAGTTAAAGAATTATTTTACAGATTATTAGAAAAAACGCCGGAAGTAAAATTACAAGCACCGGAAACAATGTTGTTTCTTATTATAGAGTTGGCAAGTTCTACATCATACAGTACGATATTGGAAAATGATCCGATTAGTTATGAAGAATTAAAACCGTATTTAAATGCAAGTATTCGGGCGATTATAAGAAATCATATGTGTTAATCAAAATTGGGGACGTAGTAAAATTAGGAAATACTACGTCCCCAATTTTGATTAACTATGTCCCAAACTAGAGAATGCCCTGTCCCTTTTTGAACTTACTTAGAAGAAATCCTTTAAAATCAGCCTTTTTAGACAAAAAGATATGTTACTAAAAATTTGTGAGTGATCCTATGTCAAGATTTAGTACAAGTTAAAATGAGGTTTTCCTCATCTTAACC
>Bissell_p2__coassemble_497_pt1 | contig 31075 bp, 35 predicted proteins | sample Bissell_p2__metabat2_high_PE_001 | metagenome-assembled genome bin Bissell_p2 | reverse complement strand
TAAAGCTTCTATAGAACCACGCGACTATCGCGTGGTTTTCTTAATACAAGAAAAAGATTGCGTAAAACGCAATCTTTTGTAAAATCTATATATTATTTTTCTGCTTGAAATAAAATCTCATTCTTACGGGCAAGCCCCAATTCCTCTTTCGCCTTGTCCTCTATATACTCGTCTGTCTGCACATATTCTTCTAATTCTTTAATATCTTCCAGTCTTTCTTCCTCTTCTTTAATCTGTCTTCGCAATTCCTCTTCCTGTGCTTTGTATGTTTTGTTCTTTGCCTGAAGCGAAATGCTACTTACAGAAACGACCCCGCCCAGCAACATTAAAACACAGGTAACAATTACCATACTTCGTTTATGGCGTTTTAACTGTTGTTTTTTTTGGCGTGCAGATATTTTTTTGTTTATTTTCGCCATAAAAATTCCCCATTTACTACTTATTTATACGTCATTATCCCCATAACACATGTCCATATTAGCGTGTTTTCGCCCGTTTATCAACACTTTTCTTGATTTTTTCACATATTTTTTTCGTCAAAAAAATCAAAAAAGATAACATAATCATGCCTAAAACAACACCTAGTATGAAGAACCAACGGACACTACCATCACTTGTATAATAGATTTCTATAAACAAATAAAAACTCGTCCCTACCCAGAACAAAAAATCTTCTATCGAAATGGAAAGCAGGTTATGCCCGATAATTCTTCTTATAACTCTCAATAAAGTATATGTACCATACACGACCATTCCCGCAATTATGGCGTGGACAAATATTGCCATTTCTTTCTCTAACCCAAGCATCGACGATTACCTAAACAGTTTTGCAATCAGATTTTCTCCTTGTTTCGCTTTTGCATGAATTTCTGAGTAAGCGATACTGTCAATATTTCCCGAGAGGTCCACTTCTCCCTTTTCCAAACTAAGACGATTGACATGAATATCGCTTCCTTTGACCATAAGCATTCCCTGTTCCGTTTCCAGTAATATTTCATTCAAATCAAAAGACAAAACGTCCAGTACCCCCGTCACCACACTTGTCTTTCGGTTATTAATGATAATTTTATGTGCTTTTGGCACTTGCTTCTCTTCCATTCACCTACACGCCCTTTCCATTTGTCCGAACAGACAATACATTCTTTTTGCTATTATATGAAAAGAGCGGTAAATTTATGACTGTATCTACAGATAGCGGAATAAATCTTTCGCTTCCTCTTTCTTTGTTGTTTCCTGAAGGGCAAGCACTTCCGCTTTTACACTTTTCGTTCCGAATTGGATTTCAATAATATCGCCTATTTTTACTTTCTGCGATGCTTTCGCCACTAGCCCATTTACCAATACACGTCCCGCATCGCAGGCTTCATTTGCCACGGTTCTTCTCTTAATCAGACGGGATACCTTTAAAAATTTATCTAATCTCATACTTCCTCCTCTTAAAAGGGGACGTAGTAAAACTTAATTTTACTACGTCCCCTTTCACAGTTTTTTAACAATTCACAGCATCTTTTAATGCTTTTCCAACTTTAAATTTTGGTACTTTACAAGCTGCAATACTCATTGTTTTTCCTGTCTGTGGATTTCTTCCTTCTCTTGCTGCTCTTTCGCTTACTTCAAATGTTCCAAATCCTACTAACTGGATTTTTTCACCTTTTTTCAATTCTTCTGTAACAACTTCAACGAAAGCTTTTAATGCTTTCTCAGCGTCTTTTTTTGATAATTCTGCATTTTCAGCAACTGCTGCAATTAATTCTGTTTTATTCATGGATATATCCTCCTCTAGTTGTATCATAAAATCTATCTTAGATTCTATAGCAATTATGAGCATTTCACCTGTTTTTCCTGCTCTTGCCCTAAGTACTGTTATAACGGTTTCCCCTATATTTGTCAAGGGAATTATAGCATTTTATCAATCATTTCAAGCACTTCTTTGCCCAATTCTTCCGATTTTTTGTCCGCATCCTCTAAAGATGTTCCCTTTACTCCATAGTAGAATTTTACTTTCGGCTCTGTACCTGACGGTCTTACACATAACCAGGCTTCATCCGTCAAATCATAATAGATTACATTTGAGTTTGGAAGTCCTGTCGGTTTCATTTCTCCCGTTTTTATATCTTTGATTGTACCCGCCTTATAATCACGGGCTTTCACTACTTCATACGGACCAAATAACGCCGGTGTTTCTTCCCTCAATGTATTTAAAATCTGTTGGATTTTTTCCAGCCCTTCAATTCCTTTCAATGTAATCGACTGGATTCCGTCTTTGTAATATCCGTATTTTTCATACATATCAATCATTGCATCCCATAATGTTTTGCCTTTTGTTTTGTAGTATGCCGCCGCTTCACAAAGCGCCATTGTCGCAACAATAGCATCTTTATCTCTGGCGTGTGTTCCGACAAGGCACCCGTAACTTTCCTCAAATCCAAACAAATAGTGACCTTTTCCAGTTGTTTCAAACTCTAAGATTTTCTGTCCGATATACTTAAATCCTGTTAATACTTCGATAAGTCCTACTCCATATCCTTTTGCAATAGCATCAGCCATATTTGTCGTAACAATCGTTTTAATAAGATAACTATCCTCAGGAAGTCCTTCTCTTTCTTTTCTCTGTCCGATTTCATAGTCTGCAAGAAGACACCCTGACATATTTCCTGTAAGAACTTTATATTCTCCTGATACCGTATCTTTTACATATACTCCAAGTCTGTCAGCATCAGGATCTGTTGCCAAAATCAAATCGGCATCAACTTCTTTTGCTAATTTCAGACCAAGTTCAAACGCTTCTTCTGACTCTGGATTTGGATAAGATACTGTAGGGAAATTTCCATCTGGAAGTTCCTGCTCTTTAACAATATAAACATTTTCAAATCCCAATTCTTTTAAAACGCGTCTTACAGGAACATTCCCCGAACCGTGAAGGGCACTGTAAACGATTTTTAATTCTTTATTCATGGCATCAATGGCATCCTGATGGATTACCTGCTCTTTTAACGCTGCAATGTAAGCGTCATCAATATCCGCTCCGATTGTTTCATATAAACCTGCTTCTTTCGCAGCTTCTAAAGGCATTGTTTTTACACAATAGAAATCTTCCACCGCCTGCACTTCTGTCATAATTCCTTTATCATGCGGTGGTGTAATCTGTGCACCATCCTCCCAGTATACTTTATATCCGTTGTATTCCGGCGGATTGTGGCTTGCAGTAATATTAATACCTGCAATGCAGTTTAACTGACGCACTGCAAAAGATAACTCAGGAGTCGGTCTTAACGTATCAAATACATATGCCTTAATTCCATTTCCTGCAAGACAGAGTGCTGCCTCATCCGCAAATTCCGGCGACATATGGCGTGAGTCGTATGCAATTGCAACTCCTCTTTCCTTCGCTTCTCTTTTTATAATATAATTTGCCAATCCCTGCGTTGCTTTTCTGATTGTATATATATTTAAACGATTTGTTCCTGCACCGATAATTCCTCGAAGCCCTGCTGTTCCAAATTCTAAATCTTTATAAAAACGTTCTTTAATTTCTTTTTCGTCATCTGCGATTCCCTTTAACTCTGCTTTTGTATCTTCGTCAAAGTAAGCATCATTTAACCATTGATTATATTTTTTCTGATAATCCATACTTTCTTTTACCTCCCGTAAATTCCTAGTCTTTATTATACAACAGTATTTTCCAAATGAAAAGCAAATATACTCTTTAAAAACTGATTCTTTTCCTCTGTCTGCGAAATAGCAACAGAAAGTTTTTCTACATTTTTCTCAGAAATCCATGCTTTATTGGAATGATAATAATTATTCAGCACTTTCCAAAACTTCTCCGGATAAATAAATCTAAGACAAAGATATTCTTTTTCTTCCTCATCCAAAGGATTGATCTCCTGATATGTACGAAGCATCGCTCTGCCGAGTTCCACACTCCAATGATATTTTTCCAACACTTTTCGCATGAAATAGTATAAATCCGCCGCCTGAATATCTAAACAGGAATGTTCAAAATTAGTCGTTGCCATTCCTCTCTGTGTCATAATCAAATTATGGTAATTGTAATCCCCATGTGTAATCGTTCCTTCCTCAATACTTTTTTGTCGAAGTATTTTATATGACGAGTTTTCCAATTTTCTGCCGGCATATTCCGCCCACATATACATTTCATCAAAATGCTGCAGAACAACATTCTCAAACAGATTTTTCGCAGTCTTATTCCGTATAAATTTTCTTACTTTTCTCAATTCTCTATTATGCCGTATATACTCCTCTTCCAAATCATTTCCTACCAATGCTTTCCAATCTTCATCCGGCATTTTCATCAGTAAATGTATTCTCGCAAGATTTTTTGTCGCCTCTAAAACTTCCGTTTCTCTCTTCACGTCACACTCACGTCCCAAATACCACTTTTTCAGTACATAACGTGTCCCGTCTTCAGCCTCACTAACAAAGTTCCCTTCTTTATTGATAAACATATTGTCTACCCGTTCATATCCTCTATTTATCATTTGAGTTGTAAGTGTTTCCAACGCCGGAATTTTTTTCTCCGAGTAAACGGTTTCCTTAAGCAAGAGTACCCCCTTATCCGTTTCGCATAAAATAGCTCCTCTTACTCTTTTCGTTGCACTGACTTCTATATCATATTGCTCCAATACATTTAAACTATATTCTTTCATGACTCCCCCTACATTTTCTGTTTTGCTCTTTTAACTGTATGAGGAAGTATTATAAAGTAGAACAAAATCTATTGTACAAGTCAGATTTTTCCACTTTCTTTTACATAAAGTTTTAATAGTTCTTCATTATTATATTCAGGGTTATCCAAAACTAACTGTAATAATTTATTCAACATTTCTCCAATTTCTTTCCCCGGTTTCATTCCAAGTTGAATTAAATCATCTCCCGTAACAGAAAGAGTTTTTAGAGAAACACACTGCCCTTTTTCCTGTATTTCTTCAAAACAATCTTTAATTCCGTCAAGATTTGCCAATTTTTCCGTACGCTGATATTCACTCTGTGCCAATGTATCCGCCATACGCACTTCCAAATAAAACGGAAATAAATCTTCCCCGATAACATTTACCGCATGTCTGACATTTTTTGTCCGTGCAGGCATTCTGTAATCGTGGTGTTTTACCAGTTTTGTCACTTTTCGCAACGTATCATTATCAAATTTCAATCGTTTCAAAATCCTCTTAACGATTTTTTCACCTTCTACATCATGATATTTAAAATGAGCAACTCCGTCCTCATCTATTGTTTTCATCATCGGCTTACCAACATCGTGCAATAACATTGTCAGCCTTAAAATTTTATCCGCTCTAATAAGTGTGAGTGCCTTAATCGTATGTTCCCCGACCGTATACATATGGTGCGGTGTTTCCTGTTCTGTTGACATCATCTCATCAAATTCTGGCAAAATCACTTTCGTAATACCAAGTTCATATGCAAGACGAATTCTCTCAGGATTCGGAGAAACAAGCATTTTCACCAATTCTACCTGTATTCTCTCCGCACTAATCTGTTGTAATGTGGGTGCTAACGCCACAATTCCCGCTTTTGTTTCTTCCTCGATGGAAAATCCAAGCTGTGCCGAAAAACGAACCGCCCTCAAAATACGAAGTGCATCCTCGCCAAATCTTTCTTTTGCATTGCCGACACATCTAATCACACCTTGTTTTAAATCTTCCATACCGCCAAAAATATCGACAATTCCCTCTTCTTCATTGTATGCCATTGCATTAATTGTAAAATCTCTACGTAACAAATCTTCCCGCAGACATCTTGTAAACGTTACCTGTTTTGGATGACGGTTATCCTCATATTTTCCATCAATACGATATGTCGTCACCTCAAATCCTTCTTTTCCCATTAATACAGTAATTGTTCCATGCTCAATTCCTGTATCAAAAGTTCTCTCAAATAATGCTTTCGTTTCCTCCGGCAGAGCCGATGTAGTAATATCCCAATCTTCAGGCTCTCTTCCCAAAATGGAATCTCTCACGCATCCGCCAACTGCATATGCCTCATAACCGTGACTTTTCAACGTATGAATAATTTTTCTTACTTTTTCCGGTAATGTAATTTTCATTTTCTTTCCCTTTCCTATTCTCCCGCAGACCGAATATGTTTTTTCACTTCATCTTTTTTCATCACTTTTCCAACAGAAATCATTTTTCCATCAATCATCAGCGCCGGCGAAGTCATCACACCCAGTTTAACAATTTCCATGAGGTCTTCCACCTTTTCTACTACTGCCTCCACGCCCGTTTCATCTACTGCTTGCATAACGTTATCATATAATTTATCACATTTATCGCAACCTGTTCCAATCACTTTAATATTCATCTTTTTCACCCCTAGTTTCTCAACTTCATTTCCGTGTCATTATATTTTGCCCACAATTCAAAAATCTTTTTAATAATGGCCGGTCCAATTTTGGAAATAAACACAACCTGTCCTTTTTCTAACGCATCCGTCTTTTGAAAATCCACTTTTTTACCAACCAAATCTACCTGTTTCCAGCCTTTATCCTTAAGATTTACAAAACCCTTTGCCCTATATAAATCCGGTGCGATCTCTTCCAAAAAAGAAAGCAAGCCTTTTTCATCCACTTCCTGCTCTATCTCCATAAACAGCGTCTTCGGCTTTGTTTCTTCCGTATTTGTCGTTTCCTCGCCTTCCGCCCACTGATATAACAATAAATCTTCGTCTAAAACAGATAACTCCAAATCTCCATTTGCACTCTCCACAATTTTGCAGACAGGATTAATTTTTCTAATAGTTTTACAAAGATTGTCAATTTCTTCTGCTGTGATCAAATCTGTTTTTGTAATTACCGCCAAATGACAATGCTTTAATTGCCGATACACCGTTTCCAAATCATCTAACTGTGACAAAAAATTTACTCCGTCCACAAAGCAAATCACACCTTTAAATTCATACTGTTTCCCTGACACCATTTCAGCTGCTCTTAATATTTCTTCCACATTGGACGGATCTCCCAATCCGGAACTTTCCACAAATAATTTATCAAATTCATGCTGTGCCATTTCACTCAATGCCTGTACAAACTGTAATTTTAAACAGGAACAAAAAATTGATCCCCTATTAATTTCCACCATTTTAATATCATTGTGTTTCAAAATTTCTCCGTCAATTCCCAGTTTTCCAAATTCATTTTGAATCACTCCAATTTTTTCCCCCTGTAATTTTTGTAAAATTTTCAACAAAACCGTTGTTTTTCCCGCTCCCAAAAATCCTGTAAGAACATACAATTCCATTTTCTATCCCTTCTTTCTCTATACTATCAAAAACGAAATTCCATTGAATAAATATCCGACTAAAATAATTCCTATCGACACAATTCCTATAAATACGCCGAGAAGTTTTGGTTTAACCGCCTTTTTCAACATAATCATTGATGGAAGCGACAAAGTAGTGACCGCCATCATAAATGACAAAATCGTTCCCAATCCCGCTCCTTTTAAAAGCAGTGTTTCCGCTACCGGAACTGTTCCAAAAATATCTGCATACATTGGAATACCTACAATAACCGCCAGCAGAACAGAATACCATTTTTCTTTTCCTAATATACTTTCTACCCATACCTGCGGAATAAAATTGTGAATAATCGCTCCAATTCCAACCCCGACCAAAATGTACGGTGCAACTTTCTTAATCGTTTCTAACACTTGGTCTTTACCATACAAAACTCTCTCTTTTATTGTCATCTTGTGCCATTCACCTGATACATTTCCCGCATTTCTAATAAATTCTTCCACATATTTTTCCATATGCAGTTTCTCAATAAATATTCCGCCAATCACGGCAATAAGAAGTCCAAACACCACATAGATTACCGCAACCTTCACTCCGAAAATACTCATCAAAAGAACAAGTGAGCCTAAGTCTACCATCGGTGAAGAAATCAAAAAAGAAAAAGTAACGCCTAGAGGAAGACCTGCTCCGGTAAATCCCATAAAAATCGGAATAGAAGAACAGGAACAAAACGGGGTAACCGTTCCAAGCAATGCCCCGAGTATATTACCGCCTATTCCTTTAAATTTACCTAAAATCTTTCTGCTCCGCTCCGGTGGGAAATAACTTTGAATGTAAGAAGCAATAAAAACCAATACAGAAAGTAAAAAGAAGATTTTTACGGTATCATAAATAAAAAATTCTATCGCCTCTCTCATCTTTTTCCCTCACTTTTTTCAAACATTATTTTCCCTAAAACATCATACATATCCTGCAAAACCTCTTTATTTAAGGAATAATGTGTCCATTTCCCTTCTTTTCGCGGAATGACAAGTCCCACATCACACATCAACTTCATATCATGAGAAAGTGTAGGCTGTGTAACATGAAATTCTTCCTGTATTTTACAGGCACAAAGTTCACCTCCCGATAACATATGGATAATTTTTAATCGCTTCGGGTCCGAAAATACTTTCAAAATCCCTGCATATTTTATATAATCCATTTCTGCGTTTCCCCTTTATATATAGATTTTTTTCTATGTATAGAATACTCCTCACATAGAAAAATGTCAATATAAAAAGACACCTCAATATGAAGTGCCTTTCATTTTCTCTATTCTAGTATGATTTTCCCCAGTAAACCATATGTTTAGCAGGCTTACCACAGCAGATACACACGTCTGATAACTGTTCCTGTTCAGGCGGAATACAACGTGAAGAGGCTCCTCCTGTCTGTGCTTTGATTTCGTCCTCACAAGCCTCATCTCCACACCACATTGCTTTAATAAATCCACGGTTTTCTTGGAATTTTTCAATCATTTCATCCATAGTAACCGCTGTGTCAATGTGTGAATCAAGGAATTCTTTCGCTTTATCAAACATATCTTTCTGAATTTTTTCTAAGATTTCCCCTAATTTTGTTGTAATTTCATCTAAAGATACGACAATTTTTTCTCTTGTATCACGGCGTACAACAACAACCTGATTATTTTCAATATCTTTTGGTCCTATTTCAATACGTGTTGGGATTCCCTGCATTTCCTGTTCGCTGAATTTCCATCCCGGACTCTTATCTGAGTCATCCATATTAACCGAATATCCCGCTGCCTTTAATATGTTCATAAGTTCTGTTGCTTTTTCAAGAACACCTTCTTTATGCTGAGCAATTGGAATTACTCTTGTCTGAATAGGAGCAATTCTTGGCGGAAGAACAAGACCGCTGTCATCTCCGTGTACCATAATTAGTGCACCAATCATTCTTGTTGTTAATCCCCAAGATGTTTCGTATACACTGTGTAATTCATTATTTTTATCCAAATATTTAATGTCAAATGCATCCGCAAATCCGCTTCCAAAGAAATGGCTTGTCGCTGCCTGCAATGCTTTTCCGTCATGCATCAACGCCTCAACCGTATAAGTATCTTCTGCTCCTGCAAATTTTTCACTGTCTGTTTTTTTACCTGCAACAAGAGGGATTGCAAGACTTTCTTCAATAAAGTCTTTGTAAATCTTTTGCATTAAAATTGTTCTTTCTTCTGCTTCTTCATATGTCGCATGAATTGTGTGGCCTTCCTGCCATAAAAATTCTCTCGAACGAAGGAAAGGTCTTGTTGTTTTTTCCCAACGCAGTACAGAACACCATTGATTCCAAATTTTGGGAAGATCTCTGTAAGACTGTACTGTTTTGCTCCAATGGTCGCAGAATAATGTTTCAGATGTAGGTCTGATACACATTCTTTCCTGAAGTGGTTCGTTACCTCCATGTGTAACCCATGCAACTTCCGGTGCAAATCCTTCAATATGATCTTTTTCTTTCTGAAGAAGATTTTCCGGAATTAACATTGGAAGGTATACATTTTCTACACCTGTTTCTTTAAATCTTTTATCCAAGTCTGCCTGCATTTTCTCCCAGATTGCATATCCGTTAGGAAGATAAACCATGCAACCTTTTACTCCTGTATAATCACACAGTTCCGCCTTACTTACTACGTCTGTGTACCATTGTGCGAAATCCTCATCTCTTGAAGTAATCGCTTCTACAAATTTCTTTTCTTTTGCCATAGCACTCTCTCCTTTTACTACTTTATTTGATAGTTTACGGAAACAAAAAACGCCGGATTTTTCGTTCCCTAAAGGGACCGAAAAACCTCGGCGGTACCACCCTAATTAATTATGATAACATATACCTGTTTATCATAATTCACTTTCTTCCCTTTAACGCAGAGATACGTTGTATTTTCATACAAAGCTCGAAGGCAGGTTCTATATAGCATCCGTAGAAATATTCCACCACAAATTTCCTCTCTGTAACTTCTTCTATATATACTAATCCTTTTCATCGCCAATCTGTATAACTATTCGTAATTTTACGGGAAACACGCATCTTTGTCAAGTCCGTAACCCGAAAGATTTTATACTTATATTATAGAATTCCTCTGCTTTTCTTTTGAATATTTACCTGAGCCGGCATTGATTTGCAACCGCAAATCCTTTCATTCGGATTTGCGGTGAATAGATTTGAATTTTTGATAAAATATTATTTACATTTTAGAAATAAATTCATCTAAAGATTTTGACTTAGCTGCTGTTTGTATCCAGCATTTTAACACTTCCTGATCCCGTTCTTTAAAAAATTTTTCCTTAAGTTCTTCAGGTACTTCTCCGAAATTTTCCAAAAACATTATTAAAGATTTTACCATTCCGGCATTTTCCCCTTCTTTTCTTTCATCTTTCAGCAATTCTTCAAAAAGCATATATTTTTCCTCCATTTCTCTATTCTGCTTAATATGCTTCACAAATTCCTGCAACTTCCTTACATACTCATCTTGAAAATCATTCTGACTTTCTTTTAAATCTGCTTCTACAAATTTTAGAAAACGTATAAGTTCTTTCGGCACTTCCTCATCGTTACGTCCTTTTGTACTTAGGAATACAATATTTCTTTTATCTTGCAGTCTTACCTTTTTCGTTTCTTTACATTCCATTTGAAAAGTATATTTGTATTTCTTTTCTCCAAACGGATCAAAATCACAAATAAAAATAACATAACTATTTGGAAGTTCAGCATACTCTGAACCGGATAATAGCATCTCCATATCCATCTGACTTTGGTAATATCTGCTTCTCAATCCCAAGGAACTCTGACTGGATACCTGCATCTCCACATTGTAACGAGTATTATTTTCATCTTTCGCATACACATCTAAACGAACTCCTTTATACTCGGGATAATACACGATATTCTTCTCTGTACTGACTTCCACATGATCTATTTGTATTTGTAATGCTCTCTCCAGAAAGCCTTTGCAGTTTTCTTCATCTAACATTACCGCCGCAAACATAAAGTTGTCTTTAATTGTAAGGTTCTTTAATTGTTTCTTCATCTAAACTCCTCCGTTTACAGAGGAATTCTATAGATTATATTATAACAAACTTCTCACAAGATCGCCATGCCATTTTACTCCAGTTCAAACACCATTTCCTTTTTTGTCTTCGGATGCGTAAAACTAAGTCTATAAGCACAAAGGGCAATCTTATCCCACTTCTTTCTTTCATAGTTGCCAGCATTATATTTTGCATCACCCATAATTCCGCAACCGATATTTGACAACTGTACCCTTATTTGATGATGCCTGCCTGTTTCTAAACAAATATGTAAGACTGCAGTTCCATTTTCTCTTTCTTCCTTTACCTCGTAATGTAAAACCGCCCGTTTCGCCCCCATTTCATTTTCATCACATATCCGCGATGTATTAGAACGCTTATCTTTTACCATATAATTAGTAAGCGTCCCCTCTTTCTGCGGAGGAACTTTACAGACAATTGCCCTGTATTCTTTTCCAAACCCTTTTTGCTGCAACTGTCTACTCAATTCTTTTGCTGCAAAAGGTGTTTTTGCAAACACGAGTAGCCCTTCTACCATTTGGTCTAAACGGTGTATAACAGCAAGATACGGCTCTTGCTTTTTTACTGATTGCTGATACAAATAATTTTTCAGCAGACTTACCATATCTTTTTCACCTATTCGACTTGTCTGTGTTGCTATCTTAGGCAATTTATGACAAACGAGCAAATACTCATCTTCATACAAAATATAATCTTTTATATCCATTCTTCTTCCCCTTTATTTTTTATCTATTATACACAATTTATATAAAAAGTGCCACGAAACCATCTTCTGATTTCGTGACACCTTATCATCCTTAAACCTTATACAACTTCCGGTTCTTCCCGTAACGCTTCTTCATATTTTGCTAAAATTGTACTCTGTATTCTTTCTCTTGTTGCAGAGTTAATCGGGTGTGCAATATCTCTATATTCTCCATCCAATGATTTCTTACTTGGCATTGCAATAAATAACCCTTTTTCTCCTTCAATAACCTTTATATCATGTACTACAAATTCTTCATCCATAGTAATTGACACTACGGCTTTTAATTTTCCTTCTTTTGTTACCTTTCTTACTCGTACATCTGTAATCTGCATATCTTTGGCCTCCTTAATTATAATGTATATCTCTGATTTTTTTCTACTACAACTTTTATTCCGCCCTCACCTATATATCGGGTATTGGAGCGAATTGTATCTCTACTTTCCACAATACAATTTTCAATGTATGTATTATCTCCAAGATACACATCATTCAGAATGATTGAGTTCTTAATAATACAATTATTTCCAACAAATACCTTTTTAAATAAAATAGAATTTTCAACCGTACCGTTTATAATACTTCCGCTTGCAACTAAACTATTTTTTACAATCGCTCCCGGATTATATTTTGCCGGCGGTAAATCACTCACTTTAGAATATACTCGCGGTAATTCATGAAAGAAATACTCACGCACTTCAGGTTTTAGAAAATCCATATTTGTTTTATAATAAGCTTCAACTGTTGAAATATTGCTCCAGTAATTTTTTATCTTATATCCGTAAATTTTCTTTACGTTCTTATAACGAATTAAAATATCCGTTACAAAATCATAATTTTCTTCCTCTGCCGCTTTCTCAATCAAATCAATTAACTGTCTTCTGCGAAGAACATAAATTCCTGTAGAAATTGTTCTTGATTTTGCCAGCATCGGTTTCTCTTCAAATTCTTCTATCAGACAATCTTCATTCATCTTGATTGTTCCATAACGTCTTGCATTATCCCCCGGCTCTAAATCTTTACATACCACTGTAATATCAGCCTGTTTTTTAATATGATATTCCAAAACTTCATTGTAATCTAATTTGTAAACTGCATCCGCTGAAGTAATGATAACATACGGTTCATGCGATTTTTTCAGAAAATCAAGATTTTGGTGAATAGCATCCGCCGTTCCTCTGTACCAGTAACCGTTATCTTTTGTAATGGTAGGTGTAAATACATACAGACCTCCCTGTTTTCTTCCGAAATTCCACCATTTCGATGAATTCATATGTTCGTTTAAAGACCTTGCATTATACTGTGTCAACACTGCCACTTTCTGTATATTAGAATTAGTCATATTACTAAGTGCAAAGTCAATACATCTGTAACTTCCCGCAACAGGCATTGCCGCAACCGCACGTTTATTCGTCAGTTCTTTCATTCTGTTGTTGTTACCACCTGCTAAAATAATACCTACTGCTCTCATACCTATCTTTCACCTGCCTTTATTAATGTTTCACCACTTTCAAGCACTCCACCTATGTAATCTTCTTTTGATGTCACACCACTAATGGCGGTATTTTTCCCAATCTGTACATCTGACGGAATTACGCTCTTTTCTCCTATTGTGACTAATCCCGAATTATAAATATCCGGCCGCATTTTATTCGGCTTATCACTTCCGATTCCGATAGTGACGTTATCCTCGACTTTTACATTTTCGGCAATAATCGCCTTGTCCACTACACAATTCTCGCCGATTTCCGTTTCATTCATAATAATGGAATCCCTTATAATCGTTCCTTTTCCAACCCGCACTCTCGAACCGAGAATGGAATTATGTACTTCACCGTAAATACTTGCACCATTACATATAATACTTCTCTCTATTGCAGACTGATCTGAAACGTAGTTCGGCGGAAGAACTCCTGAATTTGTATAAATTTTCCAAAATTCTTCATACAAATTAAACTCAGGAATAATATCAATCAATTCCATATTTGCTTCCCAATATGAACTTAACGTTCCGACATCTTTCCAATATCCATTGTATTCATACGCAAATAATCTGTGATTCTTACCATGACAATATGGAATAATATGTTTTCCGAAGTCACAATTCGGCTGACTTGACAATTCCTGTAATGCCTCTTTTAATACAGGCCAACTGAAAATATAAATCCCCATAGAAGCAAGATTACTTCTAGGCTGCGCCGGTTTTTCCTCAAAGTCTTCAATTTTACCCTCATCATCTGTAATTACGATTCCAAAACGGCTTGCTTCCTCTAATGGTACAGGCATTGCCGCTATCGTAACATCCGCATTGTTTTCCTTATGGAAATCAAGCATAACTTCATAATCCATCTTGTATATATGGTCGCCGGACAAAATCAACACATAATCCGGATTATATGCACTCATATAATCTAAATTTTGATAAATGGCATTAGCCGTTCCTGAATACCATTCACTGCTTGTACTTTTTTCGTACGGCGGTAATACAGTTACCCCTCCTACATTGCGGTCTAAATCCCACGGTATCCCAATTCCAATATGTGTGTTTAATCTTAATGGCTGATACTGAGTCAATACTCCTACTGTATCAATTCCGGAGTTGATACAGTTACTCAGCGGAAAATCTATAATTCTGTATTTTCCACCAAATGAAACGGCAGGCTTTGCTACTTTTGCTGTCAGAACCCCAAGTCTGCTACCCTGTCCACCTGCTAAAAGCATTGCTATCATTTCTTTTTTTATCATGTCATCGCCCCTTCCAGTAGTAATAATTTTATTATAGCATACACAAGCCTATCCGTGAACATTTTTTACAAATTCTTTAAATCTTTTTTTCCTTTTTCATACAAATGTAACAAAAAGAAATGGCTTGGCATTTTATCCTACAATAGTTATAATATAAAGGTAGACTATAAAATATGTTTAAAAATGTAAAAAAGAAGAATGGGGAGCATTTTTATGTATAAAATTGATTTTAAAAAGCCAATCCATGTACATTTTATCGGTATAGGTGGAATCAGTATGAGCGGTTTGGCTGAAATTCTGTTAAAAGAAGGTTTTACAGTTTCCGGTTCTGATAATAAAGAATCTGCACTAACTGAGCATCTTATAGGAAAAGGGGCAACTATTTTTTACGGTCAGAAAGCATCTAATATTATTGACGGAATTAACGCTGTCGTTTACACGGCTGCCATTCACGAGGATAACGAAGAGTTTGCCGAAGCTGTTCGCCAGAACATTCCAATGTTATCCCGCGCTGAACTTCTCGGACAATTGATGACAAACTATGAATGTCCTATTGCAGTTTCAGGAACACACGGAAAGACAACAACAACTTCTATGTTATCTCACGTACTTTTGGAAGGCAAAAAAGACCCGACCATTTCCGTGGGGGGTATCTTAAAAGCAATCAATGGAAATATTCGTGTAGGCAATTCAGGTATATTCGTTACGGAAGCCTGTGAATATACAAATAGTTTTCTGCATTTTCTTCCGAAAATCAGTATTATTTTAAATGTAGAAGAAGACCACATGGACTTTTTCAAAGATATTGATGACATTCGTCATTCTTTCCACCGTTTTGCACAATTACTTCCTCAGAGTGAAGAAGGTACGCTTATTATTAACGGTGAAATCGAAAATATAAACGCAATCACAGAAGGACTGACCTGCCGTATACTGACTTATGGTTTGTGCAGCGACTATGATTACTGTGCAAAAAATATCACTTATAACGAAACAGGCTGTACTTCTTTTGATTTTTATCGCTTTGGAGAGTTTGTTGACCGAATCTCCCTTTCCGTTACAGGAGAACATAATGTATCCAATGCCTTAGCGGCCATCGCCGTAGGCGAACTTACCGAAGTTCCTTTGGACGCTATCAAAAAAGGACTTTTATCTTTCTCCGGAACAGACAGACGTTTTGAATACAAGGGCGAGAAAAACGGATTTACAATTATTGATGACTACGCACATCATCCGACAGAAATTACGGCAACGCTTTCTTCGGTAAAACATTATCCACACAGAGAAACATGGTGTATTTTCCAACCGCACACTTACACAAGAACGAAAGCATTTTTCCATGAATTTGCGGAGGCACTTTCTCTCGCAGATCATGTCCTTCTCGTTGATATTTATGCGGCAAGAGAAACAGATACTTTAGGAATGTCTTCTGAACTTCTCGCTAAAGAAATTCAAAAATTAGGGACAGATGTACACTATTTTCCTGACTTTAAATCTGTGGAAAACTTTGTCCTTGAACACTGTATCCACGATGATTTGTTGATAACTATGGGTGCGGGAGATGTTGTAAACATTGGTGAATCATTACTTTCCACATAGTTATCCCCATTATCCACAATTTTTTTATCCACAAAAAAGCCAAGTTTTCCACCGAAAAGTTCTTTGTCCTATGCCGATATAATGTTATAATACGCATACGAACGAAGAAGAACTTACTTTTTGAAGGGGTAAAGATACAATGAAAGCATTGAAATTACACAATCATCTTCAGATGAATTTCACATGGATTGAAAATGATTTTATAGATAATTATATGGCACGTGCAAATGGGGAATATGTCAAAGTTTATTTGTTCTTACTCCGTCATTTGCAAAATCCGTGCACTGCTGTGACAATATCTACTATTGCCGACTGTCTTGAGAACACGGAAAAAGATATTTTGCGTGCCTTGAAATATTGGGAAAAAGAAGGATTAATCTCTCTTACTTATGATTCTTCTAATGAAATTGATGGCATCAGTATAGGGAGTGAACCAACAGAGATTTGCGAAGAAGTTACGGTTGAGAAAATTGAACCTGTCATTGAAACGACACCTGTTGTTGTACAGGAAGAAGTTGTTGACGAGAAGCCTGTTTCAAAGGCTTCCAGCATTGAACAGTTTAAAAACCGTAAAGAATTAAAATCTCTGCTATTTATTGCTGAACAGTATCTTGGAAAAACATTATCCGGAACGGATATTGAAGCCATTACATATTTTTATGATACCTTGCATTTTTCTGCAGATCTTGTAGAATATTTAATTGAATACTGTGTGGAAAACGGACATAAAAGTATCCATTACATTCAAAAAGTAGCTCTTGCATGGTCAGAAGAAAATATTACAACGGTAGAGCAGGCAAGAAACAGTTCTAAGTTTTATAACAAAAACTGTTATTCTATTTTAAACGCCTTTGGAATTAAAGGGCGTGCCGCTGCCGCACCGGAACTGGCGTATATTAAAAAATGGACGGAAGAATACGGATTTAGTTTGGATTTAATTATTGAGGCGTGTAATCGCACAATGGCGAAACTGCACCAGCCAAGTTTTGAATATACCGATTCCATTTTAAGAAAATGGATTGCATCTAATGTACATCATCTTTCTGATTTGCAACGCTTAGACTCTGCTCACCGTCAGACTGTTGTCCGCAGAAGAGCAGAAACGAAACCTGTTGTAAAAAATAAATTTAACAACTTTGAAGGTCGTACTTATGATTACGATTCTTTAGAAAAAAAACTTTTAAGCCAATAAATAATAGAAGGAGAGTATCGTGGCATTAAAAAACGCTCAACATGATATGATTATGCGTAACTATGAACAAAAGCAGTTACGCAGTCAGAATATTTTGACGCAACGCTATAATGAAATTTATGAGAAGATTCCCAAGTTTAAGGAACTTGAGGATTCTATTTCTATGCTCGGAGTTCAACACGCCCGCAAACTGCTTGACGGTGATACCCTTGCTTTAGAAGAATTTCGTGTACAGTTAAATACCTTATGCCGTAAAAAATCGGATTTACTCATTCAAAACGGCTATCCTGAAGATTATCTCGAACCGGTATATGAATGTCCTTTGTGCAAAGATACCGGATATATTGGCAATGAAAAATGTATTTGTTTTAAACAAGAAGCCATTGACCTGTTATATACGCAGTCTAATCTGAAAGAAATTCTGAAAAAGGAAAATTTTGACACCTTTTCTTTTGATTATTATTCTGATAATTTTGTAGATGCACGAAGCGGTCTGTCATCATTAACCGCCATTAAAAAGGCTTATCAGATCTGCGTTGATTTTGTTAAAAGATTTGGGGAAGATTTTGAAAATCTGTTTCTCTACGGAGATACAGGCGTAGGAAAAACATTTCTTTCCAACTGCATCGCAAAAGAACTCATTGATAAATCTTATTCCGTAATTTATTTTACTGCATTTGAACTCTTCAACATCTTTGAAAAAAGTAAATTCGGAAGAGATGAAACTGCCGAAGTAATGAACTCTCATATCTTCGACTGTGATTTGTTAATTATTGATGATTTAGGAACTGAATTATCCAATTCATTTACTACTTCACAATTATTTTTATGCCTGAATGAACGTCTGCTGAAAAAGAAATCTACAATCATCTCAACAAATCTTGCACTGGAAACTTTTTCGGATTATTATTCACAGCGTACATTCTCACGCATTACAAGTAACTACAAACTTTTAAAACTCATAGGCGATGACATTCGTCTGAAAAAGAAACTAATGAATATGGAGGCAAACTAATGTTACACCGAAAAGAACGCAACTTAGAAAACATCCCTGTAGGAGCACTTGGTATTATTGCCGTTGACGGCTGCCAAGAGTTAGGAAATAAGGTAAACAACTATCTTGTAAAATGGCGTAATGAAAGCACACAGGATATATCTGCATCTGAAGTTTTCACAGGATACAAAAAAGACTCTTACCTTATTGATGCAAAAGTTCCACGTTTTGGTTCAGGAGAAGCAAAAGGTATTATAAACGAATCTGTAAGAGGTAAAGATTTATATCTTATGGTTGATGTTTGTAATTACAGTTTAACTTACTCACTTTCAGGTCACACAAATCATATGTCACCTGATGACCATTTCCAGAACTTGAAAAGAATTATTGCCGCTATCGGAGGAAAAGGACGCCGTATTAACGTTATTATGCCATTCCTTTACGAAAGCCGTCAGCATAAGCGAAGCAGCCGTGAGTCATTGGACTGTGCTCTTGCTTTGCAGGAACTTGTTCACATGGGCGTAGATAACATTATCACATTTGATGCTCACGACCCTCGTGTACAAAATGCAATTCCACTCAGTGGATTTGAAACTATCCGCCCAACTTATCAGTTTATCAAAGGACTTCTTCGTGCTGTACCTGATTTACAGATTGACAGTAAACACATGATGGCTATCAGCCCTGATGAAGGCGGTACAAGCCGTGCTGTTTACCTTGCAAATGTTCTCGGTCTTGATATGGGTATGTTCTACAAACGCCGTGATTATACACAAATCGTAGACGGACGCAACCCAATCGTTGCTCATGAATTTTTAGGTTCTGACGTAGAAGGAAAAGACGTTATCATTATTGATGATATGATTTCTTCCGGCGATAGTATTATTGATGTTGCAACTGAACTGAAAAGAAGAAAAGCAAAACGTATTTTTGCCGCTGCAACATTTGGTTTATTTACAAACGGTCTTGATAAATTTGATAAGGCTTATGAAGAAGGTATCATTCATGGTATTTTAACAACAAACTTAATTTACCAGACATCTGAATTATTAAGTAAACCATATTATATCAACTGTGACATGAGCAAGTATATCGCTTTAATTATTGACACATTGAACCATGATGGTTCTCTCAGTTCGATCTTAAGCCCGAACGAACGTATTCAGCATATTGTTGAAAAATACCGTAACGGCGAACGTATTTAAAACTGATATGAAAAAAGGTGCTGCATCTATTAAAGATAGATGCAGCACCTTTTTCATTATCGACATTCATAATATGTATATGGGATTCCCATTTTCTTTAACAATTCTTCCTCTCTTTTCTGACAGGTAAACAATAGCACCTGCTTCTTATTTTCTACCAGCCACTTTAATGTATACTGTAACCTTTTCTCATCATAAAATGCAAATGTTTCATCTAAAATAACCGGAAATTCTTCTTCATTCATAATTTCCACAGATGCCATGCGAAGCGCAAAATAAATCTGTTCTATCGTTCCCCTACTTACTCTTTCAAGCGGGATTTTCTTCTCTTTTGTCAGCAGACTTATTTTTAAATTATCTTCCACAAACAAGCGGGTATATTTTCCGCCTGTAATTTGACCCATAATCTCTGACGTCTTTTCATTTAATGCCTGTCCAAGACTTTTCTGCATATGACGTGAAACTTCAATTAACTTCGAGGATGCCAAGTCAAGTGCCTCCTTTTTACGTTTCCAGTCTTTATGCTCTTCATTTTCTTCCTGCAGTTCCTCTAACTGTTCTTCAAGATTACTATGCTGAACCTGTTTTTCTTTTAGTTCTTCAAAAATATGGTTTCTTTCCCACCGTAGTTTTCGGATTACATTTTCATTTTCAATGTGTTCTTCTTTTTTTCTTCCTTCCTTCGTTCTGTTCCAAATATAAATGCCTTCCGCCAACGCTCCTACAATTACAATAAGATAATTCCACGGACGAAGAACAAAAACAAAAATTGCCACAAGACAGGCAAGCATTCCCAATACTTCCACCGGATGAACTCTCCACTTAGGTTTCTCCAAAGTTTTCTTTTCCTGCAACTCCTTTATCTTGATTTCTTCATCAAGCGTTTCTAATTTCTGCTCAATCTTGTGAATATCTCTCCATACATACGAGGACTCTAGCGCAAGTTCCTCACGCTTTCTATCCGTCTTCATTAATTCTTCTTTAAACTGTTTCTCTACTTCTTTCTTCTTGTTGTTCAGATACTTTAACGCTTCCTCCAAATGAATTTCACCGTCACCTGTTGTATAGTAATTTGTTGCATAATCCTGAAGTCTGTTCGCAAGGCTCTGATCCGTCTTCACTTTCAGTTGCCCGATAGAAACCGTGTTTTCAAACGCATCCTGTGTCAACCCGTCAAGAAGGACTTGTAAATCTCCTTGTTCCACAGATAATTCTTCCCCGTCATCCTCACAAATCAGATTGACGCTTTTAGAATATTTATCAAAATTTCTTTCTAAACGAAAATTTCTATTCCCACATGAAAATCTTAATATTCCGGAATAAAAATTGGGGTTTTCCCATGGCTCATACTGACTGAACTCATCATTTAAAGACGCACGCCCTCTTCCTCTTTCCAGACCAAAAAGCATACTTTTAATAAACGTATACAATGTTGTCTTTCCTGATTCATTTTCACCGTATATCACATTTATCCCTTCCGTAAATTCCCATGATTTTCCTGAAAATTTTCCGAAATTTTTTATAATGGTTTCCAGTAACTTCATTCCTTTGTTATCCCTTCTTTGTTTCTAAAAGTGCTTCCACACCTTCATAAAGAGCCATATATTCTAAACTATCCGGCTCACAGTTTCCCATACTCTCAATGTACTTTCCGAGTAAGTTATCCCTATTTTTTTCCTGCAACTGTTCAAAACGATATGCCGGTTTTGTTTCATCTACAATTTCCAAAATATTTCCAAACGGGTCTGTATTTGAAACATCAAATTCAATATCCGTATTTCTGAAACCTGAGAGAATAATTTTATAAATATTTTTTATTCCCCGTTTTTCTATCCTTTCCTTTATCATTTCTTTAAGTTGCATATTTGTCACTGTATCATCAATTTTCAAACGCATATGCACATATTCACGCATGGCAAACGGCACAAATCTTGTCGTAACTCTGCCGTCTTTTATCTCTCCTTCTATATAACCGTGTTCCCCTACATCATTTTTATCAATAGGTTCTAACGCCCCCGAGTAAACTATTTTATTTTCTTCGATAGTTATTTGTTTATGTATATGTCCAAAAGCAATGTAATTATAACTCAAAGAAACTAATTCATTTCTATTAATTGGTATATGTTTCTCATCGCCTCCATGTGCCAAAAGAATTTCATTTTTTTGTTTCTTCCACGCTTTCGCTTTTGCATATTTCTTCTCTGTAATTTCTCTCTGATAATAACTGAAACCGTAAACTGCCGTTTCAATCTCCTGAAATTCTATACAACCTAACCTGTCACTAAAAAGAGGAAATACATTTTTACTCCAACGAAATGTCCTATAATATGAATTCCATCTAATATAATCGTGGTTTCCCGCTATAAGTACGACTTTCGTCTTTGTCAACTTAGAAAACAGATAATCTACTTCCTTCAATTCTCGCAACAATGGTTGACGATGAAACAAATCACCTGCTATAAGCAACAAATTTATTTCTTTTTCCTCACATATTTCAATTACCTTTGCGAAACTTTCCCAAATTTCTTCTGAACGATTTGCACTATACTTTTTTCCTGCGTCTGCTTTTGCCCCCAAATGTACGTCCGCTATGTGAATAAATTTCATCCTTTTCCCCTTTCGGTAAACTTACAATAAACTTTGTTTGGTCTTCATTACTTTCCGCACGGATTGTACCCGAATGTAACTCAACAATTTCTTTTGCGATTGCCAATCCCAATCCGGCACCTCCTGTAGAACTTGACCGTGCGTCATCCACACGGTAAAATTTCTCAAACAACCTGTCTAATTTTTCCGGAGGAATTTGTTTTCCTCGGTTTATAAATATAATTTCAATATTATCGCCAATATCTTTCGCTTGTATTTCAATAAGCGTATCCGGATAACAGTAAGTAATTGCGTTTCTTAAAATGTTATCGAATACCCTAGCCAATTTATCAGGATCCCCTTCAACAACAAGATTTTCTTCTGTATAAACTTTACAGAGAAGTTTTTTCTCTCGCAAAACCCCATACAATTCATCCGCCAACTGCTCAAGCATCATGCTTAAATTTAATTCCACTTTTTCCAGTTCAATATTTTGAAGATTAAATCTCGTAATCTCAAAAAACTCACTAATCAATTCCCCAAGACGTATTGCTTTCTCCAGTGAAATATGTGTATACCTTGCCCTCTCTTCCACCGACATTTCCGGATGCGAATCTAACATACTTAAATATGCCACAATCGAAGTCAGAGGTGTTTTTAAATCATGAGCAAGAAAAACAACCAAATCATTTTTTCGATTTTCCGCCTCGATTGCTTCCATTTCCTGTCGCTTCAATGTTTCCTTAATCTCATTCAAACGTTTTTCAATCGGTTTTAATTCCGTAATCAAATGTACCGGCTCTGTAGAGTCTGAAATAATGTTTTCAATTCCTGCCTCAATCTGATGAAGATAATTTGTCATCTTTGACAGTGCAATATAAAAAAACACTGCAAACAGCGATAAAAATCCTATCATCATAAACAAGTCTTTGTTGTTACCGATAAACTTCCAATACCACTCTATCGCTGTTTCCCGTTTCACTCCCATATCCATTAAAACGTCCACAAAAATTCTTCCAAAACTTTCATTATATATACCGTCAATGACATAATTGAGCAAAAATGCTCCTACCAAAACTGTCAATGCCGTTACGAATACGGTCTGTAATAAAACGCTTAATTTTAATTTGCGATATTTATTCTTCAACTTTATATCCAACTCCCCACACGGTTTTAATGAAATCTGACTTACCTGTCGGCTCGCTCATTTTCTCACGCAAATGTCTAATATGTACCATCACCGTATTATTACTATTTTTATAGTACTGTTCTTTCCACACCGTTCTGAACAATTCTTCTGAACTAATAACCCTGCCTCTGTTTTCACACAGCAACCAAAGAATATCAAATTCAATCGGTGTCAGCGTCAGTTCCTTATCATAATAAATACATTCATGTGAAGTTCTGTTTAAAAACAACGCACCAAAATCAATAATATCTCCCTCGTTTTTTCCAACATCATTATACTGTGTATAACGTCTTAACTGTGCTTTCACCCTTGCAACTAATTCAAGCGGATTAAATGGTTTTGGAATATAATCATCCGCCCCTAAAGTTAAACCGGTAATTTTGTCCATATATTCTATTTTTGCTGTGAGCATAATAACCGGAAATGTATATTTTTCTCGAATTTTTTTCAAAATCTCAAATCCATCAATATCCGGAAGCATTACGTCTAAAAGCGCCAAATCAATCTTTGTATTTTCTATACAATCCAGCGCCTCCTGCCCCGTATAAAATTTATAAATATGATACTGGTCACTCTGTAAATACAACTCAACTACATCCGCTATTTCTTTTTCATCATCAACTACTAAAATATTCATACTCTTTTCCCCTTTATTTTTTAATACAAAAGGACGTGGAAATTCATTTTTCCCACGCCCCATTCTTCCTCTTATAATTCGCAGTTATTTACTGTTCTTGGGAATGGCACAACATCTCTGATATTAGACATACCTGTCAAATACATTACACAACGTTCAAATCCCAAACCAAATCCTGCGTGTCTTGTAGAACCATATTTTCTTAAATCCAAATAGAATTGATATTCTTCCGGTTTCAATCCCATTTCGTTCATACGAGCCAACAATTTATCGTAATCGTCCTCTCTCTGACTTCCTCCGATAATTTCCCCAATTCCAGGCACAAGACAGTCTACTGCTGCCACTGTTTTGTTATCATCATTCATTTTCATATAGAATGCTTTAATATCCTTCGGATAATCTGTTACGAAAACAGGACGTTTGAACACTTCTTCTGTCAGATAACGTTCATGTTCTGTCTGTAAATCTGCTCCCCAAGATACTTTATAGTCAAATTTATCGTTGTTTTTCTCCAACAATTCAATTGCCTCTGTATATGTCACACGAGCAAATTCAGAGTTTACCACATTGTGTAAACGATCCAAAAGTCCTTTATCTACGAAAGAGTTAAAGAAATTCATTTCTTCCGGTGCGTTTTCCAATACGTAGTTAATAATATATTTTAACATTGCCTCTGCAAGCATCATGTTATCGTCCAAATCTGCAAATGCAATCTCAGGTTCTACCATCCAGAACTCTGCTGCATGTCTTGTTGTATTAGAATTTTCTGCTCTAAATGTAGGACCAAACGTATAAATGTTACGGAATGCCTGTGCATATGTTTCACCATTTAACTGACCGCTTACAGTCAAACTTGTTTCTTTGTTAAAGAAATCCTGACTATAATCTACTGTTCCGTCTTCATTTTTCGGAAGATTTTCCATATCTAAAGTCGTTACTCTAAACATTTCTCCCGCACCTTCACAGTCACTTCCTGTAATAATCGGTGTATGAACATATACAAATCCTCTTTCTTGGAAAAACTGATGAATTGCATATGCGATTAAAGAACGTACACGGAATACTGCCTGAAATGTATTTGTTCTCGGACGTAAATGTGCAATTGTTCTTAAATATTCAAAACTGTGACGTTTTTTCTGTAACGGATAATCCGGTGCAGACGCTCCTTCTACAACAACTTCTGTTGCCTGAATTTCAAATGGCTGTTTAGCCTGCGGTGTTGCCACCAATGTACCTTTTACAACGATTGCCGCACCTACATTTAGTTTAGAAATCTCCGCAAAGTTTTCCATTGTATCATGATATACTACCTGTAATGTTTCAAAAAATGAACCGTCATTCACAACGATAAATCCAAATGTTTTGGAATCACGAATACTTCTTACCCAGCCGCCAATACTAACTTCTTTATCTAAATATTGTTCACGGTTTTTGTATAATTCTTTTACTGTTACTAATTCCATTTCCCCAGCTCCTTCTTATATTTTATTATCCTCTCAGACAATTATGTTCATTATTTTTATAGTATACCTTATTTTACGGTTTATCGCAATTACGAATGATAAGAAATAATGCTCTTACGCAAAATATAGGATTTTCTAATGAACCGTCACTCGTGAAATCCATTGAAAATTATAACAAAGACCTACAAGGGCAACAATGAATATTAATAACTGAATTAAATCAGAATATTCAACATACATTGGCATCGCCCTCCTTTCTTTCGTTTGGAGGGTGATCTCTCCATAAAAAAGAAAACGAAATTGCAATCACCGCTAAAATTATGATTAGAATTTTCCTATGCCCTTTTTCAGTTCATAGAAACAGAGCAGAAAACTCGAAAGATTCTGCTCTGTTAGGTATGGTTTCATTGTTATAATATGTAATTAAAAATAGATACTTTTACTTAGATTTTAATACTCCGTCAAATCCACTACCAGTAACTTCTACCTGAGCATTTTTAAATGTAGCAGTTCCGTATATCTCTTTAGAAATACTGTCTACGATTGCCAGTCCGCCATCTCCTTGGGTATATAATCTTCCATCAATTTCCAAGCCATTATTGTATTTTACATGAATTGCCGCTATATCTGCCCCCGTAGGAACATACTCTGTGCTTGCTTCTGCCATTTGTTCTGATACTATAATTGTCGTTGTATCGTTTTCATAAGTTCCTTCTATTTCCAAGTCAGGTGTAGAAGTACCACTAATTCTATGATAATTTCCCCAACCTTGACCTACTCCTGATGTTACACCAAGCAATCCGTTTTCATTTTTATAAAATGTATAATATTGCCCTTCTAAATAGTCTTTGCCCGCACTGCATCCGGATTCTTTCTGTTCAACTTGCCCGCTTGCTGTATACATTACATAAGACCATTCATATCCAATAGAAGCGATTACAAGACGTTCTCCTGAATCATCATCCTTATATGTACCTGCCCAACCCATTGTAATTGGGTCTGTCAATACATTCTCCTTTTCATTGCTTTCTGATGACTCTTCTTGCGGTTCTTTTACTGGTTCTTTTTTATGTTCTGTTTCTTCCGGCTCAGACTCTTCAGATTTATCTTTTTTTACTGTTTTCAGTTTCTTATCATCCATATTTGATTTAACATCTTTATAGGACAAAAGTGCAATATCATCTTTTGTAAGACCCATTTCTTCTAAATCATTCATTAAATGTGTCACTTTTGACTGAAAAAGTTCTCCTAATTTATATTTTTTAATCAAATCTAAAAGTTCCTTTTGGGGTTTATACCATTCTGAATCAAACATAAACCTAAATTTATCTTCTTTTATGTCATAAACAACTGCTGTCAATTTTTTGTCCCCAAAAGATGTTTCACAATTAATATGCATTTCTTCCGAATCTAAATTATAATAAACATCTCCGTTTTCTCCAAAATCCCCCAAACCTAATAACGATTCCAATGTTTCTTTAATGTTACTATTTTCTATTCTTACAATTTCGCTAGTCTTTGTATAACACAATGTCCATAAATTGTCAGATGCAAATTCATATCCATCGTTCACTTTATTTACTGTTGTATATTTTTGCAATTTTTTCAAGGTTTCTTTTGTCTGAGAATTTGCAGCAAACAATATAAAAACTATCACTCCCAAAATTATTCCCGTTATTAATATTATTTTTTTTGATTTTCGTTTTTGGAGTTTATGTACGTTCTTAGCATTTTTGATAGTTTTTCCTGAATTATTTGATGTCTGCTCTATTTGTATAGATCGTCCACAGTTTGGGCAAAACGCATCATCATCTTTTATTTCTCTTCCGCAATTTTCACAAAACATATTTCCACATCCTTTATCTCTTTTTTGTAATTTTAATATAATGTCGCGGTTGTCTCATATCCATCATACTCTAAAATTAATGTTGCTCCCTTAACATTACATTCTGCAAAACTTAATCCATAAAATTCTAAGATATTTCCCTCTACATCTTCAATCGCAAAATCCCAATCGAGATTATCTGCTGTAATTGTGAATTCTATATTCATTTTTTCTCCGTCACATAATATATTTTCATCCAACAAATCTTCTTCCCAATCATCTACATTTGGTTCAGAAGCATAAAGCGCACAAATATCAAAACCTGTGTTGTTAACTACACGTACATTAAAATTCAGCGTTTCTTCTTTAGAACTCCATTTAAATATACCAATTACCACAACAACCGCTAAAACAATAATTGCTATCATTTTCCATTTTTTCTTTCCGCTCGAACCGTTATTCTCAAAATTACTTTGTGGCTTTTTCTGTGAATCAGTTCCTCTTCCTTTAATCTCTGAACCACAATTCTGACAAAATCTTTCATTCTCTTTTATTTTTCTTCCACAATTTTCACAAAACATACTTATCACCTTGTACTCTTATTCTTTTTTATTTAAACAAAATATCTTAAATATTTCATAATGAAATTTCCAAACGCATATCCACACATGAAACCAGTTATTAACCTTCGCATATTATTTGATTCGCTATGAAACTTATATTGTACAAACCAATCCACAAACATAATCAAACAAAACAATATTCCGATTAAATTAGAAATTTCAGCAATCTTAAACAAAAAAACGCCCAATATTTCTCCTATAAACACTCCAGTACATCTAGCACATACTGGAAATTGTTTTCCATGATAGAAAAAACTCCTCTCTGGTAACTGGTGGCATCCCGTCGCTCTTCCTATTAACATAAGTTTTTTATATATTCTCTTTTTATTCATCATTCTACTCTGCAAAATATATTAAAATCGGGCAAACAATAATCAATGCCCCCGCCAAAGACAACATTGAACATTTTATACTATTCCAAATTTCTTTCTTCGTTTTTACTTCTAAAACATTCCAAATACTGTATCCTAATTGCTTGTCTATATCCTCACAAAGTTGATACGAAAAATATAATGGTATGGAAACTCCTGCTATAACAGCTATAAGAACGATTATGATTGTTCTTAAAAATCCACTCACAAGTTCATCCAATATTGGATAAAGCAAAAGTGAACCAATCGAACCATAACATAGACAATTTATAACCATTTTGTCTGTAAATGCCTTTATCATTTCTACGGCATCATGTTGTCCTAGATGCTGTTTGCCACAGTTTTTACACCCCCACCATGTTAACGAAGTACTCTTTACTTTAGATTCTGAACCGAATGCCCCACATAATAATCCGAACGGACCAAGCAAACACATTCCACAGCATCCTCTTCCCATACTATAGCCTTTTGTTTTTATTTCCGTCTCGCTCTTAACGATTGAAAATGTATCCTCACTGTTACAATACGGACATATGGAATCTTTTGGTATATTCGGTTCTGTCTGAATTGCTTTATCAATCGTACGGATAATATGCCCTCTCGCATCTTTCATACACTCAATCAGAACTTTAAAAAACTCAACAAATAATTCCCACAGTGTTTCATCTACGTTATTACCCTGAAAGGATTTTTCATTTCTTTCTGCTTGATCAACATTTACCGAGTTACCACAATTAGGACAATATTGAGCCTCTTCACTAATTTCACTTCCACAATTTCTGCAATATTTCATCTTACGCATACTCCTTATTTTTTTCCAATCAATGCCTGAAACTTCTCTACATCTTCAGTCATTCCATTTACAGGAATTTCAAAAGTCAATCCATTTCTCATTCTCAAATTTAAAATCTTTCCATAACCTGTATACAGAAAAATTGCTATCAAAAAAAGCCATACTATATCTGTCATATCCAGTAGAAACATTACCCCAAACAGTGCTGCATACAATGTATCCCAAAAATCCATTTTTGTTTTTACTTTCATTGAATCAATTTCTGATAGTTTTATCTCCAAATGATTCTCTTTATTTTTCCTTAAAAATCTATGGATATTTTGCTTTATCTGCAAACTATCTTCACTATTTCTCACCTCCGTTCGTATGATTTTATACCGCAGTCTTCCAAGCATTTTTATCTTTTGAAAATAAAATATCTTTTTAAATTGTTCTGTGTTATTAACTTCTTCATCTTTTGATACATCTATATCTTCCTTTTGTTCTAAAACACTGCTTCCACATTTAGAACAGAATTTTGCTTCTTCTTTAAGTTCATTTCCACAATTAACACATTCCTTTACGAACTGCCTTTCTTCATTTAGAATTTCATTACAGTTTTTTTCTTCTTGTTCCAAAATATTGTTTCCACATTTGGAACAAAATTTTGTACCCTCTTTAAGTTCATTTCCACAATTACTACACTTAATCATATCCTCATTTTCCTTTATAACTAATATTTTTATATCTATAGATTATTATACTCTAACTAAACAAATATTACAATTAGATAAATATTTATTAGGAGTTTTTATATGGATAATTTGAATTTTAAACAAATCGGAGAAAAATTAAGAACTATACGACTCTCTAAAAATCTGACACAAGAATATATTGCTAACTCCGCTGATGTAAACACCAGTCACATCAGCAATATCGAAAACGATCGTGTCAAAGTATCTCTTTCTACCTTAGTACAGATATGTAATGCTTTGGATACCACTGTTGACTATGTTTTATCTGAAGAATACACAGATGCTTCTTCTGCCATTGAACAGGAAATACTTCATGAATTACATGCTTGCAATAATGAAACAAAAGAACAGATTTTAAAAATTGTTAAGGCTTTACAATAGTTTTTTCGCTGCATAGCACTCTGCTATCAGCATTACCGCATACTGAAATCCTTTGACAAACCCTATCTCTTCTGTAAAACCTGTTACTATAAATAATTGATCTCGAATTTCCTCATACTCTTTTTCATTCAAACACAAACTATTTTTTTGCAGAAAATATTCTACTGCCTTTTCAATATCTTTCCCTGCTTCTTTCAAATAGTCTGTTTCCGATAATAATAGTTGATAAATTTCTTGTATTTTCCCATTCATAGCATCTTCTCCTTTTCCCAAAACATAAGTATAGTCCAAATCACATAAAAACAGCCAATGAAGATGACTCTCCATTGACCCCTTTTCAACTTTTTATATGATTGAATATCTTTATTTTAATTTTTCCGTCTTTTCATATTCGTACTTGCTAAAATCTGTTCTCTGTTTCTTTTAAAATATTATCAATAATTTAATATTTTTTCTCTAATTTTCTTCACTTGATTTTTGTACTTCTCTATGCTAAACTATTACCCGTTACAAAAACCCGAAAAACAAGGTCTTACAAGGGTTTCGCCGATTCCCGGCGTAAAATGAATCGAGTGTTCGTGACCTTCCACTCGTAAAACAAAACTAAAGGAG
>Bissell_p2__coassemble_472_pt1 | contig 32579 bp, 44 predicted proteins | sample Bissell_p2__metabat2_high_PE_001 | metagenome-assembled genome bin Bissell_p2 | reverse complement strand
ATATACCTTGCTCTATAAGAAAATACATTTTTAATATCTTAACTTAATGACATTGCAGTCAGACAAATCCACCCTTTTTCCATTATGATTTATGTAATAAAAATCCACCTGATTACCCCCTTGAAAATCCCAACGCTTCTATGTATCGTATTACTTCTTTATCTCTTGCAGTAAATTTCATCTTCGACATTCCGTTTTGCAATCCATTTGCTATCTGTACTCCCTGTTCTGCCACTGCATTGACAATATACTGTCCCAATGCTGACATATCCACAGGTTCTACATTTGCACTATTTCTTGCCGCCTCTTTTGCATATTTTACAGAAATATCATGTGGAATTACTTGTGTTCCATTCGGAAGATATGTCAATTCCCCACGACCACCTTCATTCATTCTCGCAAATCCGCCCTGCCAATCATCTGTTCCATGCAATAACTGTGGGATTTTCCCAATATTTACTCCTGGTATTTTATTAATAATACCAATGGCAGCGTTAATCCCTCCGATTACCCCATTCACGAATCCCTTTACCTGAGATACCAACTCCTCAACTGCTCCGGATACGCCTGAGAATACACCCGACACGAAACTTGTAAGTCCATTCCACGAAGTTTTTATTCCGTTAAATATTCCTGTTATGAAATTGCCGACTCTTCCCATAATAGATGAAACAATGGAGTAAATGGAATTAAATATATTCCCAAATACCCCTGATAATGTAGAAACTACTTTCGACACACTCCCGATAACTCTAGAAACTACTTTGGATATATTAGCAAACACACTTTGTACAAATGTAAATCCTGTTGAAAACGTACTGATAATCACGTCTAACACTCCACTAATTGTACTGTATATTCCACCAATAATAGAAATAACCGTTGCAATCACATCCGCTATAAAGGTGATAATCGGAGATATCACAGACATAATCGTTGTTATGATTGTGCCGATGAAAGCCACAATCGGAGAAATTGCCGACATAATTGATGAAACAACTCCTATCACTATGGATACAATCGAAGTAACAACGGATATTACATTGGTCAAACTAGGTACGATAGCCTGTATAATGGACATGATTACATTCATTACCCCAATAACTGCCGGCATAACCGCAGAGGCAATATCCATAATCACATGACTTACGGTCTGTATAATTGTTATCACGTTGGATAAAAGCGGTACTAAAGCACCTGCTAATTGTGAAATCATAGGTCCAATCGCAGAAACTACATTTCCTATCATAGTGGCTATCTGCACTAGGAAAGGTGCAATCTGCTGTATCAAATTAATAACAATCGGCAGCGCCGAAACAACCACGTCCAACACCGCTCCTATTAACTGCGAACCTACATTCACTATGTTCGTAATTACCGGCGCTAAGTTTGCCAGCAGTGATTGTAATGCCGGAAGAAAGGCGGAAACGATTCCTCCGATCGTATTTCCCAGCGTTTCAAAAACAGGAACTAAATTACTTCCAATAACAGACACTAGATTTACTATCTGTGGTCCGAAGTTTTTAAACAGTAAAAGAAACATTTTCAACTGCGGCGCTATCAATCCAAGTACCATTGAAAAAACATTTCCAAATCCCTGCACTCCACTCATTCCGGCAGAAAATCCATTTGCGATTCCTGAAAACAGTCCCGAAAAGGCATCTAACAAAGTTCCTACTACCGTTTTTACCACTGAAAACATACTTTCCAATGCTGGCATAAAACTTTTTATTCCATTTAAAAAATTTTGAAACAGGGTAGCGGCTATTGGCTGTACAACCTGTGCGACTTCCTGTATTTTAGACTGTACTGCATTCCACACTTGTAAAACTATATTTCTAAACGTTTCATTCGTGTTCATTAAAAGTGCAAACCCTGCTATCAGTGCAGTAATTGCCGTAATGACAATTCCAATAGGTGATGCAAGGAATCCTATCACACCTGCCAACTTTCCAATACTGCTGACAAGTGTTCCGAGTATAATTAATGCCGGACCGGCAACCGCAGCGATAAATGCTATTTTTAATGCTGCCTGCTGGAACTGAGGACTTGCTTTAGCAAACGCATTTACCATTTCCGTTGCCTTTTGTACCAACGGTGTAATAACAGGGAGTAAATGCTGGCCAAGAGCGATGTTAAGATTATCTACTGCCCCCTGAAATGTTCTTAAACTATTTGCTGTTCCGTCTGCTGTATTTGCGTAATCTCCCTGCGCATTGGCCGCCATTTCCATTACATAATTATATCTGAGTTGTACTTTTTCAGCCTGAGACATTTCCTTATATACTTTCCCGGTCTTTGACGCAAATTCTTCCAAATTGGTTTCCGTCATTACAATACCGAGTTGTTTCAAACTTTCAGTTTCTCCGGTAAATACTCCTGCGAGGGCTGTCATGGCCTGTTCAATACTGATATTTTTAAATGATGCCAAATCTCCTGCCAATCCGGCAAGAGCGGTTGACATATCCGCAGCCGCCGGTTGTGTAAGCCCCATAGATGTAGCCATATCACCGAAAAGGGAAGTGGCTTCCAATGCCTGATTTTTGGATAACCCAAACTGTTTCGTTGCATTTTCAGCCCAAGCCGTTACTTCATTCGCGCTTTTCCCAAATGCCACGTTTACTTTGTTTAAATTCTCATCAAAATCAGATGCGGCATTGACCATACTTTTTCCCGCCAGTGTCAGTGGTGTGGTTATGCCTAAAGTAAGTTTTGTTCCCAAACTTGAAATTTTACCACCTATTTTTTGTAATTTTTCTGATGCTACATCAAATTTAGCCGAAACTTTTTGAATTGAACTTACTTGTTTTTCCGCCGCACTTTCTGAAGAATATCCAATATCGGCGTATGCCTGTTTCATTGCTTCGGATTTTGTCATTCCTGCTTTTTGATAAGCAGACGCTGATTTCATAACATCACTTCTTAATTGGTCTACTGTTTTTCCACTTTCTGCTGCTATTTCCGCTAAACTTTTTCCAGCCTGTTTACTTGACTTTTGGAAAACTTTAGATATTCTGTTCTCAAAATTCCCCGCAGCCTTTTGTGCAGTAGAAAACGCCTTTTCAAACCCACGGCTGTCACCGGTTATTTTCGCACTTAATGTATAATCAGACATTCTTCTTCACCTCCCTATAGGGCAGATTATTTTCCCTATACAAACGTTCCACCCATGATTTACCTTCTTTTTGTTCAACCTCTTTTACAATCTTCAAATTATTTTCTATCACTCCCATATCGGCTTTTCTTACCTGAACTTTCTGCCAAAGTTTCAATGCTTTCTTCCCTTTTTTACGCTGCACATTATACGTTGCTTTAAATATCGCATTGTAATTGCTATAACTGTCGGAAATCATTTTGTTTTCCCATTCTTTGCGAACGAAAGCAATTTCTCTTGGCGTCAGTTGTTCATAGTCTGATTTTGTATATCCGAAATGTACTACGAAAAAAGCGAAGTCAATATCTTTCAGATACGGCTCCGCCATTTTCATATACTCTTCGTCTGTTTCTCCGCTTAAATATTCAAAATCAATTAGCCGGCTGGGAAGAAAAAAGGCACGTCTCTCTGCATACTTTCAAGAACTAATCCACATACGTTTTCGTACCCTTCGGTTTCAATCAAAGCCTCACAGATGTCCATACCTTCTTTTACTTTTACGAATACATCTGCCCCTTCTTCCTTCAAGGCGTACGCAAAATACGTTTTTAATGCTGCCACTCCAAGATACCCTCTAGTTCTCTGAATTTCTGCCATTGTAGGCATATTTGTTACAGATTCAATCATTTCAATACGTTTCAAATTGTATTTCAGTTCATATTTTTTTCCGTTATATTCAACCATATCTTTTTACCTCTCTTTACTGTTTTGCTGTTACTGTCGCTATACCCGCTTTTAATGCCTTACCCTGTGCATTACATTCAATAATCATAATCTGATTTCCTGTTGTTGCCGTAATAGCCTGTGTTCCGTCCCATGCGGTACCTGTAATCACTTCGTTGTATGCCGGATATTCGAGGGAACCGCCTCCTGTTTTGTAAAAGTACTTATTCCCACCGTTTTTCTGCGGATTAACATATACATTCGTCTGACCTGCAGATCCACCTGCCACTGACACTACCGTTAAAGGCTGAATCGCCGAACTCCCTTCCGGCATTGTATCCGGTGATGCAGGACTTTCTCCCAAATCTAAAAGCGCACCTACTCCCTCTAAAGTAAGACTGTATGTCATTGCATCATCATACGGTGCTTCCAATGGATAATCCGTAATAACCGCAAGACCACCGAACATACCTTTCTTTGTTTTTCCATTGATGACTTTAATACAGATTAAATCACTATTGTCAAATGCCTTTGAAAGAAGTCCGTGCGATTCATCTCCCGGCACATAAAGACCGTCATTGTCAATAGACCATTCCTTCATCCCCGCAATCTTCGCTTTCCAACCTCCCTGCGTATCTTTTGACGTGATTTCAATGCTATCTGCACTTCTGTTAATCGTAAGTCCCTGCTGACCGCTTATGGCAAGTAATTTTGAACCGTCCGCATTAAATATGGCAAGCAAAATATCTTTCCCTGCTACCGCCTTTGCTGCTGAACTTGTAAAATCACAATATGCTCCGTTGTCATAAGCAAATAATTGTAAATTTGATTTATTCATATATACCTCCTAAATTTTACACTTAAATCCATAACAAACCGTAAAATCATAAGAAATTACAGCGTGTTTTTCTCCTGTTTCATCTGTTTTAATAGTTTGAATGCCATTATTTGTCTGCATGATAAGTTCATATCCTTCCGGAAGTTCAATATCATCTGTCAAAGCCTCTTCCAAATTCTGTATGAGTTCATATACCTGAACTGAGGAATCCCCTTTCTCTGCAATGGCATGAATCCAAACCGTAAATACATCTCTCCACATTGTTTTTGTATGCGCCGGACGTTTTCCTACTACCTGCGCAAAATAAAACGGACTTGCTGCATTCAGCCCTACGGCGTCATAACATTCAAGTCCTGTTCCATTTTTCACTCTTTTTTGAATGGCAGCAATTAATTCCACCAATCCAAGTTGTTTGTATGCCATACTTTTATCCCTTTCTGATTGCATTAAGTAAGTCCTGTTTATAAATTGGCTGTTGAATTTCTACATTTCTTCTCAAAAACCTCTGCCCCTCTACATAGCCGCCTTTAATCGTTCTATGTCCATACTCCACGTGTGGAGCGTAATCCTTTGAATAACCCATTTCTGCCTCTTTTCCTGTACCGATTTTACCTACACTCTGTATAAGTTCACCGGTATCATACGGTGTGCCTCCCTGTGTGGCATTGTGGTTGCGGGTTGCACGGTCAACCATATCAACCATCTGCATTTCCACTACCGCATCAAAACGGATACTGTTCATCTCGGAAAGTTTTCGCTCTAATGCTTCCAGTCCATTCATTTTCACACTTACGACTGACATCTCATCACCTCTTGCTGAATTTTACCCTTATCAAAGTCCAACGGGGCGATAAATCAACTACCCTGTCAATTTCCTGCAAAATCCCCCCGTTAACAGATATGTGCGTACTCTCCTTTGGAAGTTGTTCGTATGGCAATCGCAAAATAAACTGTTGAATATTTTCCGTCACTTCGCGACCTTCCAACTTTATCTGTTCATCTGTCCATGGTGTATTTCTGCAATCAACTGTCTTTTCAGTGCGCCACGTACCGCCGACAAGGTTCCCTAACGCATCTTTTTTCTGATTGATGCACTTTTTCAATTCACACTTTTCCCACCTCAAAGAAATTGCACCGTCCTTTTATTTCCACCGCCGGAGTTTGCTCTTGCTACTTTCCATTCGCTGATTTCCTGCGTGTATTCGGACAAAATATCTTCTACAAATGTGGTAGACATATTAACCACATTTTCTGAAGAAATCCCTTCATAATAAGTCCTTCTGAACATCTTGACAGTTGCGTCTACACAAATGGATTGAAATGCGTCCGGGAGTTTTTCCTCTCCCAAACGCAAAAGCAATCTATCCTGTATAGTGCTGATATATTCCTGCAGCGTAGCATCGCTGATTTCACTATCAGAAATCCGCAACCTCACTCTTTGTAACAATTCGCTATTTCCCATACGCCTATTTTCCTTTTGTATTAGCCGCCGCTGCTGCCGTAATTGTTCCGATTACTACTCCTCCAAGATTTTCGGCAAACAAACCTACACCTGATGCCGCCACAGTTTCTGATGTAAGATTTTCATAAACCGGTCCTGTGTGAATACCGATTAAACCAGTTGCATCTGATGTAAGATTAAATGCCTGCGCCAAATCTGAACCTGTCACATTTACAAAGTACAACACGATATTTTCCGACGCCGTTGCATAAATCTTTCCTTTCGGAACATCTGACGCAAGGATAACCGTACCGATACCGAGGAAGTTCTCAATATAAGACATTCCAAAAGCAGTCTGCGTAATAATCTGTGCTCCTCCCAAATAATCTGCTACGTCTAACGGATTCATCAGATACACCGCCTCGACCGAAGTATCCTCCCAAATCACCTGCAATTGTCCCCATACCTGCGCTAACGCCGCCTGTAAACCTACGCCCGTGGCTTTTCCCGAACCGGTAGCAAGGAACGCTGCAAAGTCTTTGCGAATGCCTTTCTGAATATCCTTAAGCATTTTATCATTTGTATCGTTCACTGCCTGTCCATGTCCTTTGCTCGAAATAGCCTCCGCAGTTGTCTGCTTTCTCCATTTCTTTAAGTTAGCCTCTCCAACCGGTGTGTATGTTGTCTTATACTCCGAAAGCGGAATGACTTCTCCCTCTGCAACAGTACCGTTCGCCAAGGTTCCTGTAACCTTATACGCCTTCAGCACTTCCCCTGCCTTTTTCTCCATCTTTCTAGCGATACCGAGCATTTTCATCAAAGTTTGAATACCTGTCGTAAAACGCTCCGTAAAATCCACATCTCTTACTTTTGTAAGGTCTGCTGAAGTAATCATCTTCTCATCAACCGCAAATAACTGCAATCCAAATTTTCTGTTCTTGTTCATAAATTACCTCCTAAAAATCATATAACTCTCTGTTTTCTAACATTTTCTGCTGTCTCAATTCCGGGTCTTTGATTGCCGAAATTTCTTCTTTTGTCATCGTTGTTTTTCCGCTGCTTCTGTTAGGCGTTTTCCCTTTAAGACGTTCCTTAACCGCCTCTTCCACGGCATTATTGAATGCAGTCACAAAACTGTCTACTGCCTGTTTTGTTTTATCTGCATCAGGCGTAACCAAAACTGCCAAAAGTTCATCTGACACCACAATGTGATTATCTGCCAGCATTTTTCTTGCAGTATTCGTCATTCCTGCAATGGCATCTTTTCTCTCGTACTCGTCCAACTTCTTCTGAAGTTCGTTTTTCTCATACTCGGCTCTTTCCTGTGCATTCATCTCGGCAAGTTTCGCAGCCTCATCAACTTTTTTCTGATGTTTTTTCTCCCACTCAGCAAATTTCTTGTCGATTATTTTATCAACATCTGCATCGGTGTATTTCGCCTTATTCTTCTCAGGCTCGTCACCTTCTGCTGGAGAAGTTTCTGCATTATCCGGCTTGACTCCTTCTGTGTCCTCTGCAAATAACTGCAGTTTCCAAAAATCTTTTACTTTCATTGTATACCTCCGTATTTTAAAACTTACGCTCTGTTCCCCGTAGTTTATAGTCTCCACGCCTGACTCTCCGTAAGGTTTAGTGACACTCACGCCTGGTCATAAAATTTTTACATATTCGGGAAATTCCTCTGAAATCATGGAAATTCCAATAAAAAAAGAGTCTATCAAAACTCGCGATTTTTCTGATAAACTCCTATAAACAATTTTAGATGCTCCCGGTCTTAGACAATATTCAATTTTATCATTAGTTAAACTCAATATGGATTTAACCAATGACTGAAAAAGGGCAGTCACTCCTGCACACACAATGTCACTTCCACTTGCCGCATACCCCGCATGACCGTCTACTGTAATTTCTGTGTTTGTTACTTTTACTGCAATCAATCGGCATCACCCCTTTCACAAGTACTAAACAAGTCCTGATTATCTCTGCACAACATATACAGCGCATTTCCCAGTTTTTCTACCTGTCCTTCCTCTAGTCCAATTTTATACATTTCATCTAACGCATGTACAATTTCATGTATAAGTGTTGCTTTTTTCTGTTCCTCCGATGCCTCTGCATTCAAAAGAATTTTTTCCGGAAGAAAGTCAATCTGACCATACAGTTCTCCCTCTTCATCATGTAAGTTTATCTGTTCTTCTATTGTATATTCTTTGAACAATACTCTTACTTTCTTTGGAATTATCACCTTTCACACCTCCCTAAAAATACCACAGACCTTTTCGACCTGTGGTATCTACATCTCTATATTTTTCAACCAATCTGCTACTTCCCCAACGTCAATCGCTCCTGTATGGTTCATATACACCCTCTCATCAGCAAGTAAAACTACCGCCGGTAATCTGTCTATCTGATATTTGTCTGCCACAAATGGCTCGTCCTGCACGTTTACACGCTGTATTTTATCAATCCCGACTCTTTCCTCTAAAGGTTCAACGAACTGCTTTTCATAAAATCTACAAGGCGGACACCACGGAGCATGAAAAAATAATAGTCTTTTCATAACTTTTCTCGTCATCTTTCTTAATTAAATACTATCTCACACAATCAGAATTTTTGTCTTTTCTCCCATTCCATATATTCTCTAGCGACCCGTTGTAGTTCCGGCGATAATTGCTCAACGCTAGTAGAATTCCATAATTCATGAAGAATATCCCAATCAGACATATCTAAATCAACTTCATAATCTGTTTCAACCAATTCGCAACGCCCATCTGAAATATATTCCAATAATCTTCCTGCAAATTGACTCCACCTTACTTCACTTAATGTCATTATCATCACTCCCAGTATAATCCAGTGGTATTATTACCATAATATTCCTCTGTTTCCTTTTGGTAAAACCGCTCCTATCTTTCTAATTCAACCTGTTGTTTCAACTCTAATCTGCAACATTTTTAGTGCTATTTTGAGCAATGTGCTTTTTATATGGCACTCCATTGTTACATATGATTCCTTTGGTTTTAGGAGTATGCAATATTTCCTCAGGTATTCCTTTCGGATACGCATCACACACCATATCTTTTTTACAATTCTCGCAATTTAAACAATATGGTATTCTAATCATTTCTTTTCCCATTCCATATATTCTCTAGCAACCCGTTGTAGTTCCGGTGATAATTCTTCAACGCTGGTAGAATCCCATAATTCATGAAGAATATCGCTATCAGACATATCCAAATGAATTTCATAATCAGTCCGAATGAATCTATTACGCCCATCTGAAATATACCCGAATAATCCTGCTGCAAATTTACTCCATTTTACTTCGCTTAGTGTCATACCAATCTACTCCTTTACAATGACTTTACCTCGATTCAATATTATCACATGATTCTTATTTTGAAAACCATTTAAGGAAATCGCATCATACCCCTTTATAGATGCATACGCTCCTACATTATCCAATACATCTTGATATGATTCTGGTTTTTCTCCAATAATTTTATATATTCCTAATTTTTCGTACTCTGTAAAAATCTCCAAATAGTCAACAACCTTTGCGTCATCACTTAGAACCATTTCCATGACTTCTCCATTCTGTGTTATTCCAGAATCGTGCGCATAGTAATTTGCTACAGTTTTTTTAGTATCTGTATATGTGCCATACCCATATATTCCACGACCACAATAGAACTTTCCATTCTTAAACTGTTCTACCATATCGTGTGCAGAGATGGCATTGTAATCAGTTACCCCTCTATATAATACAGTTTTGCCTTCTGCCTTAAGTCTTTCAAATTCTTTCAAAGAAACAACGAGGGGTTTTTTGTCATATCCAAGTTTTTTATTCAAATAGTTACTTATTGGATAACCGTTGTCATACTTCAACAAACTAGGATTTTGTTCCAACTCAAATCCGTATATTTTGGCTCGTTCTACAATTTCGTCTCTACTTAAGATGGTCCTTTCCTGCTTTTGTCCAATTCCACTTCCCTGTGAATACTCTTTCATTCTATTTGCAACTTTTTCTGCCTGTTTTTTATCTCCTCCGTGACGTTTCTCATAATCTTCAACAAACTTCTCCCTATCCGTAACACTTGGTGTTGCGGTACAGTGGCACCATGGGTGCATAGGTGGAAAGTTTATTCCCGGCTTTCTTTCACCCCATTTGAAACGTTTCTCATGCAAATCATCACAAATATCCGACCAACCGGAACGCCTTGCTTTATAGTGTTGAATACGGAACACATATTCCTCTGTATCCTGCTCAAATGCCACTGCTCTTGCTTCATTTGATATAAATGTACCTTCTGTGTAAATCAGCCGATATGCGTCATTTCTGGACACTTTCTCAAATCTCTGTCTTAACTTTGAAACAAGTTTGCTATAACTGTCACCACGGGCAAATCCCGCAGCAATATCCGTTCCCAAATATCGTGCCAGTTTCTGAACATTTCCCCATATTCGTTCACTGAAATCTTTTCCGTCATACCACTTTGCATTTACAATTTTTCGTATGATTTCCGAATTTTCCGAGTAAAAGTTCTTGCCGTACCCCATTGTTTCTGCTACCTGATTAGCATTGCGTACAGCCTGTCTTACAAGATGCTCCCTGACCGTCTTAATATCGACTACACCGATTTCCAACTGCTGCATAAGTATTGACATCTGTAATCCTTCAAGGCGGTTTAGTTTATATATACTTTCCCGTATAGGAAGCATATCAGCATACTCGGGATACAGTTGAGCAAAGTCCTGCATTCTTTTGATAAGACGTTCCCTATCCGCATCGTCCAAGTTCTGCATCAACTTTCTGTACTCGATAACCTTATCCTCGCCATATATGGAATAATATGCTGCTATTTCTTTTTCTAACTTTCTGTATTCTGCACTATAAAAGGACGAGAGTTTTTTCTTTAATTTCTCCTCGTCCTTTTCCAATTCCTGATTCAGTTGTTGCTGTCGCTTTTCCCAGTAGTTCATTTACATTTCCCCATTCAAAATCGAACGCGCCTCTTCTCTGCCTGTCGGATAGTCTGTGTTATACCCTAGCAAATCCTGCTCGGCATCTATCTTTTCTATTTCCCCTTTCACATCTTCTACTGCCGAAAGTACTTTCAGTTGGGTTTCTTTACTTGTAATACCTGCAAGATTTCCCGCTATCTGTGATTCTTCCAACAAGTTGGCCGGAAAATTCGGTGTGAAAACATATTTTAATTTTACCCATGAATCCTTTGGAACTTTTGACCTAGGGTGGCTAAACAATAACTTATACCGACGATTCATTCCTGACGTGAACTTTCTCTCCTTTGTCTTTTCCAAGTTACTCATAGCCTGCAGTTTATACTTCAATGAAATTCCTGAACTTGCACCAAAATTTTCATCAGAAATATTTGCCACCATTGATAATTGAAAAATCAATCTCTCTAATCTGTTAAGAAGATTTTCCTGTGTACCGTCACCGCTCGGCTTGTCCATAAATTCTACGATAATCTTGTCTACTTCCTCTCCCGGAAAGTTTACAACACGTTTATCACGAATAAATTCAAGGTCACCATCTTTTAATTCAGCACCAAGCACCTTCATATATGCATCTGCAAAATAATCTACATCATTCGCTTTTTCACTGATTGCATTATTATAGGCATTAATCATCGTCAATACTGGTTCAAATATACTCTGCCGTTCTGCATTCTCCACAAACTCTGTCGCCGGCACTCCCTCAAAATAATGTGATTCCCACTCACTTGTCCAAATATACCCTCCTGAAACTTGAAAATACCTAACCTCTGTCCCGTTAGATATACTTCCTCTCTCTGTTTTATTGTAATCTGTATAGTACCTTACAAAAAACTGTGGTCTTTCAATAATAGATTCATCAAATATCATAAATGCCTCTGTCGGATCAAGATAAGTGGTGCACAGTTCTGCCTCTTCATCTGCATAATACATCTCGTACCCTTTTCCATAAATATCACATATCTTGGCCAACTCTGCGTTGTTGTCATCTTGGTCATTGTATTGATTAAGAAATTCCACATACTCTAACAAAGTTTTATCTTCTGACGTAATTCTAATCGGATTTCCCAAAAAGAACCCGTTCATTGTATCAACTATGTATTTTGCAAAATTTGCTACAATACGATTATCCGGTTTATAATCCGGTTTCTTTTTTCTGTGCAAAATTTCATAGTCGCTTGTATAAGCGTCCTGTAGTGGCTTATATCTTTTGCTGACCATTTTCTTATGCCTATCTACAAATTCGGCCAATAATTCCAATGTCATCTCTGTACCTGCAGGTAATATAAACATCAAATCCCTCCTGTTATCTTTCTATTCAATCCTGAACCCTTTTTCACTAATTTTCTTATCAGACTTGCCGCTGAATCAGGGCTATCATCATGTTCTGCAAACTCTGAATAGTCCAATATCTCGTTAATGTACTCCGGATCCGTTTCTTCAAACCAAACTATGTCCTTCCAATGCTTACGTAAATACGTTGATATTTTTACGAATTTATTCATACTTTCATGGTACCCGTGTACCGGAAGGAACATTGTTTTCAGTTCCTTCTTCAAATAACCTTTATCTGCGTTGTCCTCGCACTCTATTGTTCCAAGCCTGAACCTTTCATGATATGCGACAATATCCGTCAAGCAGTCCTCCACATGCCTTTCCCAGCGTTTCCCAAATGCCGCTATGCGTCCGTCCTGTAACTTGTGCATTGCCGTAAATGCCGTTGCGTCCTCTCCACCATACGCAGCATCAATATGTGCAATCCCGTTATATAACAAACTTTCATCTGCCATAAATCGCGGAGATACAAACATGGCATTCTTATCAGCAATATGTTTTAACTCATAATTTGCAGCAAACAGACTGTCTGACATTGAACATCTGATTTCTTCCAACTTTTCTCGGCTTATCAGCCCAGTTGAATAGCAGTCATATCGCTTTACATTCGGCATAATTGAAATGGCATCTTCTTTGTGCCACGGCGTTCCCGTATTAATAAAACGCCCTGTACGGTTTTTGATATTCTGCAATTCCATATATTGCGTTTTTGTTCTCTCCCTCTCGGCTCGACTGATACGGTCCTTAAGATTCACAATATCATCTGTGACAACTATATCAGCATGCTTTCCGGTTATGGAAGTTCCAATACCCAGTCCCAATATTTGACTTACTCCTTTAGGAGATGTACAGAGATTCGTATGTATCTCCGTATTATTTGCCTTGTCAAAGTGTATATAACACCCATACAACGCATATGCTATCGCCTGCATGATGTCTGAAGATAAGATTTTTTGTGTCTGATTCATAACTTCCACAACGTCAGTATCCGTCTTTCTGAAAAACATTACGTTTTCATTCGGACGTTCAAGCGTATGAATACCGAAAAATAATGATAAATCTGTTGTTTTATAACTACCCCTGTGAGCGAGTAGTGTTTGGTCCTTTTTCTCATACAAAAAAGACCGAAGCCACTCATTGTGTAACTCGGTCAAATCTTTAAATCCCAACCAATGCCCTATTTTATACGGTGTTTCCGTCAGCAGTGTTATTGCCTGTTGTTTTGTAATTCCCAAAATATTCTTCCATTTCTCTCACAGTGTCTGATGCCGGTGTCACCTTCATGTCCAATTTATCATTCCACATACCCAAATGACGTCCTAACATTTCCAACGCCTTTTCTTTATCGTTTAGTTTGATTTCAATTCCGTTTGCTCCTTCTTTAATTCCTGCGATTGCTCCTATCTGCTCTTCTGACAATTCCGCAGTTGGTTTTATAACAACGTTACTATTTACCCCATTGTATCTAATTTCTACATAATCCGTTGCTTTAGCAAACGCAATAGAAGCCAGTTCTTGTAGCACCCTGTCCTGTGTAATCTCTGTTCGTTTCTGACGCTCCTGCATTCGCTCTGAAATATATGTTTGAATCCGAGTATTTCCGAGTAATTTTCTTGCTGCCGCATCTGCTGAACTATCTTTTTTGCAATTTGGATATGCTGTACGGTAAGCCCGTGTAGCGTTCAAATCAATTAAGTATTCATCCGCAAATATTTTCTGTTTTCCTGTTAATTTTGCCATTAGGCTCACCACCTTCCTCTACTTAAATTTTTGCATTAGAAAAGACGCCCTGGTGGACGTCTTACATTTGTCTCATCTTCACATCAACTGCCTCTTTCCTGACATTGTGATGCTGGTTCTGATTCTCCGGCTTTACCTTTTGAGTAATGCTGTTGAATTCTTCATTGCTCTTCTTTTGATTTAATTTCTCCTGCTTTCTGTTCATGCTATCACCTCAGAGATAGTATGAGCATAAAAACATTTTATATTCGATCCAAATTATCCTTTTTTCTAATTAAATAAACCCCTTTAACTAAGTAACTACTTTTTAGAGAATGTCCACTATTCTGATTCAACACCACATACGGAATATTGCTTATTATTAGATTTTCCGTGTCCGTAGAATATACTGCATAACCCAAAATAATCCAAAACGGATTAAAATATACCAAATCTAATTTAACATACATGATACCTATTAGCAAAAAAAGAGAAAAATTTATAATTAATCCATTATATGTCAAAAAAGATTCTGATAGAAGCGGTACAATATATGTCATCATATATGATATCACCGCATCTCCCGTCCTATTTATTGATAAATATTTGTATGTTTCATTACTCTGAGTAGTAAGTACATTGTATGTTGTTTCTATGGATATCAATATACACACTATTAAAATTATAGCAAATGCTGTCGCCGGAATGAAAATTTTACTTTTCTTTAAAACTATCGGATATTGTTCTGCTTGCAACACCAACAAAATAATATATAGTGGAAGATATGATGTAATAAACATTTTAATTTTCATTATAATTATATTACGTCTATTCATTACACCACCTCCAAATTAAATTGAATCATCAACCCCCGGTCTTTCTCTGATAATACTTTTATAATATGAGTCTCTAATCAAACGTACCATATCCATGAGCTGATTTTTATTTTCATAAACAACTGTTTCTTTGTCTCCCTGCCTACTTGTCTTTATATCCAATTCAAAAATATTTATGGCTTTTTTTACGTTTTCAAAATTCTCAAAACAATGATCAAGCATATCTTCTTCATTTAAAAGTTTTGTCAGAATCCTAACTATCCTTTTATCCCCTTGACAATCCTCTCTGAATTGTTCAAAATTCTCAATTCGTTCTGTTTGTTCAATTCTTGCTATCGCTTCTTCTGATTTTTCAATATACTGATCATTCATCGAAAATATTCGTTCAAGAGCAATATGATTTAAAATCATGATATCGTTGCCAACTACAATAACATCAATATTACCATCTACTCCCAGTATATCTGTATCCATTTTGCTAAAACGATTATCCTGTATCCATCCAAACATTCCTTTAGATGATAATTTCCTAAATCTTGTTATCCTTCTGAAAAATTTAATATTTTCTTCTTGTCCGTTAATAATACAATCAACCGACAGACAATAAAAGTTTAGTTTATTAATCTCTTTCTTTGGAATATTTTCTCTTTCTACCCTATCTTCTTGCAGGCTTCCTATAACTTCTTGAAAATTCTGAATTTCTTCCGCTTCACAATATTCTATTGTCTCATCATAAGAGCCTATAGGACTAAATATCGAAGTACGTAAATCTTTTTGTTTTTCTAAATAATCTGATACTAATGTTATTAACTGCTTAGATATAGCAAGATCAACCAATGGCGAATAACTTGCATAAGAATTATTATTCTTCTTTCTAGTAAAATATAATCTACAATTGTTTTCTATCCCATTCTCTTGCAAAGCCAAAATAATATCTCTTATTTCCATCTTTCCTCCACACATATATTTTCCCATTCTCTGTCTCACACTAATTTGATTTTACAATATTTCCCGACAATCTTCAACAATGCTCGACATTTATTTCTTGAGTGAAGTACTTTGATTTTAGAACATTTGTTCCGTTTTGTCCATATCGGAATATTGTACAAAAAACACCGCACATTTTTGCACGGTGTTTCTTTGGGAATATTATGTGGGAGGAACGTATTAGTAAAAGTTCTAATCGTTCTAGGATAATTATAGCATATTATTTGTGTGCTTTGTGTGCGTTTTGCAGATAATTAGATATTTTTCTAGATATTCTACTGCGGTCTAATCGTAATTGTACTCCAACTTCATATTGTGTCTGGCCTTCTATGTAAATTTTTTCAAATATCTGCCGCGTTTCACTATCCGGTATACCTGCAATAAACTCTTCTATCTCAACGATAAGGTCATTTACCTGTTCTCTCCGTTGTTCCTTAATTCGTATCAGTTTCTTAATCGCATCGTTTTCCTTCGGCTCAGCCATTCGTACAGTTGTCCTAACCTGTGTATAGGGAAAATCATTGCTTGAACCTGTAACCTTCCCCATAACCTCCGGAACATTCTCCTGACGCTCATACAACTTGTCCAGTTTATCATCAAGCATCTGAAGTTCTTTCTTCAATGCTCCGTACTGTTTTAATTTTCCCTTGTCCATCACTAATCCCTCCCTTCAGATTGACGCCCCACTTCTCAAGACAATCCCCTACGCTGTACGTTGGGTATGCTTTTCTGTGAAACGCCTTGACTGCACTCTCACTGGCTTGCTCCTCTTCCAGTTCAGCCATGTGGTTCTCCTTATTCATTCTCTTTTCGTGTTTGCTTATGTGTTTCACGTTGTCACCTCATTTCCAAAATCTTCTCTAGTACGTTCATGTTATCCCTCTTTTCTTGATATCCTGTTAAATTCCTCTCTAAATCTTTCAACAACCCACGATTTTTCATAGTCATGTTCATCTGCAAATTCTTGAATATCTTGCATCACATGTTCTGCAAGGCTTTTCATTTCCTTTACAGCTTGGTTATAAATTGCATCACCCATCACTCCACCTACCTATTCATGTTGGCTTTCAATAGTACCATTTCTTCCGTTACCTGTTTCAAGTCTTCTTTCCCGAGACCATATTTTAGAATTTCACATTTTTCTTCAGCGCAAGCACAGTGTTTTAAACAACAATAGTTTCCGTATTCTGTAGTTTCTACAAAATCACAATTTGGAATTTTCATCACTCCACCTCCAACAAATCTGCACTATCAAAAATGTTGCCGCAAACTTCTACGTCTATTTGTGATTTTAATAGTGTTCCTAAGTCCCATTTTTGGTTAATAAAAACTGAGAATGTACTTTTTACACATTTAGCCGAATAGTTCAAATGCTGTTCTGACCAATAAATACGGAAAATATCGCCAGTCTTATCCCTTACAATATCATTCTCCCAAATCCTCTTACCATTCTTGTCGGTAAGTCCTGTGAACTGGCAGAGGGTGTCGGGGTCAACCTCAATAAATTCATTAAATCCAAGTCCAAAACTGTTCCAGCAAATAATAAATTTCTTTTCTGTATAAGGTTCGCTAAAATATCCTCCTTCCACCCATTCACCATTATCTTTTCTCTTTGCTTTAAAAAGTATTTCTCTGTTCATGCTTATTTCTCCTTATCTTTCGCCTTTTTATTGCTAAGAAAATCTTTTAATTCTTTTGTACACTCTCTACATAATTCGTAATCGCAATGTGAATAGTCATGCCCACTTGGATTTCCGTTCAATAGACTTAATAAACCAATTCTTTTTAATTTAGATGTCCAACCAATGTAATGGATTTCTTTTCCGCATCTGTCACATACTTTCTTACAAATTGTCGCCATACCTCTTCCTCCACTAATTCAATATCTTATTTCGTTTTTCCAATTCATCTTGAATCTCTATAATCCACTCTCTAACAAATTTAAACGGATACCTCTTAGCAAGTTCCCTTGATTCTTGAATGAGAATATTCCAATCATTTCCACTTATTTTTTTATTCCTCCACTTAAGCCAAAAACAATTGTAAATTTCATTCGTTGCTTTAAACATTTGTTCATTTGTCATATCACTTCTCCAAAGATTCAATCTGAATATACAATCCCGGAAGTTCCGCCCAAAACTTCTCAACAATCTCCGAAACCACAAGAGCATCATCTTTCCAAAATTTTAATTCTGTCATAACGTCTTTTAACATTTTCTGTAAATTGTCTGTATCCGGCTTTGTATATTTGTATTCACCATCTTTATGATTCCCCGTACAATGAAAGCACCACTTTACAACCAAACGTACAGGACCATTAAACATCTTATCCGGAACATAGCCGGCAAGATGATCTCTTAATTTACATCTCGCTGCCAATAGTTCAGGCGGTTCATAAAATTTCGGTTTTCCTTTTACGATTGCTACTTTTTTCTGCTGATAAGTTTTCGTTGGAGGATTCATTGCTATAAAAAATTTCATATACTTTTCTCCTTTAAATCACTAAATTATTTTCAAGACAAACTTTTTAGTCCTTGAGTCGTAGGGAAGGACGGCGTCGTGCGTAAGCTGTCGCACGACGTCTTTTCCTACTCAGGACCTACTGGGACAAAGACATGAAATATATATACGTAGTATATATATTTTTGTCCCTCCTTTTTGTCCCTCGGACAAATACGCTAATCGTGTTTTTGTCCCACTTTTTTGTCCTTAGGGACAAGAACGTCATTTTCTGTTTTTGTCCCTCAAGACAGACACATTATTTTTCCGTTTTTGTCCCTGTCCTTTCAGTTACTTTGCTTCCTAAAATTTGATAACCTCCATGCTCATTCACCCTTCTTCTTGCTGTTTTTTCACTCGTTCCCATATATTCAGCAAGTGCCTGAAGAGTAATATCTCCCTCGATTCCACACGCGGCCACAGCCATTTCAACCGATTTTTTTCTCTCCTCTGCTTTCGTGTTTTTTGATTTTCTGCTTTCCATCGCACGTTTCCAAGCAGGCTTTTCTTCGTCCGGTTGAACGTCTTTTAAAATTCCTACCGTATCGGCTCTGTGTACCGGATAATCAAACCATGTATTTTTCGGCTCAAACTTTTGAAACTCTCTCAAAGTTCCTTCTATTCTCCATGCAGTTTTGCCTTCTGCCAATTTAATCTCCTTTTCAATAATTACCTGTAATTCTGCATACTGCCTTCTTGTCAGTTTCTCTTTACAGTATTCCTGCATTGCTCGGCTGCTTAACATATCATCTTGCGAAACATCTTCCTGCCATGCAAAATGAGAATCTAAATACATCGTACATGCTCGGCATATTGCTTTATTTACTTCCTGTTTCTTTACTGCATCAGTTAATTCAAGTTCAATCAAATCCAACAGGGCATCAGGGTCTCTTGCAAACACACCTGAACCTGAGGCTCTGTCCATAGACCTTTTTCCTCCCTGACTTCCTTTACTGTGATGATGACAGTAAATAACTGACGTTCCTAATTCTGTACAGATTTTATCAAACTGATTACAAAATGCAGACATCTGATCTGCACTATTTTCATCACCCGTAATAACCTTATAAATAGGGTCAATAATGACTGCAACGTAATCTTTTTTGGCTGCCCTGCGAATCAGTTTTGGAGCCAATTTATCCATAGGAACTGACTTTCCTCTTAAATTCCATATATCAATATTATTTAAGTGTTCTGCATTCCAGCCTAATGCCTGGTATACATCTTTAAAGCGATGCAAACAACTGGCTCTATCTAGTTCCAAATTCACATATAGAACTTTTCCCTGTGCACATTGCCAATCCAGCCACTGTCGACCTTCCGCAATCGCACAGCACAGTTCTATTAAAAGGAAAGACTTACCTGCTTTTGATGGACCTGCTATTAACATCTTATGCCCTTTTCTAAGAACCTCATCAATTAAGCATGGTGCTAATTCCGGCAAATCCTCCCAAACACTTTCCAAACTTTCCGGTTCAGGCAAATCATCATTAACGCTTTCAATCCATTCATACCACTCATTCCATGATTGTTTACCTATATTGGTATCTATCAGAAATTGTTTATTCCCATTGCGAATAATCCCGGGCATTCTGGAAAGGCGTGAAGGATTCTTATTCTGAGTATCTACTTTAAAACCATTCTTTTGGCAAACAGCATATAAATAATCGACTCTTTTTCTATACTCATTATAATCAGAGGCATCTACCTTAATAATTGCGTGAATGCTTTTTCCTCCTGAATGAACAAGGCATGCTACAGGCAATTCAAGTTCTCTTATAATCGCATTCTGCTTTTCAATCTCAAGTTCATCTGATTCTACTAAAGCATAACGAAATTCTGTAACATTTTCATTTTTTACACCTTTACCGTCTATTGGATTAAAACGAATCCATGCTCCTGCTTCTGTATTATAATCACCTAATACACTTCCAATGTCATCATTACACTTTGATAATTGTTCAATAAGTTGTCCTGCAGTCCTGTCTGTATTTCCTTTTGACGGAAGAAACTTCCCGTCTTCATTCTTCCAACTCTGTGTAACATATCCAACATTTTCAGATGATTCAAACAACGTTTCAAGATATTTTATCAGTTGACTTGCCGGATTCCATGCTTTCGGTTGCTGAACTTCTACATTTTCAATCCATGTTTTATCTACAACCACTTTGTCATCTTTTTCTATGAAAATATCATCATTCCAGTCCAACTCATATCCTTGTATTTCAGGTTTCCAGCCACGGTCCTTTGCCATTTGAACAATCGTTCCTGCCGTAACAGGATAGCCATTCCCATGAAATCCGGCCCATTTTCTTTGACATTCACCGGAATGGTATCTGCTGTCTGAGCGGCTCCATGAATCCCATACAGATACATCGTAACCGTCCTCTTTTAAGGCCATGCCTACATATATCCATTCCTGATAATTTAATTCAGAAGGATTTAAAAAGTCCAATATTTGCTTGATGTCATAGCCTCTTTCCATACTTATGCTCCTTTATATTCTTGTGGATTTATATCTCTTGGAATTCTCCAACCATTTCCTGCAATTCTGTCTATAAGGTTTTTTGCTGTTTCAAACTTCCATGTTCCTACGTGTTGAAATCCTCTTCCCTCCAAAAATCTTATCTGCTTTGGCGTTGTCAGTCCTTCCGCACGTCTCTTATCAAGTCTGTCTAATAATTTTGCTGCTTTACCGGCATTTTCTATTTCATCTGGCATGATTCCCAGTTTTTCTAACGTCTTCTTCTGTTTATCTGATGGCGGTGACATTTCCCACCCAAAAGACGGTATATATCCCGATAAATCTTCTGCCTGTATACTCATTTCAAACTGTAACGGGTCTACAAGTTTTTTCTTACGTTTTTTCATCTCTGAAAGTTGTTTTGCCAGTGCTTCTTCTCGTTGTACCACAACGTCCTCTGCTGCTGAACGTTCCGCTTCCTCAATGTCAATGGCAATTCCCGGCTCTTCTTCCATATTTTTAGTCATCTGCCTTGCCACATCTTCATTTTCACAAATCAAACTAGCAGGATGACATAATTCGTGTCGCTCTGTGTGCCATAAGAAATCAAGTAATAATAAGTGGTCCTTTCTCGGATATAACCGAGTGCCTCTTCCCACCATTTGACAATACAAACTTCTTACTTTTGTCGGCCGCAATACAATTACACAATCTACTTCCGGGCAATCCCAACCTTCCGTAAGCAACATAGAATTGCATAAAACATTATATTTTCCATTTTCATAATCCGATAAAATTTCTTCTCTATCTTGACTGTTTCCATTCACCTCTGCCGCCGCGAATCCTTTTTCATTTAGAATTTGACAGAATTTCTGTGATGTTTTAACAAGAGGAAGAAAGACTACTGTTTTTCTGTCCATACAATATTTTATCATCTCATCTGCTATGCTCTGAAGATACGGATCAAGCACTGTTCCAATATCCCCTGCTTTAAAATCTCCTGACTGCATTCCAACTCCTGACATATCTATTTTTAGCGGAATAGTCAGTGCTTTAATAGGTACCAGATACCCTTCTTTTATTGCTTTGGGAAGCGTATATTCATATGCAAGATTTTCAAAATAACTCCCTAAGTTTCTCATATCTCCTCTATCGGGAGTTGCTGTTACTCCAAGAATATCCGCCTCTGAAAAATACTGCAGTACTGCTTGATAGCCATCGGAAATGCAGTGGTGTGCTTCATCTATTACAATCGTATCAAAATAATCTCTTTCAAACTGTTGAAGACGTTTCGGTCTCTGCATAGACTGCACAGAACCAACTACAACGCGAAACCAACTTCCCAGACAACTCTCTTCTGCTTTTTCTACTGCACACTTTAAACCAGTAGACCTCGAAAGCTTGTCCGCTGCCTGTTCGAGTAATTCCGCACGATGTGCCAATATCAGTACTCTTCGTCCTTCCCTTACGCAATCCTCTACAATTTTAGCGAATACAATCGTTTTGCCACAGCCTGTGGGCAGTACTAAAAGAGTACGTTTAATTCCGCTCTTCCAGTCCTGCTCCACCGCTTCTCTCGCTTCCTGTTGATATGGTCTTAATTCCATTAGAACGCACCTGCTTTAAATGTTTTCTGTGGCTCTTCCTCTTTTGGATACAACTTTTTAATACGATTGATTTTTCGCTCTTCTCCATCTCTATTTTCATAAGTATCTACAATAATATGGGCTCTGCCCGATGTACCTGAAACCTGGTTCCAATTCATTGATATTCTTTCTCCCTTTTTCTTTAAACCAATTGCAGCAAACAGTTCAGAAAGTTTCCATTCCAATGAAGAATGTAAAATATAATTCTCTGTAATTGTTGTACTTCCCTTTGCAGATTCAATTGTGAAAAATACTTTTGCCATGTTGCAGGCAGGAAGTTTACCACTTCCCTGCGAGCGTGCTCTTTCATATTTTTCAATTTTAAAGTCATAGTCCCCTTCTTCTAATAAAATAAACTCCTGACTATCCTGCTCAATCTGGTCATCCCAGTTTAATTCTCTTCCTTCATTATTCATGTATGTAAATCCTCCTTATTCTGAAAACGGTATTTCCTCTTTTTCTTTTATTTCTTTAATCATTTCATATACCTGTGACCAAGCCCCAACTAATACTCCTTGAATAAACTCAGAATCATAACGTTCAATAGGAGTATTTTCTGGATAATATCCTCTGGCCGCAACAGCACTCTGAATGTGCCACTCATTTACATTGTGTTCTTTCATTAAATCCAGCAGAGCCTTTGGTAAATGTTCCGGATTACTGTCAAAAGAACTTCTGTCAGGTGAAACTGTTTCCTGATTACTTTGAACTTCTACAGGCATTTGTTCCTGTGTCATAAACTCCGGCATAACATTTTCTTTTCTCTCCGGAAGCGACTGTTCAATCGGATTTTGAACAACATTTTCACACTTGCTCTCCACAACTTTCTCTGTGCTGCATGAAGCATTTCCTTGAAAGATATGTGCAATTTCTTCATATGAAAATTTTGTTTCCGGCGGAAGATTATGTCTGTTTTTAGCGTCCCAACATGGATGATGCGTAGTATACATAACCCTTGTTCCACCCTGTGCCTTGTTCTTTCCTTTTTCAGCACCTTGTCCATCTACATTTACAACATAGGTTTTATAATTTGCAAACAACACCATGTCTGCCCATTCTTTCAATAATGGGGCTACCTGTTTTGAAAGTTTTAACTCCCAACGGTCATATGCTCCCATTTCATCTGGTTGTTCAAACTTTCGCATTTTCGCATGAGCCGTCATCACAACGTTAATGTTACGTTCTATCAATTCATCTAAAAGATTTAACAATCCTCCAAATTCTTCCATTAAATACACATACCCTTTTCCATAACCAAAATCTTCAATACTTTTTTTCTTGTTTTTAGCACAAAGATTTTCGCTACAAAGTTTTTCTGCCCAGTCTGCAGTATCTATAACAAGTGTTTTCAATTCATTTGGATTGTCTCTAAAATAAGTAACTTGTTCAAGCAACATCTGAAAACTGCTCGGTTTTGGCGTTCTGGCCACATTCATATGTTTCGTACTACCTTCTGTATCAATAAATATCGGATCAGGAAACTGTGAAACAAACGTTGATTTTCCAATTCCCTCTGGTCCGTATACAAGTACTTTTTGAGCACTTGGAATAATTCCTCTAATGATTTGCATTAAAATACACCTTCTCTCCATTTATTTGTTTTTGTCGGAATAGGTTCTGCAGTCTCTTGTCCCACTACATATCCGTCCTCAATAATAATCGAACACTCATCACCTGTTGATACCCTTGTGGCAATAGCCTGCAGTCCCTCTTTTTCCAGCCATTCTCCAAATTCCTTTAAGGTTGCCATATCCATTTGTTCCAATTTATCTAAAAGAACAAATCCACACTCCGGATTTAACTTCCTTACGATTGCCGTAGAAACCTTTAATCTATCTGAACCGGACATATTATCCCACTTCTGTCCTTTATAAATTAACTCTCCCTCCTTTACAGATAGTTCTGGTAACGGTAATTCTGCAGCATTTAATAAATCTTGTTTTTTCGTTCTTATCTTTTCTATCTTTTCAGTTAGTTCCGTATACTGTTTACGATATTCTTTAGCATCTTCTTCCGCTTTTTCTTTATCCAGATTTGCCCTTACTTTTCGATTAATTTCTTCTATATTCGCAATACTGTTTTCAAGTTCTGCCGTAGATTCATCATGAATATCCTGTGCTGTCATTAATGCCACATTTAATGATGCCTTTGCCTCTTCCAATTCAGCCTCTTTTTTCTGTAATTGCTCTCGCATTGCTAATACTTCCTGATTTAAAAAGGCTACTGATTGCTGATACTGACTGACCTTTTCACGCTTTCTTTGATTTTCTCCATTTCGTGCCAATACTTCCTGCTGCTTCTTAATCAAGTCTGTTGGAGAAATCAAATCTTTCGGTGCTTCTGCATAATATACCTGTTCCTTAGCATATTTTTCTTTTTGGTCTGCAATCTGTCCGATTGTAAGTCTCTGATTATAAAGTTCTTTTTCTTCTTTTTCCAAAAGAAGCAGTTTATCACCGACACCTATAATCTTTAATAGCGTATTTGCCTTTTCTTTTCCGCTGCTTTCCATAAACTTAGGAAGATTCAAGGCAAGAGTCTCAACAAATGTATTTAATAATGTCTGCCCTGCTTTCTCCCCTGACGGATCTGTTACCTTTAAACTGCTGTTTTTTCCTTTTCTCTCAACTACTAATCCATTGTTCATCACAATTTTAAGATTTGGTGGAACATTTGAGCCATGTCTCATTGCTTCTGTTGGTCTAAAGTTTTCACCGCCTAATGCCCATGCAATCGAATCTAACACCGATGTTTTCCCCTGATTGTTATTTCCTCCAATAACAGTCAAACCATTCTGTGTCGGTTCAATTTTTACGGCACGAATTCTTTTCACATTTTCAATTTCTAATTTATTTATCTTCATTGTCATTTGACTTTTCCTCAACTTTCTTCTACAATTAATTTGAACATTTTCTTGAGTGCTTTAGGTTTGCCGACCTTTATAAGCACTCTTTTTTAATACCCGATAATCAGCCAGTACAGAAACATTCCTACACAAAACCATGCCGGCAGGGAATATACCAGGTACTCCAAAAAATCTTTTTTCCATTTCTTCACTGCTTGTCCTCCTTCCTTATCCTGCAATCATCAGACCTAATACAAACGTTCCGAACAGTGCCAGTGCAATAACCAGCACAATGACTGCTTTTTCCAAGCAATTAAAAATCCAGCGCTTTAAGTATGCTTTTCTGCGTCTTTTAGCAAACTCACTTTTCTTCTCGTTTGCCATGCTTGTCCACCTCCTTATCCGCCTAAGCGGTTTTATCCTCTTTTTTGTGTATCTGTGTCCACTCAGAGTTTTCCTGATGCTCAATCAATGTCACCAATAACTTCTTGATGAAATCTTCACGCTTTTTTGTTTCTTCATTCACACTTACCACCTCTCTAAACTCTATGTACTACTGTTTGTACTTGTTGCGTTGTCCCTGCTAATCTCCTATAATCTAATTACCGAGTACCAGTCGGAATAATTTTGAAAGGAGAATATACATGGATAAAATCCTCTCTTTGCTTACAAAAGAAAATATAACTTTCTTAATTGCTGTTTTAGGTTTCTTGCTCTCTTTGTACAATTTCTTAGGAGAGATTCTTCAAAACCGTATGAAATTACATATCACTTACAAGAATCATTTAATTTCGGAGCATGACCACATGGGAATTACAATTTCAATGTCCATTGAAAACAAAGTAAAAGTTCCTATTTCCATATCTCGAATTTTTCTCAATATAGACGATACATCTCTGGAATTTTACTGGATTCCTCAATTCGTCTTTCAAGCAACTCAAAAATGCAGAGGAGAGATACTTGATGAGATTAATGTTCACACAATTCCGCTTCCTGCTCATATTGAAGGATATGGAATAATCGGTGGATTCTTTTTCTGCCAAAGTTCCGCTCCTGTTAGTAATACAGAATTACTTGCTTCAAAAACTTCAATCACCATTCACAGCAATAAAGGAATAAAAACTTACCCTATTTCTATGAATAATACTTCTTTAGAAATCTAACGTTTCCGTCTCTCTATTATTATTTTTGCAATTCCAAGAATAATAGAGAGGAGTCCAAAAATTAAACTTATGTCTGTTAAATCCACTTTCTCACCTCCTACCCTGCTTTCTCATCACAACTCTCTTTATCCAAACAATCTCTGGCTTTGAGAACTTCCGAATTGCTCTTCATAATTAAAAGACTTTCTTTATCCATTTGTTTCATATTGGTTACTGTTTCTTCCACCAATTTTTTCAATTCCTCTGACATAATGTATCACCTCTCTTTTTTATTGCCATTTATTTCCATATCCCCTATAATTTGCTTATAGGCTTTTGCGGAAGCCTAATACAAAGGAAAGGAATGATTTTTAATGCTCGATAATTTAGAATTACCTAACGAAACAATTAACAAAACATATGATGATGTTGCTCATCCTGCGGCTTCGGAAGTCGGAAAATTCATTGGACGCATTCCTCGTGCCATAAATGCAGCTTTATCCGGAGTTGATAAATGGATTCTGCAAAAAGAATACAATTTATCAGAAACTGAAAAATTACTTGCTCGAAAAATGGAGAATGCAGACCCCAAAAGCATTGTTTCGCCTCAACCTTATGTTGCAATTCCTGCATTACAATCTATAAGCTATTGTTTTAACAATGAGGAGCTGCGAAACCTTTATGCAAACCTTCTAGCCAATTCCATGACATCTTCAAATAAAGACAATGTCCATCCAGCTTTTGTGGAAATAATAAAACAATTTTCTCCTCACGATGCCTTGGTTTTAAAGGAAATACATAACCGCACATCCGAATTGCCAATCCCTTGTGCAAAACTATCTATTGTACTCAAAATCAAAGGGATTCGTTTTACTGGACAACCAATTCCACGCAAGATATACTCCGATGTGATAACTGATTTATGCCAGCACCATTTAACACACAAACAGCTTTCTGTCAGTCTTGAAAATCTTAATCGTTTAGGATTAATTACATTTAGTGATGCCTCTTTAGAAGATGACTCCTTATATGATTTTGTAAAAACATCATATTTGTATGGCGTTGTATGTTCGGATTTCGATTCGTTAAAAGGAACCGATGAGGAACCCGAATTTATCGATATCGATAAATCATGTTTCTTTCTCACTGACTTCGGAGAATTGTTCTGTGACATTTGTATCGCTGATTTTAATTCTTGATAGTTCTTCTTTAAAATTTTTTACGATTTCTAGCAGATTCTTGTCTAACTCTATAGACTCTTTCACATACTTTTTTATTGCAAGCTGTTCTTCTTTAAGGGCAGCTATTTCTTTTTCCATCTTTTTAATTCTTTTGTATTTCATCATCTTTCTCACCTCACTTTGTTGTTTTGTGATTTTATTATATCACTTAGATTAAATTTGTCAACCATTTTTCTGATATTTTTGTTGCAAAGTGATATTTTTTGTGCTATTGTATATTTAGAAGGCGAGGTGAGTTAATGAATACAGAAGGAGAACGCCTAAAACAATTAAGAAATGAACTTGATATTAAACAAGGCGATTTTGCTAAAAAGATTTCCACAACTCAAGGGCATATTTCAGATATAGAAAATGGTAGAAAAAATCTATCCGAAAGAACTATAAAACTAATTTGTCTTGAAAATTGGAATGGAAAAACTGTAAACGAAGAATGGCTACGAACCGGAAAAGGAGATATGATTATTGAATTACCTAAAGAAGATGAAGTGGCCGCATATGTTGAAGATTTGCTTGCGGACGATGGAGAAAACGAACTTTATAATATAATCAAAGCGATTATGCGTACATATAACGAATTATCTCCTAAATCGCAAGAGGTGTTGAGAGATGCCAGTGCAAAGTTAGTGAAAAATTTGCAAAAAGAAAAAGAAGACTAATGTCTCCTCTTTCTTGCTAAATGTCTTTTAATAATGGTATACATTTGATTTAAAAATCGAACATCTGCTTCGTCCAATTGTTCAACCATATTAATGATTATTTGCTTTAGTTTTTCGCAACTCATATGTACATACCCTCCCGTGTTCTTTTTATCGAACGCACGTTCTGAAATTCCTTGATTTGATATTACTACATTTCAAAAAATATTTCAAGGTATTTACGAACATTTGTTCTTTCTGTTTTTTCTTATACTATATATATACAGTTGAAAATGGAAAATCTGACGCGAAGTGAGGGATTTGTCCCAGATGTGGGACACTTATTTGTATGGAGAGTCCAAAAGGTCAGAAATATGGATTTTTAGACCTTTGGCGAGTAGTTCAAGAGTATCAGCGCTGGGAGAAGTTTCATTGTTCATTATCCTTTGAATAGAGGATTTTGAAATCCCAGTGAGAAACGATACTTGACGAATTGTTAAGTTTTTACTTAGCATTATTTTATCCAATAGTATCTTCATAATTATTCTATTTTAAGATATAAAAAGACTCTAATACTACAGGTAAATAATGGAAACTCATCTGACAGGAGAGCGACTATGAGGTATATTTTTGAAAATGAAAATGCACTTGAGTTATATTATCACATCACAAAGGAAATGAATGTGAAACTTGTTCCTCACGGTTTTGAAGATGAGGTCTATATCAGCGAAGAATTTATGAACGAGTGCATGAAAGATATTATTACTAAAGATAAGAGATTTAAAAAATAGGTATTAACCGCTACGGCGTTTATATAACGCAATTATAATGGAAATACCATAAATTGAACCGCAAAGGTCGGAAAGGCTCCCAACACACTCGCAAGAATACCTGAGATGATGGATACGCCGCCCATCTTGTGATTTAATTTTTGATTTAAATTACTTATAGTAGAGAAATATGATTTGTATCATCAACAGGACAATCGTTTCAGTATACTACTTTACAACTTCATTTTCAAATATTTTTTTATTTTTTTAATGTGAATACTTGACAAGGCTTCTACATATGCTATAATGCTAATTGAAATTAGTGAATGACTGCTGGGCGGTCGCGGAAGAGTCTTGGGATTGTATTCCAAGGCTCTTTTTGCATAAGGAGGTATCATTATGAACAACGATGAAATTTGTTATACTACTGTAGAACAACAAATAGAAAAACTAAAACAGCAAAATCTTATAATCGATGATAAAGTTTTCGCTAAGGAGGCTTTGACACTTTTTGGATACTCTAATCTAATAAAAAGTTACCGAGAACCTTATGTTATCTTTTCTAATGATAAAAAAGTATATCGTTCCGGTGTCACTTTTGAGCAATTATTTTCTTTGTATTCTTTTGACAAAAATCTTCGCAACGCAGTAATGGCAACTATGTTAGATTTAGAAGAACACATAAAAGAAAGTGCTGCTGATACCATAGCCGAAGCATTTGGCGTTCATCAAGATAAATATTTGCAATATCATAATTATAAAAATAAATTTAAAAGGAAAGAAAGATTTACTCTTCCAAAAATACTTGATAAATTAAAGCGAACGCTCGATACTGATAAAGATCCAATACATCATTACAGAACTGAACATGGCGTCGTTCCTCCGTGGATTTTGTTTAAAAGTGTATTTTTCTCAACAACTGTGAATTTTATTGATTTATTCAAAGACAATGAGAAGAAATGTATGGTATCTCGACTATATGATACAAACAAAATCGCCCTTCCTGATGAGGCATTAAAAAAACTGATGATGGATACTCTATATATTTGCATAGAATACAGAAACGTTGCTGCGCATGGCGGTAGGATATACAATTATAAATGTAATAGTGCTTTAAGGGTTAATGAAATTTTTGGTGCGCAAGACTATCCTCTGATATGTGGGTTTAGTCAATTACTTTTCTTACTAGATTTATTAGAATATTCTAGACCGTACAATTATTTAACACACATATTAGAGACTGAAGTTTCCGCTCATTGTTCTGCTTTTCCACAAGATATTACATATCTCGGGCAAGTACTGAACATGAACATTATCCCAAAAAATATTGTTTATATCTCGGAAAACAGTAATAAATATCATACCAATCCACATTGTAGTGGAATTAAAAATGTTAGAGAAATTCCTTTTGAAACTGCTCAAGAAAGCGGATATATTCCATGTAAACGTTGCTATAAATAATAAAACCGCCCCTGCGCCAACAGGAACGGCTTGACATATATCCGAAGATATACTCTTTATTCACAAAATATATTGTATCATCTTCGGAACAGTTTAACAATCAGAACATTCATTCTGTTGTTGGCTGTTATTTTTGTACCTATTTTTTAATACATTCTACAAAGGAGATGATTACATGGCAAAAACAAAACGCTGTGCAATTTATATTCGCGTGAGTACGGAAGAACAGTTCCTAAACGGTTTGTCTCTTCAGGCACAACAGAAAGCACTTACAGAATACGCCACTACCAATAATTATACTATCGTTGATGTGTATGCTGATGAGGGCATTTCCGCCCGAAAATCAATGAAAAACCGCAAGGAACTTCTAAGACTTCTGGACGATGTAAAACAAGATAAAATTGATATGATTCTTGTCACTAAATTAGACCGCTGGTTTCGTAACATCAAGGATTACAATATTACAGAGGAAATTCTTCAGGCACATAGTTGCAACTGGAAAACCATTTTTGAAAACTATGACTCTTCCACCGCAAACGGACAGATGGTAATCAATATTATGCTGTCAGTCAATCAGGCTGAATGCGACCGTACAAGTGAACGTATCAAGGCCGTGTTTGATTACAAACGTTCCCAGGGAAAAGTTGTCAGTGGAATGGCTGCACCCTACGGTTATAAAGTCGTGGACGGATATATACAGAAAGATTTAGAAGTCGCACCTATCATCGAAGATGCCTACGATTACTATTTCAAATGCTTTTCACAGAGAAAAGTTCTTGAATATATTCAGGACAAATATGGTGACAAAGCACCTTCCGTATACAAATTGGATAAACTGTTCAAAAACGAAAAATACGCAGGAAAATTTCAGAATAACCCTAATTTTTGCGAGCCATACATTTCTCCTGCAGAATTTGAACGAATACAGATGATTTCACAATCAAAAACTTATTCAAGGCAGCACAACCACACATTTATTTTTTCGTCACTTTTGAAATGCCCTATATGTAAATCCTCTCTATCCGGATTTATCAAAAAGCAGACATTAAAAGACGGCACTGTAGCAAAATATTACCGATACCGCTGTTCAAACAAATTATCGTACCATTCAGGCGGACCGTGTATAACAGAAAATGTTGTGGAAAACTATATGATTGAAAATGTATTCAAAAGTCTGAAGAAAGAATATATTGCTTTTGATGTGAAGCATAAGGCTGTGAAAAAGAAAAAAGATAATTCAAAGAGAATTGCTGAAGAACTCGACCGTCTAAACTCTATGTATCAGAAGGGACGTATTTCTGAGGCATTTTATGATAGCGAATATGAACGTTTACAGACTGAACTTAATAAAACGAGTGATACGGCAACTATTGCCGTTATTGAACGGTATTCCGAACTGTTGGGAACGTTTTCCGGCAACTGGCTTAACCTATATAACAAATTAGATAACCAGCATAAAAATACTTTTTGGAAATCTATCATTCAAGAAATCTATTTTGATGAAAATAATAAACTGAGTGGCTTTAAATTTCTTATCTAGCCACTCAGCCTATACTTGTTCATAGTGTAGTAATCTTTATAACACAACAGTGAAATCTCCTTTTCCTTCTGCAAACGCTGGTGCTGTAGAACCAAAATCAATACTCTGATTTATTTTCACATCTTTTTGCGGCGTCATTCCATTTTTCTTCAAAATATATTCAAATACCATTTCCGGCATACCACCTGTCGCCATCTTTATAATGTAAATATTTGTCCGATAATTGTTCAGAAGTCATTTGAGCCGGTAAATCCGGCAGGTATTGATGCATCAATACCGCAAGTTCTTCTTTTGTTTTCACAATATTGTAAGGTTTCAGCGGATTATCCGTATCTTCCAAAATT
>Bissell_p2__coassemble_430_pt1 | contig 35024 bp, 27 predicted proteins | sample Bissell_p2__metabat2_high_PE_001 | metagenome-assembled genome bin Bissell_p2 | reverse complement strand
CGTAAAATGAATCGAGTGTTCGTGACCTTCCACTCGTAAAACAAAACTAAAGGAGAATTGAATATGAAAAACCAGAAAGTAACATTTTTGACACAGGCGGCAATGATCGCCGCAATCTATGTGGTGTTGACTGTAGTGTTCGCACCATTCGGCTTTGGAGAAATTCAGGTCAGGGTTGCAGAATCCCTAACCATTCTTCCATTTTTCACACCGGCAGCAATTCCCGGATTATTTATCGGTTGTCTGATTGGAAATATATTAGGCGGTGCAATCATCCCTGATATTATTTTCGGAAGTTTAGCAACTCTTATCGCAGCCTGCTTTACATATACTCTGCGTAAGAAGAGTTCTTTTCTTGCTCCGCTTCCTCCAATCATTGCTAACACAATCGTTGTACCATTCGTTTTAGCATACGGATACGGAGTTCCACTCCCAATTCCATTTATGATGCTTACGGTAGGAATTGGAGAAATACTTTCATGCGGTGTACTTGGAATGATTGTACTAAAAGCACTTTCCAAATACGAATATGTTATCTTTAAAAATAGAAAAACTGTTTTTTAACAGCAAATGGCGTCATACGAATCCATCGCATGACGCCATTTTTTATTTCACATAGCCGAAGAACGTTCCCTGACTTCCTTTTGCCATATTTTCAATTACCGCTATTGCCTCTGTAGGTTTTTTAGAAGTACTCGGATTTAGATAAGTAATCATCTTATCATCATAGCCCACTAATAGAATAGCGCTGTCTGTCCCTGTCATCGCAATGACAGGAGTCCCTTTTCCAATCATATAACACAACTGCTCTACAGTACATCCACTCAAATCAACTGCCTCTCCTCCTGAATATTTATTTAAAATATCCATAGGTGTTTTTCCGTCTTTCATCTCTTTTGCCACATTTACTTTTTTTCCTTCATATTCTAATGCCTGTCTTAAACACGCCTGAAGAGAAGTTTCTCCTGATTGTACGGAAAATGCAGAAGTGTTTTCCATATTGTATCGAAGTTGTCTGTTTCCTCTTTCCCAAACTTTTGTCTGCTTAGAAGTAACTACAACTCCCCTTAGTTCATCTGCTTTCGTAATAGCAGCCCCTGCTGTTTTATAAATCCCCTGTAACTTTCCTCTGCCATAAACATAATAACAGGTTTCATTGTCTGCCAGATTAAATTCAATTACTACAGGTTTTTCCTTCGATAAATGTTTTTGTATAAGACGTTTGGGGGTTGTTTCCAATGACATTTTCGTATCTTCCAGTCTTGTTATCGTCCCTTTTGTTTCGGATACATATGTTTCAACCGTAACGGAAGGTTCTTCCAGCACTTTATTATTCGTAATATAGTGCTGGGTAATACCTGCGTAAGTATCTCCGCTCTTTTTTACTCTTTCCAGCGTAATCATATTATGTTCTGTTTTAGCATTTACAACATAAGTTTGGTCTTCCTGATACGTTTTTACCACTTCATTTTTCTGATTACGGATTTCTACCTTATATAATGGAATAATTTGATTACCGGATACGTTTTTACCAATATCCTCTTTTCTACCGATACCATAAACCGCATCGCCCAAAACAAATGTAAGCGGGCGGATAACTTCATTCTCTTCTGCTTTTACTTTATATTTTTTACCTGTCTGCAAATTTTGAATTGTCATCTCAGTCGCTTCCGTCAATTTGCCATTTGACTGATAAGCAATATATTTTCCGTCGTCAGAAACGATATACTGACCTTCCTCCAGACTTTTCACCAATACGGAACGCTTTTGTGTTTCTAAATCAATTTCATATAATGTGCCTTCAAACATTGCGTATAATTTATTCTCTTCCTTACTATAATAAGCAAGTTGAATTAAATTTTGTGCTGCTATCTCGCCGGATTTTCCGCTTGGAATAAAAGCTTTCTCTTCCACATAATTTTTCTCGCTATTGAAATAATAAATACCCGCGCCAACCTGTCCTTCATGCATTCCGCGATTCATATATCCACACACAACAAATGTTGTATTTCCTTTATTATCCATGGAAATTAAATCTATTGCGTGATTATCATTTCTGCTGCGAATATCATTTTCCTCTCCGTCTGCAAAACTGAACACAAGAGAAACCTCATTTTTTTCCTTATTATAATTCCATACTTCTCTTTCCTGCACAAAAGAAATCCTATTTTCTTTTTCATTGACAAGATACGGAACTTCTCCATTTGCAATTCCAAGTTCAATTCCTTTTATAGAAAAATCACTTTCTTTTCCCGAAAATATTTCATTCATTGTACGCTCATAATCTTCCAAAGAACCTTTTCCCTTAAGGAAACGCACTTTAAAAAATTCAGTTACATTATATAAATCTTCATTTTCTCCCATCTTGCATTTCACCTGATATTTCAGATAAATGGAAGTGTATGTTTCCGTACTTTCTTTAATCTGCCATATGACATCTCCGACAATTTCCGAATTTAATCCATTCCAGCCAATCTGCTTTATATCTGATTTTAACGTTACTTTATGAAGAGAGTTCGGATTTGGATTACTTCCGCGTTCCAACCTCGGCTTTAGTGTATTCACCTGACTTGCATCGAATGTTTTCTTATGAAAATCATCTGCAAATTCCAAACACTGCTGTACATGAAATTCCGTCGCCTTCAACACTCGTGTATAGTAATAAACATCTCTTCCATTATCCAACGTCATTTTCATCTTTAAAACTTTTTCTTCTCCGTCGGAAATTGTATTGCCAAGTTCTATATTAACGCTGTCCTGTACTTTCTTTATCGTATTCTGCTTAATGCTTTCCTTTCCGTCCAGTGTACATATTTCATAAGTAAATGATTTGATTTTACCTTCATAACCATGTATATCCGCCTGTACTGTCGTTCCTACAGAAATTGGTAAAACCATATCCCTTACTGAGGTAATATCCATGCTTTCCGTATAACCAAAAAGCGTATTAATCTTATACTCCCCTTCTTTAAAAGAAAGAACAGGAAGTCCCGCTCCTTCCATAACTTCTGTTTTCTCCGCAGTTCTCTCATTGAAAACCGTACCAAAAATAATGACCGCTACAATTATGATAACAGCCAGTACACTTCCTGTTATTATCTTTTTTTTCATCTATACTTCCCCTTTATTATCCAATAGTTTCTTCAATGTCAGCGAAAGATGTAATTGTTCCTCACAAACGTCTAGTTTCTCCGCATTTTTTCTTTTCTTACCTGTTTTGACAGCACGAATTAAAATATTTTTTGGAGTATGTTCCATATCAATAAATTCTAAAATCTGTGCATCATATCCTTCCCTCTCTAAATATTCTGCCCGAAGTGCATCTGTTACAAGAGCGGAAATTCTTTCCTTGATTAAACCGTATTTTAAAATCGGTTCTAACATTTCATTTTTTATCTGATTATTTGCCTCATGCTGACAACACGGTACAGATAAAATAACTTTTGCATTCCAATTGACCGCTTTTGCCAGAGCATAGTCGGTAGCGGTATCACAGGCGTGAAGTGTTACAACCATATCTACTTCATTTACTCCCGTGTAATCTGCAATATTTCCTTCTAAAAACTTTAATTTCTCATATCCGTACTTCTCACTTAACGCATTACAATGTTTAATAACTTCTTTCTTCAAATCTAATCCGATAATATGTACATCATACTGTTTTAACTCATGTAAATAATAATACATCGCAAATGTCAGGTAAGATTTTCCGCAACCGAAATCCAAAATTGTAATTTCTCTGCCTTTATCTAATTGTGGTAATATATCCTCAATAAATTCTAAAAAACGGTTTATCTGTCTAAACTTGTCAAAACGTGTTCTGACGATTTTTCCCTCCTGCGTCATTACACCCAAATCACATAAAAACGGAACTGCTTTCCCTTCTTCCAAAATATATTGTTTTGAGCGATTATGAGATAAATCAACCTGTTTTATACATCCAGCCTGCTGCTTTTTCTTAACGGTTACTTTTCCTTTCTTGCTTACCAAAACAGTATACTGATTTTGTTTTGTTTCCAACTGCATCTGTTTAAACTGTTCCATCATCTCTAAAAGATAGCAAACAGCCTCTTCTCTTTTATAATTTTTATGAAATGCCTGATTATTTTCAAATATCTCACACTGAAATAATAGTTCCCCTTTTACCATAATCGGACGGACTTTTATCTTCATCATCCCGCCTTTTCTCTTTGGGTTACTTATTGTTGCCTGTATAAAATCTATATGTAAACTTTCTTCTAAAATATTTCTGATTTCTTCCATAAATACCTCTTTAAATTTTAATCACATAATATTGTAATGCGTATCACTCACAAACGCAAGAAAGACAAGGAATATTTTATAATTCCTTGCCTTTTCTTCATTGTTTTGTTACATTTCTTCCTGTTTTGTAACAGTTGGCTGCATCTGCGGGAAAGTAATCGTAACTTTAAATAAATCTCCGTCAATATAAATCTTAAACTTTCCGCCCTGCATTTCTGTAAGATTTTTCGCAATGGAAAGTCCCAGACCGCTTCCTTCAGTACTTCTTGAATCATCTCCCCTTATAAATCTTTCGGTAAGTTCATCTGCCGTAATATTCAACGGATACTCAGAAACATTTTTTAAAGAAAGCACAACAATCTTACCGTTTGCAACTACATCCACATAAATTCTTGTTGACGGCATCGCATATTTAGCCGCATTATTGTAAATGTTTTCAATAACTCTCCACATACGACGTCCATCCACCCGAACAATCACCGGTTCTTCCGGTACATTTACAACCGCTTTCAACTCTTTTTTCTCAAACTTCTCTGCAAATTCACCTGTCGTCTGATGTATCATTTCAACAAGATTTAAGTTGATAAACTCCAAGTTAATATTTCCCGAACTGATTTTAGATGCTTCAACAACATCTTCTGTCAAAGTTTTTAATCTCTGTGATTTCGCATCCAAAATATCTAAATATCTCTGTACTTTTGGGTTATCAAATTTTTCCTGTTTGAGTAACCCCACATAATTAATGATAGAAGTAAGCGGTGTTTTAATGTCATGGGATACGTTTGTAATCAAATCCGTTTTTAACCTTTCATCTTTTAAACTTTTTTCAACCGCATTTTGAATACCTTCGCCAATGCGATTAACCTGCATTGCCATTTCCTGATTATCTTTTGAAAGGTTTTTTAAAGAAATTTTATATTTTGCATCTCCGTTGGCAATACGTGTAATTCCTTTTTTAATTTTTTCTTTCTCAATACTTCTCTGTGCAATCTTAATTACCATATATACATCGACCGCAATTCCGAGAAGAATGAAAAAACCTGAATTTGATGTCATCAACAGATTAACAATAAGCATTCCGCTTCCAATAATTACAATCTTGGTAATACTGCTGCGATTTCTGTAAATATAAGCGACTGACTGCAAAAACCATCTGCAAATACTGTCTTTCCATAAATTTCTCGCTTTAATTCTTCTCACAAAACTTAAATAAGCAATAAGGAATAGCATTCCTGCCACAAATGTGCCTGCACCGATTCCCATAAATGTTGCCACAGTAATTCTTCCGCTTCGCAATGGTTCTGTGTTCCATGACTCTGCATAATTGTTTATCTGATACAGATAATATTCTGTTGCCATTACAATTTCCATTACAATAGGAGTTCCTAAACAACCGATTAAGCATAGCCAAATCTCTGTTTTCCATTTATCAAACCTTGTTAATGCCAGTTGTTCACATTGATTGGAACGTCCCGCAACTGCTGTAAGCCATATGATTGAGAGTAACAAAATAATCGTCGCTCCTACTCCGATAACAATGGCATTATCCATATACGGAGAATATTTCTCATATGCTTCCGCCCAATTATAAAATGAATCCTGAATCGTGTAATCCGTATTTACGGAAACAATTAATTGGAATTTTTCGGGATAATTCAAACTTGATTTGACCATATGCTGCCAATCCGATAAGGCTATCCCTTCTTTCGACATATTCGTGGAACAATCGGCAAGTTTTGGAGCAATTACAACATACTTACCTGTTTTGGTCATTTCATGCATTTCGCTTTCAATATTATCCCATGTAATATTTCGGTTTGTTTCTAACTGTTTTTTATCGTAATTAACATACAAATATGATAAGTTTGTGTTTCCTTGTGAAAAATAAGGCTCATAAGTATCATATGCTTCCTCGAGAGAAGAAACTCTTGATTTCATCGCATCTAATGCGTTTTGCATCTGTTCCAATGAACCGTTAAACATTTCAGAAGTATTTGCCAATTCTACCATTGTTTTTCCTTCTGTTGTTTTTATCGTCGTATCAAACGGCTGATTATAAAACCATACCTCTTTGTAAACTGTCTTACCGTCTTTATCAAGTATTTTGCCATCCGGAAGATATATTCCTTCTTCCATTGTTTTCAATGCCTCTTCCTGCTGCTTCTTTGTTTCTGCTTCATTCGGAAATAGATATGCATTTTGCCTTGATTCACGAATAAATTCCGGAAATTCCATGTAATGATATGTGCCGTCTTCTCTTTTTCCGACAACAAGTTCATTCTCTCCTCCATCTACTCTATCCAATAAATCTTCTAAACGAAAACTAAATTCACCCTCGCCCTTTTTCAGTTCACCTGTATTTCTAAGATTTTCCATCGTCACAGACTGCGTTAAATCTTTTTTCCCATTTTTTTCAAGAATGCTTTTGCTTTCCAAAAACACAAGCAACTCTCTTGTTTCATTAGATACCTGCTTTGAAAACCCTCTCGTATCTTCATAACTTCTATCTGTCTTTTTTGTAAACAGTTCCTCGTAATTTTGTCCCGGATATGCTAACCCAATCGCTAAGCAAACGCTCATCACTGCAACGGATACCCCTGCGAGCAATACTAAAATTCCTTTACAAAAGGCTGATTTATACCATCTTTTCATAAATACCCCTTTCTAAAGTTTTTCTATCTTATATCCAACTCCCCATACAACTTTTAAATATCTCGGTTCTTTCGGATTGATTTCAATCTTCTCCCTGATATGCCGGATATGTACCGCAACCGTATTATCCGCTCCGATTGCGTCTTCATTCCAAATACTTTCATATATCTGGTCAATAGAAAAAACTTTTCCTTGATTTTTCATCAACAATAATAAAATATTATATTCGATAGGAGTAAGTTTTACCGGCTCTCCGTCCACAGTCACTTCTTTTAAATCATCATCGATGGAAAGTCCTCCTACCGTATACACCGCATTGTTACTTTGTACAACTGTACTTCCGAGTTTTGTATATCTTCTCAATTGTGATTTTACCCTCGCCACCAATTCAAGAGGATTGAAAGGTTTTGTCACATAATCATCCGCACCTACATTTAAACCTAAAATCTTATCGGCATCTTCTGATTTTGCAGATAAAATAATAATCGGCAGACTATTCTCCTCTCGAATTTTCAGCGTTGCCCGAATACCGTCAAGTCTTGGCATCATTACATCTATAACTAATAAATCTACTTTTTCTTCCTGTTTTAATACCTTTAATGCCTCTTCGCCGTCATACGCTTTCAGCACATTATATCCTTCCTGTCTTAAGTAAATTTCAATTGCCTCTACAATTTCTTTGTCATCATCACATACTAAAATATTAAACATTTTCATCACCTCCCTTGTAGTATACAAGATTAGCATGGAATTTTTAAGAGCCTGCTTTGAAAATTCTTAAGAAAGTTTAAAATTTATGCACTTAGTAATTGTATTATAATTCTCAATTTAGTATAATTAAGTAAATTTTTTCAGAGAAAGGAGTTTGCATATGGCTAATTCAATAGACAAAGCATTATTTGAAATCACCCCAAAAATCCAGCAATTAGCGGAACTGTGCGAACAGAATAACGCTATTGACAAAGAACTATATACAAAATATGAAGTGAAACGAGGACTTCGTGACTTAAACGGAAAAGGTGTCCTTGCCGGTCTTACAAATATCTCCGACGTCTGTGCCACAAAAATAGTGGACGGTGTGGAAGTTCCTTGCGAGGGTAACCTTTACTATCGTGGCTATAATGTAAAAGATCTTGTCCGAGGATTTTTGGAGGCAGAACATTTCGGTTTCGAGGAGGCCTCATACCTTCTCTTATTTGGCAACCTTCCTAACAAACAGGAACTTAATGATTTCCATGAAACACTCATTGAGAGAAGAACACTCCCACCGAACTTTGTTAGAGATGTTATTATGAAAGCACCGAGCAGAGATATGATGAACAGTCTTTCCCGCTCTATTTTAAACTTATATTCTTATGATGAAAAAGCGGATGACACTTCTATTCCGAATGTATTACGTCAGTGTTTGAACCTGATTAGTCAATTTCCTATGCTTATGGTATACGGTTATCATGCTTATAATTACAGACGGGGAGATGACCTTTTCATTTATGCGCCATCTCCAAAACTTTCCACAGCGGAGAATATTCTAATGATGCTCCGTGAAAATAAAAAATATACTAAATTTGAAGCGACCGTGCTTGATATGGCTCTTGTTTTACATATGGATCACGGCGGCGGTAACAACTCTACATTTACCACACACGTTGTTACCTCTTCGGGAACCGATACTTACTCAACAATAGCCGCAGCCCTTGCCTCTTTGAAAGGACCAAAACATGGCGGTGCAAATATTAAAGTATCTCAAATGTTTGACGATATGAAACAGAATCTATCCGACTGGGAAGATGAAGATGCAGTTCGCCAGTATTTGAATGACCTGCTGGATAAGAAAGCATTTGACCACAAAGGGCTTATTTACGGTATGGGACATGCCGTTTATTCTATTTCCGACCCAAGAGCAGATATTTTCAAAGGATTTGTAAAACGTCTTGCTATTGAAAAAGGATGCGAAAAAGAGTATAACCTGTATGAAATGGTAGAGCGTCTTGCTCCTGAAGTTATCGGGGAAAAACGTAAAATTTACAAAGGTGTTAACGCCAACGTAGACTTCTACAGCGGTCTTGTATACGATATGCTCGGACTTCCGAAAGAACTGTATACTCCTATTTTTGCCGCTGCACGTATTGTGGGTTGGAGCGCTCACCGATTAGAAGAATTGAAAAATGTAGATAAAATTATCCGTCCTGCTTATCGTCCTTTATGCCCTTACCGTGATTATGTAAAACTGGAGGACAGATAATCTTTATGAAGCAGCATTTTTATTATCCGTCACAGGAGGGAAAAACAAAAATTCACGCAATTGAATGGATTCCCGAAGGAAATATTTCTGCCATACTACAAATTTCTCATGGTATGGTGGAATATATTGACCGATATGATGAATTTGCCCATTTTCTAAATGAACATGGTTATTATGTGGTCGGACACGACCATTTAGGACACGGCAAATCTGTACAGACAAAAGAAAACTGGGGGTATTTTGAAAAAGAAAACGGAAACGAATGTGTTATCGGTGACATACATCAGTTACGCCAAATCACACAAGAAAAATATCCCGATATTCCGTATTTTCTTCTCGGACACAGTATGGGATCTTTTCTCGCACGACAATATCTCACGATACACGGAAACGGACTTTCCGGAGCAATTATTATGGGAACGGGAAATCAACCTCTTTTCCTTGTAAAACTCGGAAAAATATTATGTAAATTTATCGCATCATTTAAAGGCTGGCACTATAGAAGCCATTTCATAAACAATATGGCTTTTGGAGGATATAATAAAAATTTTTCTCCTTCCCGCACACCGATGGATTGGCTGAGCCGTAACCCGAAAAACGTAGATAAATATTTAAGTGAGGACTGTTGTACGTTTATTTTTACGGTAAACGGTTATTATCATATGTTTAGAGGTATGGAGCATCTTGCGAAAAAAGAAAATTTTGAACAAATCCCAAAAAATCTCCCCATATTTTTTGTTGCGGGACAGGATGATCCTGTGGGAAACTTTGGAAAAGGTGTTAAAAACGTCTTCCAAAAATATAAAAACGGCGGTATAAAAGACGTTTCCATAAAACTTTATAAAGATGACCGACATGAAATTTTAAATGAAGACGACCGCGGGATTGTCTATGCAGACATTTATCAGTGGCTTGAAACAAAGCGAATTTCCTGCACACATTAAGGTAATGATATGCTATACTTGTATCAAGATAAAAATGTTAGGAGATAGAAATTTATGAATACGCCCAAATGTACTTTAGGCAATCCACAAAATACAATAGAAATATTACAGAAATATCAGTTTTCTTTTCAAAAGAAATTCGGACAAAACTTTTTAATTGATACCCATGTTTTAGATAAAATCATCTCTTCTGCCGAGATTACAAAAGACGATTTTGTGCTGGAAATCGGTCCCGGAATCGGAACAATGACACAATATCTCGCTTCTGCAGCAAGAGAAGTTGTTGCTGTTGAAATCGACAAAGCGCTTATTCCGATTTTATCCGATACATTGAGTGAATTTGATAACGTTACGATTATTAATAATGATGTGTTAAAGGTAGATATAGGTGCTTTGGCACAAGAACGTAATGACGGCAAACCAATTAAAGTCGTTGCAAACCTGCCATATTATATTACAACGCCGATTATTATGGGATTATTTGAAAGCAACGTACCAATTGAAAGCATTACTGTTATGGTACAGAAAGAAGTTGCCGATCGTATGCAGGTCGGTCCCGGAACAAAAGACTACGGCGCCTTATCACTTGCCGTACAATATTATGCAAAACCATATATTGTAGCAAATGTTCCTCCAAATTGTTTTATGCCAAGACCTAAGGTTGCCTCAGCAGTTATCCGCCTGGAACGACATAAAGAACCTCCGGTTTCTGTTGAAGACGAAAAACTTATGTTTAAAATTATACGTGCGTCTTTCAATCAGCGAAGAAAAACTTTAGCCAACGGCTTAAATAACTCGCCTGAAATCAATCTCCCAAAAGAAGTCATTACCGAGGCGATCGAAGAACTCGGAAAAGGTGCAAGCGTGCGTGGAGAAATTTTAACGTTAAAAGAATTTGCCGCATTAAGCGATAATATAAGTAAACGATTATAATTTTCATCTTAGAAAGGAGATGTGTCTATGCAATACCAAATCAAAGGAGAAACTTTACCTGTTGTTATCTGTCATTTAGATGCAGGTGAAAAAATGATTACAGAAAAAGGCTCAATGTCTTGGATGTCACCGAATATGCTTATGGAAACAGGTACAAACGGTGGTATTGGAAAAGCATTTGGAAGAATGTTTTCCGGTGAATCTATGTTTCAAAACACTTACACCTCACAAGGTGGGAGCGGAACAATCGCATTTGCATCCAGTTTTCCGGGTTCAATAAAAGCATTTGAAATCAGTCCGGGAAATGAAATGATATTCCAAAAGAGCGCTTTCCTTGCAGCCGAAGCGGGCGTACAACTTTCTATTCATTTCCAAAAGAAATTAGGCTCCGGTCTGTTCGGTGGTGAAGGATTTATTTTACAGAGAGTTTCCGGTCAGGGAACTATGTTTGCTGAATTTGATGGTCATGTAATCGAATACGAATTACAGCCTGGGCAACAAATCGTTGTAGATACAGGACATTTGGCAGCAATGACACCATCCTGCCAAATGGATATTCAAACAATACGAGGAGTGAAAAATATTGTGTTCGGCGGTGAAGGACTTTTCAATACAATCATTACCGGACCCGGCCGTGTATGGTTACAGACAATGCCTGCAAGCAATGTAGCCGGTGCATTAATTCCATACTTACCTACGGGAAATTAATTCCTTCATAATTTGTTCAAATTTAAAACACAAAATGTACATATTACTCTTATATACTAAAAGAAAAGTTAATAAAACCTCTTATTTAACTTTTCTTTTTCATAATCAGCCGGCATCCTTGATGTCGGCTTTTCCTCTATTCATACATACGAGAAAGGTTGGTTTCTACTCAGTAGATAACCAACCTTTCTCGTTGTCTAACATCACATATTATTTGGGGTTAAACATGATGATGTCAGTTCATTATTTAAAGGAATGAGAGTAAAGTGTACACCTTAAGGTCACCTCAAGGTGAAAATTTACTTTATGAGGGGGGGAGATAGTTGTTGTTTATCAACTATCTGACTCTTAGTATAAAGGATAAATGTGTCCAAAATATGTTCAGACTATAAAAGAAATAGAAATTTTATTAAGGGAAAATAAAAGAATAACTATTTTCCCTGCAAAATATACTTTCTCACAACTGAAAAAGGGGCTGGACCTAGTTCCAACACTGCCTTATGAAACTCTTTTTGTGAGAAATTTTTGCCTTTTTTATCTGCTACTTCCTTTTTCAACTCCAGAAACTCTACATATCCAATATAATACTTCAAATAATTTGCGGGAGTAGAAACGATTAACTCATAGATTTCTCCTATTACTTTTTTGTCTTTAATCCCATATTTTGAAAAAAACTTAACGGTATCCTGAAACGACCATCCGTCATAATGAATACCTATATCCGCCCTTGCGTATAATCCAAGCAGAAGAGAATTATTTTTCTGCGCCAAAACTGCCTGTTTCTTTTCCAAAGGAGTAAGATAATACGAACACATTTCGGCATAAGTCGCCCACCCTTCCACATACCCTCCAAACTGTAAAAGACTGCGAATAGGATTGGGGTTTGTTGAGGCAAAATATGTAGTCTGATACAAATGTCCCGGATACCCCTCATGTGCCAGTGTTGTATACAAATGTAGTTTTTCCATATCATGCAAACGGTTAATATAAATCACGTTTTCCTCCGTATTGTCAATACACGGTATCAAATAAAACGCAGGACTTAAATAGGATTCCATCTCTCTCGGTACAAACTTAATTTCTATTTTCACCTCCGGCACTTTTGGAAAAACCCTTCTTATTTTTTTCTTTAAATCTTCCAAATAATCCTCCGGTGTATTATCCTGCAAAGCAAAAACCTCAGCCACTTCTTGTTCTTCTCCCAACTGACTAATCGCAAGTAAATCTTCCGTCATCTGTTTTTGAATAAGCGATTTCAATTCCGAAACTTTACGCGAAGAACCTGTTTCCCTTTTCACTATGTATTGATAATATTTTTTTCCTCTCTGAAAATGACAAACTCCTCCTAGATTTTTCCCTTTCCCACGCATATTTTTTAATGCCTGAATCAATTTTTCATAAGAAGGGAACACATACGTTTGCAACATTTTTTCATTTTCCGAAAAATATGCCTTTTTCTCTTCTTTCGTTAATTCAGAAATATTTTTCAAACGCTGCTCAAAAGTAGAATACAGATAGTGTTTCTTTCCCTGTGAAACTACCGAATTACACTGTTCTATAATGGAGTCGGTAACCTCATTTGATAAAAAAAGCCCTTTTTCCCCCTTCTCTTTCTCAAACTCGATAAGTGACTCAAAGTAATCCGGTGTTGCCTTCAGCAGTTGCAAATAAGTGTCCACATCTTCTTTTTTTGTAAAAGAATATTCCGCAAGCAAAACCGGAAGTTGCGCCTGTATGCCCGTAACCGCATTTAGCGGCTCTTCATACAAGAGATATTTACACCCTTCTTTTTGTAACTGTAAATGGGATTTCAATACATCATATGTTAAACGATTTTCCTCCGACAACTTTCTATACGGAAATTTTTTCAACAATTCCTCGCAGTTTTCCACCGATGCCATCGCCGACACCCCATCTGTAGAAAATCCGCCGTAAGTTACAGGTGCATTCAAAATACCATACTCCTTCGGATTTTCTAATGTATAGTGCAGGTTAATTGTATTCGCGGAAACCTCCTGCTGAAATAAAGATAACGTAAACTTTTCAAAAGTTTTATTGACGTCAGCGGAACTCGGAATAAAATGATTTGCCAGCAGAGAAACGGCAAGTAAAATGGCAAGAAGAAATGAAATATGACGTGCCTTTTTGGATTTCTTTGCAAAAGAGATTTTCATAAAATTCACCCTACTTTTTTTACAGTGTATGAAAAAAAGCAGGGTGTTATACTATCAAAATCTATTATTTTACGATTTTTATTTTGAGCAGGTAAGCAGCCTTTTTCTCCGAAAATGACTTTCCGCACTCATTTACATTGACCCATTTGAATGTAACAATGTTATCTTTCGTAACATTGACGCAAAAATTCTGTACATTTGATGTTACGCCTTCTAACTTTTCGGGAACAGACACCTCTTTTTTGTTATAATTCATAACATTTAATGTTATGTTTTCTTCCATACACCAAAAATGTGTCGGCTGATACTGTGGCAGACTTATTTCAAGTGTTTCATCTTTCGGTAACTTCATTTCTATCTCTTTTTCCGTACCGGATAGTTTATATTCTTTTCCATTGATGAGGACAATATCATGTTTTGGGTAACCGTGTTTGTCTTTCGGAAATTCTGTATCTTTTTCATTCTTACAACCGCCTAACAGACATACTGTTAGAACAAGTAAACTACCTACTAGAATTTTTCTATACATTTTCATGTTTCCAGCCTCTTCCTTTCTGCAATATAAACCAAAAAACAATAAAAAATATAACATAGACAATCATACTTAGCATTGTAAAAGTTTGGCTATATTGCATTACACCTTCCGTCATTAACATTGTATTCAAATTGATATTTCCGTTTTTTGTTAAAGAGTTTATGTCTGTATATGGCATTAACCCCTGATATTTTGAATTAAAAGAAAAGAAAACAACAACATAAATACCTATTATGCCGCCTAAGATACCCGCATATTTATTTAAGGATTTATTCCATATAAATTTTCTTTTTGTACAAACATAAAATATAAATGTCATCATCGTGCTTCCAAACAATATTATTCCTATTTCCATTGCAAACGTTAAAAGTATCTGATTATTTGTTTTTTCTACCATTAATATTATAAGTGAGTCCATTCCCATTTTGATACATGAAACAATAATACCAAAAATAAAACTATAACAACTTGTCTTTATAATATTGTCATTTCCGCTACTTTCAATTTTTCCGGCAATATATAAAGAAATTGAGTAAAGTACCCATAACACAAACGATAAAACAAAATATAAGTCAAAATGTCCCCATGCCATATAAGGTATGCCTACCAGCCACTTTGAGATTATTCCGAACAATACTGTTGATGTAACTACAATTGTTAAACTTTTATTTTTCTTCATTTATCGGCCCTCCTTTATATACTTATTATTATACAAATTTTTCAATATCTTCACAATAAAAAGCAGACTATCTATGTTTGATTCATTCCGAATCATTGACAAAAAAGCAGGTCTATGTTACGATTTTTACATATATAACGAAAACGCAGTGACGAAAAGAGTAGGTTTCCGGAAACTTTACAGAGAAATCCCAATACGCTGAGAGGGATAAGTGAAAAGAAACTGAATATGGCTTCTGAGCGGTGTACTGAGCAAATACATATTTGTAAGGTATAATGGGTTCGCCCTTTACAGCGAACGGGTATGCATTTGTACCCATTGAGGTTTCTGTCGTGAGGCAGAGATAAACAGAAGTGGTAACACGGGTAACACTCGTCTTCTCTAAGATTTGGAGAAGGCGATTTTTTTCGTTTAAAAGTAAAAGGAGAGAGATTATGGAAAACAAAAAATTTTATATGACAACTGCCATTGCCTATACATCAGGCAAACCGCACATTGGAAACACTTATGAATTTGTTCTTGCCGACGCAATCGCAAGATACAAAAGAAGTCAGGGATACGATGTATTTTTCCAGACAGGAACAGATGAACATGGACAAAAAATCGAATTAAAAGCGGAAGAAGCCGGAGTATCTCCAAAAGAATTTGTTGACGGCGTTGCCGCTCAAGTAAAAGAAATCGCAGATATGATGAACACTTCTTACGATAAATTTATCCGTACAACTGACGATTATCACGAAAAACAAGTACAGAAAATTTTCAAAAAATTGTACGAACAGGGAGATATTTACAAAGGACATTACGAAGGAATGTACTGTACTCCTTGCGAATCATTTTTCACAGAATCACAGTTGGTAGACGGAAAATGTCCTGACTGCGGAAGAGAAGTACAACCTGCCAAAGAAGAAGCATACTTCTTCAAAATGAGCAAATATGCTGACCGCCTTATCGAGCATATCAACACACATCCTGAATTTATTCAGCCGGTATCACGCAAAAACGAAATGATGAACAACTTCTTATTACCTGGATTACAGGATCTTTGTGTGTCCAGAACATCTTTTAAATGGGGAATTCCTGTTGATTTCGACCCAAAACATGTTGTATACGTTTGGCTTGACGCATTAACAAACTACATCACAGGAATCGGATATGACTGTGACGGAGAAAACAATGAACTCTTCAACAAAAACTGGCCTGCTGATTTACATTTAATCGGAAAAGATATTATCCGTTTCCATACAATTTACTGGCCAATCTTCTTAATGGCATTAGACCTTCCGCTTCCGAAACAAATTTTCGGACACCCATGGTTATTACAGGGTGACGGAAAAATGAGTAAATCTAAAGGAAACGTTATCTATGCAGACGAACTTGTAAATATGTTTGGCGTAGACGCTGTACGTTACTTCGTTCTTCACGAAATGCCATTTGAAAATGACGGTGTTATCACATGGGAATTAATGGTAGAACGTATGAACTCAGACTTAGCAAACACATTAGGAAACCTTGTCAACAGAACAATTTCCATGACAAACAAATATTTTGGCGGAAATGTAACAGACAAAGGCGTAAACGAAGAAGTCGATGCTGACTTAAAAGCAGTGACAGAAAACACACCAAAAGCAGTGGATGAAAAAATGGACAAACTCCGTGTGGCAGACGCTATCACTGAAATATTCAATTTATTCAAACGTTGCAACAAATACATTGACGAAACACTGCCATGGGCTTTAGCAAAAGAAGAGGATAAAAAAGACAGACTTGAAACTGTACTTTATAACTTAATTCAAAGCATTTCCGCAGGCGCAGAATTACTTTCTTCATTCATGCCGGAAACAGCCGAAAAAATCCTTGCACAGTTAAACGGTGGAAATGTAACAGACAAACCTGAAATCTTATTCCAGAGGTTAGATTTAGAAGAAGTCATGAAAAAAGTGGAAGAACTTCACCCACCTGTACAGGAAGAAAAAGAAGAAGAAGTAATTGACATTGAACCAAAAGAAGAAATCACATTTGATGACTTTATGAAATTACAATTCCAAGTTGGTGAAATTATTGCTTGTGAAGAAGTCAAAAAATCAAAAAAATTACTTTGCTCTCAAGTAAAAATCGGAAGTCAGGTAAAACAGATTGTTTCAGGAATTAAAGCACACTATACTGCTGAAGAAATGGTTGGTAAAAAAGTTATGGTACTTGTCAACTTAAAACCGGCTAAATTAGCAGGTGTATTATCTGAAGGTATGTTATTATGTGCTGAAGATGCTGAAGGAAATCTTGCATTAATGACACCGGAAAAAACAATGCCGGCCGGCGCTGAGATTTGTTAATGTATCGGGGACGTAGTAAAATGCGTTTTTACTACGTCCCCGATACAACTTTGCCCTGTCCCTTTTCTCAAATTACCCTGTCCCCTTTTTAACATAAGCTTTTTTCTTTCCATAAAAGTCACACATTCTATACTATATATGGTATTCATACCCAAAAAATTAAACCTATATAGTATAAATTTATATTTTTATTTCAGAAACAAAGTTAATACCTCATTTTTCCACGTATTTCTCGGAAAAACTCAAAAAGGGACAGGACATTTCTCATTTAGGGACACAGTATTTCTCATTTGGGGACGTAGCATTTTTTAATTTTACTACGTCCCCAAATGAACAAGGAGGACTAACATGATTTTTGATACACATGCTCACTACGATGATGAGCAATTTAACGAAGACAGAGAAACACTATTATCACAAATGCAGGATAACGGTATCAGCACAATCATAAATGTAGGTGCAAGTTTACAAGGCTGCCACAATTCCGTTAAACTGGCTGAAAAATATCCTTTTATTTATGCAACTGTAGGAGTACATCCTGACGAAGTCGGAAGTTTGAACACAGAAACGTTTTCATGGCTGAAAGAACAATGTAATCACGAGAAAGTTGTTGCTGTAGGCGAAATCGGTTTGGACTATTACTGGGATAACGAATCCCACGATATACAACAGAAATGGTTTATCGAACAATTAAATCTCGCAAGAGAAAAAAATCTTCCTGTCGTAATTCACAGCCGCGAAGCCGCACAGGATACTTTGGAAATTATGAAGGAGTATGCTCAAGGTTTAACCGGGATTATCCATTGCTTTTCATATTCTGTAGAAATGGCAAAGGAATATGTAAAAATGGGATTTTATATCGGAGTAGGCGGTGTTGTTACTTTTAAAAACGGAAAGAAATTAAAAGAGGTGGTCGCAGAAATTCCTTTAGACCGCATTGTTCTCGAAACAGATTGCCCTTATTTATCGCCTGTTCCTAATAGAAGCAAACGTAATTCATCATTGAACCTTAAATATATTGTGGAAGAGATTGCAAATATAAAAGGCATTTCATCCGAAAAAGTTATTCACCAGACAGAATTAAATGCCTACGAAGTTTATCAAAAATGTATAAAAAGTATTTCTTAACTTGGAATTAAGAAAATTTCGTTTTCTTTAATGAATCTAACATATTTTGGACACATTTTTCTTTTATACTAAAGTCAGATAGTTGATAAACAACAACTATCTCCCCCCTCATAAAGTAAAACACATCTTGAAACCAAGATGTCGCACTTTACTCTCATTCCTTTAGATAATAATAAAACGACGAACCCCGTTAGCCGTATGGTTAACGGGGTTTCGCTGTTTTATCCTACAATCCAAACACTTGCCACAATCCCCGCTAACGTTGCAATCAATGCTCCTGCCAGCGTATATCTCGTCTTTTTCACTTTTACCGCCATAAAATAAACACTCATCGTATAAAAAATTGTTTCCGTGCAACTCATCATCACAGACGCAATCAACCCTATCTGTGAATCTGTCCCATACTGCTTAAAAATATCGAGAACAAGTCCCGTAGCCGCCGAAGAAGAGAACATTCTCACAATCGCCAACGGCACCAATTCCCCCGGAAAACCTATATACGAAGTAAATTGTCCTAACACTTTTCCAAAAAACTCTAAAAATCCGGATGCTCTTAAAATCCCAACGGCAACCATTAACCCAATCAATGTCGGCATAATCTTTATTACCGTCAGAAACCCATTTCTTGCTCCTTTTATAAACTCATCATACACATTTATATTTTGCATAAGTCCATACATGATAATTCCCAAAATCACGGCAGGAACAATAAAATCCGAAATATATAATAATAACTGCACAGTTTTCCCTATCTTTTCTTTTCATTATTGCAGTTTATGTTTTTTATCATAAAATATTACTGCAAAGCAGATTTTTTTGCCATAACCATAGCGAAAATAATTCCCGCAACTGTACTGACCGTTGTGGCTACAATTCCCGCACCTATAATTCCTGCAGGATTTACACTTCCATACTGACTTCGATAGGCGATAACATTTATCGGTATCAGTTGAAGAGAAGAAATATTAATAATAAGAAATGTACACATATCACAACTTGCCACTTTTTTATCCCTGTTTGGATTAATTTCCTGTAAATGTTTCATCGCCATAATTCCCGCAGGAGTGGCAGCCCAACCAAGCCCAAGAAAATTGGCAATCATATTAGTCGTAATATATTTTTCCGCTAAATGTCCTTTTGGCACACCTGGAAATAACAGATGAATAAGTGGACGGATTTTTTCGGAAATTGTATCTATCAAACTGGATTTTGTTGCGATTTCCATAATCCCGACCCACATGGACATAATTCCTATCATCATCACACATAAGTCAACGGCTTCCTTTGCAGAGTCTAATGCACCATTTGTAATATCCGGCATTTTACCACTGAAAACACCGAAAATAATTCCTACGATAATCATACCGCCCCAAAGATAATTCAACATATTATGTATTCTCACTTTTTGTTTTTAATATCTTATGCTTTATAGGTAAAAAAATAGAAGAAGGATTGATTTACTTTCAATCACTTCTTCTACTTTTCTTTTATTCTACCTTAATTTTTCTTCTCTCTAATCTTCGATGTACAATTCCTCTTAACAATGTATACACAACAGAACTAATCGGAATAAATATCAGCATTCCGACAATCCCCATAAGGCTGCCTCCGACACTAACCGCAACCAATACCCATATAGACGGAAGCCCAACCGAACTTCCTACCACATGAGGATAAATCAGATTTCCCTCTACCTGCTGCAAAATGAAAAACATAACAAGGAAACCAAGCGCCTGCATCGGATTTACCATAAAGATAAGTAGTGTTCCTATTGCACAACCTATAAACGCACCAAAATAAGGAATTAACGCCGTAAACGCAATTAATACACCTACTAAAAGTGCATACGGCATATGAAATACCAGCATCGTTATAAAGAACATACTTCCCAAAATAATTGCTTCCACACACTGTCCTGTCAAAAAGTTTGAAAATGTCTTATATGCCATAGAGGAAATGGCAATTAAAATTTCCACCCAATCTCTAGGAATAAATGCATATCCAAGTTTTCTAACCTGTACATTCAACTTCTCTTTCTGCAAAAGAATGTAACAGGCAAAGATAAATGAAATGGCAAATGTTGTAACCCCGCTTACAATCGACTTGGCAACCGCAAATGTGGAGTCTAAAACACTTCCCGCACCATTTTTAAAGAAATCTATTCCACCGGCAATCATTTTGTCCCAGTCAAATTCCAGACTCTGAATCCAGCCCAAAATCTCCTTATTGTTATGGAAAATATCTTCTGCCCACAACTGTAATTCAATAATAAACCTTTGAATTGTTTTTCCAAGTCCGGCAATCGTATTTGCCAACTCCGGCGCTACAATAAATACCACTAAAAATACAATTCCAAACACAAATAAAATTGTCATCACAAGGCTAACCGGTCTTGCAATTCTCTGTAAAAATTTACTGCTCTTTGCCGTCTTATTGCCAAATACTTTCTCCTCGATAAAGTGCATCGGAACATTTAGTACAAATGCAATTGCTCCACCAATTAGGAATGGAAGGATAATATTTAACACATATCCTAAAAGTCCGAAAAACACTTTATAGTTCCATATAATCATCAGAACAACTATCGTAAACACAATAAGCCCTCTGATTTTCCGAATAGTTTCTTTGTCTAAATTCATATATTCACCTTTCCAATCTATTTTTTGCGAATAAATTTTAGGAACTGAATAATTGGAAGATTTACAAGTGCCAGTCCATACACCGTCATTAACTGCGAAATATTCAATGTCTGCACTTTAAAGATGCTTTCAAGCGCAGGTACCATTAATACGGATGTAATCAAAACAAGTCCTAATAAAAATGCACCGATTAAATATATATTATTGAAAAATCTCTTTGTAAAAATCAGTGGTCTGTCTGATTTACAGTTAAATCCATGAACAAGTCTAGCCGTACAAAGTGTACCGAATGCCATTGTACTTGCCAACACTGCATTTCCACTTCTGTACCCAATCATAAACGCAATCACCGTAGTTACAGCAATGGACAATCCTTCGATTCCTATTTTTGTAATGAAATCTTTTGTCAAAATAGATTCGTTCATCGGACGTGGTTTTTCGTCCATAACTGCTTTCGTATGTGGCTCTAATCCCAGTGCAATTGCCGGTAAACTATCTGTTAAAAGGTTAATAAACAATAGATGTACCGGTGCAAACGGCACAGGAAGTCCTGTGATTGCAGCATAAAGAACTGCCAAAATTCCTCCAAAATTCCCTGATAATAGAAATTGTATAGAACCTTTAATGTTTTTATAAACATTTCGTCCATTTTCTACTGCTTTTATAATAGTTGCAAAATTATCATCAGTCAAGACCATAGATGCCGCATCTTTCGATACTTCACTTCCCGTAATTCCCATTGCAACACCGATGTCAGCCTGCTTTAAAGCAGGAGCATCATTTACACCGTCACCTGTCATGGAAACAATATTTCCTTTTTCCTGCCATGCACGAACAATTCGGATTTTATGTTCCGGTGAAACTCTGGCATATACGGAAATTCCTTCAACGAAATCTTTCAACTCTTCGTCTGAAAGGTTGTCTATCTCAGAACCTTCACAGGCTTCCGATTCATCTTTTAAAATACCGATTCGTTTTGCAATCGCTGCTGCTGTAATCTTATGATCTCCCGTAATCATAATCGGTTTAATTCCTGCACGGATACATTCTGCAACTGCCTGTGCTGATTCTTCTCTCGGCGGGTCCATCATGGAAATCAAGCCAACGAAGATTAAATTCTGCTCATCTTCCAAAGTCAGTTCATGTCCCTCTTCAATTTCCTTATAAGCAAATGCAAGTACACGAAGTCCGCCTCTTGAAAATTCCTGATTCTGTTCCTCGATTGCTCTCTTCTCTTCTTCCGTAAGTTCCTGTACTTTTCCGTTTTTCCAAATACGGTTCATTCTCGTAAGTAGAACATCGACAGCCCCTTTCGTAATCATTACCGGACCATCCTCTAAAATATGTGCGGTAGACATTAATTTTCTATCACTATCAAACGGGATTTCACTCATACGCGGAAATTTTTCTCTCACATATCCTGCCTCAGCCCCAAGTTTACTTCCCAAATTAATCAGTGCTGTTTCCGTAGGATCACCTATTTCCACACCATCCACATTTGTAGAATCATTACACAAAATACTGTATCTTAATAACTGTTTCTGTCCCTGTGCCTGTCTGTCAATATCTTTTGCTAAAATACGCTGTCCGTTTACATAGTAGTCTTCTACTGTCATTTTATTTTGTGTCAATGTTCCTGTTTTATCCGAGCAGATAACTGATACACTTCCAAGTCCTTCTACCGCCTGCAATTTACGAATAATAGCGTGTTCTTTTGCCATTTTTTGTGTTCCAAAAGAAAGAACAATTGTCACGATTGAACTAAGCGCTTCAGGAATTGCCGCAACCGCAAGTGCTACTGCAAATAAAAATGCATCCCCTACGGAATCTCCTCTGAATACGCTTATACCAAATAAAATAGCACAGAAAATCAAAATAATAATCGAAAGTTTCTGTCCAAACTGATCCAAATTCATCTGTAACGGAGTCTTTTTCTCTGATGTTGTTTTTAACAGAGTTGCAATTTTCCCGACTTCCGTTTCCATTCCGATAGAAGTTACAATAAATGAACCTCTTCCGTATGTGACAAAACTTCCTGAAAATACCATATTTGTTTGGTCACCCAATGGAACTTCTCCTGCAATAACTTCTTCTGCCTTTTCTACTCCAAGACTTTCTCCTGTCAATGCGCTCTCGTCAATTTTCAAACTGGCATTTTGTAAAATACGTCCGTCTGCCGGAACATAATCTCCCGCTTCCAACATAACCTCGTCACCGATTGTCAGTTCAGAAGACGGAACTTGTATAACTGTTCCATTTCTCAAGACTTTTGCTGTAGGACCGGATAATTTTTTCAAACTATTTAAAGATTGCTCCGCCTTTACCGTCTGTACCGTTCCCAAAATCGCATTCATTGTAATAACGATAAGAATAACGGCTGTACTTTCCATATCTCCTAAAAATCCGGAAACAATCGCCGCCACAATCAAAATAATTACGAGAAAATCTTTGAACTGTTCCAAGAAAATCTGAAAAGTACTTTTCTTTTTTCCTTCCACTAATTCATTTTTCCCATATTGCTCCTGATGATTCAATACTTCTTCGTCTGTCAGTGGTTCGAGTTTACCATTTATCTGCATTCTCACTTCATCTGACGACAACTGATAATATTTTTTCATATTCTTTCCTCCAATTTCCCGTGCTATGTCTTTTAGTATGCCCATTTATTGTATAAAAACAAAGGTTCCAGGCAATAAAAAAGAGACCTTTATTGCACGTTAATAATGCAATAAAAGTCTCACTATTTCATTACGATACGGATGATTACTCATCGTACTGACGACATCGCACACGTTTAAAACGTTAGTTACTCCCTTTTATTAGTGTCTAATATAAACTTTTTTCCAGTTTATGTCAACCCTAAATTTTAGTTTGTAATCGTTCTTTCTGTTTCTTTATCAAATACATGAATTTTTTCTGCATCAAGAGCAAATTTAACTGTATCGCCTGTTCTTGCTGTTGTTCTAGGATTTACTCTTGCTGTCATAGATGCATTTTCATAATCAAAGTGTAAATAAACTTCTGCACCTAACATTTCATATACACGGATTGTTGCTTCAATCACTGTATTTGGTGAAGATTCAATAAACATCTGTTCATCATGAATATCTTCAGGACGAATACCAAGTACAACTGTTTTTCCGTCATATCCGCCGTCAATAAGTTTTTTCGCTTTTGCAGGCGGTAATTCAATAGATGCCGGTCCTGCCTGAAGAGAAACCTTATTTCCATTTACTTTACATACTGCATCTACAAAATTCATCTGTGGTGAACCGATAAATCCCGCAACGAATAAGTTACATGGTGTATCATATAATACCTGTGGTGTATCTACCTGCTGTACAACACCTGCATTCATAACAACGATTCTTGTTCCTAATGTCATCGCTTCTGTCTGGTCATGAGTAACGTAGATGATTGTTGTACCTAATCTCTGATGTAATTTAGAAATCTCAATACGCATCTGTCCTCTAAGTTTTGCATCAAGGTTTGATAAAGGTTCATCCATAAGGAATACTTTTGGATTACGAACGATAGCACGTCCCATAGCAACACGCTGTCTTTGTCCACCTGATAATGCTTTTGGTTTACGGTCTAATAATGCTTCCAAATCAAGAATTTTAGCTGCTTCACGAACCATTTTATCAATTTGTTCTTTTGGTACTTTTCTTAATTTTAAGCCAAATGCCATGTTATCATATACTGTCATGTGTGGATACAATGCATAGTTCTGGAATACCATCGCAATATCTCTGTCTTTTGGTTCTACATCATTTACTAATTTATCTCCGATTCTTAATTCACCTGAAGAAATATCTTCAAGCCCTGCAATCATACGAAGTGTTGTAGATTTTCCACAACCTGAAGGTCCTACAAAAATGATAAATTCTTTATCTTCAATTTCAAGATTGAAATCTTTTACCGCTACAAATCCGTTAGGATATACTTTGTTAATGTTCTTAAGTGATAAACTTGCCATTATATCTTTCCTCCCAAATACTAATCGTTTTCTCTTTAACCAGTATATAAAAAAAGTTCAACTCGGTCTACGCCCAAGTTGAACAATTTTTTTTTGAGAAAATATACAAATTGACGAATTAATATAATCTTTCTCCAACATACTCTGCATTACCAAATGCCAGTATCATCATAAAGAATGGATTTAACAACATTAATCCAAGTGCATAACCTATTCCTTTATTAAAGGCCTGTGCTAATTTTACGCTATATACAATAGATAAAATCGCATTCACACATGGAACAAGAAGACAGATAATGTACCATCCTTTTCCTTTTCCGAAAGCCATTTGATACAGGCAGTATGTATTATAAATCGGAATAAGTCCTTTCCAACCTTGAAGTCCTGCTTTCTCAAATAATCTCCACGATGCAATAAGGTTTAAAAGAATCATTCCTAAAGATAAAATTAACCCCATTCCTGTCGTAAGTAACTCTGTTAAGTCCGCTATCATAATGACGCCTCCCTCTGAATAATTTATGTATGATACCATATCACACTTTTATCAGCCTGTCTACTGTAATAACGCCTGATAAATATCTCTTTTGCCTACCCCTCTGTCTTTGGCTACACGCTTCATCGCTTCTTTCTTTTCAATCCCCTGTGACATATAATATTCCATATGTTCTTCCACACTCATCTCTTCCCATCGAGAAATTTCTTCCTCACGTATTTCCGTACGGCTCTTTCCTTCCAACACAAGAACACATTCCCCTTTCGGTTCATTGTCTTCATAATAAGAAATTGCTTCTTCTAATGTTGTAGCAAAAGCGGTTTCATGTTTCTTTGTTAATTCACGGCAAACTGTAATTTTTCGGTTACCCACCGTATTATACAATTCTTTTAATGTTTTTATAAGACGATGAGGAGCTTCATACAAAATCATTGTCCTTGTTTCACTTGCCAGTTCCTTTAAAACTTCCTGTTTTTCTTTTTTATCAGTAGGAAGAAATGCCTCAAATGCAAATCTTCTCGTAGATAATCCTGACAGAGTAAGAGCGGTAATACAGGCTGCTGCCCCCGGCAAAGAAGTAACTTCAATTCCCGATTCATAACACATTTTCACCAGTTCTTCTCCCGGATCGGATATTCCCGGCGTTCCCGCATCTGTGATTAACGCAATATTTACTCCCGCCTGCAATTTTTCCACCAGTTTTTTTCCTTTTTCAATCTTATTGTACTCGTGGTAACTCGTCATCGGTGTTTTAATTTCAAAATGATTTAACAGTTTAATACTGTTCCTTGTATCCTCAGCAGCGATTAAATCCACTTCTTGTAAAGTCCGTATAACTCTATATGTCATATCTTCCAGATTTCCAATCGGCGTTGCACACAGATATAGTTTTCCTGCCATTTTTTACTCCTTTACTTTAACCCGTATTCTCCCAGTAACTCTTCTGAATACACATTTTTTTCTCTGTATACAATCAAAGGAGGCTCTACCGTCATTCTTGAATTTCCTCCCCTACTCCCCTCAATCAGAACCATATTCGGCTCTTTATCAATATAAGGGTGTACTAGACGCATACGTTTCGGTTCTATCTTATAAGCACACATTTTTGATAAAATTTCTGCCAGTCTGAAAGGACGATGCACCATATAAAATCTTCCTCCGGAACGAAGCAACTTCGCACTCGTCCGCAAAATATCATCCAGATCACACAAAATCTCATGTCTTGCTATCGCTTTTGCACTGTCTTTATTCTGTAAACCGTGAGCTCCTATCATATATGGCGGATTTGTTGTGATTACGTCAAAAAAGACAGAACCAAACAGGTTTACTGCCTCTTTCACATCTCCCGTCACAATATCAATTTTGTCTTCCAAATGATTATATGCAACACTTCTTCTCGCCATATCGGCACTTTCTTCCTGAATTTCAAGTCCCGTAAAATATTCCCCTTCTGACTTTGCTTCCAGTAAAATAGGGATAATCCCTGTACCTGTTCCTATATCAAGTACTTTTTCTCCCTTTTTTACTTTTGCAAAGTTGGACAACAGCACTGCATCCATTCCAAAACAAAATTTACTTGGGTTTTGAATAATCTGATACCCTTTCACCTGTAAATCATCTAACCGCTCTTCCGGCTTCAAATTACTCTCCATCTAACTTCGATGCTCCCTCTCCCTTTTCCAAGGCGGCAAGTTCACGCATTTCCTCTTTTGAAAGTCTTACGTCTGTTTTCTTACGTCTTGGTTTAAATTTTAATTCACTTACTTTGTATTCACGGATTTCTTTCTCATCATTATCTAAAGTAACAATCACTTTCACTAACTGTCGAAGTACACTTAAATTCTGTACTTCCCCACGAAGTCCATCTACTGTCGTAACCATATCGCCAATTGCTGGCAAACGGCTATTCAAATACTCATAAGTTTCCTCTTCATTTGTCAGGCAGCACATTAGTCTTCCGCAAACCCCTGAAATTTTTGTCGGGTTCAAAGATAAATTCTGTTCTTTCGCCATTTTAATGGAAACCGGAGCAAATTCTGACAAATATGTGTGACAACAAAGCGGTCTGCCACAAATTCCGATTCCCCCACGAATTTTTGTTTCATCACGGACACCAATTTGACGAAGTTCAATTCTTGTACGGAAAACTGCTGCCAAATCTTTCACCAATTCCCTGAAATCAATTCTTCCATCTGCAGTAAAATAAAACAATACCTTATTATTATCAAATGTATATTCTGCATCAATCAATTTCATTTCTAATCCGTGTTTGCGGATTTTTTCCAAACAGATTTCAAAGGCTTCTTTTTCCTTTTCCTTATTTCTCTCCTCTATGCGTTTATCTTCCTCTGTAGCAACTCTGATTACCGATTTTAATGGCTGTGTAATCTCATCATCTTCCACTTCTTTCGGATCGGTCACTACACTGCCAAATTCAACGCCTCTTGCTGTTTCTACAATTACTTTATCACCTTTTTTAATGTTCAGTTTTGCCGGCGAAAAGAAATACATTTTACCTGCCGTGCGAAATCTCACACCAATCACTTTTGTCATTCCTAGTTCTCCTTTATTGTCAGCAATAACAGTTCCATAACTAAATCAAAATTAACATTTGCCTTTAATCTTGCTTTTGCCTTTTCAAGACTATCTAAAATAATCTCAATTCCCTCATAAGAACTCTTATTTGCCCTGTCTTTTATATATTTTAATTGGTCGGCAAACACGATACCGTTCACATCTTTTGTTGCCTTATAAATCAGCACATCTCTATACCAAATCATAATAATATCCAAATAATCATTGACACTTAATTTATATGTTCCTATCTTCTTAATGGCGATTACAATCTCAGAAATCTCCATTTCATTGATATGTCTTAACAATTGTAATGCCTCTTCTTTAATTTCATTAAAATGCTCAGAAGACGCAAGCATAATGGCACGTCCCATATTTCCCTGTGCAAATGCAGCACAAATATCTGCCTGATAATCAGGAATCTGCATCTGTTCCATAAGATATTTTTTAATAAGTGTCGTTTTAATATTTCTCAGTTTAAGCATAACGCATCTGGACATAATTGTCGGAAGTAAACTTTCCGCATTCTCTGTCAGCAAGAAAATAACTGCATATGCAGGCGGCTCTTCAATCGTCTTTAACAGTGCGTTCTGTGCCTGCACTGAAAGTAAATCTGCCTCCGGAATAATATAAATCTTATATGGACTGCTATATGGTTTTATAACAATATCGTTATTTACCTGTGTACGAATATCATCTACACTGATTGTATTTGGTTTCTCGTGTTTTACATGAATAATGTCAGGATGATTTCCGCTCTTAGCCTGTTTACAGGAATGGCACTCACCACATGGATTCGGTGTATGTTCTTCACACTGCAATGTCATGGCAAATAAATCTGCCAGCATCTTCTTTCCCGAACCTCTTTCTCCGTTCAAAATATATGCGTGTGACACTTTATCCTGAGATACTGCATTCTGAATATACTGAATAATATCGTTATGTCCGATTACATCTTTGAATCCTTTCATGTTACCACCATTCCTTTCCTGAAACTATATATCCTTAGTATATCATAGTTTTCCCTTAATATATAGTACAATTTCATCTACACAGTTTTCCACATTTTCATTATAAAATCTTCTATCTATCCCCTGTTTTTCTAAGTTTTTCTCCGAAAAATCTTCTGTGTCAGCCAAAAATCTTCTGCAAAGTTCCGCATATTTAGGATTTTCCTGTCTGCGTTCACGCTCCAACGCCCTAAAAAGACGTTCCCCATCCTCTACTTCTATATAAATCGGTACAAGATTTTCCTCTCCAAAATATTCTCTCATCTTTTCGTAAGAAACCAATGTTCCTATTACAATATAACTGTCTATTTCCAACTTAATCTGATCATCCGCCGCCGTAAAATAGTTCCATTTCCCATGTACCGTATCATATGAACGCAATTCAATAATTTTACCTTCCCGCTGAAATGCTTCCAATTCTTTTTCCCCAACAAAATAATATTCTATTCCGTCTTTTTCCCCTTCTCTAATTGGTCTTGTCGTATATAAAACAATCGTCTTTAACTCCGGTAAATACTCCTGCAATTTTTTAAAAATTGTATCTTTTCCGGAAGAACTTTTCCCCATAACATAAAAAATCTTACCCATTTTTCCACACCCCAATATGTTTTTCCACCGCAATTCCCTCTATCGTGAACTGCAATTCTTCGTATCTTTTCAGGCACTGTACTGCCTCATTTGTAATCCTCTCTCCCGGAACAAGAAATGGTATTCCCGGCGGATATACATAAGCATACTCACCTGCAATTTTTCCTTCTGCATCTTCCCATTTTATATAAGAAAGACCATCCCTCTGTACTGACTTCTGCACTTCTGCACTTCTGCAGACTAAAGGTAAGTGAGGCAATTCCAAATCTTCCTCTTCTCTTTTCTCTGACTTTAATGTTTCATCTATCTCAAATAATGCTTCTTTTAATCTTGAAAATCCTTCCTCAGTATCTCCGACGGTTGTCATTGCTAAGACGTATGTCCCTGCAGTCATTTCCATCTGCAAATGATATTTTTCTAAAAGTATTTTACTTAATTCTCCGCTCGTTATGTTGGTACCCTTCACGGAAATAATCAATTTAGATATATCAAAATGTTCCGTCCTTATTATCTGCAGATGCTTTAATTTTTCAAGATTCTTTCTCAAAGTAATTAGTTTTTCCACATACCCTTCAAAGAGTATGTTTCTTTGATTTTCCAGCATTTCCATACAATAATCAATACTTGCCATAAGTACATATGAAGGACTGCTCGACTGTAACATATGAAGATAGTTTCGCACCTTTTCCCTATCAATTATTTTTCCATTCAAATGAATCAGTGCAGTCTGTGTCATTGCCGGTAATGTTTTGTGTAGACTATGAATGACAATATCTGCCCCCTTTTCGTTAGCATTTTTCGGAAATGCCTTATGAAATCCAAAATGTGCTCCGTGTGCCTCATCTACAATTAATGGAATATGATATTTATGTACAGTTTTCGCTATATTTTCCACATCAGAAAGTACTCCGTCATATGTTGGGGAAACAATAACTACTGCCTTAATTTCTTTTTCCTTTTTTAAAATTTCTTCTATTTCTTTACAGCTGATTTCTCCATTTATCTGTAAACTCTTTTCATATTTCGGATAAATATATATCGGTTCCAGTTCATTCATATAAATGGCATGATATACGGATTTATGGCAATTTCTTGCCACCAAAATTTTGTCGCCTTTCTCAGTTACACCTAAAATAGAACTTAAAATACCAACTGTACTTCCATTCACAAGAAAATGACTTTCTTCCGCTTTATATAAACGTGCTGACCTTTCCTGTGCTTCCTTTAAAATACTATCCGCATGATGTAAATCATCAAATCCTTCTATCTCTGTAATGTCTATCCCGTAAGGAAGACCGATAGGAAATTTTTCTTCATTTCGTTTATGTCCCGGCATATGAAATCCATAATAATCAGATTGCTGATACATTTTCAGTTTCTCATAGAGCATTATCTGTTCTCCTTTTCCTATGAAATCCTATGTATAAAAAAAAGCAGAATGCCTTTCGTTAAGGTATTTCTGCTCTTTTTATGCGGAAGATGGGACTTGAACCCACACGTAGTAACCCACACTAGAACCTGAATCTAGCTCGTCTGCCATTCCGACACTTCCGCAAGTCATTTTTCATTATACTGCTTTTTAAGAATTTAGTCAAATGATTATTAGATTTTTTGTATAACTGAGAGGATATAACTTATTTATAAGTCATATCCTCCCAAATTACTATTTCTATAAATCTCTAATCTGTGCGTGTAATTCCTGAAGTGATTTCACTTCTCCACAACCCGGTTTTTTCATAGACTTAATTCCACTGACAGTGGCTCTTGCTGCTGCCATCGTTGTCATATATGGAACTTTCGCCTTAATTGCTGCTTTACGAAGATAACTATCATCTTCCTGTCTGTCCTGACCGATTGGAGTATTAATAATCAAATCAACTTTTCCATTTGTGATTAAGTCCAACATATCCGGTCTTCCTTCATTGAGTTTATATACTCTTTCTGCTTCCATTCCGGCATCCTTAATTAACTGGCAAGTATTTTTAGATGCTAAAATCTTAAATCCGGCTTCAATAAAATCTTTGGCTACTTCTACCACTTCCGGTTTGTCTTTATCATTAACAGACATTAATACTGTTCCTTCTAATGGAATTTTCTTCTGTGTTGCTTCCTGTGCTTTATAGAATGCTTCACCGTAGAATGAAGACAATCCTAATACCTCACCTGTAGAACGCATTTCAGGTCCTAATACAGGGTCTACCTCTTGGAACATATTGAATGGGAATACCGCCTCTTTTACCCCATAGTGTGGGATATACTGTTCTTTTAACTGTGGAACAGGTGATGGTCTTCCTGTCAACTCAGAAGTAATAATTTCAGTTGCAAGCGGTACCATTTTTATATTACATACTTTTGAAACTAATGGCACTGTTCTTGATGCTCTTGGATTGGCTTCCAATACATATACTTTACCGTTTTCAATTGCATACTGCATATTCATAAGACCTTTAACGTGCATTTCTTCTGCAATTTTTCTTGTATATTCTTTGATAGTCTTAATATTATCTTCCGAAATATGTTTAGACGGAATAATACAAGCAGAGTCCCCTGAATGTACACCTGCCAATTCAATGTGTTCCATTACTGCCGGAACAAATGCATGTTCACCGTCACTGATTGCGTCTGCTTCGCATTCTAAAGCATGATTTAAGAAACGGTCAATCAAAATTGGTCTATCTGGTGTAACACCTACAGCCGCTTTCATATAACCTGCCATACTTTCTGAGTCATAAACAACTTCCATTCCACGTCCACCAAGAACGTAAGAAGGTCTAACCATAACCGGATAACCTATTTTCTCTGCAATTTCTACTGCTTCTTCAACATTTACTGCCATTCCTGATTCAGGCATAGGAATTTCTAGTTTTTCCATCATGGCACGGAATAAATCTCTATCCTCAGCAAGATCAATTACAGATGGTGCTGTTCCAAGAATTTTCACTCCGTTTTTCTCTAAGTCTGCTGCAAGGTTAAGCGGTGTCTGTCCACCAAACTGAGCGATAACCCCTACCGGTTTCTCTTTTTTATAAATACTGAGTACATCCTCCAATGTAAGTGGTTCAAAATATAATTTATCAGATGTATCATAATCTGTTGAAACTGTTTCAGGATTACAGTTTACAATAATTGTTTCAAATCCTAATTTTTTCAATGCAAGAGATGCGTGTACACAGCAATAATCAAACTCAATACCCTGTCCGATTCTGTTAGGACCTCCGCCCAAAATCATTACTTTTGGTTTGTCCTCACGGATTGGATTTTTGTCTTCTGCATTGTATGTTGAGTAATAGTATGCGCTATCTTCTGTTCCGCTTACATGAACACCTTCCCATGCTTCCTCAACACCGAGTTCAATTCTCTTTTCTCTAATTTCGGCTTCTTCTACATCTAATAACTGACTTAAATATTTATCAGAAAAACCGTCTTTTTTCGCTGTAATCAACGCTTCGTCAGAAGGTAAATGTCCTTTTGATTTCAAAAGTTCTTCTTCTTCCTCAACCAATTCTCGCATCTGCTCAATGAAATATGCTTTTACTTTTGTTCTTTCATGGATTTCTTCGATTGTAGCACCTTTTCTCAACGCCTCATACATGATAAAATGACGTTCACTTGTAGGTGTTACCAACATTTTAAGAAGTTCATCTTTTGATTTTGTATCAAAATCTTTTGCATGTCCAAGTCCGTAACGTCCTGTTTCCAAACTTCTGATTGCTTTCTGCAATGCTTCTTTATATGTTTTTCCGATACTCATTACTTCACCTACAGCGCGCATCTGAGTACCTAATTTATCTTCTACACCTTTGAATTTTTCAAATGCCCAACGAGCAAATTTAATTACAATGTAATCTCCATTCGGAACATATTTATCCAATGTTCCATATTTTCCACATGGAATATCTTTCAAAGTAAGTCCTGTTGCCAACATTGCTGATACAAGTGCAATAGGGAAACCTGTTGCTTTTGATGCAAGCGCTGATGAACGTGATGTTCTTGGGTTGATTTCAATAATAATATCTCTATCTGTTTTAGGGTCATGAGCCCACTGTACGTTACATCCGCCGATTACTTGAACTGAATCTACAACTTTATGAGATTTTTCCTGTAAACGCTGCTGTACTTCTTCTGAGATTGTAAGCATAGGCGCTGAACAGAATGAATCACCTGTATGTACTCCAAGAGGGTCAATATTCTCAATGAAACATACTGTAATCATATTGCCTTCTGAATCACGAACTACTTCAAGTTCTAATTCTTCCCATCCTAAAATAGATTCCTCAACAAGTACCTGTCCTACTAAACTTGCCTGAAGCCCTCTTGCACAAACTGTTTTTAATTCTTCTTTATTATAAACAAGTCCGCCGCCGGCTCCACCCATTGTATATGCTGGTCTAAGTACAACCGGATAACCAAGTTCTTCTGCAATTGCAAGAGCTTCATCTACTGAATAAGCAACTTCACTTCTTGCCATCTCAATTCCAAGACTGTCCATTGTCTTTTTAAATTCAATTCGGTCTTCACCTCTTTCAATTGCATCAACCTGAACACCGATTACTTCTACATTATATTTTTCCAAAATTCCTGCCTGTGCTAATTCTGAACATAAATTAAGACCCGATTGTCCACCTAAATTTGGTAATAGTGCATCTGGTCTTTCTTTAGCAATAATTTGCTCTAATCTCTCTACATTGAGAGGTTCAATATAAGTAACGTCAGCAGTTTCCGGGTCTGTCATAATTGTCGCCGGATTAGAATTAACTAATACAATTTCATATCCTAAACTCTTAAGAGCTTTACACGCCTGTGTCCCTGAATAGTCAAATTCACACGCCTGTCCAATAATAATAGGGCCAGAACCAATAATAAGTACTTTGTGAATATCTTTTCTCTGTGACATTGTAACTCCTCCTGTTTCCTCGTTGTTTTTTCCATTGCCAATTATTATACAGAAAAAAAGATAGAATAGCAATCCCATTTTTTATCTTTTTTGTATTATTTTTTATACTTTATCTTTTTCTTCATATTTTACGCATATATTAATATCCTATCAAATAAATTTTTCTTCATCATAACAAAAAAAGAACAGATTTATCTGTTCTTAAAGTGAAGCATCGGGGATTCGAACCCCGGACAACTTGATTAAAAGTCAAGTGCTC